>Ga0157376_10000708_pt1 | contig 21577 bp, 10 predicted proteins | sample M45metaG_FD_121801 | JGI IMG/M metagenome (GOLD analysis project Ga0157376, IMG submission 121801) | Miscanthus rhizosphere microbial communities from Kellogg Biological Station, Michigan, USA - M4-5 metaG | ecosystem: Host-associated > Plants > Roots > Rhizosphere > Soil | place: USA: Michigan... | reverse complement strand
TACCAGTTTTCCGGGTGGTTGAGGTTCGGTGGTGGCAGGGAAGGCTGTTAAGAAGGCGGTGAGAAATAACGCGGAGATAAGTTTGTGCATTTTAGGAGTCCTTGACGGTGGAAAGCGTGCATGATGGATTGCGAATTCAATTGAGAGAGTCTTAGGAATTCGACGAGGGGTTCGGTGAAGTGTTAGCAGAACGGTCGCGGATACTAATGGAAGTTGAGAAGTGTCGCAGGGTTGCGGCAGCCTAAAGACGCCCGCCTCAAAAGGCGGCCGGTACAAGAGCAAGAGCAGGCTATGTATGGGCTGGACCTGGCGTTGATTGCTTCCCGTGCGACTTCGAAAAAGCGGCCGCGGGTCTGCCGCATTCTAAGTGCAAGCAGCCTCGAGTGGCGACGCTGCTTGGAGCGGCCGCTGACAAGGGAAAGAGCAGGACTGAAGCCCTGCACTTCATGAAGAAACTGCACGAAGAGAGTATGAGAAGAGATTAGGACAGTGACTGTTCAGCGCGGCTGTGCCGCCACGGGCTCGATTTGCGACGGCGAAAGCGAAAGCGCTTCAAAACTATGGGGCGAGGATGTCTTTGCGGTTGGTTTTGACTTGGATGGCGGCGAGGCTGGAGGCGTCCCAGCCGCCGCCCAGGGCTTTGACCAGGAGGACGCTGGTGACCAGTTTCTGACCTTGAAGGATGGCGAGTTCTTGTTCATTGCTGAGGAGATTTTGCTGGGCGCTGACGACGTCAAGATAGCTGACCAAGCCGCCGGTGTAGCGGCTGGTGGCGATATTGAGAGTGCGGCGTGAAGCATTGACGGCTTGCTGCTGGGATTGAAAAGCCTGATCGAGAACGGTTAAGCCGGTGAGCGAATCCTGGACTTCGCGAAAAGCTTCGAGAACGGTGCCGCGATAGCTGGCGACGGTGGAGTCGTAATTGGCTTGCGCGAATTGCACCTGCGCGCGGCGGGCTCCTCCGGTGAAAATACTTTGGGCTACGTCGGCGCCGATCGCCCAGAACGTGCTTTGGATGTTGGCGAGTTTGGCGATGTCGGCGGCTTGCCAGCCACCGGTACCGAATAGATTGAGTGAGGGATAGTAGGCAGCTTTGGCGATACCGATTTGGGCGTTGGCGCTGGCCATTTCGCGTTCGGCCTCAGCGATGTCTGGACGACGTTCGAGAAGATCGGAAGGCAGACCGGCGTTGAGCGGCGGGGGCTCGGCGTGAAGTTCGCGGGCGGCGAGATGGAAATCCGGCGCAGGCTTGCCGACCAGAACGGCGATGGCGTCTTCAAACTGTTTGCGCTGCTGGGTGAGCAGCGTGAGCTGGGTGCGCGAGGTATTAAGCAGAGTTTCTTCCTGCGCGACGTCCAGGCCCGAGGCGACGCCGCCTTTGTAACGTGAGTTTACTAGGTCGAGGCCTTTGCCGATGGAATCGACGGTACGGGCGAGCAAACTGATTTGGGTGTCGAGCTGGCGAAGTGAAAAATAATCGCCGGCAAGTTCGGAGGCAACGATCAGGCGAACGTTTTCAAGGTCGGCGGCTGAAGATTGATAGTTGGCTTGAGCGGCTTCGATGCTGCGACGGCGTCGGCCGAAAAGATCCACCTCGTAGCTGATCGTAAATGGCAGTGTAAAACTGTTTTGAGTGATCGGGCCGGAGGGCGCGACGTTGCTGTTGGGCGGACGATTGCCGGAGATACGCTGGCGTTCGATCGATGGCGTAGTGGCCAGCTGCGGAAATTGGGTGGAGACCTGAACGGCGGCGAGCGCGCGAGCTTGTTCAAGACGGGCAGCGGAAACTTTTATGGTCTGGTTGGACTGAAGGGTTTCTTTTTCGAGTGCGTTGAGATCACCATCGTGAAAAACGTCCCACCATTCCCCCTTGCCGAGTGCGTCTTTGGGAGCGCTTTCGCGCCAGGGTTCGACGACGTCCCAATGAGCGGCGACGGGAGCATCGGCGCGCTGATATTTGGGGCCGACGGTACAGCCTGTGACGCAGAGAGCTGCCGCGAGCGCAACGGCCGAGAATGGGCGCAGAATTTTCACTTCCCGGTTCCGGAGGCTGGTTTGGCGGCGTTAGCGGGTGGAGTTGCGCCAGCGGGCGGCGCGACAGATTTGGATGCGGCTTGCTTGACGTTCACCGCCTGGCCGTCGTCGAGAGAGTCAGCGGGATTGAGAACGATCCAGTCGTCGGCCTGGAGGCCTTGAAGAACTTCAAGAGTGACCCCGTAGTCGCGGCCGATGGTCAGAGGCCGGAGGTGGATATGATGATCGGAGTCGACCACGACGGCGCGCAGTCCTTCGGAGCGGAAAAGCAGAGCGTTGACCGGAACTTGGAGACGATCGCCACTTACTTTAGTGGCCAGGTGAACTTGCGCATAGCCGCCAGGGAGGAGTTCGCCGGAATTGTTGGGCACGTCGACTTCGGTGAGCAGCGTGCGGGAATTGAGTTCGATGGATTCAGCGGTGCGAACAACTTTGCCTTGAAATTTGCGGCCAGGGAATTGAGCGAGTTCGAGATTAGCGACGAGCCCGGGATGGATGGAAGGCGCAGCGCTCTCCGGAACGTTTACGAAGACGCGAATGGGATCAGTTTGCGCGAGGAAAAAAAGTTGTTGGGTGGCACCACCGTTGCCGGCGTTGATGAGCGTGCCGATGTCCACGTTGCGGCGGGTGATGACTCCGCCGAACGGAGCGTAAACGTGTTTGAAGGACTCCAGTTCCTCCAGTCGATGAACATTGGCCTGCGAAGAGGCGACGATGGCCTGCTTGGCGGAGTAGTCACCTTGAGCATTGTCGACTTCTTGCTTGGATACGCCATCGGTCTTGATCAATTCTTCGTAACGAGTGGCGGTAATACGCGAAAGATTAGCGTTGGCCTTGGAGGTCTCGAGGTCGGCTTTGGCTTGAATGAGCTGCTGATCTACTTCAGGAGTGTCGATGTCGGCGAGTAGTTCGCCTTTGCGAACGCGAGTGCCGATGTCGTGATACCACTTTTTGAGATAGCCGCTGGTCCGGGCGTAGATCGGCGATTCAACATAGGCCTGCATGGAGCCGGGAAGGACCAGACCTTCGTCGGAAGATTCGGCGGTGGGATGAATGACTGCCACGTTGGGAACGGCGAGCGTTTCGGTTTCTTTGGCGAGCGCTTGGTATTGTGAGCGGCGCTGAAAGAGCGTAAACGCGCCGACGACGACCAGAACGATCACAGCGAAGAACAAAGCTCCAAAGAGCCGATTCTTGCGAGGCTGGGACTGATTGTCAAATTCCGTTGCCATAGAAGCTCTACCTTTCCCTACCGGTCAATCTTGCCGTAAATCGGCGTCACGCGGAAGCGGTGGTGCGTTGCCGACGACGTTCGAGCCGCGAGTGAATCATAGAAAAGACGCACGGCACAAAAAAGAGCGTTGCGAACGTCGCGAAAATCAGGCCGCCGATAACGGCGCGGCCGAGCGGGGCGTTTTGTTCACCGCCTTCACCGAGGCCCAGGGCCATGGGCACCATGCCGATGATCATGGCCAGGGCGGTCATGATGACCGGACGGATGCGGACGAAGCCAGCTTCGAGAGCGGCGGCGTGAGCGTCTTTGCCTTCGGCCAATTGTTCACGCGCGAAAGAGACCATCAAGATGCTGTTGGCCGTGGCCACGCCCATGCACATGATGGCGCCGGTGAGGGAGGGCACGCTCAGAGTGGTGTGTGTGATGAGAAGAATCCAGCAGATGCCGGCGAGCGCGCCAGGCAGTGCGGTGATGATGATGAAGGGATCAAGCCAAGATTGAAAATTTACGACGATGAGCAAATAGGCGAGAACGATGGCGCCGATGAGCCCAACCCCGAGGCCGATGAAGGAATTGCGCATGGTCTGAACCTGGCCGCGGACGACGATGTGGCTGCCGCGAGGCAAATCTTTTTCCAGGGCGCCAACCTGTTTGAAGACTTCTTCGGAGACAGCCCCGAGATCGCGGCCGTCCACGGAGGCGTAAACGTTAATCATCGGCTGCGAATTGAAGTGCGAGATGGAGGCGGGGCGCGCAGTGGTGCTGGTGGTGACCAAGTTAGCCAGAATTTGTGGAGTGGAACCAGCGAGGCTACCGTTCACCGGAGTGTTTTGCAGAGCTTGAAAAGAATCGATGCGGTACTGAGGAGTCTGAACGGCGACGTTGTAGTTGATACCGTTCTTGGGATCGAGCCAGAAGGCCGGGGTAGTCTGAAAGCTGGAACTCAGTGACACCAAAACGTTTTGTGCGACGTCGCGAGCCTGCATGCCGACGGACTGTACGCGAGTGCGATCGATATTCATGAAAAGTGTAGGCGCGTCGAAGGCCTGTTGAACGTGAACGTCCACCGCACCCGGGATGTGGCGCATTCCCGACGCGAGTCTTTGTGCGACGGCATAGTTGCCGGGTTGGTTGGGTCCGGTGATGGCGACGTCGATCGGAGCGGGCGTACCGAAATTTAGAATTTGGGTGACGATATCGGCGGGCTGAAAGAAAAATTGTACGCCAGGGAATTTCTGTTTGAGTGCGGTACGCAATTCGTTCACATATTCGGTGGTGCCCTTGCCGCGCTCGGTCTTGAGCTGAATAAGAATTTCGGCATCAGAGGTGCCGATGGTGCCGGAATTGCTGTAACTGAGGTTGATGCCGCTGTAGGGCAGGCCGATGTTGTCGAGAACGGTGACCAGTTCGTTCTGCGGAATGACCTGGCGGACAGTCTGATTGACTTGATCGGCGAGGCGCGCGGTCTCTTCAATGCGCAGGCCGGTGCGCGCGCGCATGTGCAGGCGGATCTGGCCGGCGTCGACTTTGGGGAAGAAGTCGCGGCCGAGCACAAAGACCAAGAGAGTGGAGAGAGCGCAGAAGGCCAGGAAAGCCGCGGAAAAACGCCCGGAAGACTCCAAAGCGGATTGCAACGCCTCGCGGTATCCTTCGCGGAAGGACTCAAAGGTGTGTTCGAATTTTTGCTGGATGCGGCGGAAGAAACCTTGGTGTTCGCCGACGTGTTCTTCGGCGTGATATTCGTCGTCAGCGCTGAGCAAATACATAGCGAGGGTGGGCACGATGGTACGCGACCACATGTAGGAAGCGAGCATGGCGAAGATCACCGCTTCGGCGAGGGGAACGAAAAGATATTTGGCGACCCCGGAAAGAAAGAACATCGGGATGAACAGGATGCAGATGCACAGCGTCGAAACAAAAGCGGGAACGGCAATCTGTTGAGCGCCATCGAGAATGGCTTGAACAGTTTCCTTGCCCATGGCGAGGTTTCGATTGATGTTTTCGATTTCGACCGTAGCGTCGTCGACGAGGATGCCCACGGCAAGGGCCAGGCCGCCGAGGGTCATGATGTTGATGGTTTCGCCGAGCGCGCTGAGGAGCAAGATGCTTACCAGAATCGAAAGCGGAATAGAGATGGCGATGATGATGGTGCTCTTCCAGTTGCCGAGGAAAAGCAGAATCATGAAGGCGGTAAGAACCGCCGCAATGAGTGCTTCACGAAGAACACCCTGAATGGAAGCGCGCACGAAGAGCGACTGATCGAAAAACTGAGAAACCTTGAGACCTTCAGGGTACGACCCGGAGTTGTAGATGAGCATGGCTTTGACTCGATCCACGATGCTGAGAGTGGAAGCGTTGCCAGTTTTGTAGATGCTCATCAGAACACCGCGTTGGCCATTGGCCAAGACGGCATTGGTCTGTGGTGAAAACCCGTCGCGAACATGAGCGACATCCTTCATGTATATCGTGGCGCCATTAACGGTCTTGATGGGCAGGTCGTTGAGTTCTACGACGGAGCGGGGGCTGCCGTTCATTTCGACGCTGTATTCGAGTGTGCCAAGTTTGGCGGTGCCGGTAGGAAGGAGAAGATTTTGCGCGTTGATGGCGTTGACGATGTCGACCGCAGAAAGACCTTTGGACTGGAGTGCCGAAGGATCGGCATCCACGGAAACCAGGCGCTGCTTGCCACCGTAGGGGAATGGAGTTGCTGCACCCTGAATGGTAGCGAGCTGAGTGCGAATGAAATTATTACCAAAGTCAAAGAGCTGCTGTTCGCTAAGAGTGTCGCTGGTCAATCCAATCTGAATGACCGGGACGGTAGAGGCAGAATAGATAATGACCAGTGGAGGAGTGGTGCCGGGCGGCAGAAAACGCAAGAAGGTCTGAGAGATGGCGGCGGTCTGAGCGAGAGCGGTTTGAATGTTGGCGTTCGGCTGAAAATAAACCTTAATGACGGCAATTCCGTTGAGCGATTGTGATTCGGTATGTTCGACGTCGTTGACGAGAGTGGCGATGCCGCGCTCAACGTTGCCAGTAATGCGCTGCTCCATTTCCTGGGGTTCTAGGCCAGTGAAAGTCCAGACCAGGCTGATGACGGGGATGTTAATTTCCGGAAAAATGTCGGTGGGAGTGCGCAGCAAGACGACCGGAGTCAGCAGTATGATGACGAGCGCCATCACGATAAATGTATAGGGTCGTTGAAGCGATAAGCGAACAATCCACATACAGGTGTCAAAAATCCTTCAGTCGGGATGAAATGTGGTGTCCCTGACTCGGCCGGTAGCGGCGCAGAAAACTAGCTACTTATTAGACTGTGAGAACCGTGCCTTTGGTTACGTTGATCCGTCCGTGAATCCTGGTTCAGTACGATACATCTTTATGCGTGAAATCTCACTTGTTCACTTATATCGATGCTGGGGGGCAGGAGAGGTCACAGGAAACTTGGGCGTGAATCGGCTAAGAGTAAGACGCGAAGTTAGCGATAACTCTTGAAGTCTCATCGCGAAACACGAAGAGCAGACTACTTGTGAGTCATGGTGAAAACACCGTCCCAGTTGGTGGGCGGTTCGTCGAAGAGGTATTCCTGACAGCGTTTCCAGTAGGCGCGGGCGGGGCCATCATCTGGCCATTGATCAAGAATCGATTGAAAAGCGTTTTGTGAATCGAGCCAGCGTCGTTTCTGATAAAAAGCGCGCGCTTCGCGAAAACGCTCCAGTCTTGCTTGAATATCTGACGTCAGGCTCGCGGAAGCGGCGACCAGTTCGTAAATCATGACCGGTTGCAGTTTGCCTTTGACGCGAATCAGATCGAGTTCGCGGAAAACGAAACCGGAGTCTTTGGCGGCGAGGTAGGTAGTTTCATTTATAAGAATGTGGGTGCCGTAGTCTTTGTTCAGGCCTTCGAGGCGGGACGAAAGGTTCACGGAGTCGCCCAGCGCGGTGTAACCGTAACGTAGCGAAGAGCCCATGTTTCCGACGCTGGCCACACCGGTGTTAAGGCCGATGCCGATATCGAGATGCGGCTTGCCTTCGGACTCCCATTTCCTTTGCATCACGTGGATGCGAGCCATCATTTCCAGCGCAGTGTGGCATGCGAGGGCAGCGTGATTTTCGACTTCGAAAGGAGCGCCCCAGAAAGCCATAACCGCGTCGCCGATATATTTGTCGAGAGTACCCTGGCGTTCGAAGACAATTTGGGTCATGTCGGAGAGATATTGATTGAGGAAAATTGCAAGTTCTTGCGCGTCGAGCTTTTCCGAAATAGTGGTGAAGCCGCGAATGTCGCTGAACATTACGGTGATTTCGGTCTTGCGCGGTTCGACGAGTTCGGGATTGAGCAGCAGACGGCGAACGACTTCGGGACTTAGATATTGTCCAAAGGCGGTGCGGACGCGGCGCTTTTCTTTTTCTTCGACGAGGGCGCGGTAGAGAGACACCAGCAAGACGTTGTTGGTGAGAGTAAGCGCTGGAATTGTGAAATTGAGCCACCAGCCGTGCCGGAATGCCAAATAGTCCGCGACGATGAGCAAGCCGAGCAGGACGATTCCAAACCACATCCAGCGCGGGGAAACTAGTGCCATCCAGATACCTAGCGGAATGCCGAAGGAAAAAATCAGAATGAAATCCCAAAGTGATTGTTTGGCGCCGCGCTGCAGGAAATTCTGGTGAAGAATGTTGTCGATCACATTGGCATGGATTTCAACGCCGGGATAATCCAAGCCGCCAAATGGAGTGGTGCGAAGGTCGCCGATGCCGGTGGCAGTGGCTCCGATCAAAACGATTTTTCCATCGAAGGCTTTGGCGGGAACTTTGTGTTCGATGACATCGGCCATGGAGTAGTGCGGGTAGGTATAGCTCGGGCCATGGTAGTTGAGGTAAACGCGGCCGAGATCGTCGGTGCGGATCTGGGTGCGATCGCCAAAGACGATGCGGACAGCGCCGACGGGACCGAATTCCAGGATTACCTGGTCGTTTGGTAGACCGAGGAATGAACGAACGGTCTGTACGTCGAGCGAAGCGTATATATCCCAGTCTGCAAAATCCTTGGAGCGGCCGTAGGGAATGATGAGGTTGGAGCGACGTACGACACCATCAACGTCGGGATAGACGTTAAAAAATCCAGTGGAGGAGGTTTCTTCGCTGAGCGCGCTGGTCAGGACGGAGAGATTTGCCTCGGTGCCTTGCGGAAGCAGACGGTCGGGACTGAATTTTTGGATCAGCGAGATGCGGTCCTGTTTGCCGTTTGCGGGATTCAGCGGACGAACATTGGGGAAAGAGTAGAAAGCGATCTGATTGGCGTAGTCGTCGAGCGTTTTTTGGTCGAGGCCGCGGAGGTCGGCTTCAGTATGCAGGAAGAAACTGCCGAGAACTACGGTGCCGAAATTCTGAATGGATTTTGCGAAGACTTTGTCGGCATCGTAGTCCGCGATAGTTTTTTGCAGCTCAGTCATCAACCGCGGGTCGACCGGTTCGCCACGCTTTTCGCGAGACGCAAAGTCCGCCCAGAGTGTGCGGAGCGGTGTCGACGATTGATCGGGCTTGCTAAAGGTAACGTCGAAGGCGGCGACTTTCGCTTTTTCCTGGTGTAGCGCATCAAGCAGATGAGCAAAATGGACGCGGGAAAAAGGCCACTTGCCGAGCACTTCCTGAGAACGCTGATCGATATCCACGATGGCGATGCGAGGATCAATGGGTAGGGCAGTAGCCGAGCGATAACGGAAGCGGGTGTCGAGTGAAGAATATTCGAATCTCTGCAGGAAACTTAGGATGGGGATCGGGCTCTCGCCAACGAAGGTGAAGTAATAGAGCGCGAGGGCGACACTGGTGATGCCGAGACTGATCAGAAATGAAGCGCGGTGCTGCCACCAGGACAGCAGGAGTTCGTAGATGCCAAAGGCCCTGCGGCCTTGGGACCATTTCGGCGAAGGGTTGGGCATGAAAAATTTTGCGCAATCGACTCAGCATTCGCTCGACGAGCAGTGACGAAACGCTGTTGCCGAACCGCAGTCCGCTATTCCCGAACAATAAAATTCAGCCGGATGCCGGAAACTTCAATCAAGTCACCGTCGTTGAGGTGAGTGGGTCCGGGAATCGGATTGCCGTTGACTACCGGAATCTTGTCGCCGGAGCCAATGTAGTAGCCGTCATCGCGTTGATTGATTTGTGCGGCCATCTGCGGTTTGAACCATCCGCGAAGTTTGATAGTGGCCATGGCGGATTTGCCGATGGTGGTGAGCTTGTTGGTAAGCACGTATTCCTTAGAATCGGTTTTTCCAGAGAGTACCACGATGGTCGGAACTTTTATGCGTCCGGCGGCGAATTGGGTGCGTTCACCCATGGCGGCGGCTTGCTGCAGCATATCGCGGCGGACCTTGGTATCGAGCACCATAGTTTCGTTGATCATCGGTGCGCTGGTCTTGCGCCCGGATTCATAAGGAAGCGGAGCGTCGCCGGTGGCATCGACTTTAATATGATGTTTACCGATCCAGATGGAGTCGCCATCGTGGAGCGTGGCGCGCTCGACGCGAAGGTCGTTTACGAAAGTGCCGTTGAGGCTGCCACGGTCTTCGACTACCAGCCGACCTGATTCGAAGTACACGCGCGCGTGGTCATTGGAGACGGCGAGATTGTCCACCACGATATCGTTGTCCGGCGAACGGCCAATGCGCACCGGGCGTGAACCGATGGGTACTTCTTTCACCAGTTTTTCGTCAAACATCAGCGACAGCTTGGCCATTTCAGTGACCTCCGGCGGAACCGTTTCCGCCTGCAGATTTATGCGCCCCACGGCGCAACCAGGAGAACCAGCCCTTGGGTTCGGGCTTCAAGGAGACGACGATTACGGAAATGTTGTCCACGCCGCCACTCTCGTTGGCGTGTTCGATCAATTTTTCGGCGGCGCGCTGCGGGTCCGGTTCGGCTTGCAGCGTTCCAGCAATTTCGGGTTCGGTGACCATGCGAGTCAGGCCGTCGGAGCAGAGCAGCAGGAGATCGCCGGGGAAAAGCCCGACCTGCTCGACGTCCACCTCGACATGCGGCTGAGTGCCCAGAGCACGCAGCAGAACACTTTGCAGATTGCTCTGTTCGGCTTCACTGGCGGTGAGGATTCCACGGCGAACTTGTTCTGCGACCAAGGAATGATCGCTGGTGAGTTGTTGAAGGGCTCCGCTGCGAAGCAGATAAACACGGCTGTCGCCGACGTGGGCGATGCTGAGGTGCATGCTGTCGATCCACGCGGTGGTGAGGGTGGCACCCATGCCCAGCTGTTCGGGATGCTCTTCGGCGGACTGAAAAACTTTTTGATTGGCGAGATGGACTGCGCTGGCCAGACGCTGCGCTCTGGGAGTAAGGCCGGGCTGTGGTTCGCCTACCAAAGGCGCCTCGGGATTTTCAACGCCTTCAAGACAGTGCTTCACGACGGTTTCGACAGCCAATGCGCTGGCAACCTCGCCATGAGCTTCACCGCCCATCCCATCCGCGAGAACATAGAGGTTAAGCGAAGGGACGACGCGAAAGCAGTCTTCATTGTTGGTGCGCACCATTCCCACATGGGTGGCACCACCGGTCGAAATTTGCAAAGGCACTCTCCCGGGAGGCGGGCGGAGACAACTCCGCGCGCACCCTAACGGGCTTACTAAATCGAAGTTAACAGAGCTGATGGGGCGGCGAAAGGCGCTGAGTACTACTAATTACTCACTAACTGGGTACAGGGGGGCGAGGATGTTGGCCTCCTGGGCTTGTACATGTGTAGCTGGGCCTAGGCTGTAACTCTAGGTGAATAATGACCTTAGGGGTGATAGCGATGCTGTTGCCGCAGCGCTGGCGAAAGCAGCTGAGGCTGGCCCGCACGATCTGCTTGGGACGAGCCGGCGGGCTTTGTAAGAATGACGGCTTTGTATGCGCTCATGACTGGTTATTCGCATGCGGTGACCACATGAACGTGATCGCCCTGGGCTCCGCGCACCGGGGAGGCGGTTCGCAAGCCTTCCTCGCAAGGAGGTTCTCTCCTACAATGCTTGACATGAAATTGGGAAGGCTTGAATTCGCCGTGCTTCTGCTGAGCGCAGCATTGGCGGGGAGTGCCGGGGCACAGCAAGTCCCTTCGGCGAAGAACGCGCGCATCATATTGCTGCCGCGAAAAATGGTTTCTGGCAATCGGGCAACCATCGCGGTGCTGGACGTGAACGGAAGATTGACACCTGGAGCGACGATTTCGTTTTCGAATGGAGATCACGTCACGACGAATTCCACGGGGCGCGGACTGTTCGTGGCTCCGCTGACGACCGGTGTGCTCTATGCGACGATTCAGGGACGGCCGGGACGGGTACAAACTCTAGTGGTTGGGCCGCAGGAAAGTAAGAGCGCCACACAAATTTTGCAAGCGCCGCATTTTGCTTCGACGAGGGACCGGTTCGAATTGCAAGGCCACGGATTTTGCGGAGACGCCGACAAGAATATCGTGCAGGTGAATGGACGGCCGGCGCTGGTGCTGGCGGCTTCGTCCGAATCGATGGCGATTCTGCCACCGGATGAACTAACGGCTGGGCCGGCGGACCTGACTGTAGCATGCAGTAACGGTCAGGCCAGCGTAGCGCACCTTAATCTGGTTTCCCTTTCGCTGGAGGCCGATACTTCTCCACTGCGGCCGGGCGAAACACGTACGTTGTCGGTTCGAATCGGAGGAACGCAGGAGCGGGTGATGCTGGAAGCAAGGAACCTAGCGCCAGATATCGCGGAGCTTTCCGGAGGAAAGCCGGCCCGGGCGATATCGAGCGGCGGAGCCGAAAATATTGCTCAATTTCCCTTAACCGGGAAGCAGCACGGCAATATATTGGTTTCGATCCGGCTCTTGCCAGGAGCAATTCGGCTCAAGCCGTAATTCTTGCCAGCTTCAGCCGCCGGATTCTGCGGACGACACTGACGGCAGCGGAAGTTCCGCTTGCTCGCCGGCAGATGCGTCTCCGTGGGCTAACATCCCTTCCAGTGCCAGCTCGGTTTTGTCGAGGCGCTTATCCGCTTCCTGGTAGCTTTGCTGCGCATTCTTCAAATGCGTGCCGATTTTGTCGAAGACTTCCGAAAAATTGCCGATTTGCTTTTGCAAGCCCGCCAAATTGTTAGCAAGCCGGCGGGCATTTTCTTCGATCTGCATTCCCCGCAGGCCCATGGCGATCACGCACAGATGCGCGTAAAGAGTGTTCGGCGAGACAGCTACGATGCGCTTATCGCGGCAGTAGGCGTCGAGCTGCTGACCCTTGTTGTCAGCGCATTGCAGCAATTCGTAGTAGACGCTTTCGGATGGGACAAACATTAAGGAGAGATCCAGAGTGTTTTCCGCCGGTAGGATATATTTTTTGGCGATGGAATCGGCATGAGCCTTCACGGCGGTTACGAAAGCGCGACGTGCTTCATCGCCGTCAGTCTGAATGCGGCGGAAGGCATCGAGCGGGAATTTGGAGTCGATAGCCAACAGTTTCTTATCACGAAGGAAAATGACGGCGTCGACCGCTTCGCCGCTAGCGAAACGAAATTGTGTGGCGTACTGCGAAGGCGGCAAAGAATCTTCGAGCAGGCGTTCGAGAGTGACTTCCCCAAGGATTCCACGGGTTTTCGCGCCGCCTAAAACAGCTTCGAGCGATTGCTGAGCGTTGCTCAAGCCGCGGCTAACTTCCTGGAATTCGCCCAGCTGCTTGTAAATTCGCTCCATCATGCCTTGGGTGCTCTTAAGCTCCTCGCGCATGGCGGTTTGGCTTTTTGCAGAAATGTCAGCGGACTGTGCGACGCCATCGGTCAGCGACCTTGCGACGGTGTCCAATCTTTGGGTCACGCTGCTGGTCAGCGTGGTGATCTGTCCCGCGGCTTGCGCTTGCGCAGTGGCCATGGATTGCAGATCGCGGCGCAGTTCGGTCATCTGCGATTCAATCACTTCACTTTTTTTCTGGGTGCCGAGACTCTGCAACGCCACCCAAACCACAAGCGCGGCAACAATCAGCAGACCAGCAATCAAGATTGCGGACATGAGTTCTTCCTGTGAAAACGGGAAACGGTAAGACTACTTTACGCGGATGAGCGATTTCGGCAAAGCGGGTGAACCGCGAGGGCTTTGGATGAGAAGGCTAAGGCCTCACCACTTCAACTTGATAGCAAACTGGAATTGCCGGGCATCGTAGGCTGCGGTGGGTTGGCCCGCCGCACAGAGTGCCCCGGACGTGGGGTCGCACAATTGGTTGACCGCTGCGACGTTGGTGCGATTGAACAAGTTAAATCCATCTGCGATCAGTTCCAGACCCAGATGTTCGCCGAGCGGAATCGTCTTGGAGAGCCGCAAATCTACCTGAAAGAATCCCGGTCCGACGAAAGCGTTGCGCCCGAGGCTGCCGTTACAACCAGCCGGAGGCGTAAAAAACGGAACCGTGAAAGCAGAGCCGTCATTGGCGAGGCAGACATCAGCTTGGCCAAAATGTACTCCGGGGATGAACGGAGAAGTTGTACCGCCGCTGGCGATCACCGAAGGCCGAGCTTCCGACGCACCTAGATCCAGGCGAGTGTCCGTTCCGGTGATTACGTTGAACGGCCGTCCCGAAGAAAGTTCGATGAGCGGGGCAACCGTGAAGTTTCCGACGACGTGCCTCCAGGCACCGTCGCCTCCCTTGGCTGGGTCGGTATGGAAAACCGCACTAGTGACCCAGCGATGGCGCTGATCGTTGACGGAGTTTGCGCGTTCGAAAAATGGGAAGCGGCTGTCCTGCGGTTCGAGCGTGGATTGCAAGTCTGTACCGTCATCGATCGAATGCGACCAGGTATAGCTGGAAAGCAGATCAAAATTCCTGGAGTGTTTTTGCACGGTGACGGTCAATGCGTTGTACCAGGAACTGGCATCGGAGAGTTGAGCGTCCACGCTGTTGAAGGGCACTGGAGCGCCGAAGCCGGTTGGATAGCCGGCGGCTTGAGCGAGAGCTACTTGATTTGCATAGCCGCCTGCAGCCGCGGCGAACGATGGATTCGGTCCAGATGGGCGGAAGAAATTAAAGAACGCCGGTGTGCCGACAAACCCTACCTGCGCCGCCGGATTGCAATTGGGCGCCGCGAAGCCTTGTCCCAAGGCGCCGGGAGCGATCAAGAAAATACTGCCAGTACCGGTGTTGACGCACGAATTAGGCGCGCCGGAGGGAACAACTACGGTTACCGGATTGCTTACGCCTAAGCCAGAAGCCGCGGCGTTAAAGGCATTCTGCGAAAGCAGCTTGGGATCGGTGGAATTTATGTCCACCGGACGATTCAGATGGGTGCCGCGCGTGTACTGATAACCGACGCTGAACTTCCAGGTGCGCGCGATTTCACGCTCGATCGTCAGGTTCCCCTGTTGCGCATAGCCGTATTTGAAATTTGCGGCGACCGGCAAGGTAAACGGCAAAATGGGAAGCGGGAAGCCGGCGGCCAAATAATTTTGGTTAGCGAAAAGCGAATTGGTTGCTAGAGGATCGAAACGTTGCTGATTCGGGAGATACGCAAGGCTTAGCGGAGAAAAGACCGCATCTGCTGAGGTCGCGTTGAGCACTCCTTGAAAAATCGAGGAACCATTGAGGTTGGCGGGGGTGTCGACCCCCGGTCCGCCGGCAAAGGCGCATTCTGGTGTTACCAGTCCGCATGCGGAGGGCGTGCCTCCAGCGGAAAGCAATTGCACGGAGCGCCCGCCGTCAGCGGTGACCGAATTGAAAGCGATTGCCAGCAGCGGGTGATCGTAAAACAAACCGTAGCCAATGCGAATGGATGTCTTTCCACTGCCAGTTGGGTCCCACGCAAGACCAAAGCGCGGCGCGAAATTGTTGTAATCGCGGGGAATGCCTTCCACAACGCCCAGCGCTTTTTCGGCGGCGGCGTTCACGGCCGTGGCCGGCGCGAAGAGTGGGGAAATTTCAACGTCGTAGCGCAGGCCGTAATTCAACGTCAGCTTGCGATTGATGCGCCAGGAGTCCTGCGCGAAGAAGCCGAAAGGAAGATTGTCGAAAGGCTGATTGGAGTTGCCGATTCCCTGGATGTAGGTGGTGGGAATTCCGAAGCCGTAAGCTTGCACGCCAGTGGCGCCTGGAAGGCCTGCAAAAAGTGGACTAAAGGTGGCCGCTGGAAGTCCGCCAAAATTGACGTCTCCGCCGAAGTCCAGCTCAAAAATCTGCGCCTTGGAAGACCGTAACTGGATCAAGTTCACATCTGCGCCAAATTTGATGGTGTGGCGGCCCATGGTCTTGGCGATGGTGTCGGTAAATTGAGTGCGGCGCTCGATGCGATCCACGGTTGAATATGGCTCGCGGCCAAAATAGGCACTGCCGGGAATATTTACGCCGATCTGATCGCCGCCTGGAAGCTGCGAGAAGCCGAAGTGCAAGCCGCGCCGCGCATACTGAAAGCGGAATTGGTTCACGGCGGAATCACTAGTAACCGTATCGTGTTGAAACGTAATGTTGAGATCGCGGGATTGGTTATATCCAGCGCGCGATCCGGAATTTTGTCCAAAAACCTGATTTTGCGAAGTGGACGGAAGACCGGTCACCAGCGAAGGCGAGACGCCCACGCGCAAGAACGAGCGATTGTTGGCGTTCCAATTATGATCGAGTCGCGCCGACCACAAGCTGGTCTTTTCCAGTACCGGATAGTTGCCGCGAATGGAGTTCAGGCCAACGTAGGAATCCGGAAGCGGGGCAGCGCCCACTCCGAAGCTAGAACAAACCACAGCGTTCACAGTTTGGTTGGCGGGACAAGTCACCGGCAGCGGAAATTCCTGAAAGCCTTGTCCCCCGGGTAAGGGGTTGACGGGCGCCAAGCCGACGCTGCCAACGATTGCGCCAAAGTCCGCCCGATTGAGCGCAGCACTGGACGCGGAGCCCATTAGGATGGCGTATTTGGCCGCGAGAGCCTGCTTTGCGAGATCGTTTGTGGCCAGGAGGCTTCCTACGGCCGCGGCTTGAGCTGAGGTTAAACTGAGCGGAGCAGGGAAGAATGGGAACGAAAACGACTGCAGGCCAAAATTGTCCTGGCCGATACTCGAAAATCCGGTTTCTTCGCGCTGGGTGTATTCATACGATCCGAAGAAAAAAGTCTTATCCTTCTTTATTGGACCGCCGATGGTCAGTCCCGATTGAGTACGCGTGTAGGCCTGCTTCACTGGCTCCAGTTCGCCAGTGACCGGATTAACCTGGCCAGAAAAAGCGTTGCGCGCTTGAAACGCTTTGTTGCGAAAGTACCCAAAAGCATCTCCGTGAAATTGATTGCTGCCATTCTTGGTGACGATGTTGATGACGCCCCCGGTGGCGCGTCCGTACTCCGCATTGTAGTTGCTCATCACAATCTGGAACTCTTCGACGGCTTCCTGCGAGACGGTCGCACGGATGCCGTTCACCGAGTTGTCGACCGCATCTGCTCCGTCTACGGTGACTCCGTTTGAACGGCCGCGTGCACCGCCGATATTCAATCCGCTATTCGGCGCTGGCCCGATCGTAGGTGAAACGTCCCGGGTGGTCTGTGAAAACAATTTCGTAAAATCAAAGTAGTCGCGGCCGTTACTCGGAAGATTTTCGATTTGATTTTGACCCACGGTGTTGGAAACTTCAGTCTTGGTTTGTTCCACTAAGTTCGGTTCCGCGGTGACTGTGGTGGAGGTGATGATGCCCTTTAGGCTAAGTTGAGCGCCGAGCGCGACTTCTTCTCCCACTTTTATGCTTAGGTTGTCTTTTGCGAAGAGTTCAAAGCCAGTTCCGCCGTCTACCTCAATCTTGTATGTTCCGGGGGAGAGCGACACGAAGGTGTAGCGGCCTTCCTCTCCCGCAACGGTGGTTCGCTGCGCGCCTGTGCTCTTGTTGGTGAGGGTCACCTTGGCGGCTTTCACCGTTCCGCCTTGTGGGTCGGTTACAACGCCAGTGAGCGTCGCGGTGTTTTGGCCTCGGGCATTCCGAGCTGTTCCAAGCGTCAGGGCAAGTAGAATCAACAACGCGTACACAGAGTGGCTGCGTTTCATTACTGCCTCCAGTAGATGTCTTCTAAAACTCAGCTACCCCTAGCGGTTGCGAGGCGTGGCCTCGCGCAAAGATGGTTGATTCAGTGACTACTCGGCTTGTACTTGATACCACCGTGCATTGCAACTCCAAATTGCCGCGAATGCGGACGCACGCATCGAGTTGGTCAAGATAGCCTGGCAACTCACGATACGCCTGAGAAAGTATCGATCCTGGAGGGCATTCTCACGCGACAGCCAGCGTCACCGATCCAATGGCGCAACTTGTCGGGCCTTGTTGGTTGGGGATGTCCATTCGGAAAATACGTGGGGTAATGCTATCGGGCAGTGGAACGCATTTCACGGGCAATCTCACGATAGGTTCTTTTGAACCAGCTTGCGAAGTTTGTCGCGGTCGTTGCTCTTCATGTGGACAAACTCAACGCCATTGCCATCTGGTCCGGCATTCCTAACCACGGCGGTAAAGTGAATCTTTCGCAGCCCTGAGCGCACTTCCAATTGGATGGTATCGCCGACGCTGAGTTTCTTCCTAGATTCGAGATAAGCGCCGCCCAGGCTTATCGTTTTGACACGCATGAGTGCCGATTGACCGCCATCGATCTGAGCACGCAGCGGCGATTCCAGCGGCACCCGAGCGTAGCGGCGGGGCACAACAAATGTTGACCCAGCCTGTGGAGAATACTCATAGGTCGCGCGTGCCTGTGCCGACGTTGGGCGTTCTTCGAGCAGCGCTAGCGCGTCGGCAGCAACCGTTCGAACCCCTGCAGGCTCAGCGTAAGCCAATCCATCGCGCTTTTCGCAGATTTCGCGGAATAGCTTACCGGCTTCGGTCACACGCATTCGAGCCAAAGCTTCGATGGCCTTGATTCGAACATATTGGTCACGCAATTGTTCGTGTGCCCCGGCGGCAATGTCCATTAATTGCGGAATTGCGGCTGTTTCATTGGCCAGTCCGATGTGATCAATCATCAGCGGTACGACCAGGGAATGTGCGTCGCCTAAAAGTTCTGAAAATACCAGTGCTGCGGACCGCGCTGAAGCAGCGTTTGCGGGACGCGAGAGTTCGCTGACGGCCAAATCCTGCAGATTCCACTCCCAACTTGCCAGTGCGCGCGGCAATCCCCGCAATAGCCGTTCAGGATCGGAAGCTGCTAGCAGCTTGATTGCTGCGCTGACTCGCTGCTTACGCGCTTCGTAGAGTCTGGTCTCGAGCAGGTTCTGGACCGGGACACCAATGGTGCGAAGCAGTCGGGCCATCGGCGGAAGCAGTTCGGCATTGCGGGATTCGGCAAGAACGGTGGTAAGGCGGTCCAGCAAGCGTTCAGGGTCGCGGACCAATAGCCGTGGCAGCGCGGGATCCAGCGCGCGATTTGCCAGTGCGGCGTCCACCAAGAGCAGCCAGCGATCCTGAGCGATTAGGCGGTGCGCCAGCGCGTGCATGTGTTCGAACTGTGCTTCGCGGGGAGGCTTTTCCAGCCCGCTCAGAATTCCTTCCAGTCCGAGATAGTCACCACGGGTTACCGCGATGCGCCCCAGAATTTCCAGAAACACGGAAAGAAGTGCCGCGGTTTCGGGGACCGATTCATGCTCTAACGCTTTCAGGGCATTGCGGCTAAGCTCTTCGGGGATTTGATTCGGCCAGAGTGACTCGACGAGGTTGGAGAGTTCGTTTAGGCCAGCGGCAACACTGCGCCGTGCAAAGCGATCGGAGGTCTCCAGCCTACGTGCATAGTTCAACAGGATATTGCGAGCTTCCCTGCGGGGAGCATCAGCACCCGCGTCCGCCAGTTGCCGCAGTGCCGCTCGAATCGCCGGGACCGGAACGCACCAACTATCCGGTCCGCGAAGAACCGACGACTTTTCACGCGGCGGAAGTTCCATCCAGAATCGTTCCAGCATTTTCTCGCGATGAACATCTTCGGCCCACACCGCAGCGAGTGACGATAAGTGTTGCGAGGAGTGGGGACCGAAATACCCGCCGGCCGAGACCAACACATTGCCAAGCGACTGGAGGCTCTTACTCACATCCTGAGGAGGAAGTTGCCCATAAGCGAACTCGGCGCTCAACGTTTCCAGGATAATTTGTTCAGAGAGCCGCAGAAGACATGCCTGAGGAGTTTCGGCTTCGCGCGGCGAGTGTTGGGAAATGGAGCTGAGCAACAAATGCACGGTTTCCCTGCGCGCTTCTCCTAGGGCTCCGTGAATCGCGCGGGCTGCTTCTTCGGGTGAGAGCCCGCGAGCGCTCTCCAGCGGCAAGGTCAGGCGCGAGATCAAGTGTAGGACTGCGGAAAGGTTTTCAATTGTGGGCGCGGTGAGCGGCGCGTCGGCATCTTCATTAGCGGTATTTCCGCCGAATGCGACTAGCGCGGCAATCAGGCTGGCCAGTACTGAGTCCACTCTTCGATCGGTCTGGGCGTTCACCTGAATGCCTTCCACACCAAATTCCAGGAGCTTGGCGCTCCACCAGGATTTCTGGTTTCGCTTCGATGGCGCATCTGATTTTAGCAACGATGCGCGGATGAGTTGTGCCAGGGTGTCCAGTTCGCCTACATGAAATTGCCGCAGCACGACCAAAGTTTGAATTCCCGCCAGTTGAAAATCCGCCGCGAGATTTTTCAAATCGCCTTTAGAATCCGGCAGCGGAGCTTCACTCATTTTTGGAATTACGAGTCCGTCGCGCTCCACACGAATTTCAAATCCGTTCATGTGGTGCGCAAGCAATTGCAACGACGTGCAGGTGCTTTCCAGGCTTGCTATATTTTTCGGATGGGTGTGGTGATAGAGTCGCCGGGTTTGCAAAAGAATTTGAAACTCGCGAAGCGCAGTTTGAACCTCCGGAATCGCTGCATTGCGATCTGCGGGCGTTGACTGCGCCGATTTCACATTGTCGGAAACGATTGAGGGTACGCCAACCCTGTCCGTAGGGGCCAGCAGAGCCGCCCGTGTCGGCGGTTCGAATAGTTTTCGATTTCGAAATAGATTCTGCAAGATTTGATCCTGTCGGTCGCCGGGCGCCAGAAATTAGAGTGGCTACTTTCAAAGGCGCGGTAGGCCTTGTGAAGAGCACGCACGTGTGAGACCCACGAAAGTGCCACATAAACGATTGAAAAAAGGGAGTTTAGTTATATAGTACTAAAACTGTCCTCAGGGAAATGTAACAAAACGTTACCACTCGGCACCTGGCTTACTTGATCTTTAAAAGATTCTCGGAAACGTTGACCGTTCCTCCGATGCTCGCCTGGAGGGCCCTGCGCGAAGTCTTATATCCATCCATCCTCAAGGTTATGTTGTGAATTCCGGTAGTGATTTCAATTCGTGACGGAGTCCGTTTGCCGGTGGCCTCTCCGTCAAGCCAAATCTCCGCGCCTGCTGGGTTTGAATCGACCTGAGCCCAGGCAACATGACCATTTTTTTCGTGTAGCTCCGCATTAATTCTAGTTTTGCTAGTCTCTCCGACGGAGACTTGCGTCGAATAAGCGTCATAGCCCGTCAAACGGAGTACCAGATTGTATTTACCCGGTGCGAGGGGAAGAGTCACGGGCGTTTGCCCGGACTGCTTGTCGCCGTTTATGAAAACGTCGGCTCCAGACGGCTCCGAAGCTACGAACAGTCCTTGAGCCAATGGCTCCAGCTGCAGTTTTTGATCGAGAGATTTGCCACCTTCTAGTTGCAAGACGGTACGAATTGGAGAGAATCCAGACTTGAGAACTTGCAAGTTGTAAGTACCCGGAGGGAGACCAGCAAAGCTGCAAGGCGTCTCGCATTGCCTCGCGGCGGGTGCATCTCCCGTTCCGAGATATGCTTTCGCGCCGATTACATCAGTAATAATGTGAATTGCCGCGCGGCCCTGCAAGGGAGTTGGGTGGCCCAACGGATCCTCATTGCCTTTGGAAGCCGGCTCTGGACTATCGTCATACTGGATGTCATCCACGATCTGCACGCCTGACGGTGCGCCCCGCAAGAATTTGAGAATGGCGCCGTGCTCCGCGGGACGTAACTTTCCTCCGAGTGTCAGGGTTTCCCCTGAACCCTTTATCGACAGTCGGCTGCTGAGATGGCGTTGCATCGCGAGCTGTTGAAGCTGGCGTTTGTATTCTGAAGTAGCCGCGGCCAAATTGTTAGTCGTCGTCGCCGCAGGAGATGGCACTGCAAGACCCTGAGTTTTCACCGGATTAGCGACCGGTGCAGCCTCTTGAGTTACTTCAGAAGACGCGGAAGTCGGTGAGTCCGTTCCGGGAGTCTCTTCGTTTTCAGGCGTTGTTTTCGCCGGGCCTTCGGCTGGCTCGGACACTGCCGAATTGACGCGAT
>Ga0157376_10000707_pt1 | contig 21590 bp, 14 predicted proteins | sample M45metaG_FD_121801 | JGI IMG/M metagenome (GOLD analysis project Ga0157376, IMG submission 121801) | Miscanthus rhizosphere microbial communities from Kellogg Biological Station, Michigan, USA - M4-5 metaG | ecosystem: Host-associated > Plants > Roots > Rhizosphere > Soil | place: USA: Michigan... | reverse complement strand
TGGCTGCGCTGGACGTGGCTACTCTTCGCGACGCTCGCTATCGCTATTTCGGCTAATTTTCTGGTCAAGACCGCGTGGTGGGACAGCGAAGACATGCCAACATTGCAGACGGATATCAAGAACGGCGCAGGATTCGAAGGCACCGATGAGTACGATCCCATCGGTGACGATCACACCGATCTGAAGATGAAGGACCCGCGCGCGAAACTAATTATGGCGGCGTCGGAAGCCTGTGAACTCCGAGAATCGAAAATAGAAGTTCGAAAATGGACAGCAGAGCATCGCGTGGTGAGAGTCAGCACACCGAAACCTGCGCGCTTGCAGTTGCATCTGTTGAATTACCCGGCTTGGCGTGTGACCGTGAACGGCGAAGGCGTTTCTGTGCAGCATGCGAAGGGTACGGAGCAGATGATCGTGGCTGTACCTGCGGGAGAGTCGGAGCTGCGGATTGATTTCAGACGCACACTTGACCGCACGCTGGGCGGATGGATTTCCGTCACCAGCTTCCTCGGGTCGATTGGCTTCTTGTTTTGGAAGAGGCAAGGCCCGCTGGACGCGAAAGCCTAGCGGCGATCCACCGCGGGATGGCGAACGTCCTGCCCTTGTACGAGGTAAATCACGTCTTCAGCGATGTTGGTGGCGTGATCGCCGATGCGTTCCAGATTCTTGGCCACCAGAATCAGTTCGAACGCGGGGAACACCACGCTGGAATCGCCCATCATGTAAGTAAGCAATTCGCGAAAGATCTGATCGCGGTAGTGGTCGACTTTATCGTCGCTTTCCAGAACTTTTCTCGCTAGATCCACATCGCGGCGAACCACGGCATTTAATGCGTCGCGCACCATCTCTTCAGCAACTTCGCTCATGCGTGGCAAGTCGACATACGGTTTCACACGAGGGTGACGCAGGATGCGCAGGGCGCCCTGCGCGACGTTGACCGCTTGGTCGCCGATTCGTTCGAGATCGTTGTTAATGCGCGAAACCGCCAGCACAAAGCGCAGGTCGATAGCCATGAGCTGGTGCAAAGCCAAAAGCTGCACGACGCGATCGTCAATTTCCAGCTGCAATTCGTTGATAGCGCCTTCTTCATCGAGGACGCGTTTGGCCAACTGTTCGTCGGAGTCCAGGACCGCGTGCACCGACTGATGCACCGCCCGCTCGGCCAGACTGCCCATCCACAGCAACCGCTCCTTTAATTCGTTCAGATCTTTTTCGAAATGGCGTTCCATAGATTCCTCGTGCTGCGAATGTCCTCTCAGCTTCAATACGCGGGCATTTCAAAAAATCTCAAGGCGAATATGCCGCAAGCGCTTCTACCTCATCCTCATCCGAAGCGGCCAGTGATGTACGCTTCCGTTCGCGGATCGCCAGGCGTAGTAAACAGTTGCGGAGTCGGATTGAACTCCACCAGCTGGCCAACCAGCAGAAACGCGGTGTAATCACTAACCCGCGCCGCCTGCTGCATGTTGTGCGTAACGATGGCGATGGTACACGAATCTTTCAGCTGCACCAGCAACTCCTCGATTTTTGCGGTGCTGATCGGATCCAGCGCCGAGCACGGTTCATCGAGCAAAAGCACTTCGGGTTCGACCGCCAGTCCACGCGCGATACACAGTCGCTGCTGTTGTCCACCAGAAAGTTCGTAAGCGGATTTATGCAGATGGTCTTTCACTTCGTCCCACAATGCGGCGCGGCGCAGGCTTTTTTCGACCACCTCGGCAATTGGTGCTTTCGATCCATTGATTTTCGGCCCGTACGCCACGTTTTCAAAAATCGATTTGGGAAACGGGTTGGGCCGCTGAAACACCATTCCTACGCGCCGTCGAAGTAGCGTAACGTCCTGCGAAAGAATATTCTGACCATCGAGAAGAATTTCGCCTTCGAGCCGCGCGTTGCGCACCGTTTCATGCATGCGATTGAATGTCCGCAGCAGCGTCGACTTCCCGCAACCAGAGGGGCCAATCAACGCGGTCACCCGGTTGGTGGCAATGCCCATGCCGATGTCAAAAAGTGTTTGCTTGGTGCCGTAGAAAAAATTCAGCCTGGAAATCGTCATGCGCATAGAAGTGGGCGCAGCAATCTCTCGGCTGGTATTGGCTATGCCGGTTGGTGTCAAATTTACGGTCAAAGCTGGCCTCGCTGGAGCTTGCATGATCAGGACCTCGGTACCGCAACTCCTCGCGCGAGAATCACTCTCGCCACGATATTCACCATGAGAATCAAACCCAACAGCACCAATCCAGCAGCCCATGCCTGGCGATGCCAATCTTCGTAAGGCGAAATCGCGTAGGTGAAGATCATCACCGGCAACGACGCTGTGGGCTGGCTCCAGCCAGGACTCCAGTAGCGATTGCTGAAAGCCGTAAACAACAACGGCGCAGTTTCTCCTGCCACGCGCGCCAGTGCCAGCAGAATTGCGGTGACAATTCCGCGGTACGCCGCAGGCACTACCACTCGCATGATCGTAGACCATTTGCTCGCACCCAGCGCCATCGAACCTTCACGTAAAGCGCGCGGAACGCCGTGCAGAAACTCTTCGGTGCTGCGTAAGGTGATCGGAATCATCATCAATCCCAATCCGAAGGCACCGGCAATGGTAGAGAAATGTTTGAACGGCAGTACCACCAGGGCATAAGCAAAAATCCCAATAACGATCGACGGAACGCCGTTCAGCAAGTCCGCTGCGTAGCGCACCACGAATGCCACTTTGGTGCCGCTGAACTCCGCAAGATAGATCCCACCAAAAAATCCGATCGGCACCCCTAGTAGGGAGGCTAGCAGTAGCAGTTTTGCGCTGCCGACAATGGCATTGGCCATTCCGCCGCCGGCTTCACCTACCGGAGTTGGCAGCTTAGTGAAGAAGTCCCAGTTGATGGCGGTCCCGCCGTGATAGACGAGGTAGCCAAGAATAAAAAACAAGACAGCCACGGCCACCAGCGCGCAAACGCCCGTCATCGCCAACATGAAGCCGCTCACGAACTTCCGCCAGCGTAAACGGAAGTTCATGCGTGCCCCGTTCCGCTGCCTCGCTGGGTAGTCAACAGCATCAGCAGCCGCGCCAGGCCGTTCAGAATAAATGTAAGCAGGAACAGCACCAGGCCAAGCTCAATCAGCGCTCCCAAGTACATGTCGCCGGTGGCTTCAGTAAATTCGTTGGCAATCACCGCGGCAATCGAATATCCCGGCGAAAAAAGTGAACTGCTGATCGTTGGTGTGTTACCGATGACCATGGTGACCGCCATGGTTTCGCCGAGCGCGCGCGCCAGCGCCAGAAAGATGGAGCCCATGATACCGCTCTTGGCGAACGGTACCACCACTTTCCAAGTGGATTCCCAGCGCGTAGAGCCTAGCGCCAGCGCCGCTTCCCGCTGATCGCGCGGTACCGAAAGCAGCACTTCGCGCGAAACTGAAATGATGTAGGGAATCACCATAATGGCCAGAACGATTCCCGCGGTAAAAAAACCGACTCCGTACGCCGGCCCCTGAAACAGGGGTAGAAATCCTAGAGTATTTTTCAGCGCCGGCTGAATCCACTCGCGCATCATCGGAATCACGATGAACACGCCAAGCAATCCGTAAATCACACTCGGCACCGCCGCCAGCAGATCTATGAAGAATTGCAGCGTATCGGAGATTTTCTGTGGAGCAAGTTCGGCTAGAAAAATCGCCGCGCCGATTCCTAAGGGCACGGCCAGAAACAGCCCAACGCCCGCGGTCACCAAAGTCCCGTAAATAAACGGTAGTGCGCCAAACTCTTCGGCGATGGGGTCCCACACTCTGGTAAAGAAAAAACTCATTCCGAACTTGTGACGAGGCAATACCGACCCAGTCCATAGTTCGATGACTAGCATCAGCGTGATCAGCACCACCGACGCCGCAAACAGAAATGTTATCAGCCGCGCGATTTCGTCGCCGTTGCGCAATCGGGAAAGAAACGAACGCGAGCCCGCGACTGGGCTCGCGTTCGGAACGTTTATGGACGAGGTGGCCACGCTTGCGCTTACTGCACCTTGACGATCGCTTTCAGTTCCTTTTCCACGACTTCTTTGGGCAGCTTTGCGTAGGAAAGGTTCTCCACTAGACCCTGTCCATCAGTAATGGCCCACTTCAGAAAGCCCTTCATAGCATCGCGCTTTCCGCCATCTTTGAATTTTTCCGGAATCAGCAACCAGGTAAAGCTCGAAACAGGGTACGCATTTTTCCCAGGGGCATTGGTGATCGACACACGGAAGTCTTCCGGCATGTTCTTGACCGAACCAGCCGCCGCTTCGGTAACACTGGCCAGATCCGCCTTCACGAAAGTACCCGTCGAGTTTTTCACGCTACCGTAGGGCACTTTGTTCTGGGCCGCATAAATCAGCTCAACGTAGCCAATCGCATTAGGCGTCTGTTTGATCAGTCCGGTCACGCCTTCGTTGCCCTTCCCGCCAAGTCCTACCGGCCAGTTCACCGAAGTGCCCTTGCCTACCTTGTCCTTCCAATCCGGATTTACCTTGGAAAGGTAATCGGTCCAGATGTAAGTGGTTCCGCTGCCGTCGGAGCGGTGAATCACCACGATGTCGTTGGCTGGCAAACTCACTCCCTTATTGGCGCCTGCAATGGCCGGATCATTCCACTTCGAAATGCGGCCAAGGAAAATTCCGGAGAGGGCTTCTGGCGTAAAGTTCAATGCCTCGCTTACTCCCGGAATGTTGTAGGTGGGAACGACCGCGCCGAGCACCGTGGGGAAGTGCAGGATCCCCGCTCCATTTTTCGCACGATAGGCTTTAATCTGATCATCGTTCATCGGTCCATCGGATGCACCAAAATCGACCGTGCCCTCGGTCACTTGTTTGATGCCCGCTCCCGAACCCACTGACTGGTAGTTAAATTGTGAGCCATTCGCTTTGTGATATTCGTCGAACCATTTGGAATAGATCGGATACGGAAAAGTTGCTCCCGCTCCGTTAATCAAAAGGGCGTTCTGGGCCAGCACCAATCCCCCAAGTACCAGAATCGCCACCAACACTCCCGCAAATCTTTTCATTAGAGCTTCTCTCCACGAGTTCGCCGCCAGAGCGCGACTCATCAGTTGAACTGGGTTCCCTGCCGTCGGTGCCATTCTGTGTAGAAAGTGTTACGGAATTGTTACAATCGAAATAGAGTTGGTTGAATCCCTTAAACTATTGACCCAGCTATGTTTACACCTTCAGTTACAGTGCCTTTACAAACTTCCGCCCTCAAAAGTTCAGAAATAACAAAGGCGACGCTTTGCGGCGCCGCCTTCGTTTTCGCTCCCAGGGGTGGGGCGAACCGCTTTTCCATTCCGTTTAGGGAATGTAGTAGCGGAAAGAGGTGAAGATCATGTTGTCGTTGGCCTTCGGACCGATCGCCGGACTTCCGGCGGCCACTCCTCCAGTGCCTGACCACGCGTTCTTCGTCAAGTAGGAATATTGCAAGCCGAATTGAACCCGGCCTTTCGGTCCCTGGTAGAACTTGTACCAGAATCCGACGGTCGGTTCCTGAATCGAGCGGATGTCTCCAGCGCAATTTGAACCGTTGGACGGATTGAATTGATTGATCGGGACTCCTTCGGTCGCGCAGCCAGAATTGTTGGCTGCCACGTTTCCGTATCCGCCGATCGCGTTCAGGGAGAACGTGGTGGTGGTGGTTGCCGGAATCGCTGGAGTTCCCAGAGGGTTAGCCAGGGTCGGAGGCGTTGCCGGTATGGCTGTGGTCTTCGTAACGGTCACCGCGTTGTACCCCTTATAGCCCGCACGCCAGGCGTATTCCGCGCCCCAATACGCGTACAGGTCCAGCTTCGGTGTGACATGCCATTCAAAGCGAGCCAAACCGTGGCCAGTTCGGATTAGCGCGAGTGTTCCGTCCGGACGTGCGGTTGCATCGGCAAGCTGCGCGGAACCATAACGACCGATTCCATCGCCGCCGACGACTTTCACTCCGACGTCAACTTTCTTGTTCAAAATCGACCAGAGTCCGCTGACGCCTACTCCGCCGCCGGTGGTGTTGGCATTGTGCGCTCCAAAACTGCTCACCACGGTCGGTGTCGGGGATAGGCAGTCGCCTACTAGGGAGGTAGGAACCGCAGGGGGCGCGGTGTCCTTGGCGTTGGTTCCTACCACGCCGCAAGGATAAATCCGGTCGCGGAAGAAGCTCACGATTCCGAACAGTTCATAGTGTCCGAATCCGGGATCTGCTGCAGCCTTGAAAATGAGGTCCGGAGCTTTGTTCACAGTGTACCCGTTGGCATCGAAAGCGTTATAAAGACCGCCGCCCGAGCCAGGTGCATTGATAAAGAAGTTTCCGGTGGTAGCGGTCGTAGCGCCCGAAGTAATGATAGTCGCGGGTGCTGCGGCGGAATTGATGGTCGTTACCGACGAGAATCCACGGCCGCCAATCGTGGCCTGCGGGCCTTCCACTGCAAATCCGAGAGCAAATTTGTCGTGGAAATTCTTCACTACGCGGAATCCATATTGCCGCGCCCAGGTATAACCCACGACGTACTGCGGATCGATTTGCAATGGGTTTGATTCCTGGCGAGTGTTGATACCTTTTCTGTTTTCCGTCGCCAGAGACCACATCTGTCCGCCGGTCAACTGCCAACCGTTATCCCAGGTTACTTGCGCAAATGCCTGCCGGGTACGCCAGGTATAGCTGTTGCTCTGACGGTTGTTGGAAGTGGTGCCCGCGCTCAGGAAGTCCGCTTCGTAGTAGCCCCCGATTTTGGCAGTAGCCAGCTTGCCTTCAACCAACAAGCTTAGCCGGCTCTGGCGGGCGGTGAAGTTGGTCTCAGTCACATGTTCTAGGTCGGCCGCACCGAATGGGTCGGCGACAAACGGTGTGTTGATATCGGCGCTCATCCCGCGCGTGCGAGTTACCGTTTCCGCTGCCAGAAATCCGCCGGGAGTGATGGATACTCCTTTGTAGTGAATCGTAGACGGAGTTTCCGCCGCGAGGATCTTCTTCTGCGCGTCTTGCACCGCGCCCTTCAATGCTTCGCTGCTGAGCTTCAAGTCAGCAACGTCGGAACCCAGCGTGGTGGTCGAAGTTTTCATTTCCGCGGTACTGCCGGCAAGCGCGCTTGCTTTCGCATCCGCCTCGTTGGCCTTGGCGTCTGCCGCGGCCGCAGCGCTCTTGACGTCGCCTACTTCCGCATTTCGTCTCGCCAGCTCTTCCTGCAGCACTTTGATCTGTTGCTGTTGCGCTTCCAGGGTTTGGCGCAACGCTTCCACCTGCTCCGCCAGCTGGGCCGTCGCAGTCTTCGTGGGTGGTTTTGCGGTCTTCTTTGCCGTTTCCGTCGGTTGCGGATCACCATCTTTCGGTGTGTCCGCAAACGCTGTTCCCGACATCAGAAATAGCGACAATAATATTGCTGCTGGTTTTCTCATTTCCTCTCTCATTGGCCGCTTAGCGGCCATCCTTCCGTTTATTACTGCAATTTCAAAATTGAATGAACCGGTGAGTCAGCCTGCCTACCCGCACGTAAAGCTAGGGCCAGCGTCTTACAGTCACGTCAATCGAATGTGAATATCCTGTAACAGGAATTGTTACGAACTAACTCGCTGACGTGATGGAGTTTACGGACAAATGACGGTCTAAAGACAACGAAACTCGGGTGGCGGATTCCGGCCGGGTTTGGGGATCCTGGTACTACCTCTGGGCAATGGCCTTTGGCGCATTGAAACCATACTCCGACTGCGGTCCCGAGCGATCCAGGTCGACGAGGGGCTTACTTCGGCGCACCAATCGTATAAGCGAGTTCTAACCGGGTCAAGCGATACTGGTATTGGGCATCGGTATTGGCGATGTCGGCTTCCGTCTTCTGCAATTCCGCCTGACCAAGTTCCACAATGGACCCTAGTCCGAGGCGGTAGCGAGACTCGGCCAGTTGCAGTCCGAGGTTGGCTTGGTCGCGCAACTGCTCTGTCAAGCTCAGCCGTTCGAATGCCTGCCGCGAATTCTGCCAGGCCTTTCGAACGTCGCGGGCAATATTATTCCGTTCATCCATCAATCGTTGTTTCGCCACTTCGGTCTGCAAGTCCGCCGTTTTCGCATGCGCGTTGTACAAGAATCCATTGAACACCGGAATGTTCACATTCACGCCCACCGCGCCATACCAATTCGGCAAAGCGTCGTTGCGTATTGGCGCAACACCGATCGCGCCAAGCGCGTTCACTGTCGGCCTCCACAGGTCATGCTCTGCATGCCCGAATTTTTCCGCCGACGTTACTTGGTCCTGCAACGCCAGCAGTTCTGGACGTTGCCTCAGCGCTTGCGCGATAAGTGGATTCACGTCCGCGTCCGGCTGCTCCGGTGAGCGGGAACTCTCCACCAGGTCGAATTGCTGCTGATCCGGATACCCCAAAATTGCTGATAGAGTCGCCAGTGAGGCTGCGAAATTATTCTTGGCTTCTAGTTGCAACAATTTCGCTCGCGCCAAATCCACGTTTGAGAAACTCAGGTCCAGGTCCGATTTCAGCTTTGCCTGGGTCAGCGCGCTGATCTTGTCCACGCTCAACTGCCGTGCTTGCACTGTCTGCTCTGCCACCTGCAATAATGCCCGTGTCTCTAGCGCGTTAAAAAACGCCTGGTCCACCGCCAGCACAATTTGCGCTGTGGTCGCTGCGGAATTTTGTTCCTCCGCTTTTGCCGCCGCCTGCGCGCTCGAAACCAAGTTCGTGGTGCGGCCAAAGTCGGTAATCAACTGGCTGACCGTCGCGCCGGTCGCCGCACGCGGATAGATGATTGGATTGTTCAACCCACCGGCGGTGATCCGCGCATTGCTGCTCGACTCCACGCCAGTCAAGCTGAGATATGCAGTCGGCAACAGCGCCGAACGCTGCTCTCGTACCATTTGCCCTGCCTCGAGTGCCCGCAATCGCCCAATCGTGATTTGCGGATTATTTTTTAGCGCCAGCGCTTCCGCCTGCCTCCGCGAAAGAGGACTACCCTCCGGCGCTGCACCTTGCGCCGGAGGGTTTGGGGCTGGTGTTACGGGGGAATTCAGATCTTCCGGTGTCTGCGCGGCGACGGAAAACGCCGCCAGCAAAATCAGCATCGGGCAAATCAACGTCGGCCGTTTCACGCGCTCACCTCCGCGCTCGGGTGTTCTTCCTGGCGATGCACGATCAAATACGCCGCCGGCACCAGGTACACGGTCACCACCACTGACACCAGCAACCCGCCGATAATGGCGCGCGCTAACGGTGCATATTGCTCGCTGCCCGCTTCAATTCCTAGCGCCATCGGTATTAGCCCCAACAGCGTTGCCAGCGAAGTCATCAGCACCGGACGCAACCGCAATCGCGAAGCCAGCGACACCGCCTCCTTCAGCGGCTTGCCTTGAAAATGCAAATGGCGCGCGAACTCCACAATTAAAATGCTATTCGACACCACGATGCCCACCATCATCACCAAGCCCATCAACGACATCACGTTCAGCGTAGTGTGGGTCGCCAGCAAAAACAGCAGCACTCCGGCTAACCCCGGCGGTACCGCCAGCAAAATAATGAACGGGTCGGCCCACGATGCGAACTGCGCCACTAGCACCAGGTACACCAACACCACCGAAAGGATCAGCCCAATGCCGAAACTTTTGAACGACGCACGCATGCCCTGTACCGATCCGCGCAGCGTCACTCGCACGCCTTCCGGCTTCTTGGTATCCTGCAAGATTTTTTCGATCTGCGGCGTAATCGTTCCCAGATTTTCCGTCTTCGGCGAAACATACAGATCAATGACTCGGAACAACTGGTAATGGTCCACTTCGGTCGGCGAAGCAATCGTTCGCAGCTTAACAACGCTGTCCAGAAACGTCGGTTGCGAAATCTTTGGCCCGCGCAATGGAATCTGTTTCAGGTCCGTTAGCGTGCTTAGGGCGCTTTCCGGATACTGGACTGTCAGCAGATACGGATTCCCGCTTTTCGGATCGATCCAGTAATTCGGCGCAATCATCGCGTTCGACGTCAGCGAAGTGATCACGTTGTCCACCACTTCTTTTTGCGACAGTCCCAACTGACTGGCCTTCTCGCGATCCACGTCCAGTTGCAGCGCCGGATAATCAATGTCCTGCGGAATCAGCACATCGCTCACTCCCTTGAGCTGCCTGATCTTCACAGCCATCTCCGCCGCCGCAGCGTAAGTCTCCTGCATGTCGCTTCCACTCACCTGCACATCGATTGGCGCAGGCAATCCCAGGTTCAGCACTGCGTCCACCAAGCCGCCCGATTGAAAGTACGTCGTCAGATGCGGCAGTTCCTTTCCAAGCCGCTCGCGCACCCGCCGCATATATTCGTAGCTCCCAACTCTGTGCCCGGCCCTCAAGCTCACCTGCACAAACGCAGTATGCGGCGCCGAATTCGGCGTATAAATCGACGAAAAGTCCGGCGTCACCCCGATATTCGCCACGATGATCTGCAATTCACCCTTTGGCACCACATCGCGCACGATGTCTTCTAGTCTCTTCACGTAACCTTCCGTCAACTCCACGCGCGAACCAGTCGGCGCTTTCAGATTGATCACAAATTGTCCCGGGTCCGTCCGTGGAAAAAACGAAACGCCCAACAACGGATACATCGCAAAGCACAGCAGCGACACCCCGGCCAGTCCAACCACCGTGGCCACCGGCTTCAAGAACGAAATCGCCAGCGTTCGATCGTATTTCTGCAGTATCGCTGCAAAATACGCGTCGAATCTCTTGGACACTTTCCCCATTCGCGCCTCGATGGAACCCTCTCCCACCGTTTCGTCGGCTTGATGTTTTTTGATGAGCTTCGCGCAAAACAGCGGTACCACCGTCATGGCCACCACGTAGGAAGCGAACAGCGACAAGATCACTGCGGTCGCCAGCGCCCCAAACAAAAATCGGCTCACTCCGTACAAAAACACCACTGGAAAAAACACAATGGAAGTCGCGATGGTCGCTGCCAGCACCGCCAGCGCTACTTCGCTCGCGCCCTTTTCCGCGGCTACTTCCGGTGCTTCTCCCATTTCCAGATGCCGAAAAATATTTTCCAGTACGATCACGGAGTTGTCGATCAGTCGCGAAAACGCCAGCGCCAACCCGCCCAGTACCATCGTGTTGACCGTTCCCCCTCCCGCTCCGATCGCCAGAAACGCTGCGAGCGTCGATAGTGGAATTGACAAAAATACCGCCGCCGTCGCTCGCATGCTCCCCAAAAACAGCAAAATCATCAGCGCGGTCAGCAGTAATCCAATGCCGCCTTCGCGCACCAGATTGTCGATGGCCGTTCGAACAAAAATCGATTGGTCGAACACCACGCGCGTTTTCAGTTGTTTGGGAATATCCACCAGATGTTTCAATGCGTCGGTGATTCCTTCCACTACCGCGATGGTGTTGGTATCGCCTCCCTGCTTCAAAATTGGCAGGTACACCGATGGCTGCCCATCCACGCGCACAATATTCGTTTGAATCGCTTGTGCGTCCACCGCATTCCCGATGTCCCCAACCATCACCGACGATTGCCCCACCGTTTTCAGCGGCATTAAATTAATCGAAGCCGCAGTGGGCGCCTGGCTGTTCGAATACAAATTGTAGTCAAACGGCCCGATCTTCACATCGCCCGCCGGCAAAATCAGGTTGCTCTCGTTCAGTTGCCGCACCACATCCATCGGACTCAGCTGGTGTGCCGCCAATTTCAGCGGATCCACGTACACCATGATTTGCCGGTAGCGTCCGCCGAACGGCTGCGGCACCGAAGCTCCCGGCACATTCGCAATCTGGTTTCGCACGCTGAATCGACCGAAATCTTGTAGTTGCGTTTCGGTCAGCCCTTCGCCCTTCAGCGTAATCAGGCATACCGGCAAGCTCGATGCATCAAACTTCAGCACTACCGGGGGCAAAGTTCCCGGCGGCAATCGCCGCAAGTCGGCCATTGCCAGGTTCGAAATCGTGCTCAAATCCGCGTCGGCGTTCGTCCCTGCCTGAAAATAAATTTTGATCAAGCTCACGCCCGGCATTGAACGCGATTCGATGTGGTCGACTCCGCTGGCCAGCGTAAAAAATCGCTCGAACGGATTGGTGATGCTCGTTTCGATCTGCTGCGGCGGCATTCCCGAATAAAATGTTGCCACCACTACGACTGGAATATTGATCGGCGGAAAAAGATCCACTGGCATCCGCGCCAGCGTCACCGTCCCCACAATCGCCACAATCAAGCAGCACACAATAATGAAAAATGGATTGCGTATGGAAAATCCGGACATTAGCTTGCGCCTTTGCTATTCATGGAAATCGGCGCAAGTTCCTTCGGCTGCACCTTCTCTCCCGCACGGAACTGGCTGCGGTTGCCAATCACCACTCGATCTCCTTCGTTCAATCCGGAGACCACTTCAACTCGTGATTTTCCCTGAATTCCCAGGGTCACCTTGCGCTCCTCCAGCGTGTTCTGCGCAGTCACCAGCAGCACCGTCGCGTTATCTCCGTCCTGCGCCGCCGCTTCCTGTGGCACGCTTAGGGCGTTCGGCTTTTGGGCCAGCACCAGCTGCGCTTCCGTGAACATTCCTGAAATTAATTTCCCATCGCGATTGTCAAAATCAATTTCTGTCGGCATCGTCCGCGTCTGCATGTCCAGCGAATCCGCGAACCGCGAAACTTTTCCGGTAATGTCGTGATTGAGCGCCTGTACTTTCACTTTCACCGGATCACCCAGATGTATCTGCGCCGCAATCGATTCTGGAATCGCCAACACCAGCCGCAGCTTGGAAACCTCCGCGATCCGCACCACTGGAATCGCTTGGGTGCTCGACGAGGTTCCCGCGGCCACCAGCGATCCGGTATCCGCGTAGCGCATCGTCACCACCCCGGTAAACGGAGCCACAATCCGCGAATAATCGGCCATTGCTCCGTACTGCTTGGCAAGCGCATCCGCCATTTCCAGTTGCTGCTGGGCCGCGGACAGCGCCGCCCGCGCGCTGGATACCTGCGCTTCCGCCTCCAAGTCCTTGGCCTGCGCATCGTCCACTTCCTGTTGCGCCACCAATCCCGTCTGTTGTTCACTGGCTTGCTTCAGCCGCGCATACATGGAGTGCGCCGCCGTATGCCCCGATTCCGCTCGCTGCACATCCCCTTGCGCTCGGCGAATCTCTTCAGTCGAACGCCGCACCTGCGCGTCCGCGCCCGTCAATTGCGCCGCCAGTTCTGGCACTTCCAGCACCGCCAGCGTCTGCCCCTGCTTCACGTGATCGCCGACATCCACATAAATTTTCTTGATGTAGCCCGCCACCTTCGCGTGCACATCCACATCCTGAAACGGTTTAAACTCTCCCGCGATGGTCAGCGTGTTTTGAATCGGCCCGCGCTGCACTTTGGCCACTGCCGCCACCGCCGCGTCTCCCGCCACTGCGTGCTCCGCGTCATCTGCTTCCGTCGCTGAGGGCCCCTTCCACTTCCACGCGCCGAATCCAATCATCAAAATCGCCGCCGCAATTCCCATCCATTTTTTGCGAGACATTATTCCTGTCCATCCTCTATGTTGATGTCCGCTCTGCAATTTTCGCGCCGTCGCCGACACCTGCAGAATTTCTCTCTGGAGCCCGAATAGCTGGCCAGCGGCTTTTCGCCGCATTTGCACTTCAACCGCTGCTGAGGAATGGGAATTACGCTACGGGTGGTGGCCGGAACCACAGACTCGAGGAGAAACCCGTCTGCGGACCTGCTTCTACTTGTGCATCAACATAGTGCCGCGATAGGGAATCGCTGGCCGCAACTTGTAACGGTAAGACTTGTACCGCATTCATGCCTGGCAGTACCGCCGCCACAAAATCCTGCGGCGTAAATTTTTCCATCTCGGAGGATCCCACCGTCGCCCGATGACTGGGCGGATGGCATACCGCGTTCGTTCCATGCGACTGGTGCAGCGCCAAAAATGGATTGTAGAGAAAAAGTCCGGCCAGCAGCACACACGTAAAAATCTGCCACCAAGGGGTCAAATCGCGCCGGACTACGGGATTGAGAATCCGCATCTGCTTGAACGCCTACGCTTCCACCTTAATTTGACGGTCGCTTCCGGTCAAGAGGATGCCTGGCCGGCTGTTACCAAATTGCTCGACTTACTTATAGTAGGAAGGAGAGGGATCATCGCCAGGGGAGCGATGATCCCTGTGGTAGGGTCTTACACTGAAGGTTCAGCAATCCGAGTATCGGTGTCGCGCGTCACTCCCGAATAAAGCCCGTGTGAATCTTCGGTGACCTGCTGCATTTCTTCCGCGCCGCTCGCTGGCACCGGTGCAATGCCCAATCCCCGTCCGTGCCGTACATCCAATCCCCGCACCCAATAGATAATGTCTTCGGCAATATTTGTCGCGTGGTCCGCGATCCGTTCCAGGTGCCGCGTCGCCAGAATAAATTGCATGCTGGGCACCACCAGCGCCGTAGTCTGGGTCATCTGTTCCAGCAACTTTTCAAAAATGCGATCGCGGTATTGATCCACCAGGTCGTCGCTTTCCAGCACCCGCGCTGCCATCGTCGGATTCCGGAAGATCAGCGCACCCAAACTCTTTGACACCATCGCCCGCACTTCCACCGCCATCGGTTCCAGCTCTTCCGGCACTTTCGATCCCGGCATCTCCCGCAGCGTCGTCACCCGTTCCGCCAGATTCACTGCCAGATCGCCGATTCGCTCCAGGTCATTAGTGATTTTCAGCGCCGCCACAATCAAACGCATTTCGTCGTCGCTGAATCCGCCGCGCCGCAACAGCCGGATCGCATGCTCATCAATCACGATTTCCATTTCATTAATGCGCGGCTCCAGCAGAAATACTTCTCCCGTCAAGGCCGAGGCTTTTGGATCATCCGCGCTGACAATCGCTTCCAGCGCCCGGTTCATCGCGCCTTCCACCGTGCGCGCCATCGAAATCAGGTAGTTCACCAGCGTGTCGTACAACACGGTCTCGGTCAGTCCAGTAGCAGAGCCCATGAATGTTCCTTTCCCGCGCAAGTCTTTCTCCACTCGTAGCCCAAAGGTGGCACGCAGTCCATTACACGGGTATGACGGGAAGGTAAAACGTTGGCGAGAATTTACGCTGCTGAACTGCGTCCACCACCGCGCGGCGTCATCCGCTCCGCATCGAAAATCGGCACTGAAAAATGGAATTGCGCGCCCTGCCCGATTTCGCTCTCCACCCAGATCCGGCCTCCGTGGCCTTCTACCAGGTGTTTTGAAATTGCCAACCCCAACCCTGTTCCGCCTACTTCGCGCGATCGTGCTACATCGACGCGATAAAATCGCTCAAATATTCGCGGCTGCTCCGCTTGGGGAATTCCGATCCCGGTATCCGACACCGTGAACACCACTTCCGATCCGGAAACTTCCGCGCTGACCATGATCTGTCCGCCCGCTGGCGTGTATTGAATCGCGTTATCCAGCAAGTTTTGCAGTACCTCGGTCAATCGTCGGCGGTCTCCAGCAATATCGGGAATTTTGGTCGGTTGATTCACCGAAAGCCGCAAATCCTTATCTCGTGCCCGCGGCTGTGCCGTCTCCATACAGCTTTCAATGAACGGTCCGACCGGAATTCGCCGCGTCTCAAAGTCCAGCCGGTCCGCATCCATTTTTGAAAGCATCAGCAAATCTTCGGTCAGCCTCGCCAGCCGCCGCGAATGCTCCACGATAATTTCCAGGAACCTACCGCGATTCTGCGGATCGTCCATCGCTCCGGCCAGCAGCGTTTCTGCAAATCCCTGAATTGCCGTCAGCGGCGTGCGAAACTCGTGCGACACATTGGCCACAAAGTCTCGCCGCACTCGCTCCAGTTTTCGCAAATCCGTAATGTCATGCAGCACCAGCACCGCGCCGTCGGTCCCCGTGGTTCGCACCGAGGCCACCGTCGCCGCAAAATAGTGTTGCCGCAGTGTCCCAGTCACAATCTCCGCTTCCACTCGCGGCTCCCCGCCCAGCACCTTATGCACCGCTTCGATCAATTCCGTCTGCCGCACGCACTCCACCAGCCCGCTTCCCGTTTGTGGCGGCACGCCCATTCCCAGAATCTCCGCAAAACTGCGGTTGGCGAACACCACTCGCTCCGCCGCATTCACCACCAATACGCCTTCCACCATGCTGCCCAGAATCGCCGACGATAGATTCCGCTCTTCCGTCAGTGTTCGAATTGTTTTGTCCAAGCGCGTAGCCGTCTGATTCAGCGAATCGCTCAAAACATCCAGAGCGTCACCGGTTCCATCCGAAGCCTGCGCGCGAAAATCTCCCTCAGCCACCCGCTGCGAAAACGCCGTCAGCCGCTCGATCCGATCCGAAAACTTGCGCGACACCGCCACCACCACCAGCCCCGCCAACAGCAGAATCAAACCCGACGCCAGCCACAAACTTTTCCGGAACGGCCACAGCAGTTGTCCCACCGTTTCGACGGGCAGCGCGAATCGCAGAACGTATTTTTTCCCCACCGGGCCTGCTGTCGGACCCTGCCGCACCGCCAGATACACCAGATCACGATGCAGAGTTGCACTGTGCCTGATCGATCGCCCGCTTCCCTCTGCAAACGCCTGCAGGATTTCCGGACGCGCGGCGTGGTTTTCCATCGTTTGCGGATCAGACTGCGAATCGGCCAGCACCATACCTTCGGCAGACACCACCGTCACTCGCGCGCCGCTCGCCGCAATATGTTGCACCCAGGTTTCTAACGCTGCTGCTTCTTCCGGCTTTTCAGAGGGGAGCGCGCCCAGCTCCGGGGGATTGGCCTGCGCAAGCTTCGCTATCGCCTGCAACTGCTCAAATCCGGTTCGTTCGTAGTCGCGCCTTATCGCCCGGTCCGCGAAAAAGTCTACCGCGACCAGCACGCATAGTAGCAGCGCCAAGAATGCCAGCGCGAGTTTTGTGAAAAGATTACGCCGCACGTGTTTCGAACAGGTAGCCCGCTCCGCGGACCGTCTTCAGATGTAGCGGATTCTCGGGATCCGGCTCGATCTTCTCACGAAGCCGCCGTACATACACGTCCACGCTGCGCGGCGTCACAAACCGGTCCGTGCCCCATACCGAATCCAGAAGCTGGTCGCGGGTGAATACCCGGTTCGGCCGCGATGCCAGGTAATACAGCAACCGGAATTCCAGCGTGCTCAGCGGCACCGTTTTTCCTGAATAACTGACCCGGTAGGATGCTGGATCGATTGACAACTTATCAATTTCAATTGTCCGCGGCGCGTCCACCGGAGGCTCCGCCCGCCGCAGCAGCGCTTTCACTCGCGCAATCAGCTCCCGCGGGCTGAAGGGCTTGGTCACGTAGTCGTCCGCGCCCATTTCCAATCCGACCACGCGATCCGCTTCGTCGCCCCGCGCCGTTAGCATCAGAATCGGCAAGCGGTTCAGCGATTCGTCCTTGCGCACTTCCCGGCAAATCTCCAGCCCGGAAAGTTTCGGCAGCATCAGATCCAGCAGCAATAAATCTGGTGGAGATTTCTTCAGCGTAGACAGGCCGGTCGCCCCGTCGTTCGCACCACTCACCAGAAACCCTTCATTGGCCAGGTTATAGCGCACCAGTTCGACGATATCGCGGTCATCTTCGATAATCAGAATTCTTTTCATTCGGTTGGAGCGTACCGGTCGCTGGCTGGGCGGCAGTTTATCGTAGCCAGGCGAATTCCGGTAGGCAGCTTTCGGATTTAAGGTCCCGTGAACGGGCTTTAACACAAGCCTAGTCTCGCAAGTACTGTGTAACCAGCCGTTTACATAAATGTGAATGGATGATGAATAAAAACGACGGGCCCAGAGGCTCTATTTCAGCCCTTCCACCACGTACAGGTCGGAGGCGATCCGCGTATAGGAGGACACGTAGCTCTTAAAATCCGGCGCGAAAACAGGGCTCCCGAAATCCTGTGCACGCAGTCCGTCCGGAATAGGCATCATTCGAAACAGTTTTCGGCTTCCAGTGTTCAAATCGATCTGATAAATGGCGTTGGGCAATTCTGGAGCGGCCACCAACACGCCCTGGCCATCCGGCATCCATCGAACCGGCCGCTCGCCTTCCTTGCTTCCGCGTACCCGTAGCGCTGTTCCGCCGTCCACTGGATAAATGGTGATGCTTCCTTCGGGGCTCCTTGCGACGACTCGTTTGCCGTCGGGAGAAATAGTCCCGCTCAACTGCGAATCAATGCCTTCCGGACTGATCGGCTTCGGCGCTCCACCATTTGCCTCTTGCACCCACAACCTCAGCCCGTTGGTTCCCGTTGCGCTGCCGATTTCCAGGATTTTCTGGCCGTCGGAAAAAAAATAAGCGTTCTGAACTTGCACATCGCCGGTAGAGATACGGCGGGTTTCGCCGGCTCCGGTCGGAAATTCCATCAACTGGCGCCTCCCGTTACCAGCCGCTACCAGTGCCAGTACCTTCTTCCCGTCGCGCGTCAATGTCGGCGCAACGCCGTTTCCCAAGCGAACCGCCGGAGACCCGTCCGTTCCGCGGACGTAGAATGCGCCGGTTTCTTCGCCAGCTTCGCCCGTTTCGTCAAAGGCGATCAGCTTGCCATCGTCGGTGATGTCGCGCCCGACCGTCCAGTCGTGCCAGCTGAGGTCACGCTCCTTGGTAGCGCCAGGCCCCAGGCCGATGATCCCGCTGCGCCAATCGTCTCGCGAAAATAGAATTCGCCCGCTCTTGGATATGTCGTGGAGCGTAAGTGTTCCAGTTCCCAGATAGACCAGCCGTTCCTTGTTCCCAGGCGACACCGCATATAGCGCCCGGCTGGATCCGCTGGTTGTCGCGCTGAACCAGATTTCATTTTGTACTGGGTGCCAGGCCAGCCCCTGCGCGCTGACAAAATTCAATGTGGTCAAAGTCTTCTTCTGTCCGCTCTTGTCAATCACTGCCACCGAACCGGCGTCATCGCGAGCGAATGGATGATCGATAAAAGCCACTTGTGATCCGTCCGGAGAAATGCGCGGATGACTGATCCAACCGGCAGTTTCGTAGAGAACCTTGCCCAGAGGATATTCCAGGCGAATTTTTCCGCCGACTCGCCGCACCACCGCCAACGAACCATCAGCAGCCCAGTCGGCAAACTCCACGGCCTCGGCGATCGCGCGTGGCGCTCCGCCGGTCTGCGGCGCCCTAGCCAGCATCCCTTCATATTGAAATCCTTGGGTTAGAACTGGATTGGTCTGCACTGCCAGCTCGCCGTTCGGCGCCACCCCAAGAATGTTGGTAGCTTGCATTCCAATCGGCCGCGACTCCACGCTGCCGCTTTGCGCAAAAAATAGTTCCGGAGGTCTGCCTTCCAGCGAAGCGCCGTAAATCAAATTCCCGTCCGGTGTAAATCGCGCGGTCAGAATCGTCAATCGACTGAAGGTGACGCGATGTAATTTCGGTTGTGTTTCCGGTGCGCTCGGACGCAGCCATAAACCCAAAACAAGTCCGGCAGCGAGCGCGGTCGTAGCCAGCATTGCCGGGCGAATCCAGCGCGCATGGGTTTTCACCGCTGGCGCCGCGCCAGTTCCAGAAACCGCTGACACCGATTCCAGATCGAATGCAATATCACGAGCCGATTGAAAACGCTGCCGCGGCTGCTTTTCCATGCAGTGCCGAACGATTCGCTCAATCGCCGGCGGAATTGCCACGCCGATGCGCGAAGAGAGTTCCTGCGGCTCTTCGTTCAAAATCGCGGTCATTGTCTCCGCGTTGGTGTTCCGCTTGAATGCGCGTTGTCCGCTGAGCATTTCGTACAAAATGCTTCCGAAGCTAAAAATATCCGAGAACGCATCGGCCGGCTCGCCGCGCACCTGTTCCGGCGACATATATCCGGCGGTGCCAAGAACCACGCCCACGTTGGTTTCCGCGGCGGTGACGCCATCGAGCGTTTCCGTTTGCGCATGCGAGCGCCGCAACTTGGCTAAACCAAAATCCAGAATTTTCAGCCGGCCATCTTTGGTAACGATAATGTTTTCGGGTTTCAGGTCGCGGTGCGCAATACCCTGGTCATGCGCGGCAGCCAAGCCGTTGGCCAGTTGAATCGCCAGTTCGACCGCTTTGCGGCTAGGAATTCCCTGCGGCGGGATGCGCTGGCGCAGAGTATCGCCTTCCAGCAATTCTGTAACTATGAAGTGAACATTATCCGCGACGCCGACGTCGTAGACCGAAACGATGTTGGGATGATTCAGCGCGGCCACCGCCCGCGCTTCCTGCTCAAACCGGCGTAAGCGGTCCGGATCGGCGGTGAACGATTCCTGCAAAATTTTCAGCGCCACGTCGCGCAGCAAACGCGTATCGTGCGCGCGATAGACTTCGCCCATTCCGCCGGCACCGATCAGCGAAATGATTTTGTACGGACCAAGTTGCGTGTCTGCTGCGAAGGGCATCGGGTGGCGAGATTATATCGCCGAAACGCCCTGAAACAACAATCCCAACAACCACGAAACCTTCCCTAGTCTCCCGATGTGGTGGTAAACGCCAGGGAGAGCAGAGTTTTTTGCTCTAACTCGTGGGCCTTCGCTGAACCTGTTGCCGGGCTGGCGCTGGAGGATCGTTTCACCGAACGCAGGCTTAATCCGAGCTCCTGGGTAATCTGCACGAGCCGAGGCATCACGTAAAAAAATGCGCCCATGTTGCGCGGCTCTTCCTGTACCCAAATCACTTCGCGGGCATGCGGATGAGCAGCCAGCGCAGCGGAGATTTCCGGACGTGGCAGCGGGTACAACTGATCCAGGAATAGAATCGCGGTGCGAGTATCTTTGCGTTTGCGGCGTTCGGCTTTCAATTCGTGGCCGACTTTTCCGCTGGCAATCAGAATGCGCTTGGCGTCGGTGACTTGGCGATCTGGAACCACCGGCAGGAAGTGCGGTTGCGCCAGATCTTCAATGGTCGAACCGGCATCCGGATGACGGAGCATGCTCTTCGGCGTGAAGGCCACCAGCGGTTTGCGCCAAGAACGGCGAGCCTGCCGTCGCAACATATGGAAATACTGTGCGGCATTCGATGGCTGGCAAATTTGGATATTTTCTTCCGCAGCGAGTTGAAGAAAGCGTTCGAGACGCGCGCTGGAATGTTCCGGCCCCTGGCCCTCAAATCCATGCGGCAGCAGCAAAACTACGCCGGACGGCAGATCCCATTTGTCTTCACCAGCGCTGATAAATTGATCGATGATCACCTGCGCGCCGTTCACGAAATCGCCGAATTGCGCTTCCCACAATACCAATGCTTCCGGGTAGTCGCGGCTGAATCCGTACTCGAACCCCAAGCAGCCCGCTTCTGAAAGGGACGAGTTGTGAATTTCGCAGAACGGCTGTCCAGCGGAGAGATTCGCCAGTGGAATGTAAGTGTCTTCGGATTCGGTGTCGATCAAAACCGCGTGCCGCTGGTTGAATGTGCCGCGCTGGGTATCTTGCCCGGTCAGACGAACCGGTGTGCCTTCTTGCAACAGTGAAGCGAAGGCCAGCGATTCGGAAAAACCATAATCGATGACGCGTTTTCCGTTGCCCATCTCCGCGCGCTGTTCCAAGAGCTTGGCAATTTTCGGATGGACGTGAAACCCTTGCGGCACACGAACCAGTGCCGCGGTCAGTTCCGAAATTGTTTCGGCCGGCAGTCCCGTTTCCGCTTCGTATTCCGGGCGGAATTTCCCGCGATGGTAGTGCGAC
>Ga0157376_10000703_pt1 | contig 21619 bp, 29 predicted proteins | sample M45metaG_FD_121801 | JGI IMG/M metagenome (GOLD analysis project Ga0157376, IMG submission 121801) | Miscanthus rhizosphere microbial communities from Kellogg Biological Station, Michigan, USA - M4-5 metaG | ecosystem: Host-associated > Plants > Roots > Rhizosphere > Soil | place: USA: Michigan... | reverse complement strand
CCACAACAACAGCACAATAAGGCCGCCTGCGGCGCCGTAACTCGAGGCTATTGCGCTGCTGCCAATATACCATCCAATTAGTGATTTCCCGATATTGAAGAGGAGTGACGTCGTTAGAGCGCCGGTCAGCACATCATTCCATTGGAGGCTTCGGTCGGGCAGAACCTTATAAATTGCGCCAAAAAGAACTCCGAAAAGCACCAATGACACAACAAAGTTCAGAGCTGGAAGGAACAATTTTCCCATCGGCAACACAGTGTCCAAATAGTTGCCGAACGCCGTAAGACCGGCGCTGATCACGAGCGAGACGATAAGCAAAAACCCCAAGGCGGCGACCAAACCTAAACTAATGACGCGCGCACGGATCAACCGCGACACCGTTGTGGCTTGAGGTTTGGTTTTCCAAATCGAATTGAGGGCGGCTTGCATCTCGCCAAATACCCCCGATGCCGTTGCGATTAGTGTTACGATCCCAATTATCGTTGCAATGATGCTTGAAGACCTGCCCGCGGCGCTTGCAACGGCGGACTGCACCACCTCCGCGGTCTGTCGTCCCATAAGACCGCTAAATTGGGCACTTATGGCGTTTTGAGCAGCGTCTCGTCCGAAGACGAGGCCGGCGACCGCAATCACAATAAGCAAGATTGGAGCGATGGAAGTGACGGTGTAGAAAGCGATGGCAGCACCTCGACTCAATGCTTCGTCATGGATGAAGGAAAGCACTGTGTCCTTAAGCATCTTCCAGGTAACAGAGATCATTTTAAAATCTTGTTCCCCATGCGAGCATCCGTGCGCCAAGACAATGGCAATTTCGTCAATCTGTTCCGTGAGGAGCTCTCGGTAACTATTCGTACCAGCGTAGTTGATGCTGACTAGCGGTCACATCTGTCGTCTTGAAGAGAGCTACTGAGAAATGTTTGATAGATAGCCCGCGGTTGTCAGGGTCCGGCCTGGATTTCCAATTTTCACTTTCCGAATGCGGCGCGACGGTGTCTGGGATAGCCGGCATGAAAAAGCCCGGCGCGAACGCCGGGTTTTCTCAATCGGAACAGACCTAATGTGGGTAATCAGTCGATAACCTGCACGATGCGGTGGGAGTGTGGATCCACCAGCACAGTGCGGTCGTTGACTATCGTGTATCGATAGTTCCTTACGCCGTATTCTGCTGGCACCTCGTAATAGCTGACGCCGGCCGAAGGCAACTCAGCCCCGACCACGACATCGCGGTCATATTTGTAGGAGCTCCTTCTTTCCTGCACAACGTACGTGTGGAACTGCGAACGCCTGTCGTCGGCAATTCCGCCGACAATCGCGCCGCCAACTCCGCCAACAACCGCGCCAACAGGTCCGCCGACGATTGCGCCGCCGACTGCGCCGCCTACTGCGCCGGTCGTTGCATTGTTCTGAGCATGTGCCGCGAGCGGAGTTGCCAACGCCGCAACGATGGCGCCCGCCATCACAAGGTGGTTCTTCATTATTGTCTCCCTGCGTAATGACTAACGCGCGTGCTGCGCGCGGCTCACCCGCGAACACCAACACGCGCCGGCTATGTATGTTCCGAGGCTCAAATCCCGCCCGGATGTCAGGTAGACACGAAACGCGCGGATTGGCTTTTGATCTACCAGTAAAATCTTCAACGATTGTTCGGGACGCAAACATGCAATCGGCGTTTCCTCCAGGATCGTCTCCTTCCCCGGGAGCCGATCAGATACGTTCTTTCGTCGCTTACGGGCCGCGTCCCCCAACGCGGCCCGTTTCTTTTCGCGGCCAACGACGCGACCGAGGAACCCATCGAGTTTCATGACGTTGACTGACATGCAGAGCCGGATGTCCGGCGCTCATCAACGGAGGCTGTCATGGGGTTTGGACGAGGCGCATTACTGTGGCTACTTGGAGTGCCGCTGCCAATTATCATCCTCTTGGCTCTGTTCTGGCATCATTGAACAAGCGCCGAACGCAGCACCCGCGGGCCAAAGACGAGCGGCGGGTTGTCACTCCGCAAACAATGAGGGCGACATGGGCAAGAGTATATTACTTTGGCGTCTCGGCGTTCCGATACCGACCATCGTTTTGCTGCTTCTCCTTGGCTAGGGGCCGATATGGCAGAAACGTCTCATCGGCGTGAGCTTCTGGGGCCGACGATCGCCGTCCGTTTGTAAACAGATGTCGCCTGGAATTCTCACAAAACAGAAGCCGGCGACAACCATTCGCGACGCGTTTAGCTTTGATGAAGGACGCGTTCTTTTATCTCTTCATGAGCTGTTTGCAATTCCTCATCCGAAGATTCTTCTATTGCTGCAATACGATTGTCTGCGTCCTTCAATGCCAGAATAAGCTCAGATAGCTTCACCTGAAGAGCGAGCGTGTCTCTGTTTTGGGTGTTTTGGATAAGAAACACCATAAGAAAAGTAATGACCGTCGTGCCTGTGTTGATGACAAGCTGCCATGTGTCGCTGTATTGAAATAGTGGGCCGGTAACTGCCCAAATCACAACAGTGGCGAAGGCAAGCAGGAATGCGACCGGCTTTCCTGTCCAGGCAGCCGTTGCATTGGCCATTCGCGAGAACCAACTTCCGGTGTGGGCACGGGCGCCAGTGCTGAAAGACTGAATCGGTAAAGCTGCTCTCATTGCCAAGCCTCCGTATGGTCCCGCGTTGCTTGCACGTAATCCGCTGAAGAGAGCAAAGGTTCCCTTTCTGCGGACATAGTGACGAGTCAGCGTGATGGCCGCTCTTCGAGAACAGAGATCGGTTAGCTGCGCTGCTATGTCTGCTTTGTGCCACAGCGGACATTTGCCCAACCGACCATGCCGCAAGCCGTATTGCGCCGGAGCCATTTGGCTCATGCGAGTTGCTGAAACTGCGCACACCGCAGGCCATAGGAGACCCGGCAATGGACATCAAACGAAGCGGCTCACAGCCGCCTACAAAGGGACCCGCTGAATATTTCACGGGTTCCGTTCGGATTGACACTCCATTCAAAGGGGAGACTCCCGCACGTACCGGCGGCGCCGTCGTCACGTTCGAACCAGCCGCGCGGACCGCATGGCACACGCATCCGCTCGGTCAAACCCTCATCGTGACCGCGGGCTGTGGCTGGGCACAGCGCGAGGGCGGACCCATCGAGGAGATTCGACCTGGCAACGTGGTCTGGTTTTCACCCGGCGAGAAGCACTGGCATGGCGCCACGCCGACCACCGCGATGAGCCACATCGCCATCGCCGAACATCTCGACGGCAAGGTCGTCGAGTGGATGGAGAAGGTCAATTCGATGCCTGACGCGCGTGCTGACAATCGCGGGAATGCGATTGTCAGCACGGCGGAATGCCAGTGCTCGGAAAACGCTGGCTCATGGGCTGAAGTGTCGGAATGAGCTCAAGTGAAGACTGGCGACGTGGGCGAGTCGATTGTCGTTTATAGACAATACTCTGTCGTTTTTTTCCAAGTTTTGGCGCAGCAGCCCACTTACTTTGTCGCCGCAATCCGAACGCGCGAATGCGGCGGCTCCCAGACATAGCCCGGCGGCCGGATATCCGGAGAGCGTCGACCAGAACAACGAGGAGAACTTTATGATAACGCGCATCGTTCGATGGGCTTATTTGTGCGCATTTCTGGCACTTTTATCGTTGCCCGCCAGCGGCCAGAGCGCACCGTCGCAATCCGAATGGATCAAGACGTTGCGTGACGGCGGCTATGTGATCATTTTTCGCCATGGTGCAACCTATCAGGACCAGGCCGACACCGACCCGCTCAATCCGAATAACGTCCTTAAGCAGCGCCAGCTCAACGACGAGGGCCGCGCGCTCGCAAAATCGATTGGAGAGTCGCTGCACAAACTCCGGATTCCTGTTGGCCAGGTTTACACCAGCCTGTTCCAGCGGGCGATGGACACCGGCGCGTTGATGGGTTTCGGCGACGTCAAGGTCTCGGCTGACTACAGCGAGGGCGGACTCGTCGTTACACCGATCGAGAACAACCGGCGCACCGCCGCGTTGCGCAAGATGGCCGGCACGATGCCGCCTCCCGGCACCAATGTCATCGTCGTCACGCATAAACCGAACATCGTGGATGCTTTCGGCAAAGACTGGTTCGACGTCCGAGAAGGTGAAGCATCGGTGTTCAAGCCGGACGGCAATGGCGGCTACAAACCGATCGTCCGGATCCAGGCCGGTGACTGGAGCAAGCTCGCACAAGCTGCGAACTGAGCTCAATCCCGTCTAGGCTATTCTTTCACGTCGGCTGACGTCCGGTCCGGGATATAAACCTGACCCACTCTCGTTGAGCACACGCGACACCTTGTCGGTTGGCCCGGTCAAGATCTGTAAGTCCCACGGTCTTACGTGGCCATTGGCGCGCAGCACTCCCACCCGCCAGTGACCACGGGATCCAGGCTCCCCGTCTCTCTCGGTCGCTGTCGTCTTGCAGTCGTGTGTCAGCAATGTGCTTCTTCAATGCCAGCAGATTAATAATCCCAAAAAATGCGATCGCGGCGAGCACCAGCGTGGCAATGACCTTTTACACTGATTAGTATGAATTTTTTCTGCGAGCGTGAAGACTGCTGCCATCAAAGTGATACAGGCAGTCGCAACGTACCATTGTTGTTTTTTCGCAAAGCGGATTTCTTCTGCGGTTACCGCTTCCTCACTCGTTGGTTTTCCCTCCCCCCAATTAAACCGACGGATGCTGTGACAAAGCGATGATGCGCGGGGGGCCATGGCCGCTGCAGCGCGGGCACTGTACGCCGCCGCAGGCCACGCGGGTGCTTCGGGATCGTTGCCGCTTGGCACGTCCGTCAAAATCTAGATTGCGCCTGGCCCGCCCTGTTTACAGCGCTGCATTGCGGCAGTAAGGCAGTTAGTTTTCGCCGGCGTATTTGGGCGAGTAGTCATGCACGGTCTTTTCGCTCGGACCGCCTTATAGCAAGTCGCTTGGTCTGTTCCCTCCGCCTGTGCAGATACGCAGAACAAGACAGCTGCAAATGCCAAAGCAATCGAAATGATTTTCACCTGTGCCCCTCTGTGCGTAGTAGCCCATTGGCCTCGGCCCCTTGCGGATAATAGGTCATCCGGTAGGGGGATCAATCAGCCTAAATGCGCCGTCCAATGTCCGCTGTTGGGGGTAAAGCGGACATGACGTTTTGCACCGCACATGTCTGCTTTTGACCCAAAGCGGACATCGGGCTTGATCAGAATTTGAGATTCAAATGCCGGTGATCAAAGTCGGAGCCTTCGATCTAGACTTTACGGACGCGGGGTCAGGCCCCGCGGTAGTGCTGGTGCACAGTTCCGCGAGCGGCCATCGCCAGTGGCAGCGGCTCGTCGAAGCCTTGCAAAGCCGCTACCGCCTGCTCGCGGTCAACCTCCTCGGTTACGGCAAGACGAGTTCCTGGCCGGGCACGCGACCCCTCACTGCCGCGGACCAAGCGGAGCTTATTGCAGCGGCAGCCGAATTAGCGCGGGAGCCCGTCGCCCTCATCGGCCATTCGCTCGGAGGCGCGGTCGCGCTCGAAGCTGCGGCTTTGCTCTCCGGTCGCGTCCGGGTACTAGTCGCGTTTGAGCCGATCTTGTTCGGCCACCTGAAAGCACACGGACCCGTGAGCGCCTATGACGAGATCGCGGGCGTGGCCAGCCGCTACAACGAGCTGGCGCGGACCGGCGACTGGAACGCGGTGGGCGAATGGTTCGTCGATTACTGGGCCGCTCCCGGCACCTGGGCGGCTATGCCGAACGAGCGCAAGCAGAATATGTTTGCCATGCTGCCGGCGGTGGTGCACGAATGGGGCATGGTAACGACAGGGACTCCGCTTGAGGGCTGGAGTACGATAACTGCGCCTGTCCACCTGATCCACGCGGCAGACACGCGCACACCCACACGCGAGATTGTGAAGTTGCTCGCCAAGACCTATCCCACTTGGCACGTGCACGAAGTGCCTTCTGGCGGCCACATGGCGCCACTCGCGCGCCCCGATCTTGTCAATCCGTTGATCGCCGCGGTTCTCGACGAGACGATCGTAGACATTTCGTCATGATGTCCGCTTTTGGCACCTAGCGGACATGGCGGCGCCCCAATTAATGTCCGCTTTCGGGGTATAGAGCGGACATCGACGCGTTGGGTCTGCTCGGGTGAAGGAAACGGCGCGCCTTAACGGCTTCGAACGACCGGATTGCCGTTGGCGTCTAGATTGCGCTTGGCATGATTGGGGGCGGCATAGCTCGATGCGCGTAGTTAAAAGCCATGGCGATAGCCGATGCCATGACAATGATCACCGCCAAACGCATTTGCACCCTCAACGCAATACAAAAACTCAAGCAGCCACAACGACCGAGAATAGCAAACTGAATTGATTGGCGTACGCGCGTTAAATTGGTTTGCGCTGCACCAAAACTTATGACCTTTCAGACAGATATTTCTCGACAAGGGTGCGCACAGCCGGCGGCGTTTCAGGATTTGCGAGCATGCTGTTGGTTGTCTTGAATGACAACCGGCCGAGCTTGTGTTTTGTCTTCATGATCGTCCAGGCAGTACTTCGACATAAACCGAGTGCTTTCGCCTGCTGATCTAACTTGGTGTAACCGCTCTTGGTCAGCGCCTCTGATATGTCCTGAAGTCTGATCGCATAATTGCGATTTTGTCGCATGCTGGCTCCCGTTGTTGTTGCTGATGAAGCCAGGCTACCCGTCTCGAAAGGACGCAGACTGTTCAAAACAGAACACTTTCCGTTTCCTGAGCTGTACCGGGCGCCGACTGACCGAGGACCGTGCCAACGTTGGGGACGGGGGACACGGACCGTACGACCAGCTGTGGCGGCCGGCACATAGCAAGCTGCGAGAGGTTAGAACGTTCCGTCACTAACGCGTGTAGCGGTCGGCGCGCTTTGAAATCCGACATCGCGAGCGAAGAGAACGCTTTCACCGGATGTAGTAAGCGCCAGCAAATAGTATGCAGGCGAAAACCAAAGCAGATAGTACGCGGTCTACGGCGCTCAAGTAGGCTCTACGTGGGTCCACAGCGGTCCGCATTGGACTACATCACCGGTTGAAGCGGCGGCCCGCGAAGCACGACCAAGGATTTGATGGGTCCACATCCGCCGCAGAGATAGCCGTGAATTTCAAAATTGGCGTGCAGAGGGTGCGGTTCAATCTCCGCAAGAGCGGTCTCCGCGCCGCATATCGGGCACGGGTTTATCGGCTGAAGGATCGGCGGCGTGGATCTGAGCGACGCATACTGAGAACACATGTACGCTCCCTTCGCCCGACGCGTGTTCGGTGCGGTTCGAGGACACTCGATCAGCAAATATTTATAAAGTTGAATCGAAACACTTGGGCGCTTGGCTTAATGTTTCGAACCATCCTGTTTCCTCAAATTCGAATGAAGAATCTGTGCAAAATTGCTCACACGACCTGATTGTCCACAGGCTTTGGCATACGCCGTACCTCCCGCCGGTTCAGCGAAGCACCAGCGAATACAAGTGGGGGTATGGTAGCATCCCCCCGAGAGGCACACATGAAAACCTGCCCAGACTGCAATGGTGATGGTGTTGTTGAAAAAGGCACGGACGATGAGCAGCAATGCCCGACGTGCGGTGGCAGCGGTTTTATACGCGATGACGACGACGGCCAGGAAGAAGTAATACACACAAAGTAGCCGAACTGAGCACGTTAGATAGAGCACTGGGCCCGCACGCCGAGCGCGCGCACTGGGGCGAGGTGACTAGATTTGACGTGCTAAGAATAAGTTTTGCCGCTGCGAGTCCAAACGGTGCCTTCCTTCATACTCACCGGCGGATGGATGTCTTCGACGCATTCGACAATATGAGGGTTGAGCCAGGGCGAGTATAAAATATTTTTTCCTGGAGCCATGTCGACCATCTTTAGTGCAATACCTTGAAGCTGGTACCGCGCGTCAATCTGGTCCCGAGCGATAATCCAGCAAGCCTCTTTAAACAGGCTTGCTCGCCAAGTTGGGTCGTCGAGATTCGCGGTGATTGGCTCCAAACAAAATACAGGCATATCGTTTCACTCCGAAAAACTCCTGGAGCCAGCAAACTCATTCTGATTTTTCGCGCTCCAGCTCCAGGAGCAAAAGGCGCGCAACCGCTTCGTGATTACTGCCACCGGACTGCGCCGATTTCGTCCGCCCGTCGGGCGCGGTGGCTGTCACCAGTCTGCCCTCCAGACGTATCTTGCCCGAATGCCATTTTTTTGGATTGCCGCCGCGAAATTGAAATTCCATGTCTTCGCTCATCGGCACATCTCTCCATGGTCTTCTCAACGCGGTTTTCTGGGAAGGTTTATTCTCGCGGTGGGGAAGTCGCATGACGAAACGAGCTCCATGCCACAACTCCATGTCGCCGCCATCGGCAAGTTGCTTGCCCATTTGAGCGGCTTCTTGATCATTGGTGCACTCGATGACTTCGGATGGGCGCGTGGTGTGATTGGTTCGGTCGATAAAATAGACGCGATACGAGGGCATGATCGCTACTCCCTGCAATTCAGGCGGGAGCGTTACGGTGCTCTCAGTCACCGACGCCTTAGCGTGGAGCCGTGCCGGTGATGCTTCAATGTGGGTTGTTCGACACGGCTAAACCAGTGTCAAAAGAAGTATACTTTGGATGACAGCGGCCCCGCGCGCTCTACGGACTTGCTCTAAAACCAAAGCGTTGGCACACAGGACGCAGGGGCGACGGCGAAAGTATCACAGCTTTCGCAATGAAACACATTCAGCCGTTTCGTTCCCAACTCCTGAACACTGTGCCAATCCATTACCTTTTGGCATTTGGGGCAATCGGGATCAGAAATTATCGTTGATCGCTCCATGCTCTTCACCTGGTTGGGCCGCCGCTGAAAGGACCTTAGCGGTGATGCACAGTCACAGTTTCGTTGCGGTCACAGGGGATACAGTCGAACGTGCGCTTGCCGATATTCGGATTTTCGCGATCAAAACGAGAAAGCATCATTGTCGCGCCACATTTTGAGCATGGCGGACGTTCGTAGCTCGGATATGGAAAATGTGTGTTAGGCGACATGACCTAGGCGCCTCGAAAGAACCCCAACGCTATGTTCGGCAGAGGTTACATAGGGCGGGCATCCTTGGACAGGACAAGCATCCTGCGACAGGTGCATATCCGAGTCTGTGCAAAATTGAACACTTTCGAGCTAGGCCGCTGGGGATCAAACGGGTCACAAGGGGTGGCGTTGCCCAGTGCTATCGCGTGAAAGTGTCAGCTTTACTGACATGAAAAACGGAATGAACATTTTAGACACATTACAATTTCGATTGGTCATGCATATGTAGAGGCCACAGCGCCCAGCACAGCGGCGTCTTCTTGACCACATCATGTGTTAGAAAACGAAGAGCGCTCGGTGTGCTGGCTCCGCTTTTTCCGATGCCGACAGTTTTCTCTCGTGATTGATGCTGTACCGACTAATGGCAGACCCCCATTACATTAATGAACTTCACTCCGACTTGCGAGGAGTTAAGGAGGGTTGGTACGCGATTGACGAACGCGGCAATCTCTTATTGGGCCCATTTTCCAATCGGGAGATATGCCTGACAAGAATCAGCCAGTCAGGGACGGACTAATGTCGAAAGTAAAGTTTATCTCCTCACCAACCGAGATTCCCGCTGGGCAAGCGTTCATATTGGTCAAGCATGGCGAGGAAAGCGGGCAAACGAGAAATTCTCTTGGTCTTACCATCACGGTTGCCCGCAACCAATCAAAGACTATTAGCGATCTTTCCTTCTTAGCGAATGTTCATACGGCCAAGGAGATCGCCAAGCGAGAAAGCATTTCATACATTTTTGCCTTGAAATAGCATGCAATTGTGACTTGTTCGGTTGGTCTGCCGCCGGGAGGCCACTTCAATCGGCTTGATGTCCGCTATTGGCACAAAGCAGACATCAAAGGCCTGACATCTAGTGTCCGCTTTCGGGGTAACAGCGGACATCGCGCTGACTGGCGGTCCGGATGTCTGCTAATGACCCTACTTAGACATTCCGCGGCGGCGATAGAAAGTCCGCTCGATGGCCTGCTGCTCTCACCGCGTCGCAAGGCGTATCAACCCAAATAGCTCTAATCAGAGGCAGTTCATCTTGTTCAGACCAAACAGCTTTAGGAAACACGATGGCCAGCAACGATAAGAAAACTGAAACTAGCCCTGCACCCACGAATGAGACTGCTGTGAAAAAGGAGGCTGCCGCGAAGAAGAAAGACGAGGGCCAGCCGAAAAACAAGATCAATTCAGATGTAGACCTATCCAAGGCTGAGGGCAGCGAGAAAGCTTCCGACTCACCTTCGGGTTATAGTCGGGGCGAAGGCCAAAAACCCGTTTCGAAAGCTTATAAGGATAACTGGAACGCGATTTACGCGAAAAAGAAGAAACGATAATTGAATGTCGGGCCGCACTTCGGCCTCGGACACGTTCTTGGACGTTTGGTAAGGTTAGGCGTTGCGCTTTCGCCTGCGGTCATCAAGCCAAGATTGACCGCCGGTATTGATCCAACTCATCGCGCCTTCCTCGGAAGCTCCCTCGAAAATTTCTTCCGGCGCTTTCGCAGATTTCTTCTGGTCGCGCTTGCCGCTCATTGCTTCGCGCGCCAACCGCTCGGCGCGTAGCTTGGCAGTGAGTAGGCGAGTTGCCTGTTCCTTAGCCTCATATTCGAAGGACGCTTTCACCCCTTCCTGTTTCCACTGAAACAAGCGTTTGGCGTGCGAGCTCTGTGCTTTTGAGGGCATGCTTTTTTTCGGGTTGTGAGGAAATCGCATTACAAGGCGACTTCTTTCCCAAAGCTCCACGTCATGGCGATCCACAAATTGCGACGCCTTTTGGATGGCTTCTTGATCGCCAGTATATTCGACGGTTTTCATTGGGCGCGAATGGTTGGCGCGGTCGGACAAATAGACGCGATATGAGGGCACGACGGCTACTCCCTGCAATACAGGCGGGAGCGTTACAGTGCTCTCAGTCATCGACGCCTGGCGCAGAGCCATGCCGGTGATGCTTTAACGTAGGGTCTCTAACACAGCTAATCCAGTGTCGGCCGTCACAAAATGGCGCAATTCAGCAACCCTGTGATCTCTGGCACAGCCAAACCTCCGCTTCGTAGGGCGAGGTTACTGATGCGAGGCGCCGGTCCCCTATTGTTCGGCGTCTCGCACAGGCGAAAGCGTTGCCTTCTTAGCGCACGCGCAAATGTCCACTTTCAAGCATGCATGTGCCAATGTCCGCTTTTGACCCAAAGTGGACATTATGCAGTTGAGCACTCTTGGCTATGAGCGCGCGGTCTAAAAGTGGTCTTTTTTGATCAGACAGTCCCCAATCAAAGGAACAGATTGCGCCACCTTTGAAACAGCTTGGGCCTCGGTGACTGAGAAACGTTTCTATGCTCGCCGCCGGCTTTCAAGCGCACTAGTAGCGATGGACCCACGCAATGGAACGGAAACCAATTCTAGTCGATCTTGCCCTCCAAGGGGGCGGTTCACACGGGGCCTTCACATGGGGCGTGCTCGATCGCCTGCTCGAGGAGCCGTGGCTTAAAATCGATGGCATTTCCGGGACGTCCGCCGGCGCGATGAATGCCGCGGTGCTTGTCGATGGCCTTGCCAAAGGTGGGGCTGAGGGCGCCCGGACCGCACTAGAGAATTTCTGGCGCCACGTCTCGCACGCGGCTCGCTTCAGTCCTTTACGGCGCGGACCGCTCGACGTGATTCTCGGACGTTGGACGCTGGACTCTTCGCCCATCTATGTCGCCATGGATCTCATGTCTCGAATGGTGTCGCCCTATGACTTGAACCCGATGGGGAAAAATCCATTGCGTGAAATTCTGGCCGAAACAATCGATTTCGATCGGGTGGCGCGGGCAACTACCAAGCTCTTTATCACCGCTACCAATGTTCGGACCGGTCGTGGTCACGTGTTCAGGAACAATGCCATTACCCCGGACGTTCTGCTCGCCTCGGCCTGTCTGCCCACCATGTTTCAGGCCGTAGAGATTGACGGCGAACCGTACTGGGACGGAGGCTATTCCGGCAATCCCACGATCACACCTCTCATTCAGGAGTGCAAATCACAGGATACCATTCTCGTTCAGATCAATCCGGTTGAGCGCGAAAAATCGCCGCGCTCGGCTTCAGAGATTCTCAATCGGCTTAATGAAGTGTCTTTTAACGCGGTTCTACTGAAGGAGTTGCGCATGATGGCCGTGCTCCGGCAAGTCGCCGATCCGGGCGACACCGAGGGCGCGCAATGGGCCGGCATGCGTATCCACCGCATCGCGAGCGAGATGCTCACGGAGCTCGGGGCCTCTTCCAAGGTCAATGCGGAATGGGAATTCTTCTCGTTGCTGCGCGATGAGGGCCGGAAGTCTGCCCAAGTCTTTTTAGAGACGCATGCATCGGATCTCGGGCACCGTTCCACTTTGGATATTGATGTTTTGTTGGGACAGGATCTGACGAACGGGACTGTCGCTCCGGCCACTGATCTGGCTGGCAGACACGTCCACGCCGCCTAATGTCCGCTTATAAGCGGACGACGCTCAGCAATGCGGACTATGTCCGCTTACGACCCAATGTGGATGTAGCAAGGCGGCGATCTTTCAGGCCTGCTTTTTGCCACAGCTCGAATGTCCGCTGTTGGCACAAAGCGGACATCCCTAGTTGCACTGCACGTGTCCGCTAATGACCCAAAGCGGACATGATCGATTGCACAGGCAAATCATGCTCTTTGTCGTTAGGGCTTCGACGCAGGCCGCACCAAAGAGAGCGACCAACCGATAAGGAAAATTGCCAGAGCCATTAGGAGCGGCCCAGTAACGAAGAAGCCCCACAAACCGCAAAGATTGCTTGAAGACGGAGAGCTACAGGCCAGCTGCATTCCGAAAATCACACCAAAGTAACCCGAGATGACACCGCAAACAATCACAGCCAAGACGTACGAAATACCCCCAACACGACGTTCTGGTTCAACACGGTCACGATGGCGGTTGTAAAAAAGAACTGCCGACAAAAGCGCGACCAATGGCGATATCAGCCCGAGAAACATGAGGAGCGGAAACAGCTTAACTATCACTGCCTCAAGCGTGCTCATCTGTTGCGGCCCCAATGACGCCCGAAAAGAACGCCTGCCGTAGCCGTAAGCCTACCGGCAATCTTGAAGAAGTCCTTGATTTTTCGCTGTGACGGGCCTGATTTTTTTCGAATGCGTCCCTACGGTCTTTGTCCGCTTATGGCACAGAGCGGACATGCCGAGTTGCACTGCACATGTCCGCTTTTGGCGGACATCAGCGTTGGATTTAGCACTCACGTTGCCGAGATGATACCAGCGCGGCTTGCAGTGCTGACCGATAAATAACCTTTAAGTTTTTTGTCCGGTGGGCTGTACCTGCACGGCGAGGCCGCGCGCCCGGCTGTTTTTGGCGTTAGTGCAACAGCATGCAATCGCATGTAATCAATATTTTTGGATACACATAATTAACGACTTTGCCACACGAATAGCATCGGGGGACCTTCAATTGCCCTCGGTTCGAGTGCGCCAGAACGGCATGACCGAGACACCTGCCCGATCGCCGACCGCAGCCGACGGCGTTCAACCCGCCGCGGGCTCGCCTCCGCTTGCTCCGGACGGCGCGCCGCTCTGCTATGTGGTCGATGAAGAGTCCAGCATCCGTCACTTCCTCTCGCTGGTGCTGCACGGCTCCGGCGTCGACACCGTTGAATTCCCCGATGGTGCCGCGATGCGAAAGGCGATCGAAGCCCGCGCGCCGGCGTTGGTGTTTCATAACATCTCGCTCGAATCCACCGATGCGATCGAGTCCGTGGTCGCCCTTGGCAAGCTCCGGTATCGCGGCGCCGTTCAGCTGATGAGCGCACGCGGCGCAGCCGTACTCGAACACGTCAAGGCCATCGGCGCCCAGCATAAGCTTCAGATGATGCCCATCCTCAAAAAGCCGTTCGAGACGGACACGATCGTGAGGATCATCCAGGAACTCAAGCTCGGCATGCCCCCGGCGGTCGCCGCCCGGCTGGAACTCGACGACGCTATCAATAACAAGTGGATCGAGTTTTGGTATCAGCCCAAAATCGCCCTACGGAAGAAGCAGCTGGCCGGCGCCGAAGCCTACGCCCGAGTACGCCATCCGCAACATGGCCTTGTCCTGCCAGGCGCGTTTACCGCCAGCGCGTCCGACGCATCGACGGCCAGACTGGCCGAACTTGCGCTGGAAAGCGCACTCAAGACGAGCGCCCACTTTTCGAAGCTTGGGGTCAACCTGCGGCTCTCGGTCAATATCCCCGTGCCGGCGCTTGTGAAAATTCCCGTCGGAGACATCGTGAAGAAGCACCATCCGGCCGACGAAAAATGGCCCGGACTCATCATTGACGTACCCGAGGATCAAATCGTCAGCGATCTTGCGCTCGCCGGCGAGCTCAGCAAGAAACTTGAGCCGCACAACGTGCGGCTTGCGATCGATAATTTCGGCCGCGCCTACTCGTCCCTCGCCAAGGTCGAAGAATTGCCTTTCGAGGAACTGAAGCTCGACCGTTCGTTCGTTGCCGACTGCGGTACGGACAAGGTCAACGCACCGCTATGCAAGACGGTGATCGATCTCGCGCACAGTTTCGGGCGCTACGTCGTAGCAGTTGGCATCGAAAAGGCGGCCGATGCGTTGGCGCTGGTGAGCATGGGATGCGACTATGGCCAGGGCTTTCTGCTCGGACAGCCGATGCCGGAAGAGCGTTTCGTTTCTCTGCTCCGGCAACGCGCGGCAACCCAGGGACGCAGCCTGGACGGCGCTGCCGAGTCCCAAAAACAGCCAGCCTGAATCCGCGTCGGTACGGCCTAGTGTGTCCAGGCGTCGCGACGCCTGAAGGAAAAATTATCCGCGTAGGAGATGGTGCGCCTTTTCACGGGTGCCGTTTCAAACACCTGGTAGGCAATGCCATGGCGCTCGCAATAGGCTATCGCCTCTTCCCTGGTTCCGAAGCACAACCGTAGCTGCTGACGCATATCGCCGGATGACGTCCATCCCATCAACGGCTCGACCCGCCGCGGCGCCTCCGGCTCAAAATCGAGCATCCATGACTTTGTATTGGCAGAGCCCGACTGCATGGCGGTCTTGGACGGCTTGTAAATGCGTGCGGGCATGACGGCGCGGTAGCCTCAATTTAATACGTTCAGACCTGTATAAGGGCTCAAATATATCATGACAAATTGTGGATTGCACAATATGAAGCTTTAAAGTCGTCCCAAAGCCCATGCTCTTTTGAGCAATCCGATTTCGGAATTTTTCGGGTATTGCTAAAGCCGCACAGCTTCCCCCCGCTGCCCCTGCCGTCCACACCGGTTGGCTCGTTTCCGACCAAAATCGACAGAGCCAGCTCGGTATTGCAGAGCCAAAGCGCCTGCGCGACAAGGCACACCTGAAATTCGTTGCCTCACAACCGTGCCTAGTCTGCGGGCGCCAACCCTCCGATTCGCTTCATCTGCGGTTTGCGCAACCGCGAGCCATCGGTCTCAAGGTGAGCGATGAATCCACCGTCCCGCTCTGTCGCGGGCGCCACCGGGAGCTTCACCAAGTGGGGATCGAAGAAGACTGGTGGGCAAAATATCAGATTGATACACTCGAGATGGTGAAACATCTTTGGGAGCAAAACCACCTTCAACGGACCTGAGGCAATACCGGCACGGTCACTCCCGCGGGCGGTTCGCCTCGCTGATGACGTTCCCAGATCGTCGTAAAACCAGTCTCTATGTGGCGTGTAAAGCGCTCGGTATCAAAAAGTGGGCAGGTTTTGCGATGAATTGCAAGCTTGGCCTTAAGCGATGCCAGCAGCTGCGGATCGCGGCCCAGGCGAAGCGCACATTCCCTATAATCCTTCAGGCTATCGGCAATCAGTTCGGGGACGCCTACGGCCGAAACAAGACTGGCAGCGACGCGACCGCCGAACGTTGCGCCGGCGCACGTGAGAACCGGTGTGCCTGCCCACAAGGCATCGCAGACAGTCGAATGCGCTCCGAGGGGCGCCGTATCGAGGAACAGGTCTGCGAGCCGATGCCGCGCCAGGTGCTGATCATTACGTGCGACACGGCGCGCAAAAATAAGCCGCCCGGGATCTACGCCCCGCAACTGCGCCTCTTTCCGCAGATGGCCAATGGCACCATCATTGGCACTAGAAAGCCACAGCACACTGCCGTCGAGACCGCGCAGCACTTCCATCCAGAGGTCGAAAATCTGTCGAGATATTTTGTAGCTGTTGCTGAAAGCACAAAACACGAAACCGGACTCCGGCAGCCCTTCATCGGCGCGGGAGGGCGTATTCATAGCGATAGCGCGCTTTGAGTCAGTGCCCATGAAAGTCTCGGGCAGATAGACAACCTTTTCGGAGAAAAGACTTTGCTCAACCTCGGGGATGACGATGCGATCGGCCAATATATAGTCCAAATAAGGAGCACCGCTGCTGCCTGCATAGCCAAGATACATCACCTGAATAGCCGCCGGCCGATATGCGAGGATGGCCGGACGGGCCTCTTGCGTCGGTCCCATCAAGTCTATTGCAATATCGATCTCGCATTCTCGCAACATGCGCGCAATCTCAACGTCGCTGCTGTCGCGCTTATCGACGAAGCGGTCGAAAGCCTTTTCGAGCCGCGCCCGCATCGGCGTCGGATGGGCGGCGCCGAAGGACACCGCAAGAGTCTCGAAGCGAGCACGGTCATGGCATTCGAACATACCAGCAAGCATGTACGACACCGGATGCTCGCCGAAATCGGCTGATAGGTAAGCGAGGCGGATCTTGTCGTGGCGATAGCGTTGTCCGGTCCAAAGCGCCGGCATGGCGGGAAATTCGTGATCGACGAAAAGTCTGGCGCACTGCGCTTGAACTGCCTGAGTCGCCTCAGCCGCTAGAAAGGCGAAAGGACGCGAAACCGGTCGTCCTCCTGCAACGCCGGCCACAAGGCGTGCGTTTTCGGCTGCGAAATCAGTCCAATCGCAAATCATCATCTTGGCAAAAAAGCGCTCGCCCTCCACGTAATCCAATTTTGGATCGAGGCGAAAAGCATTGTCGTAAGCTTCAAATGCTGCGGCAAAACGTTTGAGCTCAAACAGTATGTTGCCGCAATTGTAGTGGAAGGCGGCGTTGTTGGGCCGCAGCGACAGCGCCGTGGAAAGGCCACTAAGAGCCTCGTTGGACCGTTTCATGCGATGCAGGATGTTCGCGCGGCTTGCATGAAAGTCGGCATTTTGCGGGCTGAGCGCCAAAGCTCTATCGCAACTCGCGAGCGCTTCTTCGAAGCGCCTGATCTGCTCCAGCGCATGTCCGCGATTGCAGTATGCCTCAGTGTATTTCGGTTCGATACAGATGGCAGCGTCGAAACAAGCGATCGCCCCTTCGACGGACTTACGCGATAGCAGAATGTTGCCCCGGTTGAGTTGCGCCTCGGCCAACATCGGGTTCAGCGCCAGTGCTTTGCCGAAAGCGGAAAAAGCGTCATCGAAGCGCTGCAAGGCAAGCAGCACATTGCCGTAATTGAATTGCGCACCCGCATCGTTTGGATTGAGCCTTAACGCATCGCACAGAACGTTTTCGGCCTCCACAAAGTTGCCACGCTGCGCATGAAGAACGCCAAGCATGAACAGAACGGGAAATTGCTTTGCGTCAACGTCGAGAACGCGGCGATAGAGGATTTCCGCTGCATTGAAGTTGCCAGCTTGGTGCGCCGCCATGGCCTGGCGCAACGTCTCCATGGTCGCCGGCGGCAACGGCGCCGGGGGCCGAGGCGATGGTGATCTTGATATCACGGTTGGCGAGGCGTGGTACGCCCCAAAAGGAGCATGACGTTATGGACGGTCTGGCTCAGCATTTGGCCGAACTCAAACATCGTGCGCCTCTCTATGTACACGCGCCACATCATGAAGGCGCTTTGGAAGTGGAATCATCTGTGCACGTTCTTCAACAAAACGTCGTTGGGAAATCGCTTAATCACCGAATAGTTCGGCAGCATCTCGAGAAGCGCTTGTAGGCTTGGTTCCCCCTCGTAAATCTCGTCGTTGCTGTACTCCAAATAAAGATATCGCGTTCTGGCTAACGTTGCTTGGCCGCCGGAGATAAGATCGCCTTCTGCACCCTGCGTGTCAGCCCATATGAAATCGATCGCGCCGATGCTGTTTTCTCGCGCCCAATTGTCAAGACAGCACACGGTGACCTTAATGAGCGATTCAAACTTGCACCATGGCCACCTTTCCTTATGAGTTTTAGGGGCTCGCAATGAGCCCGATTGATCCCAGCCACGAGGATAAACAGCTGCTGCACCAGCCGGGTCTATACCGGGAGGCAGCCCGCTACTGACATGAAATTGGGCTTCACCATCTGTAGCACCCACCGCCATTTTGAATAAATGAACGCGCGGACTGCTGACATTCGCCGAAAATCTTTCGATGGCGCGGGGATCCGGTTCAAAGGCATATATCGTGGCGTTCGAGAAAGCCTTAAGAAATGCTGCGGTATGCCAACCATGGTGCGCGCCAATTTCTATAACTACACGAGCGTCAGCGCCTATCAATTGGCGTATGTAATCGAGGCTGATTTCTTCATAGATTATCGGCGGCAGCGGCGAGGTCATGTTAAGACAATAGCGTAGTTGTTGCTCATCTCGACAGAGATTTTTGGCGTCAATGGGAGGGGTGATGTCTGAACGGGGGGTCATCTACATAGTGTGGGGCCGTAATGCTCGGACCGAAAAGGCTCTTGAACGCTCGCGGGAGTCGATCAACTCGGTCCACCCGGAGCTGCCGGTCGAAGTCTTTCGGCTCGATGCGGATGATCCGGTCAAAGGGCTTTTACAGAAGTCACGAATGCTCGAGCTTTCACCATTTCGTGAAACGTTATATCTTGATGCCGACACGGTCGTGTTGGGTCGTCTCGACTTTGCATTCCTTAAAGCACAAGAATTTGGACTAGCCTGCTGCATCTGTGAATGCCCCTGGGCACGCAGACACGGGGGAATTCATGGTGAAACGGTTGAATACAATACAGGGGTTCTATTCTTTAATGAACGCGCGAGGCCAATTTTTGATAGCTGGTCTCGTTTAGCCCCACAGATTGACTCTTCAATAATCTTCCTCGGCCCGCAGGGCCAGAAGCTGCATATGAGGTACGACGATCAATGTTCGTTCGCCGTCGCAATTGAGGAAACGAAAATCTTGCCCTTCGTCTTGCCCTTAAATTGGAATTTCCGTCCACAATGGCAGCTTTCTTTTTTTGGACCGGTGAAAATATGGCATGACTACGAAGAACCCCCTCCCTTCTTTGCCGAAATGCGCAAATACTACGATCAGCCCGAGCCCATCATTCAATACCATGTCGCGATGCGTTGAGGGCCGAAGCTGTTCCCGCGGAACGGGGAAGGGATATTATTGTTTGCGCTGATGCATCAGCACGAGACGCGCCGGCAATACGACACAGGCGTACGGACCGGAAAAGTTCGCGCCGATCAATGTAGTGCGGCGGTCGATCAAAGTGCCGGCCAGGTGATCGGATATGACAATTCGAATCCAAGACACGCTTCGCAGCATGGTAAAGTTATTCTAATCTCATTTTGGGTGCGCACGTTTCCCTTCGCTAATACCCGGAAAGCGGGTTTTACGAATTGAGGTACTTTTGCAACGCCCATTGAATTTTATTTGGCGGCGACTGAGTCTCGACAAGGTCATCGAGGCGCAGTTTATTAAAGAAGTGCTGCTCGCCGATATTGGTCGACCTATCCGGATGGTTCTGGTCGAGCCGAACGGGCCAGTGCCGATCCTCAGTGATTCACTGGTCGCCAGCTTCGGCACGGAGTTGGCTGACTATTTGAAGGAAGCTCGGTCGCGCGGCGCGAAAAACATTGGTTTGCTGCACATGGCTGATGAACAAGGTGACCACGATCGCACGTTCTATGGTTCCGCCGATTACGTGCTGAGGCACTATTGGTTCAAGGACGCAATGATCCCGCCTAGCCCGCGGTCATTGGGCATTGCCTGGATTCCTAACGGCTACAGGACCGGCGTTGGGCCGATCAATACAGAGACTATGCTCCCGGCCACAGAAAGAAAGATCATGGGATTTTTCGCGGGTGCACTGGGGTCGCGAACACTCGCCGACGAACGCCAATTGATGGTGAAAGTTATCCGCGATGCCAATCTACCGTTTTTGATCGCGGAAACTCAAACCTTCGGTGGAGGGCTTGGGCCCGTCAGCTACGCCGGCTACCTCAGCATGTCCCGGTTCGGGTTGGTGCCTGGCGGAAATTCGCCCGAGACGATCCGTCTCTACGATGTGTTAGAGGCCGGCGCAGTCCCCGTAATGCTGAAAAGTCCTTTTGTCACCGCATCGGATACCCTCAATAATCCCCCTTTTTTACTGCTTGGTAGTTGGGCCGACCTGCCGAAGGTCTACGCACAGTATTCCGACGCTCCGGAAGCGATCGCCGGGATCGAACAAATGCGCCAAAAAGTGGTTGCGTGGTGGAAAGCCTTCAAAACAAAGCATCAGATGCAGGTCAAGGAATTGATCGAGCGCTCGTTTGCCCGCGCCGAAGGGCAGTAAACTAGATATCGGGTAAAGCGGACATGGCATTTGGAATACAAAAATGTCCGCTTATGACCCAAAGATGTGGTCCTGCTGCGCATGCGGCAAAAATCTGGTCGGCGATCCCTGACGAAACAGCGGCACAAACGCACTTTTACCCGGGAGCGAAAGCCGACGGTACGATGGACACGCGCTTCGAAAAATTCGTTTCCGAGGTGGAGGGTCGAGCCGCGCCTGTCTACGAGAACATTTTGAAAGGCGTCATCCCGAAGGACGGCCACGCGCGACGAGACTTTTCTCAGTTCTTGGCGCTGATGCACGTTTGCACCCCGGCCATGCGCCGCGTGACTGCCGAGGTACTGGGGCATCGCGTTCAAACAATTCGCGATGAAGACGCTCCGTAATTCTCAGTGGCCCTTCCAGCTAATACGACTGAGCGCGGAAGTCTGTCGTTTTGCCAACACGACTTCCTCACGTACGCCTTGATTTCACGGTCCCGGCGAGGTCGAAAGCGGATGAGCGGACGGTCGCCCTAAAGCCACCGTCGGCCAGGTCTTCAAACTCGATGTTTTGCTCGCGCCAAGTTTGGTCGAGCGCCCGAACCGTGGCTCTTCGCGGTTCGGTACCGCCCTGCTCAAGTTTGTGAATGGCTCTCTGTGTCAAACCGACGCGTCGCCCAAGTTCGGTCTGGCTCCAACCAAGTACTGCTCTCGCCAAACGTATCTTTGCGGCGAAGGCTTGCCTCTCGAGCCGCACGATCTGCCTGAGCCCGCGAGATTGGGCAGTGAGATGAATGGCCACAACTACCGACCCGGCTGTACCTATCCAAACGAAAAACCCCCGGCGGTTTCCCGCCGAGGGCCTTTGTTCAAACACCCATGATCACGCGATCAGGGATAGAAGTCGCGGTGCACGCGGAACCGGAACGACCAGTTGTCCGGATCGGTCACTGGCAACAAACCAGGAAGATTCGACGAAGGCGCGAATGCACCAAGTGTTGGGCTGACAAACGCGGTCGCGCTTTCCAGCTTGGAATACATTACGTCCAGACCCATGT
>Ga0157376_10000702_pt1 | contig 21646 bp, 15 predicted proteins | sample M45metaG_FD_121801 | JGI IMG/M metagenome (GOLD analysis project Ga0157376, IMG submission 121801) | Miscanthus rhizosphere microbial communities from Kellogg Biological Station, Michigan, USA - M4-5 metaG | ecosystem: Host-associated > Plants > Roots > Rhizosphere > Soil | place: USA: Michigan... | reverse complement strand
GCAGCGGCTGACGACGGGGGGTGATGCCAGGGCGTTGCAGGAGTTGCTTAATTATTTCCAGTCGGATGGACTGTACCGGGATGCTTCGTATTTGAGGGTGAAGACTGTTTCGGTTTCGTATCGATGGGGTGCGGGGCAGTTGCGGAGGTTTAAGGCGATAGACGGGATGGGGGTGTTTTTGAGGGGGCAGGATCTGTGGACGGTGAGTCGGTATCCCGTGACGGATGCGGAGACGCAGGATGCGTATGGGTTGCCGCCGATGCGGGTTATAACCCTGGGATTTAGCATCAGTTTTAAGAATAAGCAGGCCGGTCATTGACCGGCCCTTTGCGCTCATTGAAAGTGACCATAAAGAAAAGAAAGTGGAAAAGCCATGTGTGGCTTGCCAAGGTCCTGATAGCCTTTTGCCAGGAGGGTTCCGCCGGCGGAGTTCTCATCTACCAATACGCCGTATTCTACTTCCAGGTCGTATTCGGCACCGGCGATAGTGTTCATTTCGTAAAAGTTGTCGCTGGCGTCATACCAGTAGAGCCAGACGTCCTTGTTTTGATGTTGCGTCGCGCTATTTTGCTGCGGTGCGGAGGCGGTGCCGCTGAGGGTCAGCATGACGGCGAGCGCCAGCAGCCCGAGGGATACACGTTTCATATTATAAGGTTTTAAGGGTAAATATACGGGCGAATCCTGCTATAGTACTGCTTTGGTGGGCGGCGGATTCTCGGATTCGAAGGCCAGTTTTAGTTGCCTGATCTCTTCCCGCTTCAATGTCTTGTAAATTTGATGTTTGAAAAGCTTCGCCCAAAACCATTTCTGGCCGTTGCGCAAATTATCCTTGTTGAGCTGGGCCCGATCGATTGTATCTTTTGCGATGAGGCCGATAATGATGAGTATTGCGGAGATCGGCGCCCATCCCCCGTTGGCGAGCCAATCGGTAAATCCCTTGTTCAGTTTGATAGAAGTGCTAAGAGTCGTCGCAAGAACAATGTTGACCCTAATGCGCAAAAAGTAAATTATATTTTTCCGGTTCAGCGCTTGCCTTTCCCGCCATTTTTTGTCAACCTCCGCGGCCCGCCAAACCACATAGTTTCTCAATTTTAGATGGTATTCGTTTTGGGCAACTACCGAACGAAGGAGGGTTAATTCATCTTCCAACTGTCTTCTTTTCGACTCTTCTTCCTGGAGGCGGCTTTCCAATTTGTCCCTTTCCCGATAGCGGTTTTCGAAATTGAAATGCCTGCTTTGATCGAGGTGCCAGCGGACCGTATCTTTTTTATCGCGCAGGAGGATAAATCTGCCGAGCGCTTCTCTTTCGGATAACTTTCCGGCCTGCCATTCGCGACAAAGCCGGGTGTAACGATCGATTAGATTACTGCCGGGAAAGGAGGAAAGCGCGGCTTGGAGGCGGGCGATGTGATGTATTTGTATTCCAGATATCGGCGGTTCCTTGCATGCCATTTTCAGCTTTTGGGAAAGCTTGTTTGTCAGGAAATCGAGGTCGACTGCAAAGGGGATGTCGGATTCTTCAAAGCGGACGTTTGTTTTGTGCGTCAAATACAATAAGGCTCGTCTATTTGTCAGCAGAAGGCAGCGGACATCGCCAATCGAACTTCCGGTTTTTCCTTCACGGAGAAAGTTTATCCGGGAGAAGAGAGTAAATTGCCGTTTGCAAAATTCAAGGTCGAGGTGTTCATTCCCGAACTGAGGATCCTTTTCGAGTTGTTTGCAGAGTTCGGGACCATATACGCGATATTCGACATAGTTAAGAAGGGGGACGTCGAATCGATAGGCGGTGATGCCAAGGTCTTTCAGACGCAGATCGAAATTTACTCTTTTGGCCTGGATGTCGCTGATGTTTTCGCAGCCGTCCAGAATCCATTCCATGGCCGGCCTGGAAGGATCCATCGGGTCGAGGCGGTTATGACCGAGAAGGATAGATTCCGCATCTTTAAAAAATCGGTCAAGTTCTTCTCCCGTTTCTTCGAAATAGCGGTATTCGATTCGTTGAGGTGAATGCCGGTTACGGGATTTGTTAGCCTGGTTTATTTCTTTGACCAATGCATTCAAGTCGTCAGACATTCCTTTGAAGACGGGGCCATTTGCTTCGAGGACATTAAACAGATGCTCGATGCTCAGGAAAATAGTGAGCGGGGTTTTCCAGGTATAGAGCTCTTGATTCTTTGGTGAGAATTGAAGGGCGCGATGAAAAATAAATCCTTCACGCAGCCGGGATAGGTTATTTGTGAAGTCAGGCCGATCTTTGTTGTCTTCAATGAAATCTGTGATAGCCTTTGTAGAAGGGCCGGTGGATCCCTGTTCAAGGAGAACGGCTTCCAACTGCTCTATCACGGAGTCAATAGGAACTTCTGCCTGCCGGGATTGTCGCGTCCTGACATATTTTTGCAGTCGGGCGAGGGTGCCATCGCAAAAAGAAAGCAGGCGGTTATGGTCGACGTTATAGTTGATCGCGCAGGGGATAATTTTCTTTTCGAAAAAATAGTGCCCGTTCCCGTTGAGCGTGACGAGATCTCTCATTGTTTCTTTTACCGTTTCGCGCACAATACATTCCGGTAGATGGAGGCCGAACGTCTCTGCAAGTATTTTTGTCAATTCAGTGCAGTTGACGGACAGTTTCTTTCGGGAGGCGACGGCTATCTTTATCAGGTGTGCTATAATGTCATAATGATTCGTGTACTGTTCCTGGTTGTGCAGTTCTGTATACATGGCCAGGGCAGCAAGGAGGTTTAGTTGATCGTTCTTCACTTACTAATGATTTAAAGTTTGAAAATTGGAACGATTGCTGGTGGTGAGCTATTGGGACCTTGATTCAATAGTAATGGCCGGCTGACTGATGACGGCCCTAATAAGTTGGCAGCAGAATGACGATTACGATTCGTAAGCTTGTGGAAAGTTTACAGATGTACTAAAGATTGGAAATAAGTGGAGGGATCGATTTGGGTAGGAGGATCTTACCAGGATCTTCCTGCAAGATCGAAGTATTATGCGGTTACATATGCTTTGACTTACGTTTTAAAAAAACGAATAGGATGGTTAAGACAGCATAGGTGGTTTAATGGAAAGACCAAGTCAACAATGGCAAGTTCGTTACAGGTAATACGCTCTACTGGCGGGACTCTGTCATTTTTTGGGTTTTAATCTATAGGAACCCCGTTTTTGTCCCCGGATGCGGTTGTTACATCAAGTTCACGATTCAGATGCATTATTAACCAAGTTTTTTGAATTATTTTTTTATGAATGATTTTCAGGAGGAAAATGTGTTTAAAAAGATATACTCCTAATAGTTACGACTATATGTTTGCCGTTGACTTTTTGTATTAGAAAGTGTACGTGTGTCGCGCGATTGTTCCTGCCATTAACTCTGCCTATTTAGACCAGCGGTTCCCATTAAACCATCGTCTCTATTTTGTCTATCAACCTGAAAATCAAACTAACATGCTTAGGAAAAGAGTTATGTCTATCTGTGACGGGAGATAATTTCCGGATCTATGATGGTAAAAGCAAGAAGAGGATACTGCGAATATCCTCTTCCCAGGCTGAAATATTTTTCTTCAACCCGTAATCTACCAACAAATATATGTATTTTAATTCTAATGGCATGCCATCTGTGAGGGGGGTAGCCAGAGCTTTCATAATCCCTAAACTTTTAACTCAGGATCGGGAAACCGGTAAAACCCTATTTCGAGTCGTGAAACTAACTGGAATCTTATTATTCGCAGCCTTTCTCCATGTGAGCGCCGGCAGCAACGCTCAGCGGCTTTCTATTTCTGTGAGGAATGGGTCGTTGGAGAGAGTTTTCTCGGAGATCGAGAAGAAGACGAATTATGTGTTTTTTTATGATGCGGCGGTGTTGCAGAAGGCGAAGCCGGTGACTGTTGATGTAAAAGATGCGTCCGTTGAGGATGTGTTGAGGATCTCGTTGAAGGGGCAGGGGTTGGACTTTTCGATACAGGATAAGACGATTTTTGTGAAGAGGGAGGTGGAGAAGGGGGCGCCTGGTGTTAGCCTATCCGTTGCTCGTGCGGGGGATGGGCCGATTGCGGTGGTTGTTCAGTCGGAGGCTGGTGTGCCGCTGGCGGGAGCGACGGTTGTGATCAGGCAGTTGAAGAAGCAGGGGATGACGGATGCGAAGGGGGAGTTTGTGTTGAAGGGGGTGCCGAATGGGGAGTATGAGGTGATTGTGACGAATGTTGGGTTTGAGAGGTATACGACGACACTTAAAGTGACGGATGGGGAAGCCAGGTTGTCGGTAAGGATGAAGCAAGCGACTAGTGGGTTGGATGAGATGGTAGTGAAGGGGTATTATAATACGACGAATCGGTTGAATACGGGGGATGTGACGAAGGTGAAGGGGGAGGATATACAGAAGCAGCCGGTGACGGATCCTATTCTTGCGTTGGAGGGAAGGGTGCCGGGGCTGTATATTCAGCAGACTTCGGGGAATCCGGGTGCTTATAGTACGATTCGGATCAGGGGGAAGAACAGCATTGCCAACGGGAATGACCCTTTGTATATCATCGATGGCGTGCCTTTTAGTGCGCAGTCTTTGTCATCCCCCAATACTTCAATCGGACCAGTAGGCAACTCCGACCCTTCCGGCACCGGCAATTCTGCGGGCGGAGGATTGAGCCCTTTCAATGGATTTAATCCTGCCGATATCGAAAGTATTGAAGTGTTGAAGGATGCCGATGCCACCGCTATCTACGGTTCCAGAGGCGCCAACGGCGTTATCCTTATTACCACAAAAAAGGGGAAGGCTGGCGACACTCGGTTTGATCTAAATGTTTATTCAGGTAAAGGGTCGATCGCCCATAGCGTGAAAATGCTGAATACCCAGCAGTATGTGGCGATGCGCCGCGAAGCCTTCAAAAACGATGGTCTGCCCGTTTCCTCCATCACAACTGACCCTAGCAATACAGACTATGATATTAATGGTGTCTGGGATACGACCCGATATACCGATTGGCAAAAGGTGATCATCGGTAACACTGACAATTTTACCAATGTGCAGGGAAATTTGTCTGGAGGCAATGCCAATACGCAGTTTGTCATGGGCGGCGGCTATAGCAAACAGGGCACCCCTTATATCGGTAACTTTTTTGATCAAAAGGCGATGGCTCATTTTAATCTAGGTCATAGCTCCATCGATCGGAGATTCAATGCACAATTCGTGGCAGCTTATGTCAATGACAACAACCGGCTTCCTACAACCAATCTTGCCAGTTATATTACGACTGCTCCCGATGCACCGGCGTTGTATGACGCCAACGGCAATATTAACTGGGCACTGTATAAAGGATCGCCTACATATTTCAGTATAGCTCCGGTACTGCTGAAGAAGGCTATTTCGGTGACGAATAACTTGATCAGCAATCTTAGTCTGCGTTATCAAATTTTACCCGGCCTGGAATTGAAGAGTGGTTTTGGATATAGTTATGATCAGATGAATCAGACGCAACAGACACCCGGAACGAGTGCTAGTCCTACGACTACCAATGTTGCTGGCACCCGTAGCAACGCATTTGCTTCCAGTACTTTTTCCTCCTGGATCATCGAGCCACAAATCGGCTATCAAAAAGTCCTTGGACGAGGTAAGTTGGATATTCTTGCGGGATCAACTTTTCAGCAAAACCACAATATTTCCAGCACGCAATATGCCTATGGGTTTGTAAGCGATGCCTTCATTTCTAACCCACAGGCAGCATCCGCTCTTGTCTATCTAGGAACACCAAGCAATATTCTATATCGTTATAACGCTGTTTATGGGCGTATCGGTTATAACTGGCAAGACAAGTACTTGCTAAACCTGACTGCTCGCCGGGATGGGAGTAGTCGATTCGGGCCGGGAAAACGGTTTGGAAATTTTGGGTCTGTTGGGGCCGCATGGATCTTCTCCAAAGAAAACTTTATTCAGGATAATTTTGCCTTCCTGAGCTTTGGGAAAATAAGGGGTAGTTATGGAACGACGGGAAATGATCAAATTGCCGACTATCAATATCTGAGTACCTATACCTCCTATTCGCCAACCTATCAAGGTACTACGGGACTAGGGCCAACGAGACTAACCAATCCCTTCTTTGCGTGGGAGGTGGTAAAAAAACTGGAAGCCGGCATTGAGTTAGGCTTTCTTAAGGACCGGATCCTTATAGAGGCGAGTTACTATCGGAATCGTACGGGAAATCAGCTTGTCGGGCTATCTTTACCCAGTCAGACGGGCTTTACTAATATCCAGTACAACTTACCTGCTATTGTCCAAAATTCGGGAGTTGAACTGACACTTAACTCCGTAAATATCCGGTCGAAAAACTTTGAATGGACCACCGGAGCCAATCTGACCGTTCCTGAAAATAAACTGGTCTCTTTTCCTAATTTGGCCAGTTTCCCATCGTATCAGAACTCCTACGTAGTGGGCCAATCCTTGTTTATCAAGAAAATGTATCATAATACGGGAGTCGATCCGCAAACAGGGGTTTATATTTTTACGACCAAAAATGCCAACGGCTTACCGACTTCACCCCAAGATCTTGTGCCTACAAAGCCAATTACCCAACGATATTTTGCCGGCTTGCAAAACAGGTTTGCTTATAAAGGGTTCTCACTTGACATCTTTGTACAGTATGTAAACCAGGTGGGGCTAAGCTACAAAACATATTTCGGTCCGGCGGGTCCGTCTTTCTCCAATCAGCCCACCGCGGTTCTGGGCCGATGGCAAAATCCGGGTGATCTGACGGCTACGCAGAAATATGGATCGGATTATGGTAATATCTACACTACTCAGGACTTCTTTAATGCCAGTAATGGGGCTATTGTCAATACCTCTTTCCTGCGACTGAAAAATCTGGCACTTTCCTATCAGTTTCCTGCGCAATGGATGAGCAAGCTGCATTTGCAAAATGCAAGGATCTATGTCCAATGCCAGAATTTAGTTACTATTACCAGCTATGTAGGACCAGATCCGGAAACGGCCGGCAGTCTGGCCTTGCCGCCATTGAGAATGGTTACAGCTGGTTTCCAGGTCGGATTATAAATGTTTTATCATCATGATAATCAATTCAACAATGAAACTATTCTATCGCTATATAGCAACGCGGACATTTCTTTTTTCCCTTCTTGGAACCGGATTAATGCTTGGAGGATGCAAAAAATTTGTCCAAATCCCTTCTCCTACGACACAGCTGGCGACGGCGAGTGTATTCAGTAATCCCGCAGCAGCTACTTCCGCACAGTTGAATATCTACATAAAAATGTATAACGAGTCATCCAGTATGGCTCAGGCTACAGGCTTATTAAGCGATGAGTTATTTAATTACTCGAAGAATGCATCGCTACTGCAATATTATACCAATTCGATGCTGGCGCTGCAGAATCCCGGCCCTTGGGTTACCGGCTATAACTATATCTATCAGGCCAATTCGATAATCGGGAATTTGCAAAATAACGGCAATATCCCAGCGCCTGTCGCAGCGCAGCTGACTGGCGAGTCGAAGTTTATCCGGGCGTATTGGCACTTTTATCTTACGAATCTATATGGCGATGTCCCCCTTATCGTGACCACGGACTATACAATAAATCGTTTATTGCCCCGCACCCCTCAAGCGCAGGTGTACCAACAGATCATAGCTGACCTGAAGGACGCGGCGGGATATTTAAATTCGAACTATGTCGATGCAAGCGATACGACCCAAACGACAGAGCGTATTCGCCCTACAAAGGCTGCGGCGGCGGCTATGCTTGCGAGAGTATATCTTTATACAAAAAAATATGATTCCGCGGAGGCCGAGGCCAATCTAGTCATTAACAACGGATCGCTTTATAGTCTTTGCACCAATTTATCCTCATCAATGGGGACAAATTATGTTTTCCAGAAAAATTCCACCGAAGCGATTTGGCAGCTATCGCCGCCTTTGCCGACCGCGATTTTTACTAATGAAACAAGCACTTTCATTCTAAAGGCCCTACCTGGTACGGGTGTATCTCAATCGGCAACTATCAGTCCTCAATTGTTGAGCAGTTTTGAACCGAATGACAAGCGTCAAGCGAAATGGATCGGAACATATCCTTCAACCGGCACTGGAGCCAAATACTATTATCCCTATAAATACCAGGCGATCCCTTCTGGCACTGTAACGTCATTGGCCAATGTGCCGGAGTATCTCATGATGCTACGATTGGCCGAGCAGTATCTAATTCGGGCAGAAGCCAGGGCACAACAACAAAATTTGACGGGCGCCATTGCGGATTTAAACGCTATTCGGCATCGGGCGGGGTTGCCAGACTATTCTGGGACTGTCGATCTGACTTCTATATTGACTGCTATTTTGCATGAGCGGCAAGTCGAACTCTTTACGGAATGGGGGCATCGATGGCTTGATCTTAAACGGTCGGGAACTTTGGATGCCGTGATGGGGGGGGCTAGTGGTGTGTGTCATGCAAAGGGCGGGACCTGGGCTTCTACTGACCAATGGTATCCTGTTCCGCAAAACGAAATACTTAATAACTCAAATTTAAAACAGAATTCCGGATACTAACTTAGGGCTTCATTCTTGCAAGGAGGTACGGTTTTTTTAGCCGTGCATCTTTTTTAGTGAGCTACGTTGTCTCATATAGAGTCCTCGTTTGAGGCTCAAGCGCAATGATTGTTCTTGGCGGGACCAACGGGAGTCGCGATTCCTTTTTTTTGCCGATATAATAATAAATTATTCTATAGAATTCAAAGGGAAGTTGTAAATAGTCCTTAATACTTATTTTAGACCCCCCTTTTTCGATCCAGGCATGCAAGGGCAATTCCAAAGCGCATTCCGATACTTTTATATCCAATAGGGCGATCCTCCTGAAGATCTCTACGTCGAAAAGCCAGCGGGATATAAATGGACTCATGAATAGTTTCCTGGCAAATCCCATGTGAAAGAACTTTGCACCACATTGGCTATCGTAAATGGGAATACGGAGATAGAGGCTGACCAATGTGGCGACTAGCCGACCAAAGTAGTGGCGATGATGAAACCGGATGATCTTTGCCCCAATCCTGGAGATCCTTGATCCGAATACAAACCGGATATTTGGATTTTTAAATTCTTCGAGGAAGTAATTAATTTCTTCCAGGGGGGTAGATAGATCAGCATCCATAAAACCAATGATATCTTTTTTTTCGTAGTTTTCAATAGATAGGATACCTCTTCTTACAGCCTCTGCCTTTCCAACGTTTTTGGGAAGTGACAAAATTGTGACCTGTATCGAGAATTCCCGCCGTAGCTCCTCTAGTAAATTAGCGGTTTGGTCTGTGCTTCCATCATTAACAAATAGGATATCGGTGGAATGAGTATACAAGAAGCGCCGGTAGTCTTGCGAGGGAAGCCTCGCTCCCTCGTTATAGCATGGGATAATAACGGTAATTTTTGGCATATAGGAAAGGTTATGTAGTTGATGCATGACGGATAGCCGTTCTATCCCTATCCAGAAAATCATTCAGGACTAGTACAATAGCCAAAAGAGCGATCATCGGGAAGATCTGGTAGCGAAATACAACGATATTGGCAAAAATGCTAAAAGCGCAGTTTATAACAAGCAAGAGGCTAATTGTGCCAATGACCGTGGCAAAGCGTCTGTCTGAACTATAAAATCCGTTTCTGCGAACAAAAGAGAAGAAATTCCAAATAAAAAATAGATTTAGTAATAAAAAAAAGGCCGGATACGCCGCAAAGAGGCGGCCGTGGAAAGTGTAAGAAATAGCCCAAACCCTATGGTGTTTGTAGTGGAACCATTGCCTTGCAGTTTCCCACATGGATTGATGACCGGTGTTATATACCTCCAGTTTCTCCAGTGGTGGGAGAAAATAGTTTTTAGTATTGGAAACCATGAAATGGTTGAGGAAGGCCAGCGGATGTCTTTTAATGAGGTAAATTCCATATTGTTTAAATAGTGGGGCCGTTTTGGCCCAGGGAATTGTGTTATTGGCATAAAGACTGTCTGGATAATGCTTTTGCATGTATACTTTTAGCGGCGCATCCCATTCCTTGATAAAAAAGTTTCCAACATAGGTTGACAGCACCCTGTCTTCGGGCGGGACGTGTCGGTAGTAGGTCCTTGCGAGGGCATCGAGTTCTGCCATTTCTGCATTCGGAAATCTGACGGTGTCTTCCTGAACATATTCCCGGATATAAAGTGCGTTATTAGCCCACTGCCATCCTCCTAGGATAGGCGGAAATTGGGATGTTCCGCTCATTTCTTTGGCTGCGTTGGCGGAAAAGATGATAAATGGAGTAATTAGTAAAGGCCCCAGGAGGATCGCGAAAGATTTGAACGCGATACCTTTTCGTATCAATAGGAATACTGGTAATGTTATTATTGGATAATACATTGCATTATATCGAAATGTAAATGCGATGAAGCAGGATACAGATAGCACCAGGACATGGTATAGATTGGGGCGATAGATGGTCCAGACCACTCCCGTTAGCCAGATCAGGCTGAGCGCGGCAAAAAGTCCGTCACTGGATACAAAATTGGCTAAATATAAATTCAAGGGGTTGTAGAAAAGAAAGGCACAAAGGATATTTTTTGTGAGTTTTTTGAGTGAGAATAGATATAGGAAAGTCCTATAGAAGTAAAGTGCAGCCAACTCGAAGAATAAATATTGGAACAAATTCAATGCTGTGGCAGAATGCGTAACGTGGTGGAACAGGAGCAGAAATCGACTATAACCAATTGGCCAGATATTGGCGTCAAGATGACGCGCCGCGGCGTCTATATAGCTGTATGAGTCTGAAAAGAAGTCCGGATACGGATATAGAAATTTAAATACAATGAATTGACAAAGGCACAATAGAACAAGTCCCAGACTTTTCCTGGCCGTCTCTTGGAATAGATAGTCAAAGAAAGTGTGATCGGATGTATTGTTATCGGCATTATTCATAGCTCAATTCTAAGAGTAAGGTTATCAAAAATTAAAGAGGCGACGTATACGTGCCTCTTTAATTGCTGCAGAACTAGCCATTAACGGTGGTATACAAAGCCACTTGGCAAAGAGAGGTTTTGGCAGTGGCATTATGTTTAGCTTGACTGCCCACGCAAATTGCTTTTACGTGCCCAGCGGCAGTGATTGTCATTTTCCTTTGAGTCGTAACTGTACACCCTGCGCTGCCATTTTTGTTGGTGCAAAAACCTTGAATAGCGCTCCGATGTGCTTTGGAAAATGCGAAAGAAGCAATAGCCAGGAATCCAGTGGTCAGGCCAAGGAGAAGGTTTGAACGTTTCATGATTTTGTTTGCTTTTAGGATCAAAAGCAAGAAAAGCTTTAATGATTGTAATGTTACCTACTCTATTACAGGTTTTCGGTATCCCCTGATTGTGCACAATATTTTTGTCAGGCAGTTGAGTTATGACAGAATGTGGGGTATCTCGGTTCGACTAAAATATCTCATGAGGTAATGGATAATACCACCGACACCTTCAAACAGATCGGCCGGGGTGGTAACTCTATAGTGTATTGGCCAGTACGCTTCGGTCTTATTTTTTTCAATGGCAATATGGAATAGGGAATTCGTTATCCAAGTGGCTTTGTCCAGCCAAATATGATCCTTTAAGACGGAATAAGCCTCAAGGTATAGCTCACCGATCTTCGCAATTCCATTGTTGAATGTTAGATTATTTGTAATGATGTGGTCGGGGATCATGTCGAGGTTTCGTTGTGCTATTTCTTTATATTTTATGTCTCCCAGGACTTCGTAGGATCTTAGAAAGAGCAAGGTTACGTCGGCCGCGGTTTGGCCTGATGCCCAGGATTGATTTTGTGAATCGTTTATTTTTTTCCAGGAATTTCTGTTTTGTTTATTGCTGGTAATCCAATGCAGCGCTTTTCTTATGAAGGGTTCGACACTGTAGTCGGAAGAATATTTAATGTATCCTAAAAGAAACCATGTGATACCTGAGATCCCGGTATTCAATGTTAGATCGGTGGAACCCCAGGACCCGGATGGGTGTTGAGAAGAAGTCAGAAATTTAACACAGAGTTCCAGTAACTCTCTTGCAAAGTGCTCTTCAAGCCACGGATAAGCATGCAAGAGTGCTATTCCCTGGCCGGCGGCGCCTGAAGCCAGAGTGTATCCAGAGTCGGCTTTCGAGAAACAAGATTTTAATTGTTGGAGTATCTCTGTAGTCGGCGATAGTAGTTCGGCTTTAAGGCCTTCAGTAAGTGCTATTGCAATTCCGCCACCACCATAGTAAAGCGACGAATTAGAATGGCTCGGAGTGTTTACGTGATTCGAGTGAACATAGTTCCAACTTTGATTATATGCATGCATGCAATCTTCTACGTTGAAGCCGGCTAATTTTGCAATTGCAACCAACCACAAGGGTCCTGACATTCCCGTATGCCAGCCGATGTAGCGCTCGAAATCCTGGGTCTCTTTTTTTTGCTCGGCAGAATTTTCTTCATTTCTGTTGGATATCCAACAGAAATTGCTATCCAGCATTTTTGGATTCGCAATCCTATTTAAAGCTGCTTGTGTCAGGTTCCTTAGATCGACTTCGGATATAGCAGGAGAAACCTCTTCATATGCGTGTGGTTTTGAACAAAGGAGAAGGGTCTTTTGAATTGTGTCGAGAGCTGGCCTTTTGAAGGGATCATTGTCGAGGCAATCGGCGATGAGTTTGCTTAGCCTTGTATTCTTGGTGAAAAAGATCAGACTTTCGATTAGCCGTTCATGAGAAGGAGAAGATAATGTGACAGGATTCAGGCCGGAGCAAAGTTCCATTATAAACGCTCCAAGTGCATAAATGTCGTCTTTTACAGAGGGAGTGTCGATGCCGGTACGTTGTTGTGGCGACATGTATCCCGGCGTTCCAAGAAGAAAAGGAGAAGACGTTGGATTGTCAAGGAAAGACCATGCCAACTCAAGGTCTATCGGTACCACTTTCTTCCCTTTTTCTATTATAAAATTGGTCGGAGTGATATCCCGATGTACATACCCATTCTCGTGCATGCGGCGGACAATATCGACAACTTGAAATAATGCGGTGAGTATTTTCTCCTGGAGAGCAGCTTCCAGGTCGAACCAGGGTCGATAGTTATGGAGATCTGATCCCCATTTTCCGAGCGATTGGCCGTTAATAAATCCCATAGCGAGATAGGTATTTCCGTGCTCTACGAAACAGTCGAAAATCCTGGGAAGGGGAATTGCTTCTTTTAGTCGCTCACATAGGGTGAATTGCCAGTGAAGACGATCTGCTGCATCCCTTCCGTTGTTGTCTGACCCCATATTCATTACCCCTTCTTTGATAACACATGCTTTAATGTCCCATGGACGCCTGAAATAGATGGCCTTTAAAACAGTACCTCGATAGTCACTTTTGATTGTTGAGATAGGGTAGTATCTACCGTTCAGAAGTTTGAACTTTTTGGGCAGAACCGGGGCCGCGAGGGAATAGAACGGCCAACGTGCCGAAACAGGGTAAGCGAAAGGGATAGTGTACGGATCCGGTATCAACTCGCCAGTGTCGTTGTAAATATGGTTTATTAGTTCCCCCCGTTGATTTTTTATTTGAACAGGAGAAAAGGAGCCGTATCGGGTATATATGATATTGCCAAGACAAAGGTCAGTTGGAATTGCCGGGCCCTTAAAATCTTTAGTCAGGGAGATTAGTTGTTGGGCAAGGGCCAAGGCCGCTTCATCGTTTTCGGGATAAATGCACATTATTTTAGCCAGATACTGTGGGCCGTAATCCCCACTTAATAGATTGTCGGCAATCAATCTCGTTCGAACGATCTTGAAGGGGATATTTTCTTTTAATAAGATCGGGACTACCAGATTGAACAGCTGTGTTAGCTGCGTCCTTATGACGGACAAGTGTAAGATCCAGCCCTGCGTCTTGCTTATCTGGCCTACCTGCCAATAAAAGTTGGAATGGGTTGGTTCTGCTCCCAAGGTGTTAAGGAATTCCGAAAAATCAGTTGTCCCGTCAACGAGTGACAAAGTATGGTCAACAGAGGAGACGAAGGACGTAAGAGATCGAATTTCCAAATTCTCGTTCATGTGAGATAAGGTATGCAGAGTTAATGTTTCTCAATCCAAGCCTAAGATACAGTCTGCCATATTTTGGAATGGGATTAATGTATTCGTGAATTGGATGAGACGACGAGTACTGACAGATTATTGGACAGGAGGTTTTTGTGCTATAGCCAGAAAGCATAGTTCATTCCAGTCGAAGAATCGTATCAACATGATCTGAAAATTTCCCAATAGGACCTTGATCCGGTCATAATTATACTTTTTCAAGGTCTCCGCGTCTTGCTCAGCACCGGGGAAGAAGCAGTCTCTAGCCACGCCAATCGTGATGAGGTGTCCGCCCTCCATTAAAAACCGTCCTGCTTTGTGGATCGAACCTTTTTCGAAAAACCCCCGGTTTATAAAATCGTTAAAAGCAAGGACCGTTGCAAAGCGGCCCTGGAAGTCCTTATATCTTACCTCCATTTTATGGGTGGAGAAGTCGATCCGGTGGATACCTCTCACGAGAGGAACGTCTTTATATTGTTCGCGCAGATAGTCTCGTTGAGACTCGGATCTAGCGTTTAGTTGAAGGGTGGTACCGGATTCTATCAATAGGCGTGTCATTGCATCTTCACCGCTGTCGGCTTGCAATACCCGGTCCATGAGGTAAGGTCTGATGGTCTCAAACACCCAAGAAGTTAAGCGTTCCGTTTCTTCCAGGTTGGTTTGGAAACTTTCAATAATAAGCTGACTCATTGATAAGGTTTTATAAAGAGACCGTCAAGGTAAGGGGCGAAAATGAAATTAACGTGCAGGATAGAGTAAGATGTTAATTGGTTTATATTCAATTGATAATAGATGTTGGATTAAACTATGTGAAAGAAACCGTGGTTTAAAATCTTAAGAATGCGTAGAACTAAGAAAAGTGAAAATGGTCAGGATCCTGGTTTTTGTTTTGATGGCCCCTTTATTATGCCTAGGTCAGGAAAGTTCGACGGTGAAGGAAAAGGGAAAGCCTGGAGTCGAATTTTTAGAGACCTGGAATTGGGAGCAAGTCAGGGAAAAAGCGAAATCAGAACACAAGTTCATTTTTATCGATTGTTTTGCGACTTGGTGCGGCCCCTGCAAGATGATGGATAGCAAGACTTATGTTGATGAGGAAGTTGGCCGGGTAGTGAACGAAGGCTTCCTTTCGATTAAGGTGCAATGTGATAGTTCAAGAAATGATGGGGACGTTATTAAATCGCAATATGCTGATGCGCACCGGATCGTAGAGGAGTTCAAGATAAATGCTTTTCCGACCTTTCTTTTCTTTTCCCCAGATGGAAATTTGGTGCACAAGGACATGGGATTTTCGCCTCCAAATGAGTTCATAGAAGTTGTGACGGCGGCAAAAAATCCGAACGAACAATATTATACCCAGATCGCGCTTTATCGGAGTGGTGGACTAGGATACGAAAAAATGCCGGTGATTGCGGCGACAGCACGAAAATTTGGCGATCTGGAGATTTATCGTGAAATATGTAACAAATATGTCAAGGAATACCTCAACCAGTTGCCGGATTCAGCCTTCCGTGGAAAGGATATTCTTGATAATCTGGTGGATAATGCTCCCTTTTTGAGCACGGATGATAGGATATTCAAATGGGTCTTAACACACCAGGATATGGCTGACTCTATTGTTGGGGAAAAAAATGTTGCCAGTTGGTTGACGAACTCGGTCATATATAAGGCTATCGTAGAACCGACAATTGTCAAGGCAAAACAGACAGGGAAATCCCCGGATTGGATTGGAATTACAAATGAGATCACTTCCCGGTATGGAAAAGAGCATGCTACGGAGACTATTTTAAAAGGAAAGATGGGCTGGTTCGAATATGAAAAGGATTGGGAGAATTATTTTGCCGCAGGGATTGAGCGGATAGAGAATGCCCGGTTGGATGAGATCTCCCAAAATTTGACCATGTTGAATAATTTCGCATTTGAGATATTTCAGCGTAGTAACGATAGAACAAAGCTGGAGACGGCATTGAGTTGGATGCGTCTCCCTGAGGGATCAGCCCTCAACACCATGCCTCATGCCGGTACTTTCCTGGATACCAAGGCGAATTTACTTTACAAGTTGGGAAGAAAAGACGAGGCGTTACCTCTGGAAGCCAAAGCCGCCGAATTGCAACCTAAAGATAAAGGAATCAGCATGGCACTGGCAAAAATGCAGGAAGGCAAGCCTACCTGGTAAAAATATCTAAGCTTTCTGCGGGCATTTTAAAAGAGGATAAAACTATTCTGCATCCGGATTGCAGCAGTCTGCATTAATTCTGCGTAATACTTGAATAATTTACCTGCCTTTATTTTACTACATTGGCAGGTAAATTATTTATTGTCCTGGTTCTATTTTTCGCTTCAACGGCCCATTTTGCTTATGGACAGGGTAGGCCCTTGCAAAAGTCCATGCAGGACACCTTACCGGTAAAATTTGACAGCTTAAAGCCTGCAGTTGTTACCGCTGCCCTTCGACCTCGTTTAAAAGGGGATACCTTAGAATATAATACGGAGCATCTGAATATGCTACGAAATACAGCTGTCGAGGAACTGTTTCGACGTTTGCCGGGACTTCAAGTTGCTCCTGATGGTACCATTACTTACAATGGCGAAAAGATAGAGCGCTTGCTTGTCAATGGAGAAGATATTTTTGGGAGCAATCCAACAATTGTAACGCGAAGCTTTGACGCCGATAAAATAGCGAAGATCCAGATCCTGGATCGCAAAAGTGATCAGGCGATCTTTTCAGGCATAGACGACGGAAGACGGACTAAGACAATCAATCTTGTTATTAAGGAGAGTGCCAAAGACGGTTTTTTTGGCCGGATTGAGGCTGGAGGTAATACAGACGGCTATTACTCCATTGGTGGTGTTTTGGCCGGATTTAGAAAAAAGGAACAGGTGACCGCGTTGGTTCAATCCGGCAATACCGGATCTGCCTTAATGGGTAGCAAGGGTGCGGCAACGTCATCCGGAGTTGGAGTAACGTTGACCCCGGACGTTCTTAATGCATCCGCCGGAGCCGGTATCCCCCGGTTCAATACGGCCGCTCTTCATTATGCTAATAAATGGGATGAGCCGGAAAATCACATAAATGTAAATTATCAATATGGTGAGTTGTGGACGCATCCGGTTAGTTCCACTCGGATATTGCAAATTCAAAGCGATGGTGTATACGGCCAATATCAGACAAGTCAGTCGATAAATCAGCAAAGGGAGCATAAAGTCGATGCATCCTTTGAATGGCCGACAGGCAGGCAGTCTACCCTTCTGTTGCAGGGTGTTGGTAATATCGCTCAATTTCAAAACCAGTATAATGCCACGACAAGTAGCAGCTTTAATGACGCCGCTGTTAACAGAAGCACGAGGAGCATTAGGGATAACGGTGAAAATCATTCTATATATACAGGATTCATATGGCGACTTGGAACGCAAAAACCGGGCTGTCGATCGTTGACGATAGGTAGCGGTTTTCAAAAAAATTCCCGTATGACAAATGGCAATATTCAATCCTATAGCCAATTCTGGCAGCCCATGGGCACAATTTTGAGTAATGATACCGTAGATCAAAGAAAGCGAATTGTCGATAACAATTTAATAATTAAAAATTTTGTAGGCTATACCCAGCCGCTTGGTGTAAATACAAAAGTTTCGGTCACTTATGTCTTTGAGATCAATAACAATAATCCAGTGCAGGAGACCTATACGCTGGATGGACAGAAATATGATTTAGCAGTCGATAGTCTTACCGCGGATACTAAAGCGCGAACCGTCGGGCATTTTGTCGATCTTGTACTTCAGCGGCAAGGAGCCAAATTCACATACTTATTTGGAATGGACATAAAGAAATATGACTACCATCAGCAGGACGTTAAACATGAGGATTCTGTATTTAATCTTCATTCGATGAGTTGGATGCCCTGGGCGATGCTTACTTATGCTCCAAATCGTGCGACCAATTTTCAATTCCTATACCAAGATGTCGCAAAGGACCCCTCCATTTCCCAATTGGTTCCAGTAACAAACAATAGTGATCCCTTGCACCTCGTTTTAGGCAACCCTAACCTAAGGCCTACTGTCAATCACAGAATTGAATTGAACATAAAGTGGATAAAGACGTGGGTGGCTTCGTTGCGGGCGAGTCTCAATTTGACCGACAATGCCATCAGCACGAATACCAGTACCGACAGTCTTGGCCGACAAATCAGCCAGCCCGTAAACGTAAGTGGGAATGAAGTTTCGGCTCTGAATTTTTCCCTCAACCGTACGTTGGTGGGAATTGATTGGGGATTCCACGCTAACAATACTTTTAGCCGGGCTTCCAATTATTTAAATTCAGAACTTAACCGAACTGAAGTAACTACGGTTTCGGGCGGTGTCAGTGCGTCTAAATATTTGTCCGATAAGTTTAACGTTCAAGTCAATACCAATTTAGGATATTTCAATTCCCGCAGCTCTATAAATACAGCCGTACCGCTTCACTACTGGACACAGTCACATTCTGTGACCTTTAGTTTGTTCTTAGTTCCGCATTGCGAATTTGGCACCAATGTCAATTACAGCTGGCAGCAAGAAACCAGTGCATTTTCGAGTAGCACATCTGTTATTCTCTGGGGGGTCTACTGCAGCCGGAATTTTCTTCACGACAGACTTGAAGGGAAATTTGTTCTTAACAATATCCTCGATCAGAATTCCGGTATAACCCGATCCAATACCGGCAATATCAGCACCCAAACCACCTCGAATATTCTCGGGCGGTATTGGATGCTGAGTGTCGTCTATCACTTCGATAAGAAATTCAAGAAAAGGACCATTTAGGCGGTTTGCCTGTTCCGATATTCGGTAGGGGCAATGCTAAACGCTTTTTTAAAGGCGGTGCTGAAGCCATTGTAAGTGTCGAAGCCGACTTTTGAGGCGATCTGGTCGATTGTGTCGTCGGTTTCTTCCAAGAGGAGTTTTGCTTTCTCCAGGCACAGACGTAGTCGATACTGATAGGGACTGGTTTGAAAAAGTTCCCGGAAGCCGACCTTCAATTTGAACTCGTTGATCCCGGCTTTGTCGGCCAGCATGGGAATGTGAATGTGGGATACAGGATCTTTTTCAATAATGGAACGGGCCAGTTCAATGGCCGGAACGTCGTAGAGTTTTGTGCGGGAAATAGGTTGCTCATAGCCCGCGATTTTCTTTTTACGCTGCATAATCGATAAGGTTTAATGTATGAATTTTGTCGCTACTAAACGGGCTTTAAATAAGTGACAGAAGTCTAAGGTACGACCCCAAAAGGACGCGCAACAAAAATTCATAGGCTACCGGAAGCAGAAAGGAGTTTACTAAAGGACGAGAGTGCAAGAATCCTTCGGTTAAGGATGAATTCATCCGCATAATTTATCGGAAAAATAGTCGTTCGGGTGTGGTTAAATTTTCAAACTGCGGATGTACTGCGGCGTTATCACTGCGGTATCACTTCACTTTTGGCGCGCATATTTGCTAAAACGTACGCTATCCAAACCTTAGCCGCATGAGAAATCTATCTACTTATCTCGAAAACGTAGCCTTTTTTCCGATTGAACTCCGGGATACCGTCAACGGAACTGTCGAACCTGATAGCCGGAAGAAACTGGGCTATTATCACAAGCCCGGACGCATCTGCCCCTATATCTGGTATCTCGAGTCGGGATTGATCCGCATCTATACGATCAATGAAGGCAAAGAAACAACTCTTTTTATTCAGGATGCTCATGAAATCTTTATTTCTCCGGACAGCTCCCTGGATCGGATAACCCCGTCCCGGATGTATATCCAGGCCCTGGAAGACAGCGCCGCTCAGCGGGCTACCATGCAAGCCGTCGACGAGGTTATCGCGAAGGATCCCCGATTCGATGTGCACTACAAGCGCATCAATGCGAGGTACCGCCGGGAAGAACTGGAACGGCAAACAGACCTGCGAACCCTCGGTAATAAAGAACGTTTTGAGAAACTGCTTGATACCCACCCTTCTTATTTCAAGCGTGTCCCACATGAAATCCTCTGGGAATACCTGGGCATGACGAAAAATACCTTTCTCCCTATCAAAAAAGAATATGGCTTATAAGGATAATTTCTGAAACGAGCAAGACCAAACTGGTATTTCGGACGGAAATCATCCTGCGCATTTTTGATGCGTAAGATGATTTTTTCATTTAAAGCAAATACCATGTTACAGTCTATCTCCTGGCTCGTCTTCGCCAAATGTCTTGGCACCACGGCAGCCCTTTACTACGCCGGTATCGCCGGTCTTTTCTTTCGCAAAGAATTACGCCATTTTCTCGCCCGGAAAAACAAGCTGCTGCTCCTGCTTCCTTTTGCTGCTTTCGCTCTGGAGGCTAGAGCCCAGGACGGCAACCAGGGCATCAGCCAGGCCAATACGATGATCCGGGGCTACTTCGACACCGGCTGTCAGCTCATGTACGCTATCGGCGCCATCCTGGCGCTGGTCGGGGCCGTGCAGGTCTACCGTCACTGGAATGGCGGCCATCAGCAAGAGGCGTACAGAGCCGCCGCGGGTTGGTTCGGCAGCTGCGTCTTCCTGGTCATCGTCGCGACGGTGATTCGCTCCTTCTTTGGACTTTAAAAATTATTAAATTATGACAACGAGTGTCTATCCTACTTACCGGGCCGCCGGCCGGCCCATCGAACTGTTGGGGCTAAAAGGGCAGTATATCCTGATCGCTGCCGCGGGCCTCATCGCGGACTTCCTCCTTTTCGTTATCCTCTATTGCTGCGGGACACCCCCCTGGCTTTGTATCCTCATCGCCTTTGGGCTGGGCGCCGCTGCTATTGCAATGACAAGGAGTTTGAGTCAACGATTCGGCGCCTGCGGCCTGACAAAGTATTGGGCCGCCAAACAGCTGCCGAGTGCGATCCGCATCGGCAGCCGCCAACCCTTTTTATCACTATTAAACCTTTAATCATGTCTGTGTTCCCAATCCATCGTATCCTCCCGTTCCAGGAGATCGATAAAAATTGTCTTATCAGCCGAAAAGGCGCCGTAACGGTCGCCTTTCAGCTGACCAAGCTTCCCCTCTTCGCGCTGTCAAAAGGGGATATGCAGATGCTGTTCGAAGCCCTGCAAAAATCCATCGCAGGTTTTTCCGACGGCGCTGTCTTCCATTTCCAGGAATGGTTCACCGGCGCGATCCATGAGGCGGCGCCACCCGCGGGCGAACCCGGCAACCTGCTGGTTACCGGCAGCAACCTCCATTTCAACGGCCGGCACCACCGGCATCACCGATCGTACCTCTATATCACCTGGCGGGGAGAAAGCGAGCGGCTCGCAAAATCGGCGCTCTCCTCCCTGATGCGGCCGACCCTTGTCCCGGAATTCGTGCTCGATAAGGTGGAACTCGATTCCTTTTTGAGTGAATGCAGCCGCATTGCCGATCTCCTTACGGCGACCGGGTTGATCCAGGTGCGGCAACTGGAGGGAAGGGAGCTTGCAGGAACGACCGATAAAACCGGCCTCCTCGAACAATATGTCACGCTCAACCCGGATCACCTCGCCCCGACGCTGGAAGATGTCGACATCAGCAAGGGAACGATCCAGATTGGCCATAAACAGGCGATCCTGG
>Ga0157376_10000701_pt1 | contig 21659 bp, 19 predicted proteins | sample M45metaG_FD_121801 | JGI IMG/M metagenome (GOLD analysis project Ga0157376, IMG submission 121801) | Miscanthus rhizosphere microbial communities from Kellogg Biological Station, Michigan, USA - M4-5 metaG | ecosystem: Host-associated > Plants > Roots > Rhizosphere > Soil | place: USA: Michigan... | reverse complement strand
CATAAGATCACGCGATAAGATCTGGTGTTTATAGAGCTCTTTTTTATCTTTTGACAGGCGGTAAACGTTGGTTACAAAGGGGCCCATATAATCATATTTGATAGAAGAGCCATCGGGCAATTGAATCGATTCGATAAGGCCTTCTCCATCTAATTGATAGCTGATTTGATAAGAGCCTAGTTGATCTTGAATGGTCTCAGAAATAAGCTGGTTATTAGGATCGAATTCGTGCAAGATGGTATGAGTAGATCCTAACTGGATCTTTTTAAGATTTCCTTTGTTGTCGTATGAGAATTTGTGGTTGATTTCTTTATTTTTTTCAGGGCAGGAGAGAGAGGCTAATTTGCCGGCTTGATTATATTGATAAGTAACAGGGCTTTTACCTTCTGGTCCTAGCTTTGTCACTAAGTCGCCATAAGCGTTATAGGTAAATGAACTGGTTCTTGTATCTGATGAAGTAGGGGCGTGAGTGATAGTAGCCATTCTGTTATTAGATCCATAGGTATAGGCTGCACTATCACTTCTTAAGAGTTCTCCTGAGAAGATAACGGCATTTTTCTCTAATAGTCGATTCCCTAAGTCATCGTAGATACATTCTGATTCGGATAGGATCTGTCCCTGCTGGTTTTTTTGGATTACTTTGGCCAAATGACCGGTAGGATTAAAAATTTCTTCTCTTTGATTCCCAGAGGGATCGATTTCGATTTGTTTAACTACTTTTTGTCCCAGCTCGTTAACGTATTGATCATCATAAATAATCTGTCTAGTTTGGTTAAAAGCATCTCGAACCGCAATGACTCTTCCAAAGCTATCGTATTCATAGCTTTTAAGAGGGCTCTCTCGATTTTGAGGATATCCAACGACTGTTTGAAGAAGAGCTGATTCGTTATAGATATATTTATATTTTAAAAGAAGGTTCCCCTTGTGATCTTCGACATGCTCTTCAATGATATTATCTAAGAGATCATATTCTTTTCGTTCTAGTGTGAAGGTATTATCGGTTTTCCATTTTTTGACAATGCTGGTTCTACCAAGAGCATCATAAAAAAATTCAGTTTTTTTAGAATCTTTAAAAAGTGACACAATACGCCCTGCTTTATCATAGATATAAGTAGTCGCATAGCCCTTTTCGTCTTCTTCAGAGGTCTTATGAAGAGTATTATAAGAATAGCGAATGCTACTGATCCAGTCGCCGGACTCTTTGTGACTACGAGCATAATGTTCTATATGTTCGACTCTGCCAAGATGGTCATATTCAAAGACTTTCACAGTTCCATCTTTACTCAAGTGGCGATGCAAACTCCCTTCAGCATCGTATTTGAAACGCTCCTCCATTCCATCTCGATATTTAATGGCTGTAAGCTGGCCTCGTGCCGTGTAAGAGGAGGTGGTTGTCGATCCTTTAGGATCAGTTATTGAGGTAAGATGATCAAAGAGATTGTATTGATAGATATAGGGACGGCTGTTTGGATAAGAGATGGATTGGATGCGTCCTAATACATCGGGGTAGTAGAGAGTTTGCTGGCCAAACCGGTCTGTTTCAGAGAGTTTGTGTCCTAAAGCGTTGTAGGAGACATGTGTTTCAAAAGCATTTCCTTGATTATCTTTTTCTGCAGTATAAATGCACCTATTTTTTAAATCATATCGGTATTCAAATGAGGCTTTTTTGTTGGAGTGCGCTAGGGAAATGAGGTTGTGATTTTTATCATAGGAGTAGAGAGTTTCATTGCCCATGGGATCTGACTCCATGGTGAGAAGACCCTTTTCATAACTTTTTCTTAAGGTATAACGATGTTCTCCATTGGCATCATAGATATCTTGCAGAGAGAGGTTTCCCTCTGCATCAAAATGATTGACCCTTTTTTTCAAGAGAAGTTCTCTTCCTTGAGAATTTACATATTTTTCTTCAATCATTTTGGGAGCCCCAAGATGGGGAAGATCTTGCTTAGGAGTAATGTAAATGATCTTTGTTTCACTAATATAATCGGTAAATTCCCTCTCTGTTTCGTCGCCATCATCGACCGTGATCTTTATTAAAACGCCATCTTCATTATAGTCATAGAACCATCGTTTCAGTATAACAGCTCTTTGAAGGATAAATTTTTTGAGCAGCAGCCAAGTTCCCTTTTTATAAACGTACTGAATTCCGCTTCCTTTTGCATCTGTTTGAGTGACTAGATCTTCTTGCTCTGTTGTAGAATAGGAATATGTTTTTATATGAGATTCTTGAGAGTCAATAGGATTGCCCTCTTCATCTACCGGAATAGGATATGGATTGGCTCCTGTCAAATTGCCATACTCCCTTTCTTGAATAACGTTGCCGCTCTCATCATAAGAGAGAGTTTTAATATAGTAAGCATCGCCATTTGCATCTTCAAGAGCTGTTTTTATTAGATAGGTTGCCTCTTTTTTAAGACCCCATGTTTTTTTCTGGACTCGATAGAGGGCCTCTCCAAGATAGTGTTCGATGCTAGTGAGTTGAAAATTTTTATTGAATCGATGCACTGTTTTTTGACCCAGCGGTCCATGGATCTCAGTGGATTCCTTTTTATAGGTGAATAGTGTGCTGGCAGTGTCACTTATTCCCGCTGGAGTGGTCACTGATTTTACTTGATGGGTGCCTTTGTAGTAATCAATAGCTGTGAATCTTCCTTCTGGTAGATCTTTTCTTGTCAGAAGAGATTTTCCATTGAAGCTATTGTAGCTATAATGAACTGATGGTTGATGGGATCTCACTGCTTTTACGAGACAATTTTGTTCTAACTGATAGTCGACTGTTTGTCCGTCGCTACTTACTATATGTATGGTGTCTCCATATTCAATTTTGATCCAGCTTAACACTTTTTTTTCTGAGTGGTTTACCATCTTGATCAGAAGAGGGCGAAAGTGAGTGTCATATTCGTAACAAATCTTATTGCCTGAAGGCAAGATCTCCTGTTCCAAGAGATATAGAGGTAGAGAAGCCTGCTTAATATAGGATCTCTTTCCTCCATTGTTTAAGAAAAATTCAAATCTATTATTTTCAAAGTAGAGTTGATGATTCTTCAGATTGGTCCAAGCAGTAATAGATCCCCGAGCAGTATTTGTTATTCCAAGTGCTTTTTTTCCCATATCGATATGAAATAGCGATTTGGCTACAGGATTAGAACTGTTTTGCCATCCCTTATAAGTGAGAATGCTTCCTTCTGAAGTTCCCACATATACATGGACCTTATCGAATCTTCCTTCACTGGTAGTGTAGAATTTTCCCTTAGGATCATTTTGTAGCGTTAAATAACAGTGAGAATAGAAGTGCCACCCTCCTAGACTAGTTAATGACGAGCCCTCTCTGCTGCTGTAGTATCTAGAAAGGATCAATGGATCAGGGCCTGGGATTGCAAGATCGATCGCATATTCTGAATAATCTCCATGAATCGTGCTGACGTTTTCAATAAAACCTTCAGGATCGCCCTCTCTTGACCCTAAATAGAGAGCGCTTATAGACTCATTTGCGTAGAGACTCAAATGTAAAAAAGTTAATGTAAGAGCGAATAAAAAGTACACTGCGAGATCCTTGTGATTATTTATTTTGCAGGAATGAGTATACAGTTATTGAAGAAAAAAATTCTATTTTTATCTAAAGTTTTTTCTAAGTGTGTGAGCATGACAGATAGCTAATGCTAGCGCATCAGAGGCATCAGCAGGAATATCGCGTTGGGGGATTTTTAACAAAAGTTGAACCATCTTTTGTACCTGTTCTTTACTGGCGGACCCATGGCCCACTACAGCTATTTTAGCTTTTTTAGGAGCATACTCAAAAATAGGAATATTGCGTTTAGCAGCCGCTAACATAGCCATGGCTCTTGCTGTTACAATCTTAAATGTACTGGAGACATTCTTACCTATAAACTGTGTTTCTATTGAAATAGCATCAGGATGGAACTTATCCATGAGGTATTCAATAGAATTAAAAATAATTAAATATTTTTCAGGGTTGTTAGCTTCTTTGGGAGGGCGAATAGCCCCATAATCTATGGCATTATGATGAGAGGAGGTCACTTCAATAATACCATAACCAGTCACTATAGTACCCGGGTCAATACCTAAAATAAGGGAGTTTTTCTTGTCTTTCATAAATCAGATCTCTATTAAAATTAATTATCACATATGTAATATTTTTGTTATAAATAATGGTAGTTATCAACCATGTACAAAATCCCCAATCCTTGCTATTTTCTTATATGGTAGACCTCTTGTAGATAGGGAAAATGAAAGTAAATTTTAAAAACATTATAGTGCGTATGCCTAACTGGATTGGGGATTTAGTGATGGCAACTCCTGTCTTAACCGATTTGCGAAAAGCTTTCCCCGATGCTTATATTACAGCCATGTGCCGTGCCCCTCTTGCCGATTTACTGATAGCAGATCCCGATATTGATGAGCTATTTTGCTTTAATAAGGCCAATTTATTCGATAGACGAAATGAAAAGCGTAATATTATCGAAAAATTACGCCAAGGAAAATATGATTTAGGTCTTTTATTAACACACTCCTTTTCTTCTGCTTGGTCGTTTTGGCAGGGGAGAATAGCCAATCGAGTAGGATATGAATGTAATGGAAGGCGACTTTTATTAACTCATTCTGTTCCTTTAGATGATAAACTTCAAAATCAACATCTTGTTAATACTTATAAAATTCTTCTTCAGCCTTTAGGCATTCCACTTTCTTCTACAGCGCCCCGTCTCTATTTAAAAGAAAAAGAGGTTAATGACGCTAGAGAACTTTTAAAACAACAAGGTATTACTTCAACAGATGTGATCGTAGGTATTAATCCTGGAGCTACCTATGGTTCTGCCAAATGTTGGTTGCCAGAACGTTTTCGGGAAGTGACTCATAAATTACTTCAAAATAAAGAGATTGCTGTCGTCTATTTTGGCGATATAGGGAGTGAAGGCCTAGTACAGGAAATTTGTCGAGGGTTTTCACCTAAAGTGGTTAATTTAGCAGGCTTAACTTCATTAAGAGAACTGGTTTGTTTAATTAGCTTATGCGATGTTCTTTTAACCAATGATAGTGGTCCTATGCATATTGCCGATGCACTGGGTACTCCTATTGTAGCTCTTTTTGGTTCCACTAATGAACTAGTGACAGGGCCTTATAAAAAGGGAGTGGTGATTCATAAGCATGTAGAGTGTTCACCCTGTTATCAAAGAACCTGCCCTATTGATTTTCGTTGCATGAAACGCATTGAATCAGAGGAAGTTTATCAAAAGATCATAGCTATGTTGGAGCACTAGATGCTTAAAAAACTATGGAGAGCTTTTGGCCCCAATGTGTTAGATCGGAAGTTAAAAATAGCCAGTCAAGCTAAAGGGAACAAAGTTTTGATTACTTGGAATAGAGGGTTAGGAGATATTCCTCTCGGTCTTTATGCACTGGTATATCGTATAAAAGAATTTATACCTGCTGCTGAAATGATATTTTTGACCCGGAAAGACCTAGAAGAGGGATTTCATCTTTTAGCTCATGTTAGAGTGATCATTGCCCCTAATTGGAAAAGAGGAGAGCCCTTTGATTTAGATACTACTTTAACAGAGCTAAATTTGAAAAGAGACCACTTCGATCTTATTTTAGAAAATCCAGATCCCACTCATTGGTTAAAATGGCAATTGGGAAAACTCACTCCCAAGTTATATTGGAATAAAGACTGGGATCTTTTATGCGAAAAATTTCACCTACAAAAGGGGTGTGTGGCAGTGCATTTTCAGACGGAAACACACTATGGTTATGAAAAAAATTGGCCTATCACTCATTGGCAGCAACTTTTACATCTATTAATAAAGGAAAAAGGGCTGCAAGTGCTCTTGTTTGGGTTCAAAAAAGAGGTGGCTTGTACCATCGAAGGAGTAATAGATCTAAGAGGGGAGACTTCTCTCTTTGAAATGCTCTCGATCATTAAAAATAGATGCGCTTATCTAGTAGCGCCTGATTCTGGAGTGCTATCTATCACTTATTACCTCGATGTGAATTTTCCTATTCGAGTGGTTTCATTATGGGCAGATCCTCGACAAGGCGTCTTAAAACAGAACGTTTCCTCTCCTAACAAACAGTATTATCATTTGCCTTTGTTGGGTAAAAATGAAGAGATAGCAACTATTACAGTGGATCAAGTGATGCAGCAGCTTTTATGTTAGAACCTCCTACTCAGGTAGAGTCAGTAGGGGGAGGGCTTGATTTTGCTTTAAAGTCGAAGAAGATGGGTTGTCTTATTTTGGCAGGGGGCCAAGCCTCAAGACTTAAGTTAGAAGTCCCCAAAGGAACTCTGCCTGTTACACTGATTAAGCATAAGAGTTTATTTCAACTCTTTTTTGAAAAAGCAAAAGCTGTATCGTTGAGACAAAATGATCCTTTACCTTTAGCTATCATGACCTCTCCGCTCAACCATCAAGCGACCTTTGATTTTTTACAAAAGCACCATTTTTTTGGATTTCCTCTATCTCAGATCTTTTTTTTTCAACAATCCATGCTCCCTTTGGAGGATCTAAATGGGAATCAATTAGAAGTAATGGGTCCAGATGGCAATGGCGCGGCTTTAACGAAATTTTACGAATCAGGTATATGGCATCACTGGCAAGCTATGGGGATTGAATGTGTCAATGTAATCCCTGTAGATAATATTTTAGCAGATCCTTTTGATGCTAAGATCGATTTTCAAGGTGAAGAAATTATAGTGAAGGCTATTTTACGTACCAGACCAGAAGAGCAGGTCGGAGTGCTAGTCCAAAAAGAGGGCGTGCTGAAGGTGTTGGAATATACTGAATTGCCAAGTTGGGTCAGAGAGGATAAAAATGAAGAGGGTTCCCTGCTTTTCTCTCTGGCTAATAGCGGTCTTTACTGTTTCAGCATGTCATTTATCGAAAAACAGAGAAGCGTGGAACTTCCACTTCACAGACACAAAAAAAGAATGAAAATAAACCATATCATTCAAGATGTATATAAATACGAACGTTTTATTTTCGATCTTCTTCCTTACGCTTCTAATGTAAAAATATTATTATACCCACGTGAAGATAGCTTTGCTCCTTTAAAAAATGCAGAGGGCGAAGATAGCTTAAAAAAAGTGCAAGAAGCTTTACTTCATAGAGATAGACAACTCATTTTTCAAATGACAGGGGTGATGCCTGATGATCATATTCTTTTTGAATTAGACCCTGCATTTTATTATCCAATACAAAATTCTACAAATCAATGTAGAGTAGTGTTAAATAATTCTTATATTGAAAAAGAAGTTTGTTGAATATTAAGGATTAATAAAATTAAAATCGTATTATGAAAATAGGATATGTAGGTGCTGGAACTTGGGGTTTTGCTTTAGCCTCTCTCTTAGCTTCCAATGGACATGATCTCATTTTGTGGACCTCTAATATTGAATTTGCGCAGATGCTCTCTAAAAAAAGAGAACATCCTAAGTTAGCTCGATTTAAGGCGCATGAAAGAGTCAAATTTACTAGTGACTTAAAAGAAGTTCTTGAAGGAGCTGAATTTTTAATTGAATCCGTGACTTCAATGGGGATACGTCCCGTCTTTGAACAAATTTTATCCTTAGGAAATATCAATTGTCCTATTGTTGTCACTTCAAAAGGCATTGAACAAAATAGTGGATTATTATTACCGGAAGTCGTCCTTCAGGTACTCGGAAACGATCATCGCCATCTTATTAGCTGTATTAGTGGCCCTAGCCATGCAGAAGAGCTTATTCAAAAATTACCCACTTCAGTGGTTTCTGCTTCCTATGATCCCCATTTAAGGGTGAAGGTGAGTGATCTTTTTACTACTTCTTATTTTCGGGTATATCCCAATGCCGATATTAATGGGGTCGCTTTTGGAGGAGCTATGAAAAACATTATAGCTATCGCTTGTGGTCTGTCAGATGGACTGGGATTTGGCGACAATACAAAGGCAGCGCTAATGACTCGCGGACTCCATGAAATTCGCAAACTCTCTTCATTGAAGGGATGTAATCCTGATACACTCAATGGATTGGCGGGCATTGGAGATTTATGTGTTACCTGTCTTTCAAAGCATAGCCGTAATTATAAGTTTGGCCATCTATTAGCAGAGGGGTTAGACCCCCAATCTGCCAAAGATAAAGTGGGAATGGTAGTAGAAGGCATGTATACCTGTGTATCCGCTCTTCAGTTAGGACAAAAAATGCATATTCCATTGCCGATTACCCAAGCGGTCTACTCTATTATTTATGAAAAGTTAAACCCACACGATGCAGTCCAAGCTTTATTGCAACGATCAATTAAAGAAGAGCATCTTTAGTGAAAAAGATTTTAATTACTGGAGGAGCTGGGTTTTTAGGATCGCACCTTTGCGAACGCCTTCTTCAAGAAGGTCATGAGCTCTTTTGTTTAGATAATTTTTTTACAGGCAATAAAGAGAATATTGCTCCTTTTTTAAGTCTACCCACTTTTCACCTGATAGAACAAGATGTCTCTATTCCATTTGATTTGCAAATAGATCAAATTTATAACTTAGCTTGTCCCGCATCCCCCCTACACTATCAATTGGATCCAGTCAAAACAGTAAAAACGAATGTCCTAGGGGCTATTAATATGTTAGAACTTGCCAAAAAGTACACCATTCCTATTTTTCAAGCCTCTACCAGTGAAGTATATGGAGACCCCTCTCTTCATCCTCAGCCTGAAACTTATTGGGGAAATGTCAATCCCATTGGAGAGCGCTCTTGTTATGATGAGGGGAAACGCTGTGCTGAAACTCTCTTTTTTGATTATTTTCGTCAGTTTGGTATTCCTATAAAAGTAGGCCGTATTTTTAATACTTATGGACCTCGTATGCGTCCTAATGATGGCAGGGTGATTTCTAACTTTATTGTACAAGCCTTAAAAGGTGAGCCTATTACTATTTATGGATCAGGTCATCAAACACGTTCTTTCTGTTATGTAGACGATTTAATAGAGGCTTTTTTACGTTTTATGTCTACTGACAAAACAATCACAGGACCGATAAATTTAGGTAATCCCGTTGAGTTTCAAATCATAGAACTCGCTCAGTTAATTTTAGAATTAACGGCTTCTTCTTCATCGATTATTTTAAAGTCTCTACCGAAAGATGATCCTAAACAGCGAAAGCCCGATATTGAATTAGCCAAAAAGCAACTCTCTTGGGAGCCAAAAATAGCCTTAAAAGAGGGGCTTTTAGCCACTATTGCCTACTTTGATACTACGTTATCTCTAGAAGGTGTTTAGGAGTTGTAAAAAAAGTTTCATATCTATATACATGAAATATGAAAAAAACTTTAGCTATTTTCATCTTAAGTTCCCTCTCTCTCTATGCCGATGGCTTTACCAGACACAAACCAGGAGTGTCCCGTCCTCTGCTAGTTTTCAATGAAAAGCTTGAATCAGAGAAGAGCTCATCCTTTTCCAACCGCTCTCCCACAATAGAATTTAAAGGCGGTTATTTTTTCTTCTCCAATTCTCAACTCCGCGACATCTATAATAAAGGCGGATACGATTTTCAACTCAGTGGCACTTATCCTCTCTATAAATGGCTCGATCTTTATGCTAGCATAGAATACCTAAGGCGCCATGGTTATTCTCAAAATGGCAATCAAGCCACAGCTATCTGGCAAATTCCTTTAAGTTTAGGATTAAGAGCCATAGCTACCCTTCATGAAAGAGTGGAATATTATTTTACCCTAGGGCCTAGATACTTTTTTGTGCATACTCACCAAGACTCTTGTTATGTAGACTCCTCTTTAAGTGCCAACGGTCTAGGAGGCTTTGCCAATACTGGCTTTAACTTCTTGCTATGTCACGGTTTTTTTCTAGATCTCTTTGGAGAGTATTCCTACAAAAAAATGCGCTTCCATCCCTCGCGCCCTAATGTCTCTGCACGTGACATACAAATTGGTGGCTACACCTTTGGCCTAGGCGCTGGCTACAAATTTTAACAAGAGGTAGTGATGTTCTTTTTCAGACTCTTAGCATTGATTCTATTCTCCTTAGGGAGCCTTTATGCAAATATTATTTATGTAGCAAATGCGACTGCTGAAACAATATCTGTCATCGATACAGATAGTAATCTGGTCATTGCAACGATTCCTTATCCACTAGGTCAAGGACAACCTTATACCGTGGCCTTTACTCCTGATGGAAAGTATGCATATGTCACAGGAGGAACTGTGAATGTCATAGATGTCAGCACACATATGTTTATACCACCACCTATATCTATAACCCCACCTAATAATGCAGGCATTGCTGTCTCTCCTGATGGCAAGTATGTGTATTCCGCTGATATTAGTCTAAACATTATTAGCACCACCACCAACCAAGTAGTTGCAGGTCCTATTTCTATAGGAGCAGCGCCTTTAGACATAAGTTTCACTCCAGATGGGAAACGCGCTTATATTGCCAATGAGAACGATGGTACTGTATCTATTATAGATACTGAGACACAGCAGGTGATAGGCTCTCCCATTTCAGTAGGAGCCCCTGGAGGTGGCGATGTTACGGTTGCTCCCAATGGAAAATTTGCCTATGCTAACCAACTTGGACTATCTAATAATGGGGTGGTAATAATCGATACCTCTACCAATCAAGTTATTGGCTCTCCTATAGTCATAGGAGGAGAGCCTGGACAGATAGCTTTTGCTCCCAATGGTAAGTTGGCTTATGTGGTCAATACCTCACCTAACTCAATAGCTATTATCGATACTTGCACACATTCTGTAGTAGATACGATCCCCATTGCAACAGACTATCCTACACTATATCCATTAAGAATAGTGATTACTCCAGATGGCAAATGGGCTTATGTCTCCATACGAAGTGATGGGAACCCCCCTTTTGGTACATCAGTGGTAAGAATTGATCTTACTACCAATTCGGTCGTGCAATCTATTACTGTAGGTGACAATCCATCAGGTATGGCTATAACTCCCAGCTCTCCCCTTCCTATCAGTCACCCAGGTGGATGTCAACAGATCAACGATTTTGGGCTCTTTTTTGAGTATTACAATGTACTCACTTGGCTACCACCAGTTTTTGTAGGCGATATTAAAGGCTACAACATCTATAGAAACGGACGTAAAATTGGTAGTGTAAGCGCTGATAAATTCTGTTTTCAAGATCACAACCAGTGTAAAGGCCCCAGCTGTAACTACGCGATTACCTCATTTAACCGCTTTGGCAATGAGAGCGCTCCTATTAACTTTAGAGTAACATGCTCTAAAACTTCTAAATAAGATCTAATGTTGCAGTTTTGATATCTGTTTGCATAAGGTGAGTTCTTAATAATTTTCCTACCGGACCTATCATTTTTGTTAATGTTTAACAGGCAAAACATTAGAATAGCAAGACTATTATGTTTAAATTATTTGTATTTATGTTTTGCCTGCTATGTCTGTCTGGGTGCCTCGAACCAGCAAAATATACAACCTCCCAGGAGTATACCGAAACAACCGAATGGGATCATGAAAAAGGCATAGTCAAAAACCCAAAAGCATCTTGGAGCATTAGTTGGAAAATCTAAACGAAGAGGGGCAGGTGTGTTTGCTATGCTGAGATTCCAGAGAAGCTTCTAAAATCATGTCGTCTAACAGAATTCAAAAAAATTATTGACTTTTCAGGGTATTCTTGTTATCGCTTAAATCGAGCGAGGTGTAGCAAATGGTTCCCAAATCTTGGCCAAAAAGATTGACCTATGCAAGAGAGTCTGATTCTGTGGAAGTGAATCTTTCTTTTTTACGATATTATTTATATACAGGAAACGTGGAAGATCTGCACAAGAATTCTTGGGTAATTGAGAACAAATGTGTCCAGCCGCATCTGCAAATTAAAAAAATTATCCCTTCTCTTAAGATGAGTGATGGACGATTTCATCCTCTTGCTAATCAGAAAACACTAGCTGGACATCCAAACTACGGTGTGTTTGCCAGAGAAAAAATCAAAATAGATACGGAGATAGGAGAATATGTCGGAGAGATGTCCATAAATCAGGAATACAATTCTCCAATGGCTTGCTATTCAGAATACACATGGAAGATAAGGGTTAATAACTTAGTCTTATTCATTGATGCTCAGAATATTGCAAATGAACTGGGATTGATCAATGATTATCTGGGATTGAGTGTTAAACCCAATCTAGCTATGAAGCCTATCATTCATAAAGGGTTTTATTATTTTGGTTACGTTTCAATCTGTGATATTGAGAAGGGAGAAGAACTGCTCGTGGATTATGGTAAAGCTTTTCAGAATATGCTGGGAAGAAAGGTCCACTAATCTGAGTTTTGGATTTTTTTGCCTTCTAACTCAGGGTCTTTCGCAGGGTGGTAAAGGTGTTTAGCTTGAATTTCACGCCATTTTTTTACCATTTGAGCAGCTAGGGGAGCCGCTTCTTTACCACCTCCTCCAAACTTTAAATAGACGACGACTACTAGTTCAGGGGTGGCTTCAAAAGAATCATCTACAGGACGATCAAAAGCAATGCCTCCAAACCAGACATGATTTTCTATTTTAGCAGAGGTGAAAGCATCAATAGTGGGCTTGTAGAAAATTTCAGCCGTGCCTGTTTTTCCTACAAGATCTTTCTGTACATTTAAATAATCTTGGAAGGCAGAGGAGGTAGGGAAAAATTGTCTTAATGCGGCAGGCCGAGAGGTTCCCCTAGAGCCTGCCACCGCTCGGCGCATACCCTCTAAAATAGGCTTGCGAATGACTTCAGGAAACTCAAGCTGATTTTGTATTTTTCGTTTTGCTTGCGTGATGCTAGTTTGTTGAAAATTAGATAAAGCTTCTGTAAAAATAGGAAAATGAATACCTACTAGGGCTAAATCCTCTTTAAAAGGGTAATCTACCGAATCAAATAGTAGATCGACTTGTTCAGAAGGTTCTGTTCCAGCTATCATTTGAACGATTTTAGGTTTTAAAACGTCGCCTCCATTAGCGATGGTTGACAGCATAACAGCTGTTTGTAAGGGCGTGACTACTAAAGAATGTTGTCCTATAGCAAATGCATAAAGACCTGATTTATTATGTCCAAGGTCATCTGGCAAATGGCCTCTAATTTCACCTGGCAATTCAATCCCTGTTTTTTTTCCAAATCCAAATTGGGTGGCGCATTGTGTTAAATAAGCGGGATTTTCAATGATATCACTAGCTAATATGGAAAAATAGATATTGCTTGATTGTTCAAGGGCTCCTATTAAATCAATCTTACCTATGTGTGAGTGACTGCTGCGAGGCATTCTGCCTCCTTTGTAGTGGCGTGTAATGGGTTCGCCATTGAGATGATATCCCAAAATATCTGTTTGGAGATCATCGATAAGAGTCAGAGGATTTATAGAGGAGAGGTGAAGGGCTTTGTGATATTGTTCCCTGAGAGCTTCATAAGCTACTACGAGTTTAAAAAGCGAGCCTTGAGGAGTCGATTGTCGATAAGCTTGAGATCTGCCATATCCATAGCTAGATATCGGATAAAAGCTTGAAGCTAAATCTTGTCCCGTTTGTTTTTTTTTATAATTTCTTAAACAGCGGTATTCTTCATGTAATGGAAAGTTTAATTCAGAAAAAGGATGTAGCGTTTGTAAATATTGTAATGAGATCGAAGGAGAAAGCGTTTCTAACGCAAGGAACTCTTTTTGTGGTGATAGAAAAAGTGCTTCTAGATAAGGGGTAAGATGGGGGAGAGGAAAACGCACTTGTCTACAAAAATAAGCGTCTAAAAAAAAGAGTCGATTCTTTTCCCAGAACTCTTTAAAAAATTGTTGCTCCATCATGTCAAGGTATTCGATATAAGGGCGTGGGTATTTTTTACTCTCTTTTTCTTCGCTTCTTTTAAGCTGTAAAAAAGATTTAAACTCATTTTTTCTCCATTGTTTAAAATCTATTTCATGAAATTTTTGTTTTATGAGTGCGCTAATTTTTTCTTGAGCACGCGCTGCGATTTGACAATTTATTCTATGCGTAGAGAGGGTATGTTGGCCTACAGACTGGAGTAGCTCTTTCGAAAAATCTACTTCATTAGCTACTAGTCGACACAGATCTAATAAAAGAGAGTCATCGCTCGTTTCTCTATTTTGAGCTTCTTGTTGAAAATGAATCGCCTCCTGAATTGTTTGGATTTTTTGAATTTTTGTAAAGATGGGACTATTTTTATTTAAAATCATGCTTAAAAAATTTTCCCAATTTAGGGGAAGCTCTCTAGTTGTAAATAGATTATCTACTTCTGAAAAACACTCTTTTTCTAAATTTCTTTTTCCATCCCATAACTCTCCTATATAGCTCTTATTTTCTAACCACTTTATAAGGGAGGGGTCTCGGTCTATAAAATCATTAGGATCAAAACGGGGGTAAGAGGCCAAAGTGAGTAGTTCGCCTGTCTTTGGCACCATGGCAATAATGGCTCCTCCCTTTATCCAAGGAGTATTTTGATGAGATTTAGTTTCATGAGAAGCTAAAAGTGATTCAGCAAATTCTTGTAGTTCAGCAGAGAGGGATAGCCATATTCTTTGTCCGCTGACAGCTTTTCGACTTCCAGGGAGTTCTCGTAAAATAGAACCTTTTCTATTTATTTCGTAAAGTTTTTTAGTATAAAACCCTCTTAAGCGCTCTTCAAATAGAGATTCTATGCCCGCTTTCCCTACCACATCATTAATAGTATAGGATTTTTCTTTGAGTGCTTTTAAACGCTGTCTAATTTCTATAGGATTGTTAAAGTCCTTTGGCAATAAAGGGGTTTCGCCCAATTCTCGTTTTTCTAGATAGTTTTCAAGTGTTTTAATTTCATTTGCGACAGCAAAGTGCTCTTTATCGTTGATCACTCCTAAGTAACCTATAATATCGGAGGCGGTTTTTCCTAGAGGGTATATTCTTTTGTATCCCTGATGAGCACAAATTCCTAGCCAATCTTTTTCTAACATTTTCAGACGGTAATACTGTTCTTCCGAGATATTTTCTTTGATCACAAAAGGGGTATGTGGAAATAATGAGGCCTTACTGTGGATGAGATCTTCAATCCTCTCTGGATCAAGCTCTAATTCTTGTGCTAGAAGAAGAGCTAACTTAGTGATATATAAAGACCTTGAGAGGATTTTAACGCGATTTCCATTTCTCTCTTTTTCCCAAGTGAAAGAAGGAATTTGTTGAATATCGGCATAATAAATAGAAGCTTTATACTGCATCTTATTGATAGCCAATGGAATATTAAATCGATCGCAGATGGTAGCTCGTTCAGTTCGCTCCACGAGAGAGCGTCTTTGAGGTTTTCTTGATTCTTCTAATAAATCATCATGTTGAATAACAGATAAAAACCAGACACGAATGAATATAAGCAAAAGAAAAAGTAAAATTAAATTTAAAACTCGATTCGCTTTTGCCGGAATGAGGCGGTCGTCTGCCATATTGGTAATAACAACTCAATATATTATTTTCGTTGTCAAAAAGCAAGAAAAGCTTCATAATCCTTGCATATTGCGCCTGTAGTTCAATGGTAGAACAGTAGCCTTCCAAGCTACTTGTGTCAGTTCGATTCTGATCAGGCGCTTTTTTTAACTTTAACCAAGACTGAAATCCTCTCAATTAAGAGAGGATGCCATAGTCAAATACAGAAGGGACAAAGCTTGGCATCACCAGAAGAAGTAACTATTAAAGATTTATTAGAAAGCGGTGCCCATTTTGGTCATCAAAAGCATCGCTGGAACCCAAAAATGAAGCGTTTTATTTTTGAGCAGCGCAATGGTATTTACATTATTGATCTAGCAAAAACCATGCAACAAATTCGCAATGCGGTTCGAGTGGTAAAAGAGATGGTTTCTAAAAAAAACTATTCTTTTTGTAGGGACTAAAAAGCAGGCGAAAAGTGTGGTTCGAGAGTGTGCAGAAGAAGCTGGAGAATTTTATGTCTCCGAACGTTGGTTAGGGGGCATGTTGACCAATCTCCCTACCATCCGAAAGTCGGTACGCACTTTAGAAACAATTGAAAAACGCATTGCATCCGGAGGAGATGGTCTTACGAAAAAAGAGCTCTCTCTTTTAAGTAAGGACCAGATCAAATTAGATCGCAATTTATCTGGTATTCGGGCTATGAAAAAGCCTCCAGGATTGATAGTGGTAGTAGATCCAAGTATGGAACATATCGCGGTTAAAGAGGCAAGGAAACTGGGTATTCCAGTGATGGGACTTGTAGATACTAATTGTGATCCAGATCCGATCGATTATGTCATTGCGTGTAATGATGACGCGTTGAAAGTGATTAAACTTATTTTGGACGCTCTCATGCAAGCTATCATCGATACAAAGAATGATATGACTATAGGACATGCAAAAGGAACCGAAGGAGAGAATATAGAAGCTGAGGAGTTTGCAGAAGAAGAAACACTGGAGAAGGAGTAGTTAAATGAGTCAAAAGATAACAGCTGAAAGAGTTAAAGAGCTTCGCGAACGCACAGGTGTTGGCATGGGCAAATGTAAAGAGGCTCTTGAAAAAGTAGATGGCGATATAGAAAAGGCTATTGACTACTTACGATCAACAGGAATGGCTTCTGCTGTAAAAAAAGAGGGTAGAGAAACGAATGAAGGCATAATTTTTCTTGCTGAAAATGATAAAGCTATCGCTCTTGTTGAGGTAAATGCTGAGACAGATTTTGTCACTCAAAATGAAAAATTTAAAGAGTTTGTTCACCAAATTGCAGAAGAAGCGGTTGCCCAGCAGCCCTCCTCTTTAGAAGCTTTTATGCAGCAAAAATATAGCAAGGACCCAGGATTGACGATGGATCAATACAGAGCCCTTATTGTGCAAAGCCTTGGTGAGAATATTCAAGTGAAACGCCTTTTAATTCTTCCTAAAACTAAAGATTGTTCCTTTGGGATTTATTCTCATATGGGAGGTAAAATTGTTGCGATTATAGAGTTGGAAGGAGGAATCGGCAACGAATCCTTAGCTCGTGATTTAGCCATGCATACCGCTGCAGAGGCCCCTGAATATATGAGTTCTGAAGAAGTTCCAAAGGAGATTGTAGTTAGAGAGCAAGAGATAGCGCGTGAACAAATTCAAGGAAAACCAGCCAATATAGTCGATAAAATTATAGAAGGTAAGATCAATGCTTTTTATGATCAAATTTGTCTACTGCATCAAAAATTTATTAAAGACAATTCTCTTTCAATTCGAGCCTTGCTTGAGCAAGAGGGGAAGAAAATAGGGAAGCCTTTAAAAATTCGAAAATTTATACGATGGAAAGTAGGTTCATAGGATAGCATAATGTTAGGAAGCGGGGTGTATAAGCGAGTTTTGCTTAAATTATCAGGGGAAGCTTTGATGGGAGAGCAAAAATTTGGAGTAGATAAAATCGCTTGTTCTACTATCGCCTTAGCTATAAAGGAAATCTACGATCAAGGCATTCAGCTGGGTGTAGTGATAGGTGGAGGAAATATTTTTCGAGGAGCTCAAATTAAGGATTTTGGATTTGAGCGTACTCCTGCCGACCAGATCGGAATGTTAGGGACTGCTATCAACGGCCTCTTTTTACAGCAAAGTCTTTCTCTAGTAGGATGTGAAAGTCGCGTTTTAAGCGCCCTCCCTTGCGATGCCGTTGTAGAGACCTATAATTGGACGCTTGCTATGGATTATTTAAAAAGAAATATTATCACTATTTTTGTAGGGGGAACGGGTAACCCCTATTTTACTACAGACACAGCAGGGGCGCTAAGAGCTAATGAAATTAAAGCAGATCTACTTTTAAAGGGGACTAAGGTAGCTGGTATTTATGACAAAGACCCCCTTCAGCATTCGGATGCTATTAAGTATACCTCGTTGACCTATTCAGAAGTCCTGGCAAAAAAATTAAATGTAATGGACGCAACAGCGATTACCTTATGTCGAGAAAATCATATTCCTATCTATGTTTTTAATCTTTTTGAAAAAGGAGCTTTATTGAAAGCTCTCTCTTTAAAAGGAAATGGTTCTTTGATAAGTGGAGAATAAAATGAGTGAAGCAAAAGAGACTAAAATAAAAATGCAGGCAGCTTTGGACCATTTTAAGCAAGAGCTTAAAAACTTAAGAAGTAATCGCGCAAATCCCTCTATGGTAGAAAGTGTGATGGTTGAAGTTTATGGCTCCCAAATGCGCCTTAAAGAATTGGCAAGTATTACCGCTGCTGAAGCGCGTCAAATTTTGGTTTCTCCTTTTGATCCGCAAACCACTAGTGCTATCGCAAAAGGAATTGAGCGTGCTAACCTTAATTTGCAGCCTGTAATGGACGGAAATGTTATACGCATTCATATCCCTCCTATGGATGAAGCCACACGCAAAGAAATTGTAAAACAAGGTAAGAAGAAAACAGAAGAAGCCAAGGTTATAGTGCGTGAAATTCGTCGTAAGTCTAATGAAGTGCTCCGCAAACAAAAAGCAGATAGCCTCATTACTGAAGATGAAATGAAAAAAACAGAAAAAAATATTCAAGAGCTTACTGATCAATTTTGTAAGGATATGGATGCTTTATTTGTACAAAAAGAAAAAGAGATCTTGACCGTATAATCCTTCTTGTGAAAAAAGGAAGAAATGAGTAGAATAATTCGCATCTTTAAGTGAAAAGATGGCCCCATCGTCTAGCCCGGTCTAGGACACCAGATTTTCATTCTGATAACAGGGGTTCGAATCCCCTTGGGGTCAATATTTCGAGACTTTAGCTCAGTTGGTAGAGCATCTCACTTTTAATGAGGGTGTCGATGGTTCGAATCCATCAAGTCTCAATTTTTTATCTAGCTCATTCGAGCGCACTTTGGTAACAATCAGCTAGACTCAAATAAAAATTGAGTCTATGATTTTAGCCACCAATTCGCCAATTTAGCAGCAGGTCAAGGAGCTTCTAACGTCGAGTTGGCCACTGCCATGGGCCACCGCACTCTTTCCATGCTACTTCGCTATTCCAACCTCGATGCCAAGAACAGTAAAAAATTCAGTACAATTGATGGGATACTATGGGAAGGGATTCTCGGACAAAAACTTGCGGCGCGTGATCCACTTTGGGGGCTTTCGCTGATGAGCAGATTGTCTCGACGCGGTTGAGACAATTGAGCTGGTCTCACTTTACGCTTCTCTTGCCCATCAAAGACTCCCTCAAACGCGATTTTTACGCAGATAGGCTACGACGTTTTGGTAGTTTCTTAACGAAAAAAACTTTACAATGGCGTTTTTTTATAAAACACGTAATAAAATTCTTTTAAATTGCTTTATTGTTTGTTACTTCCTATACTCTTACCATACTTAAGGAGTTTTCATGTCAGCAACTTTACATAATATTAAAAATAACTATTCGACCAACTTCCCTTCAGAAGTGCGTATCAAGGCAACTCAAGGCTTTGTAGCTACAGCAGTCATTAGCTTGCTTTTTGGGAGTGCCTTAAATGTAGCCCTAGTAGGAGGTGCGATCGCAGCTACAGCGACCCTCATTGAAGCTATTACCCGACCCATTATGCTAGCTATTTTTCCGGAACACGAGCCAATAACGAAAGTTATTCAGATCGCCTTTTCAATTTTTTTGGCTGCGTCACTTGCTGATTGGGTGGGGGTAAGCTATAGAGTCACTTCTCCTGTGATCACTGGGATAGGACTGTACATTCTCAATATTGGATCCTATGACAGAAAAGTAGGAGTGGTAGCAGTTTTATAAATAGACTGCATACTGGGTCTTTAGAGCTAAAGACCTGGTTTGAACTTCTTTTGACCCATTTTATCTCAAATCTTCGAAATATCGAGTTCTTTCTGCACAGTTAACAGCTTGGACGCTGCAGGCTACGACGTTTGGTAGCTTCTTAACGAAAAAAAACTTCACAATGGCTTTTTTTTATAAAACATGTAATAAAATTCTTTCAAATTGCTTTATTGTTTATTATTTTCTATACTCTTAGCATACTTAAGGAGTTTTCATGTCAGCAACTTTACATAATATTAAAAGTAACTATTGGGTCAACTTCCCTTCAGAAGTGCCTATCAAGGCAACTCAAAGCTTTGTAGCTACAGCAGTCATTGGCTTGGTTTGTGGGAGTGCCTTAAATGTAGCCTTAGTAGGAGGTGCTCTCGCAGCTACAGCGACCCTCATTGAAGCTATTACGCGACCCATTATGCAAGCTATTCTTCCGAAACACGAGCCAGTAGGAATAGGTATTCAAGTGGGCCTTTCAATTCTTATGGCTGTGTCATTTGCTAATTGGATGGGGGTCAGTTATAAACTCACTCCTCTGATCACTATTTTAGGAATGCACATGATCAATTCTGAACCCTATGGCAGAAAAGTAGGAGTGATAACTATTTTATAAATAGACTGCATACTGGGTCTTTAGAGCTAAAGACCTGGTTTGCACTTCTTTGACCAATTTTATTTCAAATCTTCGAAATATCGAGTTCTTTCTCCGCGGTTGACAGCCTGGACGCTGCTCTGCCATAAAGTAGTCACTCCAAATACCAGAACCAGCGGAATGCCAATACAGGGATTCAAGATGCCTAATGCCATTATAGAAATGATCGATGCTGTTAGAAGAATACCATGAAGAATGCTTACGCTTGCGTGACGATTACTCACTTCAATTAATTGCAAGGCTCTTGAAGCAAATTCTGGAATCTTGTGATCTATCGCAGATAGCGCGTGATCTTTTGCATTGTTGAAACTACTAGCCTCTTGCTCGGGCTTTATCTCTGCTCTGTCTTTGATGACTTGGCTCATTTGCTTTAATTGCGCATTGAAAGAACATTGTGCAAAGAATGACACCAGAACCCCCACCACAGGAATGTAAGCGACATTTGGGTTTTTGTACCAGGAATTAGAAGCTTGCCTCAGAGGATCTATTTGGTCATACACATTCGCTACAGTGCTCATATTTAAATCTCCTTAAATTCCCAAAAAGGGTGAGTTAAATTTTTTAATATTAATATCAACTTCTACTTTGGTACCAAAAATTGAAAATCATTGGTTCTTTCTCGTGTATTGAAAACTAAGAGGCCACCTTGTCCTGCAGTAATCATTGCGCATGCCACAAAGAGAGGAATGCCAATAGTGGGATTCAAGATGCCTAATGCCACTGTAGAAATAACCAATGCTGACAAGAGCACGCCCTGGATTATACTTACAATCGCGTGGTGATTACTCACTTTAATTAATTCTAAAGCTCTCACAGCAAGTATTGGAACTTCTTTTTCTAAATGGTCGCCCAAATGAGGCGGTTGCCCTTCAGCGACTAATTTTACAGGAATGTTTGGCATGTCTAGGATGACTTGCTTCATTTCATTTAATTGTCTATTTAAGGCAAATTGCGAGCCACAGGAGAGTAGCGGGCCAATTACAGGAATGTAGGTGATTTTTGGGCTTTTGTACCAGGAAGGCGGCTCTTTCAGTCTGTCGACTTGGTTTTGTAGAAGAGTTATATCAGTTACGGCACTTGTCATATTTAAAATTCCTTAAATTTTTATAAAGGGTGCATTAGATCGTGACAATTTTAACACAGAGTAAGCCATTTGTCGATTGTTAATTTATTATTATATTATTTAAAATACCATTGTTTTTAATTTTTTTATAAAAAACTATAATAAATTTATATAAATTTAATTTTAACTTGTTAATTATTTGTCGTATGGATGAGAGTTGTAATTGAATTCT
>Ga0157376_10000699_pt1 | contig 21705 bp, 20 predicted proteins | sample M45metaG_FD_121801 | JGI IMG/M metagenome (GOLD analysis project Ga0157376, IMG submission 121801) | Miscanthus rhizosphere microbial communities from Kellogg Biological Station, Michigan, USA - M4-5 metaG | ecosystem: Host-associated > Plants > Roots > Rhizosphere > Soil | place: USA: Michigan... | reverse complement strand
GCCGGACCTCGCGGCCGCGGCCGTAGAGTCGCTCGTTGTATTGCCGCAGCTGTTCGGCTGCGGCGCCGGTCTCCAGCTCCCGATACCGCTTATCCAAAAAAACGCCCAGCTCGCGGGCGAGCTGCAACGAATCGAAGGTCTCACCCGTTATTTGTCGCAGAGAGACGGGATTGCGGGCCTCGGGGGGAAATTCCACCTGGTTGATGTTGATGCCCATTCCGGCGATGGCGAAGAGCCAGCGGTCGCCTTTGATATGATTCTCGATCAGGATGCCTCCTGCCTTTCTGTCATTCCAGTAGAGGTCGTTGGGCCACTTGATCGAAGTCGCGTCGGGGCCGGCGTAATGGCTCAACAGATCATGGCAGGCAAGGGCCACAGCGACGCTGAGGGAGAATGCAGCCGTCAGCGGAAGCGCAACTGGCTCTAAGACAGCACTAAGGATAATGTTTTCGCCGGGGCGGCTGGTCCATTGACGACCCCGCTGCCCCTTTCCGGCCCATTGGTCGTGGGCGAAAACAAGTGTACCATGCGAAAAGGCGCCTTCAACGGCCCTGGCCATGGCATAGTTGTTGGTGCTGTCCACTGATTTGAGTTCAATAAAACCGTGCCCGATCGCCAAAAGATTCCTATTTTTGGAGTGTGTGCAAAACGCGCGTAAAATTAAGCCCGGTTTCTCATAAAAATTTGATTATCAAAAAAACGTTTTGATTATTGGAACAGCTCTCTATCCTAGCTACCCGTAAGCGCAACAGCGTGGTCCGACTGACGAGGAACTCAAAGATTTTTAAATCCATCATAAAAGCAATACAGGAGAAAAAGGGCGAGGAGATCATTTCCCTCGATCTACGAAAGATCCCCGAGGCTGTAGCGGATTTCTTTATCATTTGCGAGGCAGGCAGCACCACCCAGGTGAAGGCCATAGCCGATTCGGTGGAAGAGGAAGTACGGAAGAATTGTGATGAACTCCCCTATAAACACGAAGGCAGACAAACCTATCAGTGGGTTTTGATCGATTATGTGAATGTAGTGGTCCACGTGATGCTGCCGGAAAATCGCCGTTTTTATAAATTGGAGGATATGTGGAGTGATGCTCCCCAGGAAATTCACCGGGGATAGCCGGGGATAGAAAACCGGGACGGACCGACAATTTAACAGGTTATTTTGCCGTTTCATGGTTTTTTTTGAACTTTTTCACCGTATACTTTTTATTATTAATACCGCTAAACAACACGGATACATACAAAAATGCCACAAGACGATCTGAAACAAAATGATAAAAACAACTTCCCGAGGTTCAGACCGAGGGGAGATGACGATAATGGTCAAAGGAAAGGGCCCAAGTTCAGCATCTATTGGATCTGGGGGATCATCGCTGCCGTACTCATCGGTTTCAACCTATTCGGCTCCTTCTCGCCGGACGCGCATCCGGCCGACGAGCTGGATTTCCGCAAAACGATGCTGGCCAGCGGGGATGTCGAAAAGATCGATCTCATTTCCAACAAGAACCTGGTCAGGGTCTATATCAAACGGGATAGCCTCAACAAGCCGTTTTATTCCAAATACAACAAGCAAAACTCCTGGCCCGGCGGTATGAGCAAGGATGGCCCGCAATTCGAATTCCGGGTCACCGACGTCAAGGACTATGAGAAGATGTTGCGGGAATATTTCATCAGTCATCCCAACCAGGAGATTGCGATCAATTCCAAGCCGGAGGGCGAATGGTTCGGTCCCCTGCTGAACTTTCTGCTGCCGCTGTTGATCATCGTGCTGATCTGGGTCATGCTCATGCGAAAGATGGGTGGACAGGCAGGCACCGGTGGGCCCGGAGGCATCTTCAACATCGGCAAGTCCAAGGCCACCCTTTTCGACAAGGGGACAAAGGTCACGATCACCTTCAGCGACGTTGCCGGTCTCGACGAGGCCAAGGTCGAGGTGATGGAGATCGTGGATTTTCTGAAGAATCCCAAAAAATATACGGCACTCGGCGGGAAGATCCCCAAGGGGGCGCTGCTGGTAGGTCCTCCCGGTACGGGCAAAACGTTATTGGCGAAGGCTATGGCCGGTGAAGCGCAGGTGCCTTTCTTCTCGATGAGCGGTTCCGACTTCGTCGAGCTGTTCGTTGGGGTTGGCGCCAGCCGCGTCCGCGACCTGTTCAAACAGGCCCGCGAAAAGGCTCCCTGCGTGATCTTCATCGATGAGATCGATGCGATTGGGCGGGCACGGGGAAAGAACGCGATCATGAGCAATGACGAGCGCGAAAGCACGCTCAACCAACTGCTCGTTGAGATGGACGGTTTTGGCGGCGACAGCGGGATCATCGTCCTGGCGGCTACCAACCGGCCCGACGTACTGGACACCGCGCTGCTTCGTCCCGGCCGATTTGACCGTCAGATCTCGATCGACAAACCGGATCTGAAAGGTCGCGAAGCCATCTTCAAGGTGCACCTCAAGCCGATCAAGATCTCCAGCAAGCTGGATATCCATAAACTGGCCGAACAGACGCCCGGTTTTGCCGGCGCCGACATCGCCAATGTTTGTAACGAAGCCGCGCTGATCGCCGCCCGTAAGGGTAAGGAGACGGTAGAAATGGAAGACTTCCAGGATGCCGTTGACCGGGTCATCGGTGGCCTGGAGAAGAAGAACAAGATCATCTCTCCTGACGAAAAGAAGATCATCGCGTATCACGAAGCCGGCCACGCCATCTGCGGCTGGTACCTGGAGCATGCTTATCCGCTGCTCAAGGTAACCATCGTCCCGCGTGGAACCGCGGCCCTTGGCTACGCTCAATACACTCCGAAGGAACAATATCTCTATAACACCGACCAGCTGTTCGACCAGATCTGCATGACGCTCGGGGGCCGGGCCAGTGAAGAGTTGAACTTCGGCAAGATCTCGACGGGGGCGCAGAACGATCTCCAGCAAATAACCCGCATCGCCTATTCGATGGTAACGGTGTATGGAATGAACGATAAGGTTGGGAACATCAGCTTCTACGATCCGCAGACCGAGAACTCCTTCACCAAGCCCTATTCCGAAGAGACTTCGCGCATCATCGATGAAGAGGTCCGGAAATTGATCGATAGGGCTTACGAAGCTACCAAGCGCCTGCTGACCGACAAGTCCCGGGAAGTCGGGCTGCTGGCGGAAGCCTTGCTCCAACGGGAAGTCCTTTTCCAAAGCGATGTGGAGACCCTGATCGGCAAGCGTCCTTACGAGGAGAAAAGAGTGTTGGATGTCTCCGATAACGGAGTACCGGCCGCCGTGATCGTACCCCCCGCTACTGAAGAAGTGAAGTAATGTAATGTACATTGACATATCATGAAGGTATCCTCCGCAAAAGAGAATATTCTGAAAAAGATAAGGCAGGCGTTGAGTGAATCAACGCCTATTCCTTTTCCGCAAAGTGAAGGCAATGCCTCCGTCTTCACCCCTTCGCGGCAGGAGCTCGAGGTCGAGTTTGCGGAGCAGTTTGCAAAGCTGCAGGGGAAATTCGTCTTCTGCGTCGATCACGGAGAACTGGTCGCCCAGCTGAATGCGCTGATCGCCAGCCATGGACTGAAAAAGATCTATTGCCGCGAGGAGAAGTTGCGGGAGACGCTCAAAAGCCACGCTTTTACCGGGTTCTCCGATGTTGACCTGGCGGACTGCGATGCGGCGGTCACGACCTGCGACGGTCTTGTCGCCCGAACAGGCAGCATCATCCTCAGCAGCGCCGGCCGCAGCGGCCGTACGGTCAGCGTTTATACGCCGATCCATATCTGTGTCGCCTATGCCGATCAGTTGGTCTATGATATCCGGGACGGACTGATCGGGCTGAAGGAGAAATATCCGCAACAGCTTCCTTCGATGATAAGCTTTGCTACGGGTCCCAGCCGTACCGCCGATATCGAGAAGACCCTGGTGGTAGGGGTGCATGGGCCGAAGGAAGTTTATCTGTTTTTGGTAGATAGACACTAAAATCATGCAGATCCCTTCCGGAAAAAAAATATACTTTCTCTCCGACTTTCACTTGGGCGCGCCCGACCATGCTTCCAGCCTGGTGCGGGAAAAACGGATCGTCGATTTCCTGGAGCGCATCCGCCGGGATGCTGCCATCATCTTCATCGTCGGCGATCTCTTCGACTTCTGGTATGAATATCGCACGGTGGTGCCCAAGGGATTTGTCCGCATCCTGGGGAAGATGGCGGAGATCACGGATTCGGGCATCCCCATCCATTTCTTCATCGGCAATCACGATATGTGGATGAAGGGCTATTTCGAGCAGGAGCTGAATATCCCGGTGTATCATGAGCCAAAGGAATTCGAGTTCAATGGGAAACGGTTCCTCATCGGGCATGGGGATGGGTTGGGACCCGGGGATCACGGGTATAAGTTCATGAAGAAGATCTTCCGAAATCCTGTTTGTCAGTTTCTCTTCGGACTGTTGCCGCCCATCATCGGAGTCGGGATTGCGGGCTGGCTTAGCCGCCGCAGCCGGGCTGTTACCGGGGGGGACGATGCCATTTTTCTCAATGAGAACAAAGAGTGGCTGATCATCTATAGCCGGGAGGTGCAAAAGCGATCCCATTTCGACTATTATGTCTTCGGCCACCGCCACCTGCCCATCGATTTTTTGCTGGACGATACCGGCAGCCGGTATATCAATCTTGGCGACTGGCTCCGTTATTATACGTACGCTGTCTTTGATGGGGAGCAGATGCAGCTGTTGAGTGAGACGCCGGAGACGGCCGATAAAATCATTCGAAAATGAAAGGAGCCGGTTATATCTTTCTGCTGATGCTTGCCTTTGTTGGTCCGGCCAGGGCCCAGCAGGCCGCCGGCGCCGCGGGACCAGATACGGCTTCATCGCTCTTCCGGCTGACCCGGACCATCGGGTCCGATAGTCTCGTCGACTTCACCATCGACAATTTGGGAAATATCTATGTCCTGAACCGGGACAACCAGTTAAAGAAGCTCAGCCCGCAGGGCGATTCGCTGGGCGTGTTCAACGATGTCCGGCGCTATGGGAAGATCGCCTCCATCGACGTCACCAATCCACTGAAGATCCTCGTCTATTACCAGGAGTTTACAACCATCATCGAGCTCGACCGGTTTCTGAATATCGTCAATACCATCGATCTCCGGAAACTGAATATCCTGCAGGCAAAGGCTGTGGGCCTGGCTTATGACAATAATGTCTGGGTGTATGACGAGCTGGATGCCGTTCTCAAACGGGTCGCCGACGATGGCTCGCTCGTAGACAAGACCTCCGACTTCCGGCAGCTGTTCGATTCCGTCCCCGACCCTGCCATTATCCGCGACCAGGGTGGATATGTCTATCTCTATGATCCCGCCAGGGGGGTTTATATCTTTGATCATTACGGCACGCTGAAGACGCACCTCGATCTCCGCGGCTGGCGGGACTTCGATGTTATCGACAAGAACCTGTTGGGGCGCGACGACCGGCAGTTCTACCGTTATCAGCCCGGCACGCTCAATATGCAGGAGGAGCCTATCCCGGCGGCGTATGCCGGTGCCATCCATATCCGGATCACTCCGGGGGTGATCTATGTGCTGAAGCGCACGGGGTTGGAGATTTATGGGCGTAAGTAGCCCGCCCCCCCCATCTCCGCGATCCCCCGGCGCTCCGTATCTTTGCCCCCATGCACGATTTTTGGAATAGCATTGTCTTGAGCAATCCGCTGAGATCCTACCTCATTGTCGCGGCCACCATCCTTTTCGTCATTGTGCTCAAACGGTTCATCTCGAAGCTTATCGCGCGGTTGATCTTCCGTTTTGTCCGGCGCATGGGGACGGGGCTGGATAAGTCCGCGTTCCTTGATCTGGTGGTCGGGCCGATCGGCATCTTCCTCGTGCTCTTCGTGTCGATCACTTCCATCGAAAAACTGCATTTCCCCGGCGAGCTCGAATTCGATATCTACGAGGTCAAAAGCAAGGCCATCGTACAGGCGACAGCCGTGATCATCCTGATCGGCAGCTTTTTCTGGCTCCTGCTCCGGCTGGTGGATTTTATCGCGCTGGTCCTGCGCAGCAAGGCAAAGAGCGGCGGAGGGGTGCGGGACATGCAGATGATCTATTTTATCCGGGACTTTCTGAAGGCTGTGCTGGGCATCATCGGGTTGCTGATGATCCTGCATTCCGCCTTTGCCGTGGATGTGTCGGCCGTTGTCGGGGGTTTGGGTCTTGCCGGCGCCGCGATCGCCCTGGCTGCGAAGGAAAGCATCGAGAACCTGATCGCCTCCTTCGTCATTTTCTTCGACAAGCCTTTCAAGGCGGGAGATGTGTTGAAGGTGAACAATATTTCCGGGACGGTCGAAAAGATCGGGCTACGGAGTACGCGTATTCGTACTGATCAGAAGACGTTTGTGACTGTCCCGAACAAGCAGATGGTGGATAGTGTCGTCGACAATCTTACGCTGAGGACCCAGCGAAAGGGGGAGTTGCGGCTCGAGTTGAGTCTTTCCACGCCCGCGACGCAAGTGGATGGTTTTATCGCCGGGGTGCGCAAGATCCTGGTGAAGGATAAGGTGCAGAACAGTACGGTGTTTCTTGACAATATTACCGGCAGTGCGTACCTGGTGAATGTGGATTATTTTACTGCGCCGGTGGCGATCGAGGAGTTCAATGCGGTGAAGCAGCAGGTGAATCTCGAGGTGGTGGAGTTGATGGAAAGTATGGGGCTGGCGATTGCCGGGTCGAGCACGACGGTTACGGTTATGAATCCGGCCACGGGCCGGTTGGCCGAAGGCCAATAATTAGCGCTCGGGGCCGCCCGGGCCGGCGAGGGCTCAAAAACTCTTACTCACGATCTCGGCCAACTCTGCTTCCCACTGGCCGTTCTTCCCATATTCCACGACGCGGCCTACTTCCTTTCCGCCTTTCAGGACGATGAAGGTGGGGGTGTGGGCAAGGTGCATGTCTTCGGGGAGGTGGTTGAGGGCGTGCTTTTGGCGATCGACCGCAACAAAGGTCGTCTGGTCACTGCCGATGCCCGCGGCGTCGAGCAGCAGGTACATTCTCGGAAGCAGGGTCTGGGTGTCTTCGCACCAGGTGCCGCCAAGGACCAGGAATTGGGCCTGTCCGCCTTTTGCGCGGAGGATCGAGATTGCGTCCGCATTGGGGGTATAGCCCGCCTGGCTGGTGTGGAACCATTTGAAGGCGGTGTCGTTCTCCAATACTTCGCGTTTGACGACGCCTTTCAACATCTTGCTGCCGCCGTCGTTTGAGACGATGTATTCCGATTGGGCGTGGGTGAGGATGCCGGTGGCGATGATGAGGAGGACGAGGAGGAGGTGCTTCATGTGGGCGAATTTAGGTGATTTCAGATCCTGTAGCATATCAATTTAATTGTTCTAATCCCCTTAAATTCCAAATAAATTAGTAAATTAGCCAAAAACTTGAAGTATGAGTGAGAGGAAAGGGGAAATATTCATTTATGAAGGCGAGGATGGGCATACCTCAGTCGAAGTTTCTCTTGAACGAGGTACTATCTGGCTTACCCAACAACAAATATCGATCTTGTTCGGAACAAAGCGGCCGGCTATTACAAAGCACCTAAATAATATATTCATAAGCAAAGAATTAGAAGAAGAATCAGTTTGTTCCATTTTGGAACATACTGCGGCGGATGGCAAAAGATACAAAACTCGATTTTACAATTTGGATGCAGTGCTTTCAGTTGGGTACCGCGTCAATTCAAAAAGTGCTACTGCATTCCGTATTTGGGCTAATCAAATTTTAAAAGAGTATCTGGTCAAAGGTTACGTCCACAATGAAAAGCTTTTAATGGAGAAACAAGAGCAACTTGAATCTCTGAAAAAGACCGTTGCATTGATTGCTAGCATCACCAACTCACAGGCGCTCTCCGGAGATCAGGCAACAGGGTTGCTCCGGGTATTATCGGATTACGCCTATGCCTTGGATGTGCTCGACAAATACGATCATCAATTGTTGGTAATCGAGGCGGTTTCACCATCGGCAATTTTTCAGATCACTTATTCTTCTGCGATAGAAGCTATATATAGCCTTAAAGACAAATTCGGGGGCAGTACTTTATTCGGCAACGAAAAAGATGAATCTTTTCAAGGGTCACTGGCTGCGATCTATCAGACCTTTGGCGGAGCAGACCTATACCCCAGCGTGGAAGAAAAGGCAGCCAACCTGCTTTATTTCGTCATCAAGAACCATTCTTTTTCAGATGGCAACAAACGCATCGCCGCATTCCTTTTCGTTTGGTTCCTGGAAAAGAATGCTATCCTTTATCACTTTGATGGATCTCGCAAACTGGCCGACAACGCGCTTGTCGCCTTGACATTAATGATCGCAGAAAGTAAACCGGAAGAAAAGGAGGTGATGACGAAAGTGGTAGTCAGCCTGATCAACAGGAAAAATTGAAGAATAGTGGGCCGGTTCGCTCTATTTCCCGGCTTTCGGCAGGCCGACGGTCTTCAACATGTCGTTCGCCTTATCCAGCTTTTCTTGGGAAATGATCTTTCCCTTGTATCTTTCAAGAGAGTTGTCAATCCGAACAACAGGGGATTTAATCTTTTTAAAATCCTTCATCTTCATATACACAAATTTAAACATTTTTTCGCTTAGCAAGAAATGCCTCATATTCTACCCCCTTTTCAAAAAATATCCAGTTCACGTTCCTTTGCCCATACAGGTAAAAATCTTCCGTTATTTCCGCCAGGAATTTAGTTAAGCCCATTCTATAAAGCCGAGTTCTTGACTTTGTACTGCCAGCAGCGTAGATCCATACCCCGGGATATCTCCCCGTGAATGCATAAATGGCCGAAACCACAGTTGCAAGCACCTTCTCGCTGTCTTTATTGTTCGAGATCACTGAATCGTTTATTTTTTCCGTTGTTGGGTCTACATCACCGAAAGCTAAATTATATACACCCTTGAAATTCGTTTCTTCAAATTGAACAACTTTGCGGATTTTTCCGTTTGGCCCCTCACTCACAAATTCAAATATCGTCAAAGATGCCTCTGCCTTCAGCTCATACCGTTCTAGCCTCATAATCCAATCTTTTTAGCCGGGAGAAATACGCAATAAATATACTAAATATTATAGCTTTTTTGGCTAAAAAAATTGACAATTGGGAGAATAATTTAAAGCTGCGCTTTCCACTCTACGAGGAACGCCTTTATTTGCTCGAGGCGCTGGATGACTTCGAAGCGGTCTTCGGCCTTCTTGTTCTTTTTGAGGAATTCCTTGGCGCCTTCGATGGTGTATTTTTTTTGGCGGAGGAGGTGGTAGATGAGATGGAGATTCTTGATATCGACGGGGCGGAAGTAGCGGTCGCCTTTTTTGTTCTTTTTGGGTTGAAGGATGTCGAACTCAGTCTCCCAGAAGCGGAGGAGGGATTGGTTGACCCGGAACATCTCCGAGACCTCGCCCATAGTATAGTATTGTTTGCTGAACAGGACCTCGTCGGCGGGGATATCGATCAGCTGGGCTTCGGCGGATACTTCTTTGAGGGATTTGCGGCCGCGCTTGGATGGCGCCTTCACCGCGGTTGACCGGCCGGGCGGTGTGCGCCGGCGGGTTTTGGGCATTTCGTCTTCGGCGACCGTCATGGTTACCACCGGTGTCTCGTCAATCCCTCGCGGGTCCTCAGGCGCGGTCTCGACAACCGGCGTATTGATTGCCGGCTTAGCGAGGATCGGCTCTTCGACCGATTGGGTGGTAAAGGACGTAAGCTCGGCGGCAGGCAACGTGACGATGGGCGCAGCGACAACCGGCGCCGCTATGATTGGCGCGGCGATCTCGGGTTCCGGCAGCGTTGTTGCTGCGGGCGCGGAGCCCCTCGCGGGGGCCGAAGGCGGCGCTTCTGCAGCCGGCGCGTCGTCTGCCGGGGCGCCACCTCCAAAAAGATCTCCATTGATGACCTTGACCGACGGGCGACTGGGTATTTCGGCGACTATGTCGGGGGCCGCGGCGGCAGGCGGCGGCGTGGCTTGCTTAAAGGACTTGACGCGCACTCCGACCCCACCCGCCGCAAGATAAGGACGGGCGGCCTCCTCTCCTGCTCCATTGCCCGTAGGGGCTGGGACAGGCTGTGGCTGTTGCTCCGGACCGAAGTCCATTGCTATTTGGGTCAGGTTGCTGCTCATATCAAAAATGCGGGGCGAACCCCTCTATCCGGTTTGTGGGACTCAAAAATCGAGCCTGTTCGACGATCCGGAGGGCTAAAGTCATCCGTACCGTCCTTTTGCGCTCTAAGATACACCGGATTAGTCAAAACTTTGGTTACTCGACGCGGCCAGCTTCAGCAGCCGGTCATACTGCTCGGGGGTAATATCGTTGTAAAAATAGAACACCGGATCCACGGGATCGCCGTTGCGGTGCACCTCATAGTGACAGTGGGGGCCCGTGCTCTTGCCGGTGCTGCCTACCCAGCCGATGATCTCGCCGCGCTTCACATGCTGTCCCGGCTTGACTTTCACCCGGACCATATGACCATACAGCGTACCGTAACCATAGCCATGATTAATAACGACGTGGTTGCCGTATCCATTGCCCGTATTGCCTGCTACTTCCACCGTCCCGTTGGCAGTCGCGTAGATGGGAGTGCCCTGCGGGGCGGCAAAGTCAAGCCCGGCGTGATATTTAGTCGTCTTATAGACCGGGTCGATACGATAACCGAAACCGGAGGCGATGCGGCTCAAGTCGTGGTTGCTAACGGGCTGGATGGCCGGAGTACAGGCCAGCAGCTGTTCCTTGTTCTTGATAAAATTATCTATCTGCAGATAGGACTTGGCCTGGCTAGCCATCCGGGCGGTGAGCTGGTTGAGGGTCGTGGCGACGGAGAGGTAAAGATTCTCCTGGTCCATCCCCTGCACGAGCTTCAGCTCCTGCTCCTGCTGGGTTTGCCGGGCGCGGGCGCTGTCGGGAATGGGGGCGGCCTCGAAAATGGCGCGATAGACATTATTATCCCGCTTCTCGAGTTCGATCATTTGCTCCTGCAGTACCTTGACCTTGTCGTTAAGGGTATAATAATTGTCCTGCAGGGCTTCATTGCGCTGCATCAGCCGTTTTTCATTGGCCGAAGGAAAATATTTGTAGGCGATGGAAACGAGAATGAGGGCGGTAACGACGGCAGCAGAGAGAAATCCCAGGACGCGCAACAAGGTCACCCGCAGGGGAGTCTCCAGCTTTTCATAGCGGAGGGTATTGGTATTATAGTAGTACTTGATCTTCTTCATCCAGGACCGAGAACGGTAAAACAGCCTGATTTGGTGTACCTTTGCACGGCTTTTAATTCGAAAGCCGTGCGCACAAATATAACAGGTGCGAGCCAAATAACAACCAAAGATTGTTCCGTTTATGATGACCAGTGCCGAAATAAGAAGGAAATTCCTGGACTTTTTCGTTTCGAAAGGGCATACCATCGTGCCTTCCGCGCCCATTGTCGTGAAGAATGACCCGACGTTAAAATTCACGAATGCGGGCATGAACCAGTTCAAAGACTACTTTCTCGGTAACCGCAAAGCCCCTTATTCCCGGGTGGCCGACACGCAGAAATGTCTCCGGGTAAGCGGCAAGCACAACGACCTTGAAGAAGTGGGTGTCGACACCTATCACCATACCATGTTCGAAATGCTCGGCAACTGGAGCTTTGGCGACCCGGCCAACCCCGATGCGGGCTACTTTAAAAAGGACGCGATCGCCTGGAGCTGGGAACTGCTCACGGAGGTCTATGGGATTCCCCAAGACCGGCTCTATGTCACCGTCTTCGAGGGTGATGCGGGCAACAATCTTCCCCAGGACAGCGAAGCCATGGCGGAATGGAAGAAATGGATCGCCGCCGATCGCATCCTGCTCGGCAGCAAAAAAGACAATTTCTGGGAGATGGGCGACACGGGTCCCTGCGGTCCCTGTACCGAGATCCACGTCGACTGCCGCCCCGACGCGGAGCGGGCTACCGTCAACGGAGCCTCGCTGGTGAATAACGATCACCCGCAAGTGATCGAGATCTGGAACAACGTCTTTATGCAATTCAACCGGCTGAAGGACGGAACGCTGCAACCGCTGCCCGCGAAACATGTCGACACGGGGATGGGCCTCGAACGGCTGGTTCGCGTGCTGCAGGAGAAACCTTCCAATTATGATACCGACCTGTTCACCGGAACGATCGGTCGCGTCGGGGAGATCGTCCAAAAAAAGTATACCTATGGCGACGGCAAGGCCGACGTGGCGTTCCGGGTGCTGGCTGACCATCTCCGTGCTATCTGTTTTGCTATCGCTGACGGCCAGCTGCCTTCCAATACCGAAGCGGGCTATGTGATCCGGCGCATCCTGCGTCGCGCGGTCCGGTACTATTATTCTTACCTGGATTATAAGCAGCCCCTCCTTTTCCAACTGGTGCCCGTGCTGGCGGAACAGTTTGCCGATGTGTTCCCCGAACTGAAGCACCAGGCCGATTTCGTGACCAAGGTGGTGAAGGAGGAGGAAGATGGATTCCTCAGGACCCTGGAGAAAGGACTGAAGCGAATAGAAGATGTGGTACAGACCCGGAAAAAGGCCGGCTCGACCGTTATCGACGGACCTGCGGCTTTTGAGCTCTATGATACTTACGGATTTCCCAAAGACCTGACGGCGCTTATCGGCCGTGAGAATGGCCTGGAGTTGGACGAGAACAGCTTTGACGCCGAACTCCAAAAACAGAAGAACCGGTCCCGGGCCGCGACAGCGATCGACACCGAGGACTGGGTCGTGCTCGTCGACAATCCGCTGGTGGAATTCGTCGGCTATGATTCGCTGGAGACCAATACCCAGATCGTCAAATACCGGAAGATAAAGGCCAAGGGCAAAGAGTCCTGGCAGCTGGTGCTGGAAGCCACCCCCTTCTATGCCGAGAGCGGCGGGCAGGTAGGCGATACCGGTACCCTTCTCTCGAAGGGCGAGACCATCGCCGTGCTGGATACGAAGAAAGAGAACGACCTGATCGTTCATTTTACGGATAAGCTGCCGGCGGAGGTCGAGGCTCCTGTCATCGCCACTGTCGACAGACCCAAGCGCAAGGCTACGGAGGTCCATCACTCCGCAACCCATCTCCTTCATGCCGCGCTGCGGAAGGTGCTGGGCACGCATGTGGCGCAGAAAGGCTCGCTTGTGAACGAAGGGCAGTTGCGGTTCGACTTCTCGCATTTCGCGAAGATGACGGAGGAGGAGATCGCGAAGGTCGAAGCCATCGTCAATGAAAAGATCCGCGAGAACATTCCCGTCATCATCCGGCAGATGCCGAAGGAGGAAGCGTTGAAGCTCGGCGCCATGGCGCTTTTTGGCGAAAAATATGGCGATGTTGTCCGCGTGGTCATGATCGACCCCAATTACTCCGTCGAGCTTTGCGGGGGCACCCATGTCGGCGCCACGGGGGAACTGGGTTTCTTCAAGATCAAACATGAAGGCGCTGTTGCCGCCGGTGTTCGCCGCATCGAAGCCCTGAGCGGACCAGCTGCGGAAGCCTGGCTTCATGAGCAACTGGCCGAGCTGCATACCGTCAGGGAAGCGCTGAAGCATCCGCCACAGCTGGCCAAGGCGGCGGAGTCGCTCGTTGCCGAGAATAGCGAGTTAAAGAAAAAATTGGAGAAAGCCGAGGCCCGGCAACTGGCCGATCTGCGGCAGCAACTGCTGGCCAAAGTGCAGACCATCGACGGCGTCGCCTTTATCGGGGAGATCGTCGAAGTAGGCAGCGCCGATGCGGTGAAGAAACTCACGTTCGATCTTAAGACCGGACTCGCCGCGGGGGCCGTACCGTTCCTCGCCGTGCTGGCCGCGAACGTCGACGGCAAGCCTGCGGTGGCTGTGTTGGTCGACGACAAGTTGGTGGACGGGCGTGGTTTACTGGCGCCGGCGATCATCAAGGAGCACGTGGCTCCGCTGGTCAAAGGCGGCGGTGGCGGGCAGAAGACGCTGGCGACGGCCGGGGGACAGGATGCGAGTCAGCTGCCGCTGGTGATCGCCGCGGTGCGGGGCGTACTCGCGGGCAAGTAACAACGCATCGATCAAGTGCCGCATCATACATCGATCAAGGGCTGCAAAAAGATAATCCATGGACGACCAATCACAGGGTCCCGACTCCGAGATGCTCATCACGCTGGTGACCATGAAAATGCCGTTTGGCAAATACAAGGACACCATCCTCTGCAATCTTCCCGTCTCCTATCTGGAATGGTTCCAGCGGGAAGGCTGGCCCAAGGGAAAACTGGGGATGCTGCTGGCAACGATCTATGAGATCAAGATCAATGGACTGGAGAAATTGCTCGATCCGCTGAAGAAGCGTTGAGGCGCTGCAGCCCTGTACCAGGTGGGGTCGCCAGTCGCCAACAGGCGGGAGGCCCAGTCGCCAATTTTAACATTTCAGAAAACATCCGAAAAGTTTCGTAATCCGGAAAATCCCCCTATATTTGATCTACGAAATTCAACGTAGATCAAAACCATTCACTTAATTCAAAAACTGACGTGATGAACAATCCACTCCTAAAAATGGCGGGACTTACGGCCCTGGTCCTGTGCCTGCACACCTCCGGCTTCGCACAACAGGGATCGGCATCGGCCGGCACGACCGAGTCGGACGAATATGATACCGTTCCCGGCCGCGCCCGCTCGCTGGATGAGATCGTGATCCGCCACAAGGGCAACAAGGACGCCAAGGTGACGATCGAGATCAAGAATGGCGAAATATTTGTCAACGGGAAACCGGCTTCCGAATATAAGGACGAGGACCTGTCTATCTCCAAGCGGCGTTTCAAGACGCTGAACGGCGGGGCGATGGCCTGGTCCGACGGAGATCAGGCGATGACGCTAACCCCCTTCCGCAATTACGGCGGCGGAGCCTACAGTTATGATGGACGGAGCCCCAAGGCCCGGGTAGTGACAAGCGGCGCCTTTTTGGGGGTGACCTCGATCAAGAGCGAGAATGGGCCCAGCGGAGCAAAGATCGGCGAGGTCTCGGAAGGCAGCGCGGCTGAAAAAGCGGGGTTGAAGGAAGGGGATCTCATTACCAAGGTCGACGATAAAACGATCGAAAGTCCCGAGGATCTTTCGAAAGTCATCCATACCTACAAGCCCGGTGACAAGGTGACCATCACCTACAAACGCGACGGAAAGGACCAGAAGGCAACGGCGGAGCTGGGCAGGTCCCGGACCCAAACTTATGCCTATGGCTTTGGCGACAACGGCAGCTTCAACTGGAACAGCGACGATATGGCCCGGGTAATGCCCCGTGCATTCAAGATAGCGCCCCGCGGCAACTTCTACTTTGGGGATAATTCGATGCGACTGGGCATCCGTGCACAGGATACCGAAGACGGCAAGGGCGTAAAGGTGCTCGACGTCGATGACGAAACCGTTGCGTCGAAGGCCGGCGTCGAGGAAGGCGATATCATCACAAAGTTTGACGGCCAGGAAGTTAACAGCGCGACCCGGCTGGCCGAACTGGCCCGTACCGCCCGCGAGGACAAGACCAGGCAGAGCATCAAGATCAACCTGCTCCGCGGCGGCAAGCCGATGGAGTTGGAGCTGAAGGTCCCCCGCAAGCTCAAGACCGCGGATCTTTAGTAATCTTCAATCAGTTAAGTCCGCCACTCATACAGGCGTCCTCAAGGGGACGCTTTTTTTGTGTATTTTTGGTGCCCACATGGCAATCAATTACGACGCATACGAGATAGTGATCGGGCTGGAGGTGCACGCGCAACTGCTTACCCAAACAAAATTGTTTTGCGGGGACTCGGCCGCCTTCGGCGGGGAGCCCAATACCCATGTCAGCCCTATCACGCTGGGGCTGCCCGGCTCGTTGCCCAAGCTGAGTAAAAAGGCCGTAGAGTATGCGATCCGGATGGGTCTTGCCTGTCACTGCGAGATCGAACGCAACAACTACTTCGCCCGGAAGAACTATTTCTATCCCGACCTGCCCAAGGGCTATCAGACGTCTCAACATACCACACCGGTGTGCAAGGGCGGCCGGGTCCATATCAAAACCGCCGCGGGCGAGCGCGATATCCAGCTCAACCGCATCCACCTGGAAGAGGACGCCGGCAAAAGCCTGCACGATGTCCTGCCCGATGCCACGGCCCTGGACTTCAACCGGGCCGGTGTTCCGTTGATCGAGATCGTCACGGAACCAGACCTCCACAGCGGCGATGAAGCCTATGCCTATCTCACGGAGGTGCGCAAGACGCTGCGCTACCTGGAGATCTGCGACGGGAACATGGAAGAAGGCAGCATGCGCTGCGATGCGAACATCTCCGTCCGGCTGAAAGGCGACCCCGCACTTGGCACCAAGGTCGAGGTAAAGAACCTCAACTCGATCCGCAACGTAAAGCGGGCCATCGAGATCGAGTCGCGCCGCCTCATCGGATTGCATGCGGCAGGCCAGCCGATCACCCAGGAAACCCGCAGTTTCGACGCAACCGACGGCACTACCTTCGCCCTTCGGTCGAAAGAAGAGGCTAATGATTACCGGTACTTTACCGATCCGGACCTTCCTCCCTTCCAGGTGTCTGACGCCTTTCTCGATTCGATAAAGGCATCGCTGCCCGCACTGCCGGAGCAGCTGGTCCAGAAATATACCCGGGAGCTGTTGTTGCCGGAATATGACGCCCGCATCCTTTGCGATGACCGGGACAGCGCGAATTATTTCGAGCAACTGATCCGGCATACCGCCAATTACAAAGCCGCGGCCAATTGGTTGCTGGGGCCGGTGAAATCCGGACTCAACGAAAAAAGCCTTGACTGGAAGGACCTGCCGGTCCGGCCGGAATCGCTGGCGGGCCTGATCCGGCTGGTGGAAGAGGGCAAACTCAGCTTTTCCATCGCCGCAGAACGGGTCTATCCCGTGCTGATGAGCGAGCCGCAACGCGATCCTGCGGAGATCGCCACCGCACTGAATCTGATCCAGAGCTCCGATACCTCGGAGATCACGGCATGGATCGACCAGGCGCTGGCCGGCATGCCCGATAAAGTGACGGAATACAAGAAAGGAAAGAAGGGGCTTATCGGTCTTTTTGTAGGGGAAGTGAAGAAATTGTCCAAGGGTAAAGCGGACCCCAAGCTGACCAACCAACTATTACTCGAAAAACTGGAAAATTAAGGATATGATTAAAAGAATTGCAGGACTCGTTCTTGCGGCCTGCGTGATCGTGACAGGGAGCAGCTGTGAGCAAAAGAAAAAAGGGAGCTTCACCGTATCCGGTACTTTTAAGAACGGCGACAAGCTTGCTGCCGTCGAAGGACCGATCTCCAAGGTCTATCTCGTCGAAGTGGTTTATGGAAAAGACCAGCCGCCGATCGTGGTCGACTCCGCCAAGTTGCCTCCCGGCAATGGCAGCTTCAATGTCGCCGGCATCGTCCGCGGCCAGGAGCTTTTCGAGCTGGTGTTCGGCAACAACGCCATCACCGTGCCGCTGATCAACGATGCCGCCGATGTGCGGGTCAATGTCGATCTCGGCAAGAAGGAAGACTTTTATGAAGTAAGCGGATCGGAAGCCAGCAGCCAATTGAAGGAGCTGATCACGCTCTTCGGCAAAAAGAATTTCGAGGTGGAAAAGTCGATGGCCGAACTCGATAGTGTGAAAAGCGCCAATGGCTCCGACAGCGCTCAGATCATGTTCACCAACAAGAAGAACGCTGCCCTCCAGGATCTCAATACGTATCTGAAGCAATTCCTCAACACCGGAAACAATGGGACCATCTGTGCGCTTGCGCTTAGCTGGGCTTCCCGCAGCTTCTCCAAATCCGAATTCGAGGGAGCGCTGGCCGATCTGCTCCGGAAATTTCCCAATAACAATGTTCTGACGGGTCTGAAACAAAGCTATGATCTGCAGCTGGCCGCCATGGCCAAGCAGGAGCAGGAAGCGATGGTCAACAGCTGGGTCGGCAAACAGGAGCCCGACCTCACGCTCCCTGATGCGAATGGAAAACCTGTCTCGCTGGCTTCCTTTAAGGGGAAATACCTGCTCGTCGACTTCTGGGCCAGCTGGTGCGGACCCTGCCGGGCCGAGAATCCGAACGTCGTCAGGGCCTATAACGAGTTCAAAGGGAAGAACTTCACCATCCTCGGGGTCTCCCTCGACAAAGAGCGCGATGCCTGGCAGCAGGCTATCCGGCAGGATCACCTGGAATGGAATCATGTCAGTGATCTGCAGTATTGGAACAGTAAGGCTGTGACAACCTTTAAATTCAATGGAATTCCTTACAATGTGCTAATTGATCCGCAGGGGAAGGTCATCGCGGAGGGATTGCGAGGAGATGATCTGGAAAACAAGCTGAAGCAAGTGCTTCAGAACTAGAATAAAAAAGAACCCCGCCATCGGCGGGCCCCGGTTAGCAACGCTAACCGGACATAATGGGAAAGGCCGCCTACTTTTAGCAAGAGGCGGCCTTTCTTACTTAGACTAATCAAATACCGTTAACCATTAAACCTTATCCTATTAAGAAGCAAATTAAGAGGTCGCTGATATTCTCGTGTAGGGGAAACCCTACGTTTTTACCCAGTTTTGGTTAGAAACCGTAACTTCAACGTATTAAGCTCATAGCAAATGCTGTCTCTATGAGATGGATAAAGCGTTGGTGGAATTCCATGGTGTTTGGCGGCACCCGGGATCTGGTCACACACGACCCTCAGCGGAGAGTCACGATCGGCGTAAACCTGATGTCGCTATCAATAGGTATCCTCAATCTCACGATAGGTACCTTTGTCTGGCTGATCACCGGCCGGGATAATGTGCTTGCCGCAGTCGTTATCGAAACAGCCCTGCTCGCGCTGCCGCTTATTTTCAATCGCTTCAAACGATACAACGAGGCCGGACTGTCGATCTACCTGATCATGAGCGGCGCCACCTTTTACTTTGGCTGTGTACTCGGCAACGCCGTGAACTCGCCCCTGATGATCACCTACCTGATCGGCGTCTCGCTCTTCATGTTCTCCAGCCTCCCTTACCGGATCGTCTGTATCGTGTCCTCTTTCGCTATCCTGGTCCTGATAGAACAGAACTACCGGTACAGGATCATCCCGCCAATGGAGATGGCGTATGATACCCAGATCATGCTGCGATGGGCGGCCTATATTGCGATGATCATCCTGGTCATCTTTACCTTCAACCTGTTCTGGAAGAACAACCGGGCCTTGCTGAAAGAGCTGCAAAGACATGCCGATCAGGTAAAGAAACATCTCGAAATAGAAACACAGGAGAACAGGAACAAGGACAAGTTCATCACCAACGCCAGCCATGAAATGAAAGTGTCCTTTCATAGCATCTTCTCGGTCATCAGCGTGCTGGTCAACGACGTACAGACCGCAAAGACCAACGAGCAGCTGATGAAGAGGGTCAATGATCTGAAGGCGGCCTGCAAGATCTCCCAGAGCATCGTGGACAATATCCTGGAATTCGAGAAATACGAAGCGGGGATCCCGGTGATAAAAAGGGAAAACCTTTTTAATCCGAAATTGCTCTTCCTGAATACCATCGAGATCTACCGGTATGTGGCAATGGAAAGCAAGATCGAGATAACGGCCTGGATCAGTAAGGACCTGCCTGAATATATCCGGACGGATGACGTGAAGATCCGGCATATTTTGACCAACCTGCTGCACAACGCCATCAAATATGCCCCCGACTATTCCACGGTGCAGGTAAAGTGCAAGATGAAGGACAACGCGCTGGCTTTTAGCGTTCACGATAAGGGTGAAGGGATCGCGGATGACAGCGTCGATATCTTTGCGCCCTTCGTAAGCAAGAATCCCGATGGTCTCGGCATCGGGTTATTCATCGTAAAGGAAATGGTCTCCGCGCTGAACGGAAAGGTCGAAGTAGCCAGCGACCAGGAAGGCACAACGTTCTCCGTATCAATCCCGCTGCAGCCGGTAAAACTCGGACTCTCCACGGCTTCCCCCCATCATAACTAAGGGTAAACAGCTATCCTTTCTCTTCCAACAATTCAGTAGATTAGTATTAATTAAACCTTTCCTATATGCAACTCCATAGAATTCCCATTCTATATTGCCCCTTTATGGGTGCAATTCATCCACTGGTAAATGAGATCGAAGAACACACCCTGCAATGGTTGCTGGATTTTAAGCTGGTGGAAAATTATGAGATCTATCTGCGGTACAAGCGCAACAAATTCCCCTTATTCATTGCAAGGACCTTTCCGCATGGTGACTTCATCGACATTTGTACCTGGTGCGATCTGAATAGTCTGCTTTTTATCGTCGACGACCTCTTCGATGCGAACGACATCATCAAGGATAAGGACTCATTCGAAAAATTTCAAACCACGATCATGGACATCCTGATCCGGCATCGATCCTGCACCCCGAAAGACGGACCGGTCTTCGCGGCCTTTTCGGATATCTGGGGGCGGCTTTGTCTCCGCTCGACGAGGTCCTGGCAACGCAAATTCACCGAATGCATCAGGAAGATGTTCGACGGACTCTACTGGCAATTCAAGAACATCCACCTGGGGATCTATCCCGGCTTCGACGAATACCTGAAGATCAGGCAATATCTCGGGGCCTCGCATCTTTCCACCGACTCGCTGGAAGTCACCGGCCAGATCTATCTGTCGGAGGATGTTTACCGGCATCCCCTGGTCAGCCGGCTGACAGAACTGAGCAGGAATTGCGTTTGTTTTGCGAACGATCTTTTCTCGCTGAGTAAGGAGTCCGAAGAGTCGCAGAACGCCGGGGAGTACAACCTGGTCGGGGTGATGAAAAGAAAATACGGACTTTCCTGGGAGGGAGCGATCGAAAGAACGGCCGGCTACCATGACGATCTTGTGCGGGAGTTCCTTTTTTTGAGTCCAAAGGCATTTCAATTCGATGAGGGCACCAATGCAATGGTTGCAAAGTATGTTCGGGCGTTAGAGATACAGATGATCGCCAATATCGAGTGGTCGACACAGGACACCGACCGATACCCGCATATTTATGGCGACGCGCCGCGGAAAATAGAGTTATATAATTAAACCCCCGACGTTCATGCAATACCGGATCTTACTGGCCGATGATCACAGCATGCTTCTTACCGGACTGAGAGGTCAGATCGAGACCCGGTTCGGCTATAAGGAGATCAACAGTGCGCGGAGCTGCAATCAGGTGCTGGAAGAGTTGAAGGTAAAAGAGTACAGCCATCTGATCCTGGACATCGGTCTGTCCGATGGGTCGTCGCTGGAGATCCTCCATGTGATCAAGGGCATGTATCCCGCGCTGAACATCATGATCTTTTCCGCCAAGCCGGCCGCTGCCTATGAAAAGGCGCTGAAGAAATACCAGATCCAGCACTATCTGTCCAAGGACGCCGATGAGGAAGAGACGATCACGGGACTGCGCCGGTTCTTCAACAACGAGCCGATGCCGAACCGCGAAGGGGCGCCGAATCCTTTTTCGAAGCTTTCGCCGCGGGAGCTGGAGGTCTTGCCTTATCTGCTGCAGGGGAAGGGGACGAATGAGATCGGGTCGCTGCTGAACCTGTCGCCCAGTACGGTGACGGAGTTCAAGAGCCGGATCTTCAAAAAGACCGAGACGGTGAATGTCGCGGAGCTGATCAACCTGGCGATTGCATATAACATCACATAAAAAAAGCCTCATAATTTTGATTATGAGGCTTTTGCAGTGGTCCCGTCAGGAATCGAACCTGAATCCAGGGCTTCGGAGACCCTTATACTATCCATTGTACTACAGGACCTTACCAAAG
>Ga0157376_10000694_pt1 | contig 21786 bp, 16 predicted proteins | sample M45metaG_FD_121801 | JGI IMG/M metagenome (GOLD analysis project Ga0157376, IMG submission 121801) | Miscanthus rhizosphere microbial communities from Kellogg Biological Station, Michigan, USA - M4-5 metaG | ecosystem: Host-associated > Plants > Roots > Rhizosphere > Soil | place: USA: Michigan... | reverse complement strand
AATAGGGAGGGTTTTTTTTAGGGCAGTAACTGGGATAGAAGATAGTCGTGTGAGGAAAGTGAGCCTTCCAGGTGTGCATTTTAGTGGAGTTATCATTTTCTACGATGATAAGGGCATAAAGATCTAACTTAGAAGGTAGTTGATCTACAAAATGATGCCCTGGGAACCAGCTTGCTAGTTCTCCAAGGGCAGGGTGGCAGGTAGTGACTTCAAATCCAGCTCTTAATAATTGATGCGAGGCAATCATCAAAAGCAGCGCATCGCCTATGCCTTTAGCAGGGACGATGAGAGCCTTTTTCAAGTAGATTCTTCTGTTGAGGCTTCTCCAATTAAAGTTTCTGATAGAAGTACTACTCCTGCAGTGGAAGCTGCAAGGCGTAGCGCATTTTTAGCCACTTTAGCGGGATCTATGACACCAGCTAGCAATAAATCTTCGACACATTCCGTGCTGGCGTTAAACCCAAAATTAATCTCTTTAGTGAGAATATCTTCTAAAATCACTAAGCTATCATATCCTGTATTGGAGATGAGTTGTTTTATAGGAGCACTACAAGCTTTTTGCACAATTTGTGCACCTAGTTTTTCGGCAGCAGAAAGGGGTAGTTTGTCTATCACTTTACTAGCGCGCAGTAAAGCGACTCCTCCACCTGGGACAATTCCTTCTTCAAGAGCTGCTCTTGTAGAGTTTAAGCTATCTTCGAACATCTGTTTTTTTTGCTTCATTTCAGGTTCTGTAGCAGCTCCTACACGAATAACGGCTACCCCGCCACTTAATTTAGCTTTTCGCTCTTCTAGTTTTTCGCGATCATAGCTGCTGGTGGCTTGAGTCATTTCATTTTCAATTTGTTTAATGCGTTGTGCAATCGCATCTGTATGGCCTTTTCCATTTACAATGACTGTTTTATCTTTAGAAATGAGAATTTTTTCAGCTGTACCAAGAAGAGAAGAGGAGGCCTCTTTTAGAGAAATTCCCGCTTCTTCGGTAATGAGAGTAGCTCCTGTTAAAATAGCGAGATCTTGTAGCAAGGCCTTGCGTTTGTCTCCAAATCCTGGAGCTTTTACAGCACAAATTTTTAAAGAGCCTCGTAATTTATTAATGACTAGTGTTGAAAGAGCTTCTCCTTCTAAGTCATCTGCAATGATGAGCAATTCTTGAGCAGAAGTGGCAACCGTTTGTAAGACGGAGAGAATCTCTTGTATAGACGAAATTTTTTTGTCTGTGATTAAGATCAGGGGGTTATGGAGTTCTGCAATCATTTTCTCTGAATTTGTGCAAAAATAAGAGCTGATATAACCTCTATCAAATTGCATCCCTTCTACTATTTCGATTGCAGTCTCTTTTATCTTGCCCTCTTCAATAGTAATGACTCCCGATTTACCAACGCTTTTGAATGCAGAGCTAATCAGATCTCCAATTTCTTGATTTCCAGAAGCTGAGACTACAGCAATATTGCGAGTTTCTGTTTCATTTTTTACGGGGATAGCTAATTTTTCAATCTCTTTAATAACCGCTTCTGTCGCTTTTTCCATGCCTCGTTTAATATCAATGGGGCTAGAGCCTGCAGCAATATTTTTTACCCCAAAATGAACAAGAGCCCTTAATAATAAAATGCTAGTTGTGGTACCATCTCCACATTTTTCTTTCATTTTCTGAGCCACTTCTTTACCCATGGATACGCCCATATTGGCATATTGATCCTTTAACTCGACGTCTTTGACAATGCTATTGCCATCGTTTGTGATAGACGGGGCTCCCCAACTGTTTTGTAACCCTATATTACGTCCCTTGGGTCCTAGAGTGACGCCTACAATTTCTGCTAACAGGTCAATTCCTTCACGTAATTTATGACGAGCTTCTTCCTCAAAAATAAGTTCTTTTGCTTTTAAAGACATTTTTTTCTCCTTAAGTTTTTTTTATTTAACCAAGTCATTTTACCTGACTTATACATTCTTTTGATAGTGTCAAATCCATATTCTTATAAACCGCTTAGGTTCTAAGTAGTATGATGAAATAAGTTGTAAATAGTTCTTTTAGGAACTTTTTGTAGTGAAGCAGTTAGTTTAATCGCTTCCTGTAAGCTAATACCATATTCTAGTTGCAAGCGCTTAACCTGTTCTTGAGGAGAGAGGGGGCTCTCTTCTGCTTCTTCTACTTTACCTTCCACAAGTAAAACTAGTTCGCCCAGTGGGGGTTTTTGTTGAAAATGATTGAGTAGTTCTGAGGCTGTACCTTGTAAATACTCTTCATGTAACTTGGTAAGTTCTCGTAAAATGACTATCTTTCTATTTGAATTAAGATGAGCCACTTCTTGTAAGGTTTCTATAATGCGATGGGGACTTTCATAAGCAATAGAGGTTCCTGGATAGTGGAGAGTTTCAATTAATATTTGCTTAAGAAGACTCTTTTTTTTTGGTAAAAAGCCTATAAATTGAAAACGTTGTGTAGAAAGAGCTGAAATGGTTAAAGCAGCAATGGCTGCGCAGGGGCCGGGAAGTGAGAAAATATCAATATTTTCTTCTCTACAGCGTTTGACAATCATCTCTCCAGGATCTGCAATAGCAGGAGTCCCGGCATCGCTGATTAAGGCAATATTCTTCCCAGCTTGTAAATCTTCTATGAGTTCTTTTAAGCGCGCAACTTCATTGAATTTATGAAAACTTTTAACTGGTTTATGAATGTCATAGTGAGTTAATAATTTTCTACTGTGACGGGTATCTTCACACAAAATATAATCGCAAGATTTCATCACTTCAACAGCGCGAAATGTAATATCAGAAAGATTTCCTATGGGGGTTGCAATTAGATAGAGCATATAGTTAATAAAATAAGGTGGCACCCAGATTTGAACTGGGGATGGAAGCTTTGCAGGCTACTGCCTTACCACTTGGCTATGCCACCTTGAAATCACGGAGTAGATTATGTAAGAGAGAAGATTAGAGGTCAAGCTCTTTATTGAATAGTGAACTATTTTTTGAATAACTTCCCTAAAAAGGAGGTTTTAGGAGTAGAGCCGGATTGGAACTCTTTTGCCAATTTTTGCCGAAACTCTTGTAATTGAGTAGGGCTTAATTGAGTTTGAAAATGGGTAGGGTCTGGATCATTTATCACTTGCTGGGTAAGATGTAATTGAAGTAGGTGTTGATCAAATCCTTTAATATTCTGTTGAGTGAATGTGAATTTCTTGTTTGAAAAATGGCTTTTTTGTAATCGTTTTATTAACTGATCTACCTGGACCTTTACATTGAAATCCAGATCGCTGCCTTCAGGAGTGAGATAAGTTATCCGTCCTTCATTGCGAAAATCTATAAATAATAGAGCCAGTTTGCCATCTTTTAATCGAATGGGAAGTAGAAAAAGTCTCTTCTGCATCTCTTCTTCTGTATGAGGCTTAATATGTGCTACTACTGTTTGTGCCATTTCTTGATCTGTTTCATCCATTCTTGGAATCACTTCAAAATAAGAGTGTTTTCTACTGAACTGGGCCCAACAGTTTTGCATGTCTTCATAACGGAGTGTTTCTTCTATACCACCGATTCCTTGTAGTTTTCGGTAGGTAATATCTTGGGCGGCGGGTTCAGGAAGCACTACCTGATCAGGGCGTTCTTGAATAAAAGAGATTAAAGGGTCTATATCGTCTTGTGTGTTTTGATCGATGGGTGTAGATCGGGTGGGACTATCACTATCGGCTGCAAAATGGAGCTTATTACCTGTATAATGAAAACGAGTAGCTCCTGCAATGCTAGGGTTCTCTTGTGCTAATATAGTAATGGCGCTAGTTAATGTAGGGATATGATCATCACGGAGAGTTTGTAAATCCTCAGTATTCATTTTTTTAGTGAGCTCGATGCGATATACTTTTCCTCGGAATAGAAAGAGGGTAGGGTCTGCAATGCTAATAGGTCGGAACCCCTCCTTATCTTGCTGATTTTGTGGGGTAGAAAAGGAGACAGTTGTCGGTTGGGAGTGTTGTTGGGTATTCCAAGATAGGGCGGGTTGTCTAGTATTCCAGGATAAGCCGGAAGGTCTAGTCGTAGGTATTGCCATGAAGCGATTTCCTTTTTTAATTAATAATACAAATAATTATCTATTTCACTATTATAAGTTATAAATCATATTTTATCAATATCTATTTTTCATTGTTAGTAAAATTGTAATTGACATCTATTGGCTAATAAATAAAATGGCTATTTTAAGAGAGGTATGGATTGAAAGGTAAGACATTAAAGCAGTTAGCGAAGCTACTCAGCTGTCAGGGTAGTTTTCAAAAAATAATAATAACAGGGTTTGAAGCAGACAGTCGTCAAATCAAAGAGGGGATGATTTTTATAGCTCTAAAAGGGGATAGGGTAGATGGTCATGATTTCCTAAGCCAAGTAGCTGAAAATAAGGCTATTGGCGCTATAGTTTCCCAGGAGTATAAAGGAAGTCACTATGGACTCGCTCTTTTTTTTGTAAAGGATGTCTTAGGCTCCCTGCAGCTATTAGCTAAAGAGTCTTATGTATTAAAAAAAAGAATTACAGTAGCTGTTACAGGTTCGGTGGGAAAAACTACCACTAAGGAGTTTATAGCCACTCTTTTGGAGGCAAACTATTCTGTAGATAAAACATTAGGCAATGCCAATTCACAAGTAGGAGTGCCTTTGACTATTTTAAATAATGAAGAGGGGAGAGAGGTTTTTGTTATCGAAATGGGGATGAGCGCCCCTGGTCAGATTAAGCAATTAACAGAAATGGCTCCTCCAGATATTGCAGTTCTCACTGCAATAGGAAGATCCCATACTGCTTTTTTTCATGAAGGAATAGAGGCGATTGCACTGGCAAAATCGGAGATTTTTTCTCATAGGAAGACTCGTTTAGCTATTATTAATGAAAGATCTAGAGGTTTTCCCATTATCGCCAAATTAGAAAAAGAGAAAATCTACTTTGGGGGAAAGGAAGTTCATTCTGACTATTCTATTACTATAGAGCCAAAAGGAGTTGTGATCCATGAAAAGGGAAAAAAAAGCCCTCCTATGACACTCACTTTTGAAGCTTCTCACTTGCTAGAAAATTTTTGCGCAGCAGTAGCGGTAGCTCGTGCGCTGGGTTTGAATTGGGATCAAATTGCTGGACAAGCAACTAAATTACACCCTTGTAAAAGGCGTTATGAAAAAATCGAAAAAGAGGGGGTCACTTACTTAAATGATGCTTATAATGCTAGTCCAGAATCGATGTGTGCAGCGCTTGCCAATTTACCAGCTCCTGCTCCCTATAAAAAACGCATTGCTGTTTTAGGAGATATGAGGGAGTTGGGTGTCTATAGCGAAAGCTCCCATGAGCAAGTGGCCTATGAGGCTCTGTCCACTATTGAGCACCTTCTATGTCTAGGTAAGGGTTGTTTGCCCATGGTTGAAATTTTTCAACAGCATCAGCGTCCTGTAGAATATTTTGAGGATTTTGTTGAACTGCGCTCTAGATTGATTCAACTCAAGGAACCAGGAGATGTGATCCTTCTAAAAGGGGCTAATAGCCATGCCCTTTGGCGTTTAGTTGAAGAATAGACCTCTTGGCGTAAGGTGAGTAATAAGATAGATTTTATGCTTGCATAAATCCCCTTAGGAGGTTAAAAATCAACACTAGACCTCTTTCATCATTCCACATACTGTTTAACGGGAATCTATTGTGATTTTTTTTCTATTGTCATTTTTAAATCATTTTTTTGGCGTGAAAGCGCCTGCGCTTTTTTATCATTCATCTACTCGTATGGTTTTAGCCGCTCTCACTACGCTTTTCTGTACTCTGTTTTTAGGTCCTAGAGTGATTAAAAGACTCTATGAGTTAAAAACAGGTCAGTCGATTCGCGTAGAAAATTGTCCTATGTTAGCAGAATTACATGAAAAAAAGAAGGATACTCCCTCTATGGGAGGGGTTTTGATGTTGCTTTCGATGCTCATCGCCCTTGTTTTATGGATGGATTTACAGAGTTCTTTTACTTTGATTTTAATGGTAGCTACCGTCTGGTTGGGAGTGATAGGCGGATATGATGATTATTTGAAGATTAGGCATAAGAACTCCAAGGGATTGAAAGGAAAGAAAAAACTGATAGGCCAACTTCTTTTCTCTTTTCTGTTAGGACTCTATCTCTTGTGTCCACAGATATCAGAGGCAATTCATATAGGCAATTGGTTCGCTCCAATAGTGGCTAAAGGGCAGGTTACTTTATCTATGCAAGCTTATGCTTCTCATTACTATATGCCTTTTATGAAAGAGCCTTTTTTTATTTTAACGGGTGCTACTTTTTTTATAGGAATCTTATCTACTGCTTTTGTAGTCACCGGCGCTTCAAATGCAGTCAATTTGACAGATGGATTAGATGGATTAGCGGCAGGCTGTTTGGTTATGGTGTCTGCTGTGTTGGCGTTAGTTGCATTTTTATCTAATCATATTGAAATGGCTCATTATCTAAATATTTTATATATCGAAGGAAGCGAAGAAATTGCTGTCTATATGTGTGCTTTAATAGGGTCTGCTCTAGGATTTTTATGGTATAATGGGTATCCTGCTCAAGTTTTTATGGGAGATATTGGCTCTCTTTCTTTAGGAGGCGTTTTGGGAGTCGCAGCCGTTCTTTTACGCAAGGAGCTGCTTTTTGGAATGGTCAGCGCTATTTTTGTTGTAGAAGCCCTCTCTGTTATTATACAGGTGATGGGTTATAGACTATTTCATAAAAAGAGGGTTTTTTTATGCGCTCCACTGCATCATCATTTTGAGTATAAAGGGTGGCCTGAAACAAAAGTAGTTTTGCGTTTTTGGATTATCGGGTTATTATTGGCCATGATAGGGCTTATTTCATTGAAATTACAATAAAAATTATGAAAAAAACATTGGTAATTGGTTTGGGTATAAGTGGCCGAGCAGCGGTTCACTATTTGTTATCTATGGGTAGGCAGGTGGTGGCTATCGATCGCAATCCCCATCAATTATTGCAGTTAACCTCTATAGATCGATGTTCCTATTGTTTAGAGTCTGATTTTGATCCATTGCAAGAGATTGAGGAAGTCATTTTATCTTCAGGAGTACGTCCTAATCATCCTTTTGCAAAAATAGCTCCTACAGTGGGTGAAGCAGAGCTGTGTTTGCGTAGAACCAGTCAGAGATGTATTGGGATTACAGGAACTAATGGTAAAACAACGGTCACTAGTATGGTGGCACATATTCTTAATCATGCTGGGATTAAAGCGAGAGCCGTTGGAAATATTGGAATTCCTTTAGCTGAATATTTTTTATCGCCAAATAGTGAAGAAGTCCTAGTGGTAGAGCTAAGTTCTTATCAATTAGAAACGCTCACTTCTCCTATTTTTGAGGCGGCTATTATTTTAAATATTAGTGCAGATCATTTGGATCAGTATAATGATTTAGAAGAGTATGCAAGGGCAAAATGCCAACTGCAAAAATGTATGAAAGAGGGATCAATATTAACAGTGTTAGAACAAGTGAAGTCTGAATTTGGCTTTTTGCTTTATAATGAGGTAAAGGTTGCATCATTTTTACCTTTCAGTTATAGACATACGAGTAAACATAAGCATGATAATATAAGGGCTGCTTGGGAAATGGTTGACCCTTTTGGTATCACACCAGAACAATTTATGACTGCTCTACAAACTTTTAAAACACCGCCTCATCGTATTGAGTTTGTAGCAGAAATAGAAGGGGTTTTTTATTTTGATGATAGTAAAGGAACCAATGTAGATGCAGTGATTCAAGCGGTTTCTGATATGCAAGGACCGACTATTTTGATTGCAGGAGGAGTGGATAAAGGATCTAATTATCAGCCCTGGAACCAATCTTTTCGTGAAAAAATAAAAAAAATTTTGTTAATAGGCCAAGCTGCTGTTAAAATAAAAAATGATCTATTACCAAATTATGAAGTGGTACTTAGCTCCTCATTAGAAGAGGCTGTTCAAATGGCTGCTAAGGAAGCTGTAGAGGGGGATTGTGTCTTATTATCACCTGGATGTGCCAGCTTTGATATGTTTCGAGATTATGCACATCGTGGAGAAGAATTTAAACGTTGCGTACGCAACTTAAGGAGAAAAGAATGAGCCGTAGAGATACTATTATCATAGCGGTTTTGATAAATGCGGGTTTACTTGTCGTATTGTTCAGTACTGCGCTAAAATCTAGCCCAAATGGCGAAGTCGCCTCTGTTTCTATAGAAGAGCATTCATTATCAGTGGCTCGTAGAGCTGAACCACCCTCTCGGCCGGGAGTACAAATTGCTAATGCTGCTAGCGATGAAGTAGATCAGTTATTACGTCAATTTTCCCAATCTTCTTCCGACCTGACCTTAGCGCCTGTCGCAGAACAGCCCTCTGAACAAAAAAATGCCTTTACTCAAGATCTGAATGCTTTAGCCTCTGACCAGTCCTCTCAAGTGGTTCGACAACCAGTAGCAGAACAAGCTCTTTCATCTCAGTCCCAAGTCGTTGTTAAAAAGGGCGATGTCTTAGAGAAAATTGCACGCACTCATCATACTACTGTTGAAGAAATTATGAAGACAAATGGGCTTACTTCTACACGCTTAAAAATTGGGCAAGTCTTAAATATTACAGAAAAAGTTGCCAAGTCTCAACCTCCACAAGCACAAAGTGAGAGCACATGGAAATATTATACCGTAAAAAATGGAGACAATCCATGGACGATTGCTGTTAAAAATCATATGAAGGTAGATGAGCTTTTAAAAATGAATAATTTGGATGCAGAGAAAGCCAGACATTTGAAACCAGGTGACCAACTGCGTATTCGGTAATTAGTTGATATGAAACGTTCCAGTCTTGTTTTAGTCACTGCGGTGATGATTCTCTTTGTCATGGGTTTGTTGATGGTATTTAATACCACTTCTGCTGAAGTGCTCAATCGGTTGCTGGATAGAAATACTCATTATGCTTTAATTAAACAGATTTTTTACGCTTTTATAGGTCTTATCGCTGGTTTGATTATTTGGTTTTTTGGGTATCAAAATATACTCAAAATAAGCGGCCCGTTATTGATATTTGGCACACTATTATTAGTTTTAGTATTCGTACCTGGAATTGGACAAGAAATTAATGGGGCCCATCGCTGGGTAATTTGTGCTGGTTATTCTTTCCAGCCTTCAGAATTTATAAAATATTTAATACCTATGTATTATATCTTTGCAGCGGGAAAATATACTTTATTTTCTTTTTTAAAAGTAATAGGCAGTATAGCTATACCTATTGGCCTTATTCTTGTAGAGCCAGATAATGGATCTGTAGCGATTATTTTACTCTCTTTATTAGCTCTTTTTATTTTGACGCGTCTAAAATGGATTTATTGGGTATTACCTTTACTCATTCTGACTTTAGCGGGAGTAGTAGTCGCTTCTAAAACGCAATATGTCTCCGATCGTATTAAGGTTTATATGAATCCAGAACTTGACCTGAAAGGGAAAGGCCATCAACCACATCAAGCTAAAATTGCAGCAGGATCTGGTAAACTATTTGGCAAAGGCCCCGCAGAAAGTTTGCAAAAATTAGATTACTTGCCTGAAGCTCACAACGATTATATTGCTGCTATTTTTGCAGAAGAATATGGATTTATAGGCATTTTGGTTTTAATATTTTTGTATATGTTGATCGCTTATTTAGGTTTTTATATTGCAGCTCATGCACTTGATCGACAAAGTAGTTATTTAGCCTCTATTTTCACCTTTTTAATTACTTTTCAGGCTTTTTTAAATTTAGGAGTGGTATCAGGACTCTTACCTAGTAAAGGCACCAATTTACCCTTTTTTAGCCAGGGAGGCTCTTCTTTACTTGCCAATTTTATGGCGCTTTGCGTGATTTTAAATATAGATAAAGCATCGAAAAAAATATTAACTCCTGCGGAGGTCTAAATATGGCTAAAATCATTATTGCAGCAGGGGGTACTGGAGGGCATCTTTTCCCCGCTCAAGCTTTGGCTAAAGAACTTTGTGAAAAAAATAATCAGTTAGAAATTATATTTGTAGGTGGTGAGTTAACTACTAATCGCTATTTTTATAAAGAGCTTTTTTCTTTTAGAGAAATATTCACATCGACTCCCTATCGCTCTAAAAAATCAGTTAAAATATGGCTCTCCTGGTGGACTATTATTAAAGGTATTCGACAAAGTTTAGGTCTTCTCTCTGAGATGCAACCTAAGGTGGTCATTGGCTTTGGGAGCTATCATGCATTTCCTATGCTTTGTGCCGCTCTTTTCAAAAGAGTGCCTATTATTATTTGTGAATCCGATTTTATCCCGGGAAAAGTGAATCGTCTATTTGCAAGATGGGCGCATGTAAGCGCTATTCAGTTTGAACAAGCTTCTAAAGGTTTAAAAGGCAAGACAGTGCCAGTGCATCTGCCTCTTTGGAAAAAAAAGGAGGAACCTGAGAGGAGCTGTGAGGCATCTCGTGCTTATTTTGCTCTAAAACCTCTTTTATTCACTCTATTAGTCTTTGGAGGCTCCCAAGGTGCTGTGGCAATTAATCGCATTTTTTGCGAAGCTCTGACTCTTTTTCCTGAGCACAAAAGGGAATTTCAAGTGATCCATATTACTGGAAGAGAGGCCAATATAGAAGAGATAAGTCGATTATATGATCGGTTAGGTATCCCAGCGTGTGTGAAAGAATTTGAAGAGTATATGTATCTAGCCTGGCGTGCTGCTAATTTAGCCATTTGTCGAGCCGGGGCAGCTACCTTAGCAGAACATTTAGCTTTTGAGGTGCCAGCTATTTTTATTCCTTACCCTTCTGCTGCTGCAGATCATCAAACTAAAAATGCATTTTTTATGGAAAAAGAAGTAGGAGGAGCTCTCTGTTTAATTGAAAAGGAGTTAACAGCAGCGCAACTGTCTAATCAAGTGCAAAAGTTGCTGGATGTAGATACACTCATTTCTATGCAATCCAAGATGCGTTCTTTTAAAAAAGATGCGCGGAAAGTAGATCTTTCAACTCTAATTCATCCTTTTTTATGACAGATAACTATCATTTTATAGGTATTGGAGGAGTTGGCATGAGCGCACTGGCTCATATTCTTATACAAAAGGGAATCAGGGTGAGTGGCAGTGATATGGCCTCGTCTTTTACTACTGAAAAATTGCAGCAAGCAGGTGCAAAAATATATATAGGGCATGCCAAAGACAATCTTCCCTCCTCGGGCAGAGTGGTTTATACTTCAGATCTTGCGTTGACAAATGCGGAGTACGCCCAAGCTCTTGAACGGGGGATGCCGATGCTTCATCGTTCACAATTACTAAAAGAAGTGATTGAGGGTTCTCAAGCTCTTTTAGTGGCAGGGACTCATGGTAAAACGACTACCTCTTCTCTACTCGCGCACCTTCTTCTTTTTTGTCAATTAGAGCCTAGTTTTGCTATAGGAGGGACCCTAGCCAATACAGATTCTAATGGTCGACATGGGAAGGGTGCTTACTTTGTAGCAGAAGCAGATGAAAGCGATGGCTCTTTTTTACAATACTCTGGATATGGAGCTATTATTACTAATATTGATAATGACCATTTAGAATTTTGGAAAAGTGAAGAGAGCCTTCTTAAAGGATTTAAAGATTTTTCTGATCATATTACCTCTTCTTCACATCTTTTTTGGTGTAAAGAGGACGATCGACTCGCTTCTTTAAAATTAAACGGTGTAAGTTATGGGTTTAGCAAAGAATCTGATTTATATATTAGTCGGTTTAAACAAACGGGTTGGGTTACTACTTTTGATTGTCATTTTCAGGGAGAAGAGTATTTAAATATAGAAATTCCAATGATTGGGAGATATAATGTTTTAAATGCAGCAGCAGTACTAGGTCTAGCTCTTTCTTTCAATATTAGAGAAGCAGATATTCGCAAAGCTTTTACCACATTTAGAGGGGTAGGACGCAGAGTAGAAAAAAAAGGAGAGCTACGAGGTGTTTCTTTTTATGATGATTATGGTCACCATCCTACAGAAATTTTTGTTACATTACACGCCTTAAAAAAGGCGATAGGTAACAGAAGATTGGTAGTCGCTTTTCAGCCTCATCGCTACACTCGTACGCGCGACTGCATCGATCAATTTCCCGAAGTTTTTAATGAGGCTGATCTGCTTTTTTTAACAGAGATTTATTCTGCTAGAGAAGCTCCTATAGAAGGAGTGACATCTAATGTTTTATTTGAAAAAATTCAGGCTAAAGCTTCTACCCAGCTCTTTTATGCAACGCGCTTAGAGTTATCTATGAAACTCGCAAATACGTTGCAGCCACAAGATGTTTTATTGACTATGGGAGCTGGTGATATTACGAGTGTTAGCCAAGAAATCTTAAAGATATGGAACAAAAGATCCAATGAGGAAGAAGTTACCCTTAGTTAATGCTCTGGCCTGGATTGTAGCTTCTACTATTTTGATCACAGGAACCGCTACTTACCTTTTAAAGAAAAAAGGATATCGAGATCGTAACGAGTTCTCTAATGCAGCCTATCATATAGTGACTATTGTGCAAACAGGGCCTCAGAAAGAGGCTCTTAAAACTACCTATCTAGCAGAGCTTATGGGATTATCCATTGATCGGCCTCAAACTATTTATTCTTTCGATACCGTCCAAGCTCAAAAAGATCTACTTCGTTCTCATGTGATCAAGGAAGCTAAAGTAAAAATCTTGCCCCCTAAGAGCGTTTATGTAGATTATACAGTGAGACAACCTATAGCGCTTTTGTATCAATATGAAAATATCGCGATCGATGCAGAGGGCTATCTTTTTCCCTTACTCCCTTTTTTCCCACCCAAAAAATTGCCAGAGATTTATTTAAAAGAGCCTTTCAAAAACCCTCTTCAAGGCGCTGATTTTGAATTAGCCAAAACTTTTTTGCAATTATTAGAAATACCCCTTTATAAGAACCTTATTCATGTTAAAAGAATTGATCTTTCTCACATATTTGCCACTAGTTATGGAAGACGAGAGATTGTACTACAACTCGAAGATGAAGTGTTAAGAAGAGAGGGCGATAGGGAAGTGCTATTCCTTTTTCCTAGATTATTACGACTGAGCACTAAAAACTATGCCGCGGAACTTGGTAATTATTTAAAGTTGCGAGAACAATTATTAATAGAAGAATCTAAAAAATTAAAAACGTTAAAAACGAGTCAAGAGATCTATCGCTTTCCAGAAAAAATAATTGATTTAAGATTGCCCAGTCTCGCATTTATTGAATAGAGTTTTAATAAATAAAATAATTATGCTATATCCGAGTTATGTATGATAAAGTCTTTAAAAACGCTTTTGGGATTAGAGTAAAGCGAAAATACCTAAGTAAGGTAGTTAGAAAAGAAGCTCATCTAAGGGGCTATTTTGAACTGCCACACTTAAGTCAATTGCCCAAGCGCATGACTGTCATTAGGCCCACTTATATAGATTGCATTGAACAGAGTAACGATAGGGCGGATGACCCCTATGCTAAAAGAATAAGTGTAAAATATATCAGTAAAAAAGTGGGTTATGGTGTTTTTGCTAAAGAGGCTATTCGATCGGGTGTAGTAGGTATTTATGCTGGTCAGTTAAAAAAAGTGAATCACTATTCTAAAAGTCGCTACTTATTTTCTTTTACTACAAAAATTCTTAATAACATCATGATCGATGGTGAAAAAAAAGGAAACTGGGCTGCTTTTATCAATCATAATCCTTCCGATTCTAAATCTACTAATCTTATTGTAAGAGAGTACTTCTACAAGGGATTGCCTTATATTGTATTTTGGGCTCCTAAAAAAATTAAAAAAGGAGCTCAATTACTCTATGACTATGGGGATAGTTATTGGGACTCTCTAGAAGTGAATCCTAAAAAATTCTAGACACAAAAATATTTAATAGACTATTTTCTTCCAAAATTTAATTAGGAAGGTCAAAAATGAGTTCTCTACTGAGTTTATCTTCTGCCTCTGCCCTCAGTGGCTACAGAAGATCCCCAGGTGTTATTGTTAGAGGCATGACTTTACATGCCAAGAGCATCGGCTTTAAACCGAAATTATTTGAAACGGCTTATCACTTAAAGCTTCCATTAGCCACTCGCCATCAGGTAAAACATCTCAAAAACAGGACTTTTACTCCTCCAGAGCATCCATCACCTTTCAGCCAAAATCGATCATTCAATAGCCTATTAGTCCTTACCATGCTAATTGCAGGGTTTATTTTTACCCAAGAGGAGACCCAGGCTGAAGAGTCCAACTTTAGCCATCCACCCACTCCTCTTTCTGAAGCAGAGCTTCATCTTCTTGCAAGCGCCTTAAATGTCGTCTCTCAAGATCGTGATAACGCCACTGTTATGAAAGATTGTTTCCAACGGCTTTTTGACGACTGCATTAATGACAATTGGGACGCTGTCCAAGCGTACCCCGACTTAGCAGCAAGGATCACAGATACTACCGGAAAGACCCTATTTCTCAGGATGGTAGAGGAGGGAAGAGAAAAGCAAATTGACCACTTTTTTTTACTAGGTATCAAATATAATTATGGCGATCCCCAAGGGAACAATGGTCTTCACTTAGCTGCAATGAATGGATATGCGTCGCTTATCCCCATTCTATCAGACAAGTTTGGGATCAACGATAAGAATGAGTTTGGAAAAACCCCTTTGCATTTATCCATAGAAAAAGGACATTCTCAAGTGGTCGGAACTTTACTTAAAAATGGAGCTGCCGAAAATATTTTTTGGCAATCACCGGAGGGCATTGCCTATTCCCCCTTGGCCTTGGCTATCCAATCAGGTGATATTTTGACAGTAGATCGAATCTTAAAGAAAAATCCCATCCGACTTAAAGAAAGCCTACCGCAAATTGGAACAGTGCTACACCTGGCTATTATAACAAGAAAAAGCGCAAAATGCCCAATCCTTGAACATCTCTTAATAAAGTATAATAAGCTCTCTAAAGGCCTTCTTCTTATACCTGATGAAAAGGGCAGAATACCCTTTCATCTAGCTGCCTATGAAGGGGTAGTTCCAGCTATTCAATTTTTAGTGAAAGATCATGGAGTTTCCGTTAATGTTACTGATAAACAAGGAAGGACAGCCGTTCATTGGGCAGTAATGGGAGAAAAACCTGATGTTATTAAGCGACTTTACTGGTTAGACGCCGATTTAAGGAAGCCTGATGATGAAGAATTAACCCCTATGGCACTCATCAAAAAAGAAGAAAGAAGTCTAGCCGCTGATGAATGCCGAAATCTTTTGACGAAACTTCCTACCATATCAAGGTTAGCCAGAGAAGAGCCACATGATTACACTCAAAGACCTCCTTATAACCTTGTCTTCCAAGGGGGTGGAGGAAAGGGAATCGCTTATGTAGGCATTGCCAGAGTGTTAGAAAGAATAGAATGGTTACCACAAGTGAAACGTCTAGCAGGTACCTCTGCCGGCTCTATTGCAGCAGCTTTTTTAGCTGTGGGCTATAACAGCAAAGAGTTAGAAGAGACGCTGGGAAAAGATTTTAGTGAGTTTCTAGATCCTATCGATGCCCTGTCCGAGGGCATTTTGAAATCGATAGATCAGGGGAACAAGCGACATGCAGTTTGGGCTACTTTACAAGAATATTGGAGATCATCAGGAATTAATCCTTTTGCTAAGGCCACTGCTCTACAAAATAGGCTTTTGGAAACAACAGGACTCTGTAAGGGAGATGCTCTTCAGGAATGGGTCTCCAGAGTGGTGGAGGAAGGCACAAATATTCCTAATTGCACCTTTAAAGAGCTTCATGAACTTGTCCTAAAAAACCCTAAAAAATACAAAGATCTTTATGTTTATGCTCTTTGTCTGCAAGAGAATAAAACTCCTGAACTTATACGATTGAGCCACGAACATCCGGTTTTCCGAGACGTGGTAATTGCTGATGCAGTCCGTGCTTCAGCCTCTATTCCTGGAGTCTTTAGACCTCACATACTTCAAGTCAAACCTCCACATGATCAGAAACATGCGCGTCCTGATCTGGGTCGTTTTGTCGATGGTGGACTTATCAAGAATTTCCCTATAGATGCCTTTGATGAGAATAAATATCAGAATGAACCCGATGAACGTGGGTGCAAAACAAATTACAGAACTTTAGGCTTTAAATTTGACACGCCCGATGAGACTGTTTTTGAACTGAATAAAACTATGGGTCTGGGTCAAGCCATTATTGCGGCTTTTTATAATTCCGAAGAGATTCTCTTAGCACAGACGGCTCAGCAGGAAGATCGTGTGGTTAAGATCCCTATTGAACCAACCGGGATTCAAGAATTTAGCTTTACAACTGCAAAAAAACAAAGGTCAATAGAGTCTGCAGAAAATGCTTTTGGTTTTTTTTTAACTCCTCCGCAAGAGAACTAATCGAATTTGCCGATCCTGAGAAATTTAGGATGTTGAAGTTAATAACAAAACATCCAGATTTTACAGGAAGAGAAGCTGTTTTAAAATTCTTAACAAAAGAACTTATTGTTGATAGGGGTAAGTGGGACCCACGTACCCCCGTAAAAGTTAGGTTGTTGTGGGGATTAGCAGGGATGGGGAAAAGTGAAACCGCTATTGCCTTTGCTAACCATCATTTATTTGATTTCTCATTTGTCTGGACTATCGATTGTGGAAAAGACTTGATATTTCAATATCAGCTTCTAGGAGAACGACTCGGAGTCGATCTAAAAGGGGCTCTTCCTGAACATATTCCTGACAAGGTCCGCGCTTTTTTGAGCACTAATAAGTTTGAGCAACCATGGCTACTTATTTATGACAATGTTGGAAAGACTTTTTTACAAAGAGATTTTCCAGAAAGAGGAGGTATGGTTTTGCTTACCTCCAAGCAAGAGAGCGCTTGGCTTCGAGAAAAGGAACAGTGGCAAGTAGAGCCACTTACCTTAAATGAAGCAGTAAGGCTTCTCACAGATATCACGAAAGAACCCAAAAGCAGAGAGATGGAACTACTAGCTAAAGAGCTGGATTGTTTTCCATTTGCACTGGCCCAAGTGGCTCGTTACATCAAGCATACCTATACCTCTTCGATCGAAAAGTATAGAAGAATATATGATTTAAAAAAACAAGCTACAGAAGCGCCAGTACGTGGAGATAGCAGGTATGAATACATTTTAAAAAATGTATGGGCTACCACTTTTGATAAGATTGAATCAGAATCTCCCGATGCCCTTAAATGGTTAGACTTATGTTCCCACTTATACTCTAAGAATATTCCTGTGTCTTGGTTAGAGCTATGGACAAACGATGAAGCAAACAGTGAAAAAGTTTTTAATGCTATAAGGGATTATGCTTTAGTGAGATTTGATAGAGATGATAATTGCTTCTCTCTACATGGACTTTTACAGCTCGCCATCCAAAATCGACAAGAAAAAAACAAATTAGACTGTTTTAAAAAGGCGTTTTACTTTCTTAAAGAAATCGGTAAAGATGCCGAGCAAGATGATCCCATAGAGACTTCTTGGAATCTTACCTCCATAACACGCGAATGGCTCACTCATCTATTTTATTTGTTCAATAAGAACCAAAATATCAACCACATTGGCGAAAAAGATAAAATACAGACAATAAAGGCATTAACAAATTATGCAATGTATAATCTGACAGAAGTCAAATTTGGAATTTATTTCGCGCAGTTAGGGATTGATATCGCTCGAAAAATAGAAGATCTGCAAGGAGAGGGAATATTTCATGAACGCTTAGGGGATACTTACGCACAGATGTTAGACTTTAAAGAAGCAGAAAAAAGTTACAGAAATGAGCTGCATGTCAATCAAGCACTATTCGGTGAAAATAGTGTGCAAGTGGCCAAAAGCAAAACTTTTATAGCCTATTTTTCAAGCCATCTAGGGAGACTCAATAATAATAAAGTTGAAATTCAAGAAGCTATAGAAAATTTAGAAAGTTGTAAAAGCGTTTTGAATCAAAATAAATTAGGAGAGCGATACTATGCCTATGCTTTGAGCTTTATAGGACATGCTTTGGCTTATTTAGCAGAAATAGAGGAGGATGGTTTAAAGAAAAGAGAGTTACAAGAGAAGTGTTTACAAAATAATAAAGAGGCGTTGAGCCTTTTTGAAAAGGAGCGCCAATCCAATGATCCTGATCTTACAATGGCTCAACGCCTTCTATCTGAGAATCTAATAAAGTTGGAGCGATATCAAGAAGCGAAAAAATATGTTAAAAAGGCACTTCAGGGATCTGATGGAGCTCATCAAAATACCCTCTCTACAGGTTATTTTAGAGTTACACTAGGTAAAATTTACAACGGTCTCGCCTTTAGTAATGAAACAGTCAACGAAAAAAATGAATGGTTAAAACAGGCTGAGCAAGAGCTATTGCAAGGGTTAGATATTATAAAGCTTCATACATGTGAAAATCTAATAATAGCAGAAGCATTTCTTGAGCTTGGAAAGAATTATAAAGAACAGGGGGAAAAAGTCTTGGCTTTAGACTATCTCCAAAGGGCTCTTGAAATCAGAAAAAAATATTTCACTAAGCAAAAAAGTGTACAAATACAAGAAGTGCTTGCAATCATTGAGACTCTTTAGAGGTTTTTCGGATCACGGCTGCATATACTCCGTTCCACCAATGGTCTATATCTCCGTTCCACCTTGCTGGAAGTATCACTTCAAAAAGGAGTTCGTAATTTAGTTTATCGAAAGCGGCATAGGTGCCTATTTGAGTTTCTGGTTCATTCCAATCATCTACTATAGCGATAAAAGAATTATCAAAAATAGGATTAAAATAGGTAAAAGCTTTTTCTTGTGAGAGTATTGAGTGATCTCCATCATAAAAATAGAGATTGATAGGGTTTAAAAATAAATTTAAGTTTATTTTAAAAGCATCTTGATCAACAAATTGGTAGTTCATCTCTTTTAGGAAGAAATTACAACTTTTTATAAATTGATGTCTGGGCGCCCCAAATTGAGACCAATTGTCAATAGCTACAGCAGAGGAGACAGTGGAAGAGTTATTATACAAAGAAGCAATCCACGTAGATCCTTTCCAAACACCTACTTCTAAATAGTTGACTTCTGGAAGAGAACATAAGTTATTGAGCAAATGCCGTACTTTTGGGCTTGACATGCCTTCTAAAGATAGTACTTCTTGGGAAAGAGCAGACACGCCTTGTTCTGCATTCGCCAGGCTTTGTTTTAAGTGATGAATGAGTAAATATTCCTGTTTAGTAAGTGGTTTATTTGGTTCTCCAGTATGTGCTTTAGAGAAAAAAGCAATAATGATGAGATGCATTAACATAGAGAGTATTTGTATTTTTTTCATAAAACGAATTTATCCTTTTTTAGAGCAGGTTACTTTAAAGTTAATAGGCGCGCTCTCATTGCCAAAGCAGTTAAAGGAGGTAATCGCGTAGTTACAGCTAGGGCCTTTACACTGATTGTGGTCTTGAAGGTCTATCAAAGTGTATAATGTATATATTTTTTTGCAACTTATTTCACTAACATATTATTAATGGCTTTTATCACAATATTTAATAACTTAAGGTAAAAAATCTTTCAATGGAGAAAGTAGATTTTGCACTCCTTGTTGAGGAGATTGCATAAAGCCTTCGATCATATTTTGAAGATTCTCTTGATCAAAGATAGAACGGAGCGCTTGCTCTAAAATGAGCTGGGTGATTTGCTCTGAAGGAATCCCCTTTTGGCTGGTAATATTGGTAAATTCCAGTTGAGAAATAGGTTTAAGATGTTTTAAGGGGACGCCACCCTCTTTATAGGCTAGATCGACATTGATGTTGGTCAATAGCAGACGTTTAATAAGAACACTTTTACCTGGTTTATTAGTTTTAGAGGAGGTAGCTTGTGAGGAAGGGGGGGAGTGAGTGGTAGCATTTTTATAATTTTGCATAATAGTGGTCCAATTGCCTTTGGAGCTACCTGGGCGTTCAAATTCTATAGCTAAATAGATTTGATCAATTTTTATTTCGTCAATTACAATTTGATCTTGGAAATAATGAGTGAGGGGGGCTTTAACTAATAAAGTGTCGCTGGAGAATGCCTTTTGAAGAGTATATCCTTTAGGACTTCCAATCTCTAGTTGATCTATTTTAATAGAATCAGTAGTAAAATGAATCGCTTCAATGCCAACGGGAACTTTCATTTTTTTTGAAAGGTGATTGGCTACCATATCTGGAATACGTGACCAACCTAGAAATAAAACGACAACAAGGACTACAATAACGATAAGAATGAGTCCTAATAGGGTATTAAAAAATTTTTTCATAGAAAGTCCTAAGGTTTTCTTCACCTTATAATAGCTTCATAAATGTGTCTATGAAAAAAGGCGTTCTAGAATAGAACGCCTTTAGAAAAGATTAATAAGCTGTAGCAGGAGTGTTATTTTTTTCTTCTGCTTCATCAGAGATAATCGCCTCTGTAGTTAAAAGTAGAGCGGCAATCGATGCGGATAATTCGATGGCCATACGCACTACTTTAGTAGGATCTACAATACCCATATTGAACATATTGCCATAAGTGTTGTTATTGGCATCCCAACCCTCATAGGTTCCCATTTGCATCACTTTTTGTACAATAATAGATCCCTCTTCACCTGCATTTTCTGCAATTTGTCTAAGGGGAGAACTAATCGCTCTGATGATGATCTCTACACCTAATTTTACATCACTCGTTAGAGTAGCTGCTAATTTTTCTAGAGCAGGAATAGTGCGTATTAAGGCTACACCTCCTCCTGGTACAATCCCCTCTTCTACGGCTGCTTTAGTAGCATGAACCGCATCGTCGACGCGATCTTTTTTCTCTTTCATGCCCACTTCTGTCCAGCCTCCTACCATGATGATAGCTACGCCACCGGCTAATTTGGCAAGTCTTTCTTGAAGTTTTTCTTTGTCGTAATCAGAAGTGCTCTCTTCTATTTGTCGTTTGATCAACTCGATACGAGCTGTAATTTCTTCTTTTTTACCTTTGCCTTCTACTAAAGTGGTCTCTTCTTTTTTGATCACCGCTTTTTTAACAAGACCTAGCATATCAAGAGTGACTGTATCGAGTTTGATGCCTAGCTCCTCACTAATGAATTGTCCTCCTGTTAAAGTGGCTATATCTTGAAGAATAGCTTTGCGTCTATCCCCAAACCCAGGAGCCTTGACAGCACACACTTTTAATCCAGCGCGTAAACGATTCACTACTAAAGTAGCTAGTGCTTCGCCTTCTACATCTTCTGCAATAATGAGTAGAGGTCGGCCTGTTTCTGCAACAGCCTGTAAGATAGGTAGAAATTCTTTCATGCCTGCAATTTTCTTTTCATAAATGAGCACATAAGCATCTTCTAAAATGGTCTCTTGAGTCTCTGCGTTAGTAACGAAATAAGCAGATAGGTAACCGCGGTCAAAATTCATCCCCTCTACTACTTTAAGAGTGGTTTCAAAAGTTTTACCTTCTTCATTGGTTACAGTGCCATCTTTCCCTACTCGTTCCATAGCTTGTGCTATAATTTCTCCAATTTCAGTATCTCCATTGGCAGAAATAGTGGCTACTTGAGCGATCTCTTTGCGATCTTGAATAGGCTTGCTTAATTTTTTTAGCTCATCGCATATAGTGTTTACTGCTTTTTCTATGCCTTTTTTGACTTCCATGGGATTGGCGCCTGCAGTGACGTTGCGTAGACCTTCTGCATAGATGGCTTCTGCTAAAATAGTGGCTGTGGTCGTTCCATCTCCAGCCTTATCTGCCGTCTTACTGGCCACTTCTTTGACCATTTGAGCGCCCATGTTCTCTTGTTTGTCTTCTAGTTCAATTTCTTTTGCAACGGTCACGCCATCTTT
>Ga0157376_10000693_pt1 | contig 21792 bp, 21 predicted proteins | sample M45metaG_FD_121801 | JGI IMG/M metagenome (GOLD analysis project Ga0157376, IMG submission 121801) | Miscanthus rhizosphere microbial communities from Kellogg Biological Station, Michigan, USA - M4-5 metaG | ecosystem: Host-associated > Plants > Roots > Rhizosphere > Soil | place: USA: Michigan... | reverse complement strand
TGTTTTTGGGCTTGCATCAGATCAATTATGTCTTCAAGAGAAACAGATCCTTTGTAATGCATCCATGTTTGCCATCCCGCCCATTCTTGAATTTTGGATTGAATCGTGGAAAATTGTTCTGCAGTTGTAATGGAAAGGGAACAATTCCGCATGTTGATTGGCACTAAAGAAAGAGGAGAAGGATTGGGAGTGGATTTTGAGATGCCAGTTTAGTTGGTGCCCATATAACCGTCATGTATCCTGATGAGACAACAAAATATGGCATTAAGGAGATGGAAGAGTGTGGTGAAGTGATTTCCTTTGTACCAAAAAAATGTCAGGTAGTCCACCCACCCAGATGGAAAGAAATTGATGAGGTGTATTTCATTGTTGTGGACGCTCCTCAGCTTGATCAAATCAGCGAGAAATATGGATTGCCAAAACGGGAATATGATTTTCACATCACCATAGGTGTGAAACCTAAGATGGCAAGATCTGCCTAGATGGTTTTTTTACTGAATAGCCCTGAATCTGGGTTGCGATTGACCGTTGATGGTAATATTTTCTAGAAATATGTTGAGTGGGCGTACCCATATGTCGGCATCTCCATAAAGGGCTTGATAGACAACCAATTCTTCCAGTGTCTCGCTATGACGGGCTACTCCAATGATTCTGTAACGAAGACCTTTGTAATGCTCATAAAGACTGTCGACTATGATTGATTGGGCTAGGGTAGAAAAAGAAGGTAGAGCTTCCAGATTCATAACTTCCCTTCTTTTGCTTTTTTTCGTCCGATTTTGTAGACAGGGTAAATATCAATAACAGTTTCTTCGTAAGGATGGGCTTTTTTGATTTCTTCCAAGACATGTTCCAAGGCCGAACGATTGCAGACCGTCTCAATACGCTCTTCTACAACCTCTTCCAAAACATCTTCTTTCCCAAGATAAGGATTGGATCCCTTATTAGGCATGAAGCGACCGATTCCTTTCACTGAATAGCTACAATATGAGTAATCTCCAACTTTGCCAGCTCCTGCCCGTCCCATTGCTGCTCTTACCACATCAGCGTGTGTTTCTGGGACGGTGATGACAATCGTCACATAATCTGATAGTTCCAAAAGGCTAATCTCCTGTTTTATTTCAAAACCACCACAGCTCAAAATGACAAACGTGAGTTGGTTCAATCTGTTGCTCAAAATTTTGTAATTCACGAGGCGATTGTAGGCAAAGATCAATTAATTCTGCTGTCTAAGAATAACGTGGCTTAAAAAAGCGTGCAGCTAAAAAGCCTATAAGAGCGATTCCTTCTGCAGCCAAGTAGTAAGGCCAATGAGACTTCTTCATTTGAAAACCACACAAAGAAACGCTTTGTTTAGATATGACCTCAGCATTTCCTTTTATAGCTTTTTCTAGGGTGGGTAACCAATTTGGTTTGATTCCCAATCCTTCAAGGATCACTTCTCGTGGGATTTCTTTCTGTTGATGGCTTAACCCATCAATAACGCTTATAAACTGACCCACGTCTGTCACTGATGGACTTAGTTGGTTCCTGACCAAAATATCCTCAAATGTCTCATGACCTACTTGTATGGTGGGGATGCCTGCTAGCACAAATTGAGGACCCATACTTGTTTGGTAATAGAGTGCTCCATCAGCTATTGTTTGAGCATCATCTGAAGAGAAATCAGATAGGATCATTTTTGGAGCCTGTCTTGTCTCACTATGTTTATCCATCCATGCTGATACCATATTTCCATCTATGTTTTTGCTTTTAGCACCAGGGTGTTGCTGAATTACAATAACTAAATTAGTGAAGTCAGATTGTTCCATTCCTCCTTCCAACAAGGAAAGAAAGGCTGGGAGTGCTTTTGAGAAATATTCTTCATTGTTGCCGCCAAAATACACCAAAACTTTTTGACCTGTATCTACCAAATCGTTTCTTGAAAATAGTGTTTGACGCATGGAAAGTTGGTCTGTGGCTCTTCGCTTAGCAATTCTTTCAGCTTGATTGATTGGGTAATAACCAATGCCAACCTTTTTACGGCTTCCAAAGTCAATTTCTTTGCCTGGTTCTTGGAATATGGGAGCCTTAGCAAGGTTAGAATTTGCAAACAAGATTCCATTAGCCGCTAACATCACTTCAGCTGCTACTGCTGAGTATCCTCCTGGTACATAGGATTCAGGGTTGTCATAATAGGCAAGACGAGGAACATGGGTTGCTTGACGAGCCAGTGCTTTTTGAATTTTAATATCGAACGCATGGCCAACGTCTGTAATGATTACTGAAGCAGTAGAACAGGCTTTTGCAATCTGCTCAGCTAATACGTCTTCTTCTTCAGGAGAAATTTTATCAATAGAGAAGGGGACTTTTACTTCAATCCCACGCTCTTGGAATTTTTTCAGTGCTGGTCCTGATGCATAAACCTCAATAGCTCCTACATCCCTGGATAAACTTTCAGCAAAGGTTGCAAAATGATCTGCAGGTCCACCGTGACAAGCTATAAGGCACACTGCTGCAGCTAAAGCTAAAAATGACACACTGACCCCCTCAAATTTAAAGGAAATCATATCACGAGTCTGAATTTTTGGTCGATCTTTATACTAGCTTTGTGAATCCCTATTAGGAGTAAAATATTTTTTATACTTTTTTTTAGGATAGCTAGTTGCCACTTCTTGCCTTTTTTACGAATTGTTGCCATGTGCTCAAACTCCTTTCTTTTGGTTAAAAAAGTGAGCAGTGATGACGTTGTTTTGATGCTGCATATTGTAGGGTGCAGTAGATAATAGGCTTGCAATGTGCCAAAGAGGCGATTCTCGTGGTGAATTTTAATTTCTGGGCGCTTGCTTTTACTATCTAAACACCTCGTATACAACAACTTAAGAAATGTGGGGCAACCTGGACTTGAACCAGGGACCGACGGGTTATGAGTCCGCTGCTCTAACCACTGAGCTATTGCCCCATAGTTGAAAAATATCAGGATATTAACGTAGAGGGGAAGAGAAATCAAGTTTTTTAATTGAATAGCGGATTTTAAAATGTTTGTATCTTATTTGAAAATTTTATATAGATAAGTTTTGGAGAAGGGATGAAGCGCTCTCACTTACTACTTATTTTGTTAAGCTGTATCAACGGGTTACATGCGGGGGTTACAGTAGATCGTTGCGATGCCTTGCCTGTCGAAAATTTTGACCATGTAGAGGATACTTATCTAGAGGGCTATATTCAGGCTCTGATCGATATGCACTATTATGAATACCAAGTGATTGTAAAGGTGGCGCAGGGAAAAGTTTCTCTCTATAACTTACCTAAAAATGCGCTTTTGGGAAATAGTATTATCGCTTTTGTAAAAGGGCTTCCTAATGTGAAAGAGGTAGAAGTATGTAACTTGCTTTCTCAAGAGAATATTTCCACACGTCAAACTTATGAAGATAGGCCTCAAGTAGCTGGAATTTGGTTTCCTCAATCTACTATTATTTTTCCTCCATTGGTTGCATCTCCCAGGCAACCGGTAAACTCTGTTAATTATCGAGCCAATGATAAAGTGGTAGGAAGAAGTGCAGCAGCTGTCTCATTGGGGGACGACTTTCCCATATTTAGATGGAGAAGTGTTTTTCATTGGCAGGGCGATCTTCAAATAGGTATTGAAGCGGGGATCTGGGCAGTGTTTAATTATTCTAATGTTCCCGATCATGATAATGGCGAAACCTGTGAATTGGTAAATACCGATTATTTTGTAGGCATCCCTTTAAGTTATGGTTTTGATAAATGGTCATTTCGTGGAAGAATTTATCATATTTCAAGCCATTTAGGAGATGAATTTTTAGTTAATAATCCTTCTTTTATATGTAAACGAAAAAATCCTAGTTTTGAAGCAATTGATTTTTTCACTTCTTATCAGGTAACTAGTGGCATTCGTGTTTATGGAGGACCTGGCTATATTTTTCATAGTGATTGCTCTTTTCCAATGGATCATTGGTATTTGGAGTATGGTGCGGAGTTTCGTTTTTGGGGGAAAAAATTTTATTATCACAAATTGTATGGAACCACTTTTTTTGCGATAGATTGTCAAAATTGGCAGGTGCGTGATTGGGGAATGGATTATACGCTAAAATTTGGGTATGAATTTAGTAAATTACAAGGAGTAGGGAGAAAGTTTAGGGTCTATATAGATTACCATCACGGCTATTCTTACGAAGGACAATTTTTTCTAGAACGTACTACCTATGAAGAAATAGGCTTTTCTTGGGGCTTTTAACTCACCCTCATAAAACCCTCTTTGTTATAGGGAGCTGTAGGTCCAATCGGCAACAAGTTATTGAAAAATTTGTCATATATTTTTAAACCTTGAGAGGCATTTTGAATACAAAATAAACAATTGCTGACCCATTCAGAGCCTGCAATGGTGCCAGCTGTGAGATTGCATTGAAAACGATCTGTTATTTTTTGTTTCCAGTACTGATGTGGACCAAAAAGCAGGATAGGGGAGGGGGCAGTCGATCTGACTTTACGACGCAATTCTTCTAAAGAGAATTCAAAATCAGTTCCAATTCCCCCTTCTAAAAAGATAGGAAAATCGAGATTAAACTCTGCTTGACGCTCAATGAGACGATCAATACGGTAGGTCATCTTAGCATCTACGTAAGAGTTTTGTCGCTGTTCTGTAGGTGTCGGCTCATTAGGGCGTCGAAAATCAACAAAATTAGCACAAGAGAGAATTCCTAATTTTTGAGCGACTCGATTGCCCACTTCCATGACGCCAGGACCTCCTCCTGTAATTAAAGCAATGGGAGTGTTGCTATTGAGTAAGGGGTGATGAGTGCTAGCTTGAATTGTTAAAATCCCTTCCATCAGTTGAGTTAACTCTCTTTCAAAAGAGCCTTCAATGAGACAAGAACCATAGATACCAAAAACAGTAGATTTTAAAAAAGTGTTAACATATTGTAGCGGAACGAACAAGCCGCTGTCTTTATCAGGTTTAGGCACATATTGTAATATTCTACTGCTTATCTCATCTACCCAAAACACAGGAATAGCAAATTTGGCTAAGTCTAATAGAAAAGATCTATCTTCATGAGAAAAAAATTGGTTATGGGAAAGAGAAGGGTATTGAAAATAGAGCGCTTTTAAGCATCGTTTTACTCGATCATTGAGAAAATCACGTTTCATTAGAGGAGAGGGGAAATAACGTGTAAATAGCACTCCTTGGCTGGTAATGATCTCATCTTCTATGGCTTTTAAAAGAGGATAGGTCGGTTGCTGTTCAATATAACGCTGCACGAGTAGGGATTGTCTATGAGGATGAATAAATCCTGGCAATTCATGCCTAGTATTAACGCGATTGATCCAATCCTCTGGAGTTAAACTAAGCAATTGATCGCTCTTTACAATAAAGGTAGCTGCTCTATTGTGTAGAGGTAAGGGGGCTGTTTCAAATACTTTAAATAAAGCGGCTGAATTCTCTAGTGTATCTTGTAGTTGATCGCGATCTCTGAAAAAGACATATTCTCGAAAGGGCTCTAATGTATAAAATTCAAGAGGAATATGCCCTATCGCCTTTTCAGAGCTTCCAAAAAGTTCATAAATATCACCTGATTCCATAGTATCTGGTTGTAGCACAGAAGCGGTGGTATGATGAAAACCCTTTGGCAAGAGCTCGACTGCTACTTTACCAAACACAGTTCTAATATGAAGGGGGAGTGTGCGAACGAGCAATATTTGATCTTTTTCTACATTTCTAGGAGCATGAGGAATCCATTTTTGATGTAGATGTAACCATGATCGTACAGAAAAATGGGAATGATGAAGCGCTTTGGCAAGCGTGGGTAAGAAAGAAGCAGCTGTGGGTTCATACCCTATCGCTCCTTCTTGAAGAGCTAAATAGGCTACAGCCCTTCCCTCTGTTTTTTCTAAAGAGAGAAGGTCATTGCCTTGAAGGCCTCCTAACGAAAGTAGGGGCCGCCCCTTTCTATCAGACCTGCTAAACATGCGAAGTAAGTATTCTGGCTCTCTTACACGGCGCCTTTCATCTGCAGCAAATAATTTGCCAACGTAGGCGCCAATTTCTAATAGATCTAGTAGAATGCAAGCGAGCTCTCCAATTGCTTCTAATTCAATCTCTAGATGAGCAAGATGTAATTTCTGTTCAAAAACGAGCTCTTTTAAAACCCCATTGATTCCTAATTGAGCGAGAGTGCATTTTATATTAAAATGCACATTAGAGCTCTCTATCTGATATCCTACAAAGACAGGTGAGATCTTTTCTATTAAAAGCGAGGCCTTTTTTTTACTTTTATCTAAAGGGGCGATATGAGTGATTTTTCCATCAGGTGTGGCTAAATCAAAGTGGTGATGCTGTAAACCTACTTCTAGCATAGATATGATATATCTTATGTAATTATACTAAAACAAGTGCAAAAGTGCAAAAAATGTTATTTTGCTTGAGAATTAATTATTAAAAAAAATAAAATGTATGCCTTATGCACAAAAGAACTCCCCGTAGCTTAGCAACTCATGATGGCTCATTTCATGCCGATGAAGTGACAGCTAGTGCTATTTTGCTTTTCTATAATTTAATAGATCGCTCTAAAATTGTCCGCACTCGTCATTTTGGAAAATTGGAAGAGTGCGAATATGTTTGTGATGTAGGGGGGATTTACAATCCTAAAGAAAAGCGGTTTGACCATCACCAATCAGAATATATAGGTGATTTTAGCAGTGCTGGCATGGTATGGGCCGATTTAAAACAAAGAGGTATTGTCAATGCAGATACTTATGATTTTTTAAACCGGACTCTTATTTTAGGAGTGGATGCCCATGATAATGGCCGTATGGAATATGAACCTACAGTCTGTTCATTTTCTCATATTATTTCTAATTTTGTACCCACCCAATATGATGCTCCAAAAGAGATTCAGGATAAAGCTTTTTTTGAAGCATTGGATTTTGTAGTAGGACATCTTCAAAGAGCATTAGATCGTCATCAATATATTAAATCTTGTCGGGCCAAAGTAGCTGCTGCTATGCTTAAACAAGACAAGCTATTAATCTTTGAGGAAGCTATGCCGTGGCTTGAGAGTTTTTTTGAATTAGGAGGAGAAAAACACCCCGCTTTGTTTGTCATTATGCCCTCTGGTGGCCAATGGAAGTTGAGAGGTATTCCCCCTTCTTTAAAAGAGAGAATGAAAGTAAGAGTGCCTTTGCCTGAAAAATGGGCAGGATTATTAGATGAGACGCTTAAAAAGGCCTCAGGAATAGAAGGAGCTGTTTTTTGTCATAAAGGGCGTTTTATTTCTGTCTGGAAGACAAAAGAAGAGGCTCTGCAAGCTGTACAACAGGTGCTAAAATGACTACCTTATTTGCGCGTATTATTAAGGGTGAATTGCCCTGTGAAAAAGTCTTTGAAAACGATTATCTATTTTGTTTCAATGATATTCATCCTGTAGCTCCCGTACATATTTTAATTGTGCCAAAAAAGGAAATTATCAGTTTGCAATCTCTTGCTGAAGAAGATTTCTCCCTTATGGGAGAGATTGTAAAAGTAGTGCAACAACTGGCTAGAGAATATGATATTGTTGACGGTTATCGTTTATTGACTAATAGTGGGGCAAAGGCGGGGCAAAGTGTCTTTCACCTTCACTTTCATTTATTAGGGGGGAAGACTCTTCAACATTCGTTAGGGTAAATATGGCGATTTTCTTCAGAGTGGTTTTTTTTATTCCTCTCTTTCTTTTTGGGGCACTCTCTGAGGAGCAATATACAAGACGTATCTATGACTATCTGATTCTTCAAGATAACCTATCAGCTGTAACAGAGTCAAAACAGGGTATCGATCTCTATCCCGATTCTATATCTCTTTTAAAAGCGACTTTTCGCGCCTTGTGCCAACAAGGTGATGAATTAGGAGCTATGAAAATTTTTGAAAAATTTTCTAAATCAGAAAAAGAAGAGCGTTCTATTTTAGAAGCTTTAGCCTGGGGGGTGTTAAATAAAGCTAAAGAATCTCCTCAGTTAGAGATTCGTCTCAATGTCTTAAAAGCAGCATCATTTACAAAAGATGTAAAAGCACTTCCTATTATCCTGAAAGAAATGCGTAGTTCAAGCGCTATTTTGCGTAGCTTGGCTATTCAAATGGCGTCTCATTTTGGTGATGAGCCATTACGTAAAGAATTAGAGCATCTTTTAAAAGAGGAAAAAGTCTGGTTTGTTCGATTACAAGTCATTCAAGCTATAGGAAAATTGCGTATGAGCTCTATGCAAGAGAATTTAAAAAAAATTCTTATTCATCCTAAAATTTCTCTAGAAGAGAGGGGAAGTGTACAGATAGCTTTAGTGAACCTTTATGACGATATTAGCCATGAAGAGCTGTTAAGTTTGATTCGAAGCGATCGTGCTGCCTTAAGACACCTAGCTTGTGACCTAGTGGCTTATTTAGAACTTGTAGATTTGGCTGTTGAAATTTACCCTCTGGTAAATGACACAGTAGCCGAGGTGCGAATCGCTGCAATTAATGCTTTAACGCTATTGAAAAAGGAAGAAAGCTTTCCTCTGATTCAATATCATTTAGAGGATCCTTCAGTGGATGTGGCTATCTCGTCTGCTTGGGCTGCGATGGTATTTGAACCTAAATTAGGAGAAAAATGGCTACAATTTTGGCTAAAAGCTGCTGATGTGGAGCATGGTCGCATGGCAGCGGCAGCTTTGTCTATAAGTGGAGTTCGGGGAATTCCTTTAGCTTTTAAGATGATGAAAGAGAGTACTGACCTTTATATGAAAGCTACCCTTGCAATAGGTTTAATTCATCAAAGAGAACATCTATTCGAAGCTCAAGCGCTCCTTTATAAACTTTTGTTGCATCCTCACACTAAAGAGTGGATGTGGGAGGGGTACCTCAATCCTCTTTTTTCTAGTTTAGCTCCTAGTCGTATGAAACATAGAGAAGGGATACCCCAATTTCCAAAAGTGGTCGATCAAAAGGTTCGGTTAGAGCTGCTTTCACTTCTTTGTATAACGCATTATCCTAAAGCAGAAGAGGCAATTAGAGCCTTTCTTAAAAGTGATAACTGGGGTATCACTACTTTAGCAGCTGCCGTTTTATTAGAAGAGGGAAATGCCACTTCTATAGAGATCAGTCAGAAACTCTTAAAAGATGCCGATGAAAAAGTGAGATTACAGGCAGCTTTTCTCTTAGCACTAATGGGTGATAGCGAAGAGGCGCTGCCTATTTTGAAGGAAGCTTATCCTCGGTTAGATAGAGAAATGAAGTTACACGTCATAGGCGCTATAGCACAAGTGGGAGATCTCGATAGCATTCCTTTTCTTATAGAACAATTAAAAGAGCCATTTCAGCTCTTACGAGTGGCTGCTGCGTCAGCTTTAATCCAGTGTCTCTATCATTAAACCTCATGCGTAATTTAAGCTGCTTGCACTTCTGGAAAGAATCGTTGCGCTATTTGCTGAATGGAGAGTGTGTCAATTTCTTCGACTGGAATGACGACGAGCTCTCTTCTTTCACCTAAATAAGTAGGGTTTGTTATTAATCCATAACGAAAAGCGGTTTCTAATTTTATATAGTGCTTCAAACGTTTTATCTCAGATAACTGAACTTCTTCTTCTTCAGATTTTGGAGCCTTATTTATGAGCTCTTGAACTATTGTATCAATACGTTGGAATTCTTTATACCATGCATAATGTTTAGCACGAATAAATAATATTTGACTATTACACCCTGTTTTTCGTAATTGTAGCAATTCCTTTTCTGCTACTAGATCTAAGCGAGCTAGATTCTGGTAGTCTCGTGACTTACTGCGCATGCCTTGAGCATAAGGAAGAGCTAATGGCATTATTGCTGCTGATAATATAGTTACTAAAAGTAGATAAGTGGGGGTTAATATATGGGTAACAAAAATCGCTAGAGCGGCTATAGCTATACAACTAACGACAATAGCTATAGTGTAACATGTATATTTGTGAGCTAGATCGTTATGGTTTCTTAAGTCTTCTGTAGGGGAAAGAAGAACATATGGATGTAGGGGTCTATTTACTGCAGACATATTGCTTCCTTTTTATTAATAATTTTATTTAGAGCCTCTTGCTTCATTCTAAGATATATATTAGCTAATCCTTCAGATCTTCCTAGGGTTAAAGAAGTGGAAAAACCCAATTTATCTATAAAAAGAGGGGGACATTTTAAAATAGTTTCTGGAAGCTCTCCATTGTAGACAGTCACTAATAAATAGGCAAGTCCAGAAGAGATAAGCGCTTCTGATTCGACTTCGAAGTAGATTAAATTTTTTTTCATGAAAGAGTGTAAATAGACAATGCTTTGACACCCTTTAACAATCAGCTCCTCACCTTTACAACTAAGGTTTAAAGGAGGAAGTTGTCGACCTAGATGGATTAACTTTTGATATTTTGCTTCAGAGTTGCTACAATCATCAAATAACTTTTCAACAAGGGCTTGTTTATTAAAACATGAAGTGAAATCATCTAACATAAGCTGTGTAGCATATCTTATAAATTTAAATCTGTCAAACAGCAACAGATAGATAAAAATATTTTTAAAGTTCTTACACGTTGACATTTAAGCGCAAGTGTTGTTTTATAGACCATATTTGTACTTATTTTAAAGATTCGGGTTATGCCTAAAGAAGACACGATAAAGATTGATGGAACAGTAGAAGAATTATTGCCAAATATGGCTTTCAAGGTGGTTCTAGCTAATGGAATGCATGTGATGGCGCATCTTTGTGGTAAAATGCGAATGCGAAATATTCGTGTTCTTGTGGGGGATGTGGTGACAGTGGAAATGTCTCCATATGATTTAACTAAAGCGCGGATTATTTACCGGCAAAGATAGAAGTGTTGATTTTATTTGTATAGTAGAATAAACTTGGTTGCTTCCAATCTAGAACGAATAGGAAAATGCCCAGGTAGCTCAGTGGTAGAGCACTTGCATGGTAAGCAAGTGGTCGTAGGTTCGATTCCTATTCTGGGCAAAAAGAAGATTATAAAATTCAGAGGATAAAAATATGGCAAAAAAAGCGTTTGAAAGAAAGAAACCACATGTCAATATTGGTACCATTGGTCACGTTGACCATGGTAAAACTACACTAACAGCAGCGATTACTAAAGTTTTAGCTGAAGCCGGGGGTGCAGAATTTAGAGATTATGCATCGATTGATAATACTCCTGAAGAAAAAGCACGTGGTATTACTATTAACTCTACGCATGTTGAGTATGAAACAGAGGCGCGTCATTATGCGCACGTCGACTGCCCAGGTCATGCTGACTATGTTAAAAATATGATTACAGGTGCGGCTCAAATGGATGGCGCTATTTTAGTAGTGGCTGCAACCGATGGTCCTATGCCTCAAACCAAAGAACATATCCTTTTAGCTAGACAAGTAGGTATTCCAGATATGGTTGTCTATTTAAATAAAGTAGATATTGCTGATCCAGAATTGATCGAGTTAGTAGAAGTAGAAGTGATGGAACTCTTAGAAGCAAGAGGGTATAAAGATGTGCCTATTATTAGAGGATCAGCTTTAAAAGCACTTGAAGGAGACCCTACTTATGTACAATCTATTAAAGATTTAATGGCTGCGGTTGATAAAAAAATTCCAACTCCTGTTCGTGAGACAGATAAGCCCTTCCTGATGCCTATTGAAGACGTTTTCTCTATTTCCGGTCGTGGAACTGTAGCTACAGGGCGTATTGAAAAAGGCGTGGTCAAAGTGAACGATAAACTTCAGCTAGTGGGTATTCGCGATACAAGAGAAACGGTGGCTACTGGATTAGAGATGTTTAATAAACTGCTCGATGAAGCCAGAGCGGGAGAAAACGTGGGTGTTCTTCTACGTGGTTTGGAAAAAGGAGATGTAGATCGCGGTATGGTTTTAGCTGCTCCAAATACCTGTAAGCCTCATAAGAAATTTCAAGGGACTATTTACGTGTTAACTAAAGAAGAAGGGGGTAGACATAAACCATTTTTTACAGGTTATCGGCCTCAATTCTACTTTAGAACAACCGATGTAACAGGTACTGTGACACTTCCTGAAGGAACTGAAATGGTTATGCCAGGTGATAACGTAGTTCTTATTGGTGAATTACTCAGTCCTATTGCGATGGAAGAGGGCATGAGATTTGCTATTCGAGAAGGTGGTCGTACGATTGGTGCGGGAACCATTACTAAGGTTCTTGATTAGTAAAATAGAGGGTGAAATAAACAGAACCTGTTCATTTCACCCTATTTGTATTGTGTTGGGTGTGTAGCTCAGCTGGTAGAGCAGCGATCTCCAAAGTCGCTGGTCGGGGGTTCGAATCCCTCCGCACTCGTTGAGAAGATCGAATTGAAAAAGAGGTAATTTGTGGCTTTAATTGATGCAAAAGGTCTTTTTATGGATGCTAAAGTGAAACCAAATCAGACCATAACCCAACAGAAAAAACGGATTGGCGCCAATTATCTTCAAGAGTTGAAAGAAGAGTTAAAAAAAATAAGTTGGACAACTAAAGAAGAGTTACAGTCTTGTACAAAAATTACGGTGGGGGCCACTTTTATATTTGGGATAGGCATCTATTTAGCAGATCTATTTATTAAAGGCGTTCTTATGACTTTTGAGAATTTATTTATTTTAATTTTCGGTTGAAGGCAGATTCTATGAATAAATGGTATGTAGTACAGGTTATTTCAGGTCAGGAAAAAAAAGTAAAAAAAGCCCTTGAGGAAAATCGTGAATCTCAAGGTATGACCGAGCTTGTTGAAGAAGTGCTTCTTCCCACTGAAAATGTTGCTGAAGTGAAACGGGGAGAGCAGCACATTACGGAAAAAAAATTGTGGCCAGGTTATATTTTACTGAAAATCAATCTTACCGATGACTCATGGATGTATGTCAAAAACACCAAAGGTGTTTTGGATTTTTTAGGTGGCGGAAAACCTTTGCCTCTTCTTCAAGGAGAAGTGGATGAAATTTTAAGTGAATTAGAAGAGAAGAAAAAAGGAGTAGTGCTCAAGCACAATATAGCTATTGGCGATAAAGTTAAAATTAACGATGGCGTTTTTGTAAACTTCATAGGCTCTGTTATTGAAGTCTTTCATGATAAAGGGCGCTTGAGTGTTATGGTTTCTATTTTTGGAAGAGACACACGTGTAGATGATCTTGAGTTTTGGCAAGTAGAGCAAGCTCCAACAGAGACTGGATAAGTATTTAGTTAAGGAAAGTGGAATGGCGAAAAAATTAGTTAAAATAATTAAGTTGCAAATTCCGGCAGGTAAGGCCAATCCGGCTCCTCCTATCGGACCGGCCTTAGGTTCTGCCGGCGTCAATATTATGGCGTTTTGTAAAGATTTCAATGCAAAGACTCAAGGTAAAGAAGGCAAGATATTGCCTGTTGAGATCTCTGTATATGCAGATAAAACTTTTACTTTTATTACTAAAGAGCCTCCAGTATCTCGTCAAATCCTAGCAGAATTAGGAATTGAATCGGGATCTAAGGTTCCAAATAGGGATAAAGTAGGAAAAATGACCAAAAGTCAGGTCATGAAAATTGTTCAATCAAAAAAACAAGATATGAGAGTTAACTCTGATGAAGCGGCCATGAATAATGTCATGGGAACAGCTAGATCAATGGGTGTCGATATCGTGGAAGGTTAATGGCGCGTAAAAGCAAAAGATTTCGGGAGATAGAAAAGTTAGTCAACGTAGAAAAAACCTACGCATTAACAGAAGCTATCGAAATATTAAAGAAATGTCCACAGGTCAAATTTGATCAATCAGTGGAGTTGTCGCTGAAAACAGGCGTAGATACTCGCAAGTCAGACCAGCAAGTGCGTGGAACTGTTTCATTACCGAATGGAACAGGAAAGAAAATGATCATTGTCGTTTTTGCAAGAGCTGACAAAGTTAAAGAGGCGCTAGATGCTGGTGCTGATTATGCAGGGAATGAAGAACTTTTAGAAAAAGTTACAGGGGGATGGACAGAGTTTAATGCTGTGATTTCTACTCCAGATATGATGCGAGAAGTAGGTAAATTGGGCAAAGTATTAGGTCCTAGAGGATTGATGCCTACGCCTAAAGCTGGTACTGTTACCGCAGATGTAGCTAAAGCTATTAAAGAAGTGAAATCGGGAAAAATTGAATTTAAAGCTGATAAAAGCGGTGTTATCAATGCACTTGTAGGCAAATTGTCTTTTTCTACCGATAAACTAATGGAGAACGCTCAAGCTTTACTATCTGCTATATCGAGAGCCAGGCCTGTGACGGCAAAAGGTATTTTTTTTAAATCTTTAGCTATTTCATCCACCATGGGCCCTGGTCTTAAAGTAGATGTAAACTCGCTAACCAACCTTCAAGGTGGTAAAGAGGTATGAGACCAGAAAAACAATTACTTTTAAATGAGATTAAAGAGCAAATGGATCATTCTACTATTATGGTACTAACAAGATACCAGAAGATGAATCCCAATCTCGCCTCGCGTTTTCGCACCTCTTTGTTGGCTTCTGGTGGCAATTTTGAGGTGGTTCGCAAACGAGTTTTACTTAAAGCCGCTCAATCAGCTGGTTTTGAACTCGATTTAAAGATGTTAAGTGGTCATATTGGAGTTGTCTTTACCGACAAAGATCCTGTCCAGGTAACTAAGGTCATTTATCAATTTGCTACAGAAAATGCTGAAGTAATACAAGTGTTAGCTGGAAGATTTGAAGGTAAAATCTTTTCTGCTAATGATGTAAAGCAGCTTTCAGAACTTCCAAGCAAAGATGAGATGCGCGCTCAGTTTTTAGGCCTGCTCGAGGCTCCATTGTCACAAACATTAGCTGTAATGGAAGCATTGCTTACCAGTGTACCCCATTGTTTAGAAAATTTTATAACCAAAGAATAATTAAAAGAGGTCATTCATGAGTACCCAAAATCAAACTATCGATCAACTTGTAGACGCTTTGAGCCAACTCAGCGTTTTAGATATGTCAAAGCTTAAAACAGCATTAGAAGATAAGTGGGGTGTTAAAGCCGCCGCCGCTGCCGCTCCTATGATGATGGCAGCTCCAGCTGCAGGAGCAGCCCCTGCAGCCGAATCTACAGAGTTTCAAGTCACGTTAGATGAAGCTCCTGCTGCTGTAAAAATTGCTATTATTAAAGTTGTTCGTGAGCTTACAGGCCTTGGTTTAAAAGAGGCGAAAGAACTAGTTGAAGGAGCTCCTAAAGTGCTTAAAGAAGCAGTTTCAAAAACAGAGGCAGAAGATGTCGTTAAGAAGATCGTTACGGCGGGTGGAAAAGCCTCTTCAAAAGGCCTTTAATTTTTATACTATTTAAGTATATTAATAGTGATTTAAGTGTTCATAGTAAGCAGAAACTTTATATGAAAGTTTCTGCTTACTGATTTTTTAAAAATTTTAAAGATAATTTTAGGAGCCAGTAAGATGCTAAAAAGGGCGCCACATCGCGTAAGTTTTAAAGAGAAACAAGAGATCATTGATCTTCCAAACCTCATTGAAATTCAAATCAAATCTTATCGGCAATTTCTTCAAGCTAATACATTGCCGCATGAAAGAGGAAATTTTGGGTTACAAGAAGTTTTTACAGAGATTTTCCCTATTAAGTCCTACGATGAAAAAACAATTTTAGAATATATATCTTATAACTTAGGAGTCCCTAAATATAGTCCCGAAGAATGTATACGTCGGGGGATTACCTATAATGTTACCTTAAAAATTAAATTTAGATTAACTGATGAGACTGGGATTAAGGAAGAAGAGGTCTATATGGGGACTCTTCCCATTATGACTGACAATGGGACTTTTGTCATTAATGGAGCTGAAAGAGTGATTGTCTCTCAGCTGCATAGATCTCCTGGAATTTCTTTTGAGCAAGAGCGCCATTCAAAAGGCTCTATGATCTATTCTTGTCGTATCATTCCTTATCGAGGTAGTTGGCTAGAAGGGGCTTTTGATTCCAATGATTTAATTTACATCTATGTAGATCGCAAAAAACGACGTCGTAAAATTTTAGCCACTTCCTTTGTACGCACATTGGGTTATTCTACAGATGCTGATATTATTGAAGAATTTTTTAGCACGCGCAAGATTAAATTTCGCTCTGACAAAGACTTTGCTAAATTAGTAGGTAAAATTCTCGCAGAAGATGTCGCAGAAGAAGATACAGGGGTAGTATTCGGTAGAGCTGGGGAGAAATTAACTACTGCTATGTTAAAGCGCATGCTAGATTCTGGTGTGCTGACTATTCGTATTGCAGAGGATGCTGATGAGACCAGTCCTATTATTAAAATGTTAGCCAAAGATACTACAGACTCCTATGAAGCTGCCTTAAAAGAATTTTATAGAAAAATTCGCCCTGGAGAGCCCGCTACCCTTGCTAATGCGCGTTCTGCCATGATGCGTCTATTTTTTGATCCAAAGCGTTATAACTTAGGCAAAGTGGGTCGTTACAAAATCAATCGCAAGTTTGGTTTGGATACTTCCGATGAAGAGTTAGCTAATGTTACTTTAAAAAAAGAAGATGTAATTGGTGCGATTAAGTATTTGATTCGTCTAAAAAAAGGCGATGAAAAGGCTTTTGTAGATGATATTGATCATTTGGGCAATCGTCGTGTGCGTTCTGTCGGTGAGCTCATTCAAAATCAGTGCCGTATTGGGTTGGCACGCATGGAAAAAATTATCAAAGAACGCATGAATCTTTTCGATTTTTCTGCAGATACATTAACTCCTGGTAAGGTAATTTCTGCGAAAGGTCTCGTAGGTGTTTTAAAGGATTTTTTCGGCAGATCACAGCTCTCTCAATTTATGGACCAAGCCAATCCCATTGCTGAACTCACTCACAAACGTCGTCTTTCATCACTAGGACCTGGAGGATTGAATCGCGAGCGTGCAGGCTTTGAAGTACGAGATGTGCACCCTAGTCATTATGGACGTATTTGTCCTATTGAAACGCCTGAAGGTCCAAATATTGGATTAATTACCTCTCTTTCTTCCTTTGCCAAGATTAATGAATTTGGTTTTATAGAAACTCCCTACCGTATAGTACGTGATGGAATAGTGACCGAAGAAGTGGAATATATGACAGCAGATCAAGAAGAGTTGTGTGTGATTGCACAAGCCTCTGCGCTTTTAGACGAACATAACATGTTTGCGGAACCCCTTTGTTGGGCTAGATACAAAGGTGAGTCTCTTAAAATTGAGACAACTAAGATCACTCATATGGATGTTTCTTCTAAGCAGCTTGTATCTGTCGTAACAGGATTGATTCCCTTCTTAGAGCATGATGATGCCAACCGAGCTCTTATGGGTTCAAACATGCAACGTCAAGCAGTACCTCTTTTAAAAACAGATGCTCCTTATGTGGGTACTGGATTAGAGTTAAGAGCAGCGCGTGACTCAGGGGCTGTAGTGATTGCAGAAGAGGATGGTACTGTTGAATTTGTAGATGGTTTTAAAATTGTTATTGCCTCTAAAATCAATCCATTAAATAAAAAAACTTATTTTCTTAAGAAGTTTATGCGTTCTAATTCTGGAACTTGCATTAATCAAACCCCTCTTTGCGGCATTGGTGATGTCGTACGTGCAGGAGATGTCATTGCGGATGGCCCCTCTACTGATAAAGGAGAGATTGCACTTGGAAAAAATGCGTTAGTAGCATTCATGCCTTGGTGTGGGTATAACTTTGAAGATGCTATTATTATCTCTGAAAAATTATTGAAGGAAGATTACTACACCTCACTTTATCTCGAAGAATTTGAATTAACTGCGCGCGATACTAAGTTAGGAAAAGAGGAAATTACAAGAGATATTCCCAATGTTTCTGAAGAGGCTTTATCTAACTTAAGCTCAGATGGTATTATTCGTGTGGGAGCTGAGGTAAAACCTGGGGATATTTTAGTAGGTAAAATTACTCCTAAGTCAGAAACAGAGTTGGCCCCTGAAGAACGTCTATTGCGCGCTATTTTTGGCGAAAAAGCAGCTGATGTCAAAGATGCCTCTTTAACCGTCCCTCCTGGAACTGAAGGAGTGGTCATGGATGTTAAAGTATTTAGTCGTAGAGATCGCCTTTCTAAAACAGATGATGAGCTTGTCGAAGAGGCTTCTCGTATCAAAGATATTCATCATGAATATAAGGCGAAAGAAGCGGATATCTTATTAGAATTTCATGAAAAATTAGGGGCTCTACTCTTGGGTGAAGTGGCTCCGGGTCACATTATGCATCGAAAGTTGGGTGAGATTATCATTAGAGCAGATGATGTAATTACTCAAGATATGTTGGAATTATTAGAAACAGAGAAAGTAGAAGATCTTTTAATTTCTGAACATGAGCTTTACAGCAATTTAAAAAATTTGCTGCTTGAATATGATCTGAATGTACAAACCTTACAAAATTTATATAAAACTGAACTTGAATTTATACGTAAAGGAGACACAGAACTAGATCCTGGTGTGATTCGTCAAGTAAAAGTCTATGTTGCTTCTAAGCGTAAGTTACAAGTGGGCGATAAAATGGCAGGACGGCATGGTAACAAAGGGGTAGTCTCTAAAATTGTCCCTGAAGCCGATATGCCTTTTTTGAATAATGGACAATCTATTGAGATTATTCTCAATCCATTAGGGGTGCCTTCTCGTATGAATATGGGACAGCTTTTAGAAACGCATTTAGGCTACGCGGCTCGCAAAGCGGGCATTTATGTGAAAAGCCCTGTATTCGAAGGTTTTCCTGAAGCTCGTATTTGGGAAATGATGAAAGATCTAGATTTACCAGAAGATGGCAAAATGTATCTGTACGATGGAAGAACAGGTGAACGTTTTGATAATCGTGTCGTCGTCGGTTATATCTACATGTTGAAATTAAGTCATTTAGTGGCTGATAAAATTCACGCTCGATCGATTGGCCCTTACTCACTCGTTACTCAGCAACCATTAGGGGGTAAAGCGCAGAGAGGAGGACAACGTTTTGGAGAGATGGAAGTGTGGGCCCTTATGGCTTATGGAGCAGCTCATCTTCTACAAGAGATGCTTACGGTGAAGTCAGATGATGTCTCTGGACGCACTAAAACTTATGAATCTATTGTAAGAGGAGATAATTTTTTAGAAGCGGGAACACCTGAATCATTCAACGTACTCCTTAGTGAAATGAAAGGTTTATGTTTAAATGTGTGTGCTGAAAGCGCTATAAAAAAATAAATTTATGGGAGAAGAGATGACAGAACATGGAATGAAAAGTTCTCGTTTTGATAAATTGACAATTCAAATCGCCTCCGATGACGTCATTTGCAATGAGTGGTCTCGTGGTGAAATTAAAAAACCAGAAACGATCAATTATCGCACATTTAAACCTGAAAAAGGTGGTTTGTTTTGTGAAAAAATATTTGGTCCTACTCGAGATTGGGAATGCGCTTGTGGTAAATATAAGAAAATTAAACACAAAGGCATTGTGTGTGATCGCTGTGGCGTAGAAGTTACCTTATCTAAAGTGCGTAGAGAGCGCATGGCTCATATTGAGTTAGCCGTGCCTGTGGTTCATATCTGGTTTTTTAAAACCATGCCCTCTCGTATTGGTAACATTTTAGGGATGTCAATTACAGATCTTGAGCGAATTATCTATTATGAAGAATATATAGTAATCGATCCCGGTCGCACTACGCTAGAGCGCAAACAATTGCTATCCGATATAGCTTTCCGAGAATCTCAAGAAAAATGGGGCTCAGAGGCTTTTGTAGCTAAGATGGGTGCTGAAGCCATACGGGAACTTTTAGAAAAAGAGGATTTATCAGCATTAGTTGTCGATCTAAAAGATAAACTTCGCAAAACCAAGTCGATGCAAGCTCGCATGAAATTGGCTAAACGTCTTAAGATTGTAGAAGGGCTTCTCTCTTCTCCTAATCGTTCTGATTGGATGGTGATGTCACATGTGCCTGTAATCCCTCCTGATCTACGCCCTCTTGTTCCTTTAGATGGGGGACGTTTTGCTACCTCCGATTTGAATGATCTTTATAGACGTGTTATTAACCGCAATAATCGTTTAAAGTCCATTCTAAAATTAAAAACTCCCGATGTAATTATTCGAAATGAAAAACGGATGTTGCAAGAAGCGGTAGATGCACTATTTGATAATGGCCGCCATGGCCATCCTGTCATGGGAGCTGGAAATCGTCCTTTGAAAGCTCTTTCGGAGATGCTAAAAGGAAAACAGGGCCGTTTTCGTCAAAACTTGTTAGGTAAACGTGTTGACTATTCAGGACGTTCAGTAATTATTGTAGGCCCTGAGTTAAAATTTAATCAATGCGGTCTTCCAAAACAGATGGCTCTGGAATTATTTGAGCCCTTTATTGTCAAACGTTTAAAAGATTTGGGCCATGTTTATACCATTCGTTCAGCAAAAAAAATGATTCAAAAGCAAGATCCTGTTGTTTGGGATGTGTTAGAAGAAATTATTAAAGGACACCCTGTCCTTCTGAACCGTGCTCCTACCCTGCACCGTTTGAGTATTCAAGCTTTTGAACCCAAACTCATTGAAGGGAAAGCGATCCGTATTCATCCTTTAGTCTGCACTGCATTTAATGCTGACTTTGACGGTGACCAGATGGCTGTTCATATCCCTTTGAGTATAGAAGCTCAATTAGAAGCGAAGATCCTGATGATGGCGCCTGATAATATTTTCTTGCCCTCTTCTGGTAAGCCAGTAACCGTGCCTTCTCAGGATATGATCATTGGTTTGTACTATCTGATGCATGATCCTATTTATATTGCGGAAGAGCATGGTAAAAAAACAAAGATTTTTAAAGATACTGAAGAGGTTCTTTTAGCTTTTTACGGCGGCGGTAGCTATAGCTGGTTTGAACACGCTAGAAAAGAGGGAGAGCGCTCTGATGATTTAGGTAGAGGGCTGCGTATTCATGAAAAAATCAAACTCCGGCTAGATTCGGGTATTATTGAAACGACCCCTGGACGTGTGGTTTTCAATACTATAGTACCCAAAGAGTTGGGTTTTCAGAACTATACCTTGCGTAAAAAGAAAATGAGTGAGCTAGTGCTTGAATGTGCTAAGAAAATAGGCATAGAAGCGACCGTTAAATTTTTAGATAATTTAAAAAATCTAGGATTTGCAGAAGCTACAAAAGCAGCTCTCTCTATGGGTGTATGCGATGTGCGTATCCCATTGAATAAGCAACAAGTGATCGATACAGCCTATCAACGTATAGAAGTAGTTAAAAAGCAGTATGAGGATGGTATCATCACAGAAGGTGAAAAAAAATCGAAGATTATCAGTATCTGGACAGAAGTATCTGATAACTTATCTGGAGATCTATTCAAACTGATCAGCGAAGCTCAAGAGGGTGTTTTAAATCCTCTCTTTTTGATGTTAGATTCAGGAGCTCGGGGTACGAAAGCTCAGGTCAAGCAGTTAGGAGCGATGCGTGGTTTGATGGCAAAACCCTCTGGAGAAATTATTGAATCTCCTATTACCTCCAATTTCCGAGAAGGTCTTAGCGTTCTTGAGTACTTCATTTCATCGCACGGTGCCCGTAAAGGTTTGGCGGATACTGCTCTTAAAACGGCCGATTCTGGTTATTTGACACGTCGTCTTGTAGACGTAGCACAAGATGTCATTGTAACAGAAGAGGATTGCGGCACTTTAAATGGTATTGAAGTATCGGCCATTAAACAGGGACAAGAAGAGCTTCTGCCTTTAAAAGATCGTATTTTTGGAAGAACCTCTTGTGATGATATTTTCCAACCAGGAGATAGAACCAAACGACTTGCGAAAGCGGGTGATGTGATGAATTTAGTACAAGCAGAAGCCATTGATGATGCCGGTA
>Ga0157376_10000689_pt1 | contig 21819 bp, 55 predicted proteins | sample M45metaG_FD_121801 | JGI IMG/M metagenome (GOLD analysis project Ga0157376, IMG submission 121801) | Miscanthus rhizosphere microbial communities from Kellogg Biological Station, Michigan, USA - M4-5 metaG | ecosystem: Host-associated > Plants > Roots > Rhizosphere > Soil | place: USA: Michigan... | reverse complement strand
CGGGAGGTGGATCCGGGGCGACGTTCAACCTGACTTATTCGTCCGGGCCTGCCATCGAGATCGATGGCTCGGGGGCCGGTGGAGTTCCAGGGAACTTTGCGGTCGGCAACAACTTCCTCAACAACACGATCGAGATCAATAACTACGCCTATTTTGCCAGCTTGCTGTTTGCTCAGAGCACGAATTTCATCGGTAATAATCTCTATGACGGGACAGCTACGACCAAAGGCGGAATAAATGCAGGGGGAGATAACGGATCGACTAATGTCTGGATCGGGCTCATAACAGGCGCCTCATACCTGACCGGAGTTGGCGCTCCTGCAATCGCTGCGCTGTCATCCGACAACACCAACCCGGCTCAATTTCCCGCAACCATCAGCGGGAATCTCAACTTGACCGGGGCGGTTCTTGCGACGGGAATAGGACAGTTCGGGACACAGATTCAATTTATCCAGTCCGGCGGTGGGTTGGGCAAGCTCGCGGTCGATGGAGTCGACTTGATCCTGTCGAATACCGGGTCGGCGTCGATGTTCTTCGACAATAGCGGGGCCGGTGGCAAGTTTATCTGGCGCACTACAGGGTTTGCTACTGTTTTGGATTATGGAAATGCGAATGCTGGAAAGTGGACATTCGCTGCTCCTATTGTTGTAAAAAGCTACACGGTAGGTACTTTACCAGTTGGTGTGTTGGGAGCACAAGTTCAAGTATCAGATGGGGATGCTGGGCTTGCTTGGGGTGCGACAGCGATAAATTCTGGAGCAGGCGCTACAAAATATCTGGTGTGGTACAATGGTGCAAATTGGACGGTGGTTGGAAAATGATTCTTAGGTCGCTCCTTCTTTTATTGTTTTTTTCTGCTTGTGCGTTAGCGCAGCAAGCTGAAACTTTGGTCTACGACGCCTTTTCTGGAGGAATAAACAGAACTGGGGGGCCAAAAACTAACTACTCAGTTCTATGGTTGAAGCAAACTGCGCAGACACTTGGGCAGGTTAATGCTCTTTCGTTCACGTCATTTCACTACTCGAATGGCGACACGGTGGGGCTCGACGGCTTCGCCCAATCCTGGGGCCGCAACAATGCCGGCGGGGACGAGGGCACCGAAGCGATAACGGCCGCGGCCTTCCAGGGTGACCGCGTGATGACTGCAACGGTGTCCGCGGTTGATAGTGGTGTCATCAGTTATATTAGTTCGGTTAATGAGGATACGCGCGGAGAGGCCCGTCCGATCATCATCACGACGCCGGCTAAGGTGTACTCTGCCGGTACTATCATTGCAGTGAGCGGAACGCCGCCGGCCGTGACTGGAGACGGGGCGCAAGATTTCACGACGCTCGGGGTGGGTTTTGTTTCAAACCTGTTCTTATCGATCGACTCCCAGGCAAATGGTGCGCTCAAGCTGGTTGTTCCCGTGCGCAGCGTCACCGACGCCACACATCTCGTTCTTGATTATGTGTCCGAGGGTGTTGATGCGTCGCTCCCTGCTCCGATGCTTCCGAGCACATATAAGATATTCAAAGGTGGAAATGTTACGTCTTTAGTTTCCCCATCCGGGGCTTTAACGGTAGCTTCTGCGGGTGATTTTTCCATAGGCGACACCATTGAACAGCCTCTTGGTTATGCTCATACGATTAAGGGCATCCACGTAGCTGTGTCCCAACAGTTGCCGTTTTCTAGCAATGCGAACGGCGCTGGATTGGTGGTTGCCAACATCGGCCCGCAGCCGTTTGCCAACGCCGGAGTGTTCAGCGGCGCCTTTGTGCAAGGGTTCGAGTTTACCGGCGTCATGACGAACGGCATCAGATTCGACAAAGACATGACCGGCGCGTTGCTGCGGTCCAACGCTTTCACGCCCGGCGCGATTACCAATCTGCTGGGTCTGTTCGATAGCACAGGGCACGATACTTATTTGAGTTATGATCGGCTGGCTGACGTGTGGAAGACAACGAAGCCCATCAGTGCCCCGGCTTTTCAAGCACCAGCCGGCCCAGGCGTCGATTGCGTCGGGCCTCCGACTAGCAACTATCATGTAAGCAAAGGGATCGTGGTCGCATGTTGAAACGTACTGCCATTCTGCTGTGTCTCGCCACTCCCGCCTTGGCCCAGCAACTCCCTCCGCTCGACCCCGCCATTCAGCTCGGCGTCTGCCAGGCCCAGCGTGCCCGCTTCCTCTCGGACAGCGAGCAGGCGCAGACCTATGCGACGCAGTTCCTCGCCGAGATTGCGGATCTGAAGAAACGCCTCGCTGAAGCTGAGGCGAGGCTGCCGAAGACCGAACCCAAATCGGAGGTGCCATCTCAATGACGAAAGCGCTGCTCGCGCTGCTGCTGCTCGCTGGACCGGCGTCCGCCGTTGATAACGGGCAGTGGGGCCACGATCCAGCGACCTCGGAATGGTTCAAGAGCCTGCACAATCCGAATGGCCTGCCGTGCTGCGATTACACGGACGGGACGCGCATCGAAGACCCCGCCAGTTGGCGCGAGAACGAAGACGGCAGCTACGAGGTCTTTGCTCGCGATCAATGGGTGCATGTGCCGAAAGAGAAGGTCGTGACCGCTATCAACCGCGTCGGCTACGCGATTCTCTGGTGGGCACCTGGCGTGGCCGGGCCCTACTGTTTCTTGCCGGGGACGCGGGTGTAATGGGCCTCGCCCCGCAGAACGGCATCCTGGCCGTCCTCGCCATCGGTCTGCCGTTCGCACTCCTGTTTCTGGTGGCGATCGTCACCTTCATCGCTTGGATCGTTTCGATCCTCTGATCCGCGCCCGGCGGCACCGGGCAGTCCCGCGACGATAACTCCATCGTCGGCGGCTTCTCTAACGAAGTAAAGGAGCACTGGAATGAACTGGGTAACCCTACTTTTTTCTCTCCTGACAAACCCTGCAATGGCGGCGCTTTTGAAGGACATCGAGGCGCTGTTCCAGCAGAAAACGTCGGCGCAGGGTGCTGCTCCGATCGACCACAAGGCTGCCATGAAGCAGGCCGTGGATGAAGTTGTAGCAAAGAGGATCAAGCAATGAAGACGATCTTGGCCCTTGTGGCACTTGTATCGTTCTGCGCTCCAGCCTTCGCGCAGGACGATACGGACTGCAATCAGTTGCAGGACAATGTTTGGTCTTGCCCGATCCCGTCCAAGCCGGCAGACCCTCCGACTTGCCACCGCTATGGCGACAACCTGATCTGCACGGGGCCGGTAGTGGTAGCCCCGCCGCCTGCACCGAAAGGTCCGACGAACTGCGGGTGGAGAAAAGGCAGGTATGTCTGCTGGTAAACGCATGCTGATGCTGAAGCTAGATGACGTTCTTGGTCTCCTTGACTACTTAGGTTGCTCTGGGGAGATCAAGAACGCTGTTTCCAAGCTTCCATCCTGGCCCGCACCAAACCCTGGGGAGCGTGATGGAAGAAACATCATGGGTCAGACTGAAGACGAGTTTTGGGAGATGGTTGATTCGACTTAAACGCTTCGGTCACGATGGACCCTGGCAGGAGCCCAAGTGGAGGCTAGAATGGCCGAACAAAACAAATTGCCCTGGTGGAAGCGGCCATTCTACTTCTTTTGGGCCATCTACAAACTGCTCACCAATAATAAGCAATGAGATTGAAATGTCCTCCGCTTTGGACGTTTTGACAAATGCTTTGTCCCGGGCTTCTTTGAGTGAGACGCCGCGTGATACGGCTGCGCGCCTGGTTGCGGAGCTGGACGCCGCCGGATTTTCCATTGTGAAGAAACTCCGCTCCTCGTTGGAAAAACGTGACGATGAAACGCTGCGTTAACTGCGGGGTACGCGTTGAGAGGCGCGTTATGTCTACCGCCAAATATTGTAGCGGGACGTGCCGTCTTGCCTACAACAATGCCAAGCGCCCTAAGATAGGAGGCAAGCGTGGCCTGGGTGCTCTTTCTTATATCCTACGACAACGGCAGACATCCGTTACGGAGGATCGGTGACCTTGACCATAGAGGAGCTGATCGCACTGATAGAGGGGTTATGGAAACTCGTACAACAGGCACGCCATCCGCCGGCTGCTGTTGGAGTCTATGTTGGCGGTAACCTGTTAGGAACCATCACCGCAAATAGAAAGGCACAGTTCATGGCTACCTTGAATGTCGGACACGGAACCGAGATCAGCATTCGGTTCCTTGACCAGCACGGAAATCCGATGCTGGTCACCCCTGTCGTAGATGCGCCTCCGATTTGGACGGACGCGCCCAATCCGGCTGGCGACGCGGTTCTCACTGTCGCACCCGACGCGATGACGGCGACACTCGACGCCAAGGCGGTTGGAACTGATGTGGTATCGATCGCCCTGAAATCAGGCGGAAAGGATTTCAGCGCATCGATCTCGTTTACGATCACCGAGGAGCCGCAAGTTCTGACCTCCATTGAGCTGGTCTCTGCGGTTCCATGAGACACGCCCTGACGGGAAGCACAACCCCCACACCCCCCAGTGCCTAGTGCACCGTCAGGCGTAGCGGCCCCGGCTTCCTCAGCGGCCGGGGCTGCCTTACCAAAGGAGAACGACCATGGCATGTTTCAATTACGAGTTAGATAATCTATCGCTGCTTGAAGGATGGCAGGGTCGTGTTTGAATTTTCCGATGGACAGGTTGCATGCAGCACATAGAAGACCTCTAACTTTTTTAATGACATGGCAATGATCCACATGGAATCCGCCGTTTCCTCCTGGTTCCGATCTTTTACAGATTGCGCATCCTCCCCCTTGCGCGCTGAGCATCTTATCGTATGCCCCGACTTCAAGGCCATAGCGTCCTTTAATACGAAAATCTCTGTAGCGACGAGGATGTTTTTCTCGCCAGCGATAAGATGCTGCTTTGGCTTTTTCAGGACTCTTTTTGCGCCACCGCGACATGCCGTCCCGATTTATCTCTCTAACCCTATCCGGATGAGAATTTCTCCAATCGGACAAAATCTTATTGTTACATTTGTGACATACATAATCCTTGCCAAGAGGTTTGTCTTTTCTGTTGACAAATTCGCTCAAGCTCTTTGGTGCGAACTGTATCCATAGTGTGCCCCTCTGTATGGCCTGTACTTACAATAAGGAGATGAAACATGCAATGCTTTACGAGTCCTGACTTTTGGGTGTATCTGATAATGCTGATCGGCGGCATCATGATTATCAGGATCGTGATCCCGTGGTTCATCTCGTTCTTCGCGTTTCCAGAGCCGATCGGCCAGGTGCTCAACATCATCCTCTGGATCGTGATCGCTTGTGCCGGCGTTTACTTCCTGTTCGCCCTGTTCAGTTGCATCTTCGCGGGCGGGTTCCATCTACCGAGCTTTCAGCCACATAGGTGAATAATGGACTGGCATCAATTCATGATCGGCGTGGCCTTTGGCTTTATCCCGGTAGGGTTTTTTTGGCTTGGATGGTTCGCTCACTCCTGGCGCGAAAGACCACGGCGGCTGATATGAGACGCAGTGAATACGAGCGGCTTCTGACCCGGCGGCACCACTGGACGCATGATATGCGTGGCGCCCCGCGGCGGCTCCTGATCGCATTCGGGGCCACGTTCGTCATCATGGTCGCCTTCTGGCTGGTGTTCTCGGTGTTCGGTGGATGAGATACCAGACCTCAAAGCTTGGCAGGCAGCCCTCGCAGCTTTCCAGGAGGCTGCGGGGAAGGATGTCAATGTCAAGCTGCAATACACGATCGCATGGGCCGGGGCGATGAATGCCGTGATGGCTTACGTTCGGGAGATGAACTCACGGGAGAAAAAGCCGTGACTGTAGGAGAATTGGCGCAGCTCATTACGTCACTTGGCGTTCTTGTCGGCATTATCCTGTCTTATAGGAACGGAAGAATAGCCGAAGCAAATAAAAGGGCCACGCAAGAAGTTCACCTGTCGATCAACAGCCGCATGGATGAGTTGCTAAGAGAGGCCAAAGCAGCCGCGCACGCAGCAGGGGCGGCGCAGCAGAGCATCACTGACCACGAAACGCCGAGAGAAAAACAAGAGCGACCAATTCAAGAGCCGGGAAGTGACCAAAAATGAAGATGACCTGAAAAAGTTGTTCGAGGACTTCAACCGAGAGCAAATGTCCGAAAGATTCAATGCGGACGAACGGGCGCAAATAAGATTATTCTTCAGAAAGGACGGCCCCGCAGAGCAGCTTAATACAGTGCTGGAGGAACGCCGCCGAAACAAATGGCTTCTCAAATTGCTCGGAATGTTCCTTCTGGCCGCTCCGGCGGTCGCAGCGGTGAGTCAAGGTTTTTCCAAGATAATCGAATGGATAAGGGGTCAGTAATGAGTCCGAGGCCGTTTCTCATTTCATTTCTAATCGGTGGGCTCGTGTTCGGGGTCGTCAGTTACATGCTTAGGAATGATCCGTGTGTCGAGACCTCCGATTTCCACATGGAACCGAACGTCGTGAAGCCGGGCGAAAAGTTTTTTGCGGTATGGACGGCAAAGACTTTGCGCGAATGTAATGGAGATCTGAATAGGAGGTTCGTAGATGACAACGGAATTGATGTGTGGGTGTTCCCGCTCTCTCACATCGTCGAGAACGGTTCACCTGGAGAAGTGCACCGGTTCCACACGCCGTGGGTCGCCCCGGTGGCTCCTCCAGGCAGACATATAGTTTTACGGAAAGATATCAGACGCTGGGGAAACTGGCTTCAAAAGTGGCTCCCAATGAGGGAGACTCAGGAAGCCGGGTTCACGATGGCGGAGTGACGCTTTGTCCATAGCAATCCCGCAAACGCAGCCGCAGCCATCCTCATATTGAGAGGCGTTCTGTTCTTCTGTTATCTTCCACTCTTTGATTTCTGTCATGTTCATTTCTCCAGTCAGCTTCAGAGCGCATAACAACAGAAGGTAGATATCACCTTTTGTCAAGTTGACGGGGAACAAGATCGGTGGTCTGACCGCCAGACTGACGGCGAGCATCCGCGGCCATGATCACTCGCCCTTTCCCTCTGGTGGACGGGGAGCGAGGGCGGCGCGGGCAAATTCTTTCGCCGAATCTCCCCAGTCCTCTGTCCAGCCGTCCAAGGCGACGATCTGTTCCAGCGCCTCCCGCAGCCGCGCGATCTCCTCTGTCAAGATAGCTATCGTCTCGGCGTCGAGGCGCATTATTTCTTCGCTATCAGGAACCTTGCTCATGCCGAGGGCGGCACGAGCTCCACGTAGCGCTGCAATCGGCACGATGGCGTTCTGCTGCACACGTGGGTCAACCCCATCGTACTTGTCTGCGGCTTGTGCGAATGGTCCGAGCGCCTCCCGCAGCGCGTCGCGCTCGGCGCAAAGAGAATTGTAAGCAAGACGCCATTCGTTAGCCTGGGCCACAATCCTGGCATTAGCAGCGTCGCGCTCGGATTTGAGTCGTTCAATTTCAGCCCTCACGTCGCGCTCCTCCTCATGCTCCGCTCCCCGTTAGTTTCATCTGAAACGTTGTACAAGTTGGCGCGATGTTCCGGCATCGTTCACGGTGTTTTGCCATCTCTCTGTAAAACGCCATCTTCCGATCTTCCAATGGTCTCAATCAGTTAGAAAATGTCCTTGGAAATGTCTCATTTCCGCGTGGTCTTTGAATTGCTTGGGTTTTCGGCGTTTGTTTTACAGTGTTTTACAATCCTCAAGAGCCTCGTAGGCCACACCCTGCGGGTCTCCGCACCCTTGCGCTATCATCATCAACGCGATTCCATATCGATCGATGTTTTTTTTCATCTCTATTTCGCGCGATGAAATGCAATCAATCGGCACCACATTTGCCAGTTCCAGATAAAGCTTTGACAGAATCTCGCTCATGCTCCGCTCCCCTGCCTCATACCATCCACTGAGATGCCGCCATCTGCGAACACTGAGTGGACGCAGCCTGAAGTGCTGGCAAATTAAGTTGCGATTGGAAGACATACGAGTTCCTTCGTTTTAGAACCCACTTGCCAGGCCAGCGCTCGTTCATGCGGTTCACGAGTTCGAGCATTTGTGCGTTGTCCATTCCCAGATCACCGATTTCGATCGGTTGCCAATCGCTCACGTCGCGCTCCTCCTCAAGGCTCGCTATCTCGCCATTCTGGATGCGACCGCATAGCTGCGCTCTCATCCTTCGTGAACCACACGGTCCCGCCTAAATCGCGACCCAGCAACTTTTCGGCCTCCTCCCTTGGGATGTAGCCCTTCTTTGCTCTCTGTTCGTCGGTCGCAAAGACCATGTGCTTTGCGCTGCTTTCGATGACGAGCCATTCCCTCACGTCGCGCTCCTCCTCTGCAGTGCGGCGAGGGCCTCATGAATGACGCACCGGCAATCTGGCGCATGGCTGTCGACGTTGCCCGGATTGATGGTCGACAACAGTCTCCGCAGCGCCTCCCGCAGCGCGTCGCGCTCGGCGCGGAGGTCGGCGATTGTGCGATCCGTGCGAATCCCCTCGAATGCTCGTTCAATTCGTTCTGTCGGCCTCACGTCGCGCTCCTCCTCAAGGCAATCACCGCCGCCTTCCCATCAGTATCCGCGGCCTGGATTGTCGCAATATCCCTGCCGATCGTAGTGGTCATTGAAGCGCCACCAGCCAGACCTGTCTCCGTTCTTGACCGCGCGCCACTTGCCTTCGAAGATTTCAAGCAGGTTGCCTTGCGAACTATAGACTTTGCCGCCCTTCTCATATGAGCCGGCCGGACGCTCGATTTGATTGCTCATCCTTCTCTCCGTCTGAGGGCTATGACAGCCGCCTTCCCGTTCGCCTTCTTGTCCCGCGAGTAATTCCACGGCAATAGCTCGGCCAAGCTGTAGGGCCTGTGTCTCTTGCCGCCGCGCCGCCGCCTGATTGCTTCCATCTTGGCCAATCTGGTCGGCCTCTCTTTTCGCTCCTTGGCAAGCCACTCGATGACCATCAAAGGCAAGACGAGGGCGCCGACCCTGCGTTTGTATCGAAGACTGCTCATGGGGCGGTGCCTCTCCTAAGTGCGATGACAGCGGCTTGTCCATTCGCCTTCTTATCCGCAAATCTGCAATACCGCTCGATCATCGGAAGCGACATGCCGACCTGATCCTGAATCTGTGTCGTGGTCGCCCCGCGCTGGCGCAGCTCTACGACGCGGGTTCCCCGCAGGCCGTGGAAGGTCGCGCCCTTCAATTCGGGTATGCCCTGCGCCTGCTGGCGGAACTGCGAGTCCAAGAGCTTGCGGCCGTAGACCTTGCCCCAGTGCTGTTGCAGGTACGGCCCCAGGCGCTTTTCCCAGATCGCCATTTCCGCAGCAAGCTCCGGGTCGATCGGGCACCACACCTCGCGGCCGGTTTTTTGCTGCGTGATCCGGAAGCCGCCGTCATCGATCATGTGCGGACCGAGGCGCACTACATCGGAGCCTCGCTGTCCGGTGTACCGGGCGAGGAAGTAGGCTCGCCGCACCATTCCGGACAATAGCATCTCTGCCGCTGCGCACTGAACCGTGGTCCATGGCTTGTGGCCTCCGTCCGATTTGTACGGCTTGACCGCTTCCGTAATTGAATGGTCAAAGTGACCTCGCTCGAGTCCCCAAGAGGACAGTGCGCGCAAGGTTCCCAAGAGATTGTTGCCCGTGCCGGGAACGTCGGAGAATTGGTCCAAGAGTCGACGGATATCGGACGGGCGCACTGTTTCAGGACGCATGTGGCCAAGTCCTCGCCGAGCAACATCAATTTGCCGTTCGTATTTGCGCTTGGTCTCTCCACTGACATCGTTCCTCGTCCTCAGCCATTGAATATACTTATCGAACACCACGTTCATCGTCACGACGACGGGAGCGGCCGGAGCGCCCTGCAACTGCGCCAGGACTGCCCAGAACTCCGGGCTCTGCGGATCGCTCGGCAGCTTTACCCGCTCTCCCGGCGACGCCGTGTTGCGGCCGGGTTGCCAGTAGAAATACTCCCGGCCCCGGCTGACGATGCGGTGCACACCTTTAGGCAGTCTCACGGCGGCCCTCTGATGTTTTGTCATGAGGAAGCTCGAGGCGCCAAGGGCTTATGCCGTACATAAAATATCTCCAGGCGCCGCACTCGCATCTCTCGACGAAGTGTCCATTTCGTTTGTCGACGCGGACCTTTTGAGCCGGATGATCGCACTCGCTCACCGCGCTCTCCCTTCATGCGTTCTGGCATTACGGACCCCGGCGCTTTCTGCTGGCAGAATCCCTAGTTTCAGCCTTTCCATCGCCGCATCAAGGTCGGCCCTGTCCCACTTGAGGCCGCCTGTGGGCAACCGGATGGCCGGGGGGAAGGCACCCTTGCGCACATTGTCGTCAAAAGTCGTCTCCGACATGGTGAGATAGCGCGCGGCAATGGCCTTGGTGAGCCAGCGGGGAGGGGGCTCGGGGTGTGCATAGCCTGGGGATAAAGTCACGGCACATCGCCTCCGGCTGGCGTCATCTCGGTATGGCGAACCACGACACGGCAATTGCCCTTCGCCCCCATCCAGAACTGCCAGTGGCTTCCATCGCTGGCATCGATTCCGAGATACCAAGCACCTTTGTCCATCTGCTCGAGGTGGATGGCGCAGCCATTGGCGATGACCTCATCGATAGAGCCGTCATCGTTCTTTCTGATCTCGACGCTCATACCAGAGATTCCCTCCGCAACACCCCGCCATGCGCCTCGCATTTGCATTCCTTCGCCGGCTTCGCACACAGCGGGCAGAGGCCCTTGGCAATCCGTGCCGACTTGGTGGCCTGCCAGCGCTCGGCGCGGTCGGCTGCGTCTCGATCGAATTGGATGTCCCAGCCGGGGCGGGAGGTCATGGGGCCTCTCCCTGCTCGATCCACGCCCGCATGGCCTTGGTCGGCAGGCCGTGGAACAGATTGCATTCGACGCTTACGCGGCTCGGCTGGTGATCGTCTCCGCAACCGGCCCACCGGTCGAGGAATCGGATCGGCACATGGTTGCGCAAGGCCCATCGGCGTTTCCATTCGCTCATGCGGGCATCTCATCATGTGTGCGTCCGTCGAGAAGGCGGCCGGCGGCTTTTTTGCCGACAAATCGGCCAGTCTTTTGGTCTCGCTCGCAGACCGAGTGACGCTGATCTTCCCCAGATATCGGTCCGCCCTGCTTAGGCCGACGCTGCCCGCGCACCAACTTCGATATGTGCTGGAAGCTGACGCCAAATCTCTTTGCCAGAACGTCCATCGTGTAGCGACCGCTCGCATAAGCAAGGCGAATCTGCGCGATTTGATTATCCGTGAGTTTGGCGGCAGGGTTCCGTTGGCCATGCTGGTCCAGCAGGCCGGTGCCGTGAGCGTGTTTCGCTTGGTCTGAATATGTGGCCAGGACGAAGTTGTTCGGGTGATTGTCGTCTCTGATTCCGTTATCGTGGTTGACGGTCATCCCTTCTGGAATGTCGCCCTTGAAATGCTGCCAGACCAAACGATGAGCGAGCCCGCAGACGCGCCGACCACCCCGCATTGCGCGAACCATAAGATAACCGCTGGGCAGCAGCTTTTCGACGCGCCTCCGCTTGCATGGAGTCAAGCGGGTGCCACCACGGCTGTCTCCGGTGCGTATGCAGACGCGCCAGATCGACCCATCCGGATCAATTTCCCATTCGCCATCATGCACAAGATTAATCAGATCACGTTCGGCTAAGCGGTGATTCGAGGGAATTCTAGCCATTTCCGTCCATCCATTTCGGGGGATGATATTTTGCGGCCGTTCTCGACGTGCTGTTTCCAGAAGAACGGAACCTCGGCAGACTCGCACTGATCGCGAAGGCTGCGGACCCAAGAAAGATCGCAGGGCCGCGCGCTTCGGCCGCTCTCCGAGCCGACAATTGCCCAGTCGATACAGCCGGCCGGCTCCATCCCCGGCGTCTCGATGGTGACAGCCTTGCATTGCACGAGATCAATCGGCCCCAGCAGCGGCTCTAGGCTGACGAACCGCACCGCCGCCGGCGTTTGTAGCAGCAGCGGGATGCGTTCATCGGCCGTCGCTTGGTCTTCAGCGCTGATGCCAAGCCAGACATTGGGGAGGGGCCACGGCGAACCAAATTTAGCCAGCGTCGCCGATAGCGCACGGCCGGGCTGGCCCATATTGCAGGCGAGCCGCCAGATTCTCTGCGACTGAGGATCGCAGCAATATGTCTGCATCCGCCCCGGCCGCTTTGTCAGCACTTGGAACGTATGTTGCGGTGCCAGCGCCATAACCGCGAACATGCGGTCGATCCATTCGTCCTTGACGAATTCGGCGAAGGTGTCCGTCATCGAGTTGACGAAGATGCGCCGCGGCTTTTTCCAGCGAAGGGGCGCGAGGAGCATCTTTTCATCAAGGAAGATTTCGACATCGGCGCGATGGCCGGGCTTGAAGTCTAGGCCAGTGCCGAGGCGGCGGTTCATGGATGAACTGTAGCAATTTTTACATCCCTCAGATACGCGTTCACAGTGCCACCCGAGATTACCGGTTTTCAGATTTCGCGCGCGAATTGGCGACCATGTCGAATTGGTCCATTCTATTTTGGTATTAGCGCCCATGTCGTTGCCTCTGTTCCCATGCCCGCGCCCTGCGTTCGTTCTCCTCTCGCTCCCAGTCGCGGCCGAAGCCGTCTGCCATTGCGTCGGCGCACCGAAAGAGCGCATCGCGAAGTGCGGCCGGGCCTGCGGTGATGGGAGAGAGGGCGCGCACCGCAATCCGGGGAGGACTCGGTGCGCGCTGGTGCGGAACTATTTCAACGCCGTTTGCGGTCGGCGCCATAGTTCCGATTGGAGTCCCTGACGGGGACCGGCTGAAACGGCCCCCGTCAGGCGATGGTCCGTCGCCGGGCTTGGCTGGACCAAGGGGAAAGTTGTGCATGTTCATTAAACGAATGCCTCCGATGGAAAGTCGCCGCCCTGCTCCTGCTCGCAGCGCGCCAGGGCAGCAGCAACAACGACGATTGCCTCGTCTAGCGTCGCCTTGGCGCTCGGAACACGGCTATTGGAGCGCAGCACTTTCAGCCTCTCTATGAGGCGGCGCAGCTCTTGGGCGCGGTTCACTGCAGCGTTCCCCTGAGCGAGGCCCGCCCATCACGGCGAAGCGCGTTCAATTCCGAAAGCTCGGCCTGCAAGCGTTCGTTCTCCTCGGTCAGGGCGCGGTTGAGCGCGCGGCTGCCGTCAAGCTTGAGTCCGGCCTGCCTGATGTACTCCGCATCGTCGGCGCGGTGGCCTGTCGTGAACAGCGCGCAGGCGAGCCATCCGACGCCAGCACCGAAGGTCGTCGCGAGATAGATTTCGAGTGCGAAGGTCACGGCCGATCCCCACCTAGATTGATCGTCACCACCAGATGATGCGCGAGGATGATCCCGCGCATCTTCTGCACGTTCGGGCTCACCCGGTAGAGCGCTGCGGCAAGCTTCAAGGCGTCGATGCCGATGTGGTCATAGAACTCGCGCTCCCCAAAATTGTGCTGTTCGCTATGGTGGGCCGAGCAGAGCGGGAGCGTGAATTGATCGGAAGGCTTTGCCCCGATTCCCGCGTTCGGTTTACCGGGTGAGCTCATGCGGATGTGGGCGGCTTCGGTCGGCCATCGTCTGCATACGAGGCAAGGGCACTCGCGAAGCGCCGCCAGATGGTCCGCGTCCGCCTGTCGGGGATTGCGGCCCAAGTCCTTGCGCCGCTCCCGGAGGAGGCGCGTGGATTTGAGAAGGCTTCCGGGGTGAGGGGCGGCGATGCGGTAGGCCATTTATGCGCCCTCCGCCTTGGCGATGGCGGCGCGGACCGCCTCACATGCCTCTTCGTTGCAGAGGTTGTCGATGGTGGTGAACTGAGCAGCAACGACTTGCAGGGCCTCCAGCATCGTCGGCGCAGCGGCGATCAGGCGGGCGTCGGCTTCATGTTTGATATTTCCGATGGAAGCGACGCTTCCGCTGCCGTACAGCGTCCATGATTTTGTGTCGCTGAATTTTTGGACTCTCCATGGCCCCGGTGTATGCTTACTCACGTCCGCCTCCCTCTCATCCGCCGGACATCGCCCTTTGTTATCAAGCGTGATGCGGGCGGCCATCATGCGGCCCTCTGCGCTAGAGATTCCGGCGTCACGCCGATCATGTTGGCAATCACTTCCATGATTGCCTGCTTGCTCGCCTGAAAGTCCTTCTTGTCCATCGATCGCCGAGATTGGCTCTTGGCAGTTCGCAGCACCACCAAGCATCCGCGCACGACAATGACGGAAAACTCTTCGCGCGATCGGAATGCAGTGGCGACGCGGATGGCCGCCGCCTTGCTACCGGCATCGACGATTTGCTCGTCGTAGAACCCGGCCTCGATTAAAGCGCGCTTTCGTAAATGTTGCGGTGACGGGTAGAGTTCGGCGAGACCTTCAGGCAGGTTTAGCCACGCATCATGCAGCCAAGCGAATTCGTGCGAATGACTCGCCTGCGAGCGCTCCTGAACCTCATCAAGGCGATAGTCTTGCCCGATAACGAATTGCTTGTCGCAGAGTTGCTGGAAGCGGCGCCACGGCACCATCGCCTCGCCGTCCCACCTGTAGGTAATCGGGTTCATGCGGCCTCCCGCTTGTAGAGCTTCGTAAGCGCTGCGATCTTGCTGTCGAGTTCGGCGAGGAACGTCGTCACCTCGGCGTTCAACGTGGCTATGGCGGCATCGTCGCGATGCACGCGCTTGACGAACAGGCGCATGCTCTCAGGCAGGCGCGGATCGTAGGAGACGAAATCGCACCACTTCCGGCCGGTGCAGGCCATCTGGAACTGCATTTGCGTGATGTATTTCGACGGGACGGCCTCGCCCAAAAGCGTATCGATGTGCGTCGATGTGCTCGGGCATTTTATTTCGAGCATGCCATCGTCTCCCACTAGTCCGTCAGGACTACAGCCGGCCGCCGCGATTGTGGGATGTTCGACGAACCCGACCAGCACTACGGGTTCATCGCAAAGGAATTCGTAAACAGTGCGGGCCTCCGGTTCCTTATCGGTGCCCCATTGCATAGCCGCGTTGGTGTAACCTTCGGCTGCGGCGCCGGTTAGACGTTCGGCGATTAGCTCGGCGAGATAGTTGGCGCGGGAGGCTCCCCACCCAGTTTTGATTCTTGCTACAACGTCGGAGGCTCGGCTTGCAGTGACGCGGCCGACGCGGGCGGCATGCCATTCTGGTGAGCCCTGCACGCATTCAATGATCTTCATGGTGCACCTCGCTTCGCCGCCTTCTTGCGCTCCAGCCAACCCACGGCCTCGGCAAATTTGGTGGATTGGATGTCGCAGACGCTCGGTGCCTTGGCGAGTTTGAGAAATATGTCAATGTTGCATCCGCTCTCCTGAATGAGGCGCTGGATCGTTTCGATCTGCTTGTCGCTCAGGGTGTCGCCACCGCCTCCAGCGCCGTTCCCATCGTCGTCCCGCTCGCCAGTGGCGATATTGAAGATCATCTTCAGGAGATAGCGCATGCCATAGGTGACGGCCGCGCCAGTGGCGTGCGTCTTCGTCATCACGTCGCCGCCCTTGGCCCCCTTGCCATCGGCCGGCATATCGATGGAATATCGGCGCGAGTGCCCCTTGTTCATCACGTCGCAGATGACGCGGACGTGGTTTTCGGGGGCGTCTGGCGCGGTGTTGAAACTTAGGGCGAAGCCGTGGCTCGTGTAGGTCGGCCTGATGGCCCGATCGAGCGCGGCATAGCTCGCATATTTTGATCGCGTCTGCGGATTGTCGGAGTCCCTGACGACCGGCCGCATTTCCGTCTGTGCCGCAGCCATGGCTTCGTTCCAGGCAGACTCGGCATTGCGCGCCGATACGCGCTCGTGCATCTCCATGAGTTTTTCGAGCCGGTCGATCGGGAATGAGACATCCCGCGCCACGCGCTCGATCATGTGGACTAGCGCCGTGTTTTCCTCCGGCGGTCGCAGAGAGATAGCTTGCGGCGCGTTCACGTCAATCTCCCTCGTAATCGTCGGCAAGTTCGTGTTTGCAGCCTTCGGTGCAGAGCGCGCCACACACGACGCAATCGCCACTTGGAAAGCGCGGATGCTGGTGTGATTGGGCATAGCCGCGCTCGCAGGGCGGCGGCTCCGGGCCAAGAAATTCGTCAGCGGGATTTGTCGTCCTCCAAGTGTCATAGGACATCACTCATCCTCCGGCGGTGCCAACGCGCGTTCGAGTGCGTAAAGCTTGCGTACAAGCGTGCCATCTACCCACGTCATCATCGGCCAAATTTCCTCCAGGCGCCGCGTGAGATCGGCGTCGTACCGCTCATAAAAGCGGTCGAGCAGCTTCCCGAGAGTATCGACCGTTTCGGCGATCACACCGATGTCGTCGGCGGCGCATTGGAGATTGATGGTGCGCGTGGACATGGCTTACTCCGCTCGCGCCAGATAGCGCTGATAGCTCGGAAACATCCTCGACTCCGGCGCCGTGATCCGCGCAGGCTCCGTGTCCCGCTCCGTCAGGATCAGGCTCGTCGAAACGAGAAGGCATCCGGCCTGGAAACCGATGGCGAAGACGAGGGCGCAGGTCAGGAGGACGGTCATAGATCGTCCGCCTCATACTCGCGCTTAAACTCGCGCATCGCGTCGGCAGCATTGCGAAATGCGCCGACCAGGTCGCCCTGCATGTCGGCGAGCCGCCCCATCACGTTCACGTCGAAATCCAATCCCGAAGTGCGGAACTTCGCGTCGGCAATGACGGCTTCGGCGTATTTCTCGACGGCCTCCATGACCCGCTGCATGTGCTCGGCAAGCTCGTCGAGGTCGTCGGCGTCCATCTCGCCCCTGATCGGCGGCGGCGGGTTGTCGCCGAGCGCGACGCCGAAGTTAGCGAAGGCGATGCGTAATGGCCCGTCGGATTGGATTTCAGCGATGCGACAAAGGGCGCGATTTAGAACGGATTGGGCGTTATCGAAGTTCATGGTGGCAATTTCTCCTTTTGCTGAAACTGGTTGCCGGTACTTCGAGCGCGCCCCGGCTGGCGCGCCCCGCTATTTCCCAGCGTCTAGGCAGCAGGCATAATCAATCTCTTCCGCCTGCGTAGCTGTGCGGCCACAAACGACGCACGGCTACGCCCGCTCTGCGGCTGCGCGATCGGCGCTCCGCTTGGCGATTTGCGGCGGGACGGCCCCGGTGGAAGCGAACTGGATGCGGTCTTGTGTATGGGCGGTCATGTGAGTGAGCCTCCTTGTGCAGATCAAAGCGTTGTCAGAGCACGACGACTCCCAGCCAGAAGGCCATCACCACGAACATGGCGAATAAGAACGATCCGATCACGGCGAGGTCGAACAGCGCGTGCGGCAGGTGGAAGGCAAATTCTCGAATGATGCGCATCAGGCGGCCTCCATCGCTGCGATGATCGCCGCCTTGACCTGTCGGGCGAAGGCGCTGTCTCCTGCCACGCGGCGCAAAGGTGTCCGAAAACCGAAGCGGTCTGGTTTGGAAAAGACTTGGCGCATGACGCGGCCGTCAGGCGTGAGATAAAAAGTGTATTCCCCGCGCCGCACCACGAAAGTGCCGAAGTTGTTGCGCTCGACTGGCGGCATTATCGTCATCGCAGTCACTCCTGTTGAAAGGTGCCGGTACTTCGAGCGCGCCCCGGCTGGCGCGCCCCGCTATTCGGCGAAGGAAATTTCAAACAAGGGAGCCGCACCGCCGCCAAGCGTAAGACCGCCGTCAATGGCGTGGCGAAAGGCTTGCTCGGTCGAGCCGTAAGCCTCTTCCAAAGCCTCGCGGTTATCGGCCGCGAAAGCCTCCCATGCGTCCATGTCCGGCAGAATGATTGTGTTGCGGTCGGTCATGTGGTCTCTCCGTTTCGATGGAGAGACTATAGTTCTCGCAGTGAGAACTTGTCAACAACAAAGTTTTCGTAATGAGAACTTTTATTCGCCGTGCATCCAAACCGCAAAATAGTAGCAGGCGAAAAACGCCGCGATGGTCACAAGGATGGCGACGAACGTGTGCATGGCTAGGCCGGCACTCGTTTGGCTAGTTTCCGCGCGCGGTCAAGTTCCTCTTGCTCGTCAATTTCCTGCATTCGCACAATCAGCTCCGCAGAAAGAGATGGTTCGGGGCGGCCGTAATACATCCATTCTAGGGACAGGCCGAACGTCTCGTGCAGGGAATCGGCGACGTCGAGCGGAAGCCGTTCTTTTCCATTGATAATTTCGGACCAATTCCCTTTGCCATATTTGATGGACTTGCAGACCGTGGTCGCATTGAGCCCCACGGCCTTAGTCCACAGGCGCAATCTTTTGCCGACGATCTCTGGGGGGTCCATCCCCTTATTATTGCTTGCATTCTTAGAACCGTCGATTGCCCGAAATAAGAACCTTGACAAGTTCTCGGTTCGAGAACTATGCTTAGGAATGCTCAAGTCAGTGGACGAAGTCATCGACGCACTAGGGGGCACTGCCGCAGCCGCAGCCGTGCTCGGGATGAGCCGCAACGGGGTCTCCACATGGAGGGCGCGCGGTCGAATCCCGCCCGACAGCTTCAAGATAATTTCCGAGGAGCTTTGCAAGCGACGCTTGCGCGCGAGCCCGGCTGTTTTTGGTTTTCGTGAGGCACCATGCTCGTAATGGCGCAAACAAACCCGCTCTCCCGACAGGGGCGTGACGCTGACCAACTTCATGCCGCTGGCCCCCACAGTGTGGCTTCCACGCGCGCGGTTGCTTCTCTGTCTTGCTGTGATCTATCCGCTCGCTACAGAGGCGATTGTGTTCGTGAGATGACACAACGTCAATGCCGAAATGGCGTGCCGCTGAAAACTTCGCGCGGTTCCAAAACGGAACGCGCGGCAATGTCGCGTAAGTGCCACACGTTTTTATCGTCCCCCCCCCAAGATGAGGGGGTGACGAACAGAAGGGGCGGGAAACGCTGGACAGGCTCCCGCCTCCTCGCCGTTCCTCCCTGTCGGCCCACGTCACGCCGGGCTGACCAACTGGAAGGCATTCGCTCGCGTCTGTTTCCCATTTTTCTTTCATCCCGCCACCCACCATGCCAGCGCCCACACCATCAGGGCCAGCCAGGCACCGGTCCACAACACCAGCACGATCGCGCGTTTGGTCAGAGTGCGCAGCGTTTCCTCCCCGCGTTCCAGGTAAGGAACCTTTGCGTATGAACGCGGCGGTCGCAAATCTCGGCACCGCACAGATGTGCGACACGTCCCGCACAGGGTTGCGATTGACGGCCGATGTCATGCGCGCCGCGCGCAACTGCTGGAGCGTGAAGACGCGCCTGCATCTTGCGGAAATCACGGGCTATTCGGTGCGGGCCTGCGAGAGTTGGTTGGCTTGCGAGCGCAAGATTCCCGCCGACGCTCTCGCCGCGCTGATCCGCTCCGAATGGGGCCTCGAATTTCTTTCTTCGTTGATGGCAGAAAGCTCCGTCGCTTGGTGGCGTCGGTTGCTTCGCGTGAACATCGTTGCGTCCGTTCTGCGTCGGCGCGCTGCCGATAAGCGCCTCCTCGAACGTGCTTTGGAATCCGACCGTGACCTCACCGACACCATGGCTCGCGCCGCGACTGCCCTTTGCGTTCAAGACGAGGACTTCGGCAGTGTCTTCGCTGATGGGGTCCGCTCAGTGGCTCGCCCGCCGGATCGCACCTTGGCTCGCGCCGCCGGGCTCCCAGCAAAGCCGAAGGCGCGCCATCCGTGAATTGTATCGCGCGCATCGCATGAAAGAACTGGCCTATCTCAGGCCGACGAGGAGGTCGTTTTGAGTGACCGCAAGATTGCCGAATCCCGCGTCATCCATTCCCGCGCCCTCGCGGCCTGGGGTGAGGCGACCTGCTTCGCCGCGATCGAGGTGGCGCGTGATCTGCGGTCGGGGGTAATCCCGCCGGAGGAATACGACCAGGGCTGTTTCTACAGGATCGGATGCGGGTCGGCCTGCTGCATCGCCGGGCACATCGCGTGGCGGATGCGCGAGCCGGTCGAAAAACTTCTAAAACGGACAGGTTATTGGGGCGCGGCCGTGCCCTTCAGGCTCGTCAAATCTCCGACCGATCGCCTGTTCGCCGCCTCCCGCCACTCCAATCCGCAGCTCGCCGCAGACGCCATCGAGAGATTTGTATTCGACGGCTCTGACGATCCTTGGATGCCCTGACCGTAATTTTTTTTGTCGCGAACCGTATGTGCGTTTCTCGTCTTTGAGTTCCGCGTAACCGCTGCGTTTCCACTGATTACACCATCGCTCGCGCGGGGAGGCGCGGACGCATGACTGACTCAGCATTCGAGCAGATTAAAGATGGCCTATTGGAGGCCATTGCCGTCGCCGAGGGCGAAGCAGAACCGGTATCCCAACCGACCGTCTCCCGGGCCGACGCGCTCACTCGCGGCCTAACATTCTATTTCAACGGCGTTCCCTGCGCGCATGGCCACGTCGCCGACCGCTATACGCGTAACGGGAAGTGTCGCGATTGCGTGAGAATGCAGCGCAACTACCAGGGCGGTGCCCCGTCGCAAGAGTGGCCCGCTGACAAGATCGATCGGCTGCGCGAACTTCATGCAATGGGCCAAGTTTACAGCCTCATTGCCGCACATCTGGGTGTCAGCTGCTCTGCTGTGGCCGGAAAGATCAAGCGACTCGGTCTCGCCAGCGCCTCCCCGGTCCTACGTGTGCCGCGCAAGCCCAAGGCTGCAGCCCCGCCCGTCACGCGGGGCGTAAACACTTACGGCGGCATGGCGACCAAGCTGGCGCACGCAAAGCGCAAGGAAAAGGCCGCCTTCGGAATCCCGGAGGCGCGCGTCGAGCGAAAGCCAAGGCCGATTCCCGAGTTTCCGGCGCCCGATGCAATCCCTGCCACGGCCTGCACCATCTTCGACCTGACCAGCGAGACATGCAGATGGCCGGTTGGCCCGGACACCGGCCGCGGTCAACTCTTCTGTGGCTCGCCTGGGGCCGACCTTGCGGCGGGAATGGCATATTGCGGTAATTGTGCTCCTCGCGCCTATGTGCCGGCACGGTGGCGGCCGTGATGCTGCGCGTCATCTCCCTCGGTGCTGGCGTCCAGTCGACCACCATGGCGCTGATGGCCGCGCATGGCGAGATCGGGCCGATGCCGCATTGCGCGATCTTCGCGGATACTCAGGCCGAACCGAAAGCAGTTTACCGACACCTTGATTGGCTCGAAAAGCAACTTCCGTTTCCGGTTCATCGCGTGACGGCCGGTAATCTTCAAGATGAAATTTTAGGGGCTGTCCGTGGCACAAACCGAATTGGCGCTCGGCCGCCGTTTTTTACGTCGAGCGGCGGCATGCTCAATCGACAGTGCACCCAAGATTTCAAACTCGTGCCCATACAGCGCTGCGTCCGCTCGCTCCTCGGTCTAAAGCCTCGGCAACGCGCCCCCAAAAGTCCCGTGGTGGAACAATGGATCGGCATTTCCCTTGACGAGGCGATCCGAATGAAGCCGTCAAGGCTTCCTTACGTGGTTCACCGCTGGCCGCTCGTCGAATTGAGGAAGACCAGATCAGATTGCTTGAAATGGTGCGAGTGCCGCGGTTACCCGCGGCCACCGAAAAGTGCCTGCAAGTTTTGTCCATATCACGATGATGCCCAATGGCGGGCGCTTCAAGATATCCCTGATCCAGAAGACTTTGCGGACGCTATCCTAGTTGATGAGGCTATTCGATCGGGTGTTCCAGGACAGCGCAATGGAGAGCAATGGTTTCTTCACCGCAAACGGATTCCTCTTGCCAAGGTTGACCTTCGCACCGATGCCGAAGCCGGCCAGCCCGATCTATTCAACAACGAGTGTGAAGGGATGTGCGGGGTATGAGCAGCATCGCATGGTGGCGACCGTGAGTAGCGTGTGAACGATGGCCGCCAAATCATCAACTCTATGGTTTTGGAGCGATTGGCTTGGTGACCAAGAGGTCCGCCGGCTCACGCCCGAAGAGCGTGGCGTATGGATTGACATGTTGGCG
>Ga0157376_10000685_pt1 | contig 21910 bp, 12 predicted proteins | sample M45metaG_FD_121801 | JGI IMG/M metagenome (GOLD analysis project Ga0157376, IMG submission 121801) | Miscanthus rhizosphere microbial communities from Kellogg Biological Station, Michigan, USA - M4-5 metaG | ecosystem: Host-associated > Plants > Roots > Rhizosphere > Soil | place: USA: Michigan... | reverse complement strand
GACGACGTATCGGTACACTTGAGGATGTTATCAATGTAGAAGGAGACTTGGGAAACCGCCACGTTGTCGGTTACAGAGGCAGAAATCTGGCTATTCCCGGCAACGGTTGATAGGCTCGCTCCTGAAATGGGGCTCAAAATCGAAACAACCGGGGGGGTAGTATCCTTCAGCACCACATTATTAACATTTACGGAAATCGAAGAGGACCCGAGATTCCCGACGGCATCCGAAGCAGTCACCTTAAGGGTGTGACTGCCGTTGGCATAATTTGCGGTGTTCCAGGCAAAGGAAAACGGTGACGAAGAGGCGGTGGCGATCACTTGACCATCGACGTACAACTGAATCCCGGTGACACCCACATTATCCGTAGCTGACCCCAGAATGGAAAGGGAGCCCGAAACTGTTGCGCCATTTCCCGGCGTGCTGATGGAAACCGAGGGGGCTATAGTATCTGAGATTACCGATCCCGCAGCCTTCACAGCCTTGTAGGCATTGACTCGGCCGTGGCCAAAATACTGGTCCCACCCGACAGTTCCCAAATCGTCTGTTTGCTGCTCCACGATGTTTACGAGCTGCGCAGCGGAAAGACCGGGTTTTACGGACAACACTAATGCCCCAACTGCCGCAGCGATCGGGGAAGCAAATGACGTCCCGCTCCAGGAACCATAACCACCGCCCAGCGTCGTTGTGAGAATTCCGCTGCCCGGCGCCGCAACATCGATCCAGCTCCCATAGCTGGAACTGGAAAAGATGCCGTTTGGATCCGTAGCGCTGACGGCCACGGCGTTGTTGCAGGCTGCCGGATAGACCGGGGTGGAAGTTGCGTAATTACCAGCTGCGGCGAAGACCACGGTTCCTTTGTTCCAGGCATAATCAACAGCACTCTGCAACGTACTGGAAGCCGACTGTGTGCCCACGCTCGCGTTCACAATCCGTGCGCCGTGATCGGCGGCATATGTAATAGCGCTCGCAAGGTTCGATACGGAGCCGCCCCCAGCGGAATCCAGAACTTGCAAAGGCATGAGTTTGTTCTTCCAACTCACACCGGAGACACCCAAATTGTTATTACTGACTGCTGCGACCGTGCCAGCAGTGGCAGTGCCATGGCCGGAAGCACCTCCGTTATCCTGAGTATTCGACGTCCCAGTCACAAAGCTCCATCCGGGGACCAGGTTGCCAGCCAGATCGGGATGTGCCCAATCGGCACCTGTATCTGCCATCGCGATGATCACATTAGAACTCCCGGTCGTCACGTCCCAAGCACTAGGGGCCTGAATCGCTCCCAAGTGCCATTGCGACGAAAAATAAGGATCGTTCGCGGTGCCAGTTGAACGTATGACTGCATCTGGCTCGACGAAGGTGAACATCCCCGTTTGCATCAGCGCTGCCATGACATGATCTAATGCTGGTTCGGGAACTTGAAGGACATGGACATTGATCCTGGCAATTGTTCTTTCCAGGCGCGCTCCGAATTTGGCAAGCGCCACAGCGACGGCATTGGGACTAGCGCCGAGCCTGGGTTGGGCAAGCAAGCGGCCCGAAATGTGATCGTTGCCCAGTGGTGGAGCTGCGGATAACACTACGCAAGATACAGCCAGCAGAAACAGTAAGCTTCGTGGTATTTTCATGCAAGAACTCATTCGGATACTAGTACTTAAGGGTGGACGATTCAATACTATAACTGGGCTTATCCAGGTCGTCAACTTTCTGCCTAGAGGGAAAACTCGTTGTAGATATAACTGTGGTGCTGATTCTAAATGAGTTATCATAGAACGCTGCGCAATCCACGATGCGGCGTGCGGAGCGAGATCCTGGTCCGCTAGGCCTCTGACGCGGTCCTCATGCGACTTCGGGGGTGGCTGGTACTGGGAATAGCCGCTAAGGCGATGTTCAACGCCACTACCGGCACAGTTTTCGGTATGGGATAAAAGGTGTCTTGTAGGTCTAAGGGGCATAGTGGATTACTCGACAGCCACCAGAATCGTGTTGCTCCTGACGGCAGTCCCGTCTTCACGAACCGACTCGATCGATACTTTCACTTCGTTGCCCGTGATCCCTCCGGGGACGACGGAATGGATTTCGCAGACACCCGGGAAGGCGCTGGGCCGCAACAAAGTGATCTGCTGGTAATCGTGTTCGAAGTGAAGAAATGGCCGGGGAGCGTCAGAAATCTCAGCGCAGTCAATGCCTGTCGCAAACAGGGTGATCGTGTCGCCGGCGGAGACCGGCATTCCGGCCCTGTCAAATCGCGGCAATGCGGCCAGGCCGTGAGCATGGAGGATCATGCCCACCCCAACACCCGAACCGTCCACTGAGAACAATCCCGGAGCCGTCTTCACCATTACTGTCCGTACTTCATTGGAAACCTGGTCGCCTGCCGCGACCGAGATGGCAAGCGGGGTTCCTGCCGCCAGCGAGGGGCAAAGGAACTCCACTCGCTCGTCCGAAGTCCGGACGACCAAAGCGTCGGCTCCATTCACCAGTACGCGAATTGTATCCTCGGAACGAGCCGCACCCAAGGACGTTCCAATCAGGGCGGCTAGGGCTCCAGGACTGCATGCTGCCACGGCGCCGGAGCCGGCTCCATTACGCAGGCCGGACAAGAAGGGCCGCTGGGAGACAACCCGAATGTTGACGGTCTTGGCCTGAGTGAGCCCCAGAGAATTGGTGGCGATGAACGAGATCCCGGTGAGGCCGAGGTCCCGATCCGCCGGAGTCCACTCAAAAAGACCGGACGCCGCGTCGAACGTGGCGTTGTCCGGTTTGCTCGCAACCACCAGCGAAACCGGCAGTCCCTGATCGTCAATGGCGTCTGTAGTGAAGCGGACCGGCGATCCAGGCTTGGCGGTCAGGTTTTGCGGTACCCGGAGGTGGAGCGACCCGGATGAGACCACGAGCAGAGATTCTGTGGCGGCGTCTGAACCTGAACGGGCTTCGATGGTGACATTCTCCTGCGGGCTCGCTTCATCGGCGGTGACCTCGAAGCGCAAAACAGTCCGTCCATTCCTGCTGAGCACCGTAGGCGGAACCTTCACACGTTCAGAACTGCTCGTAATCGCGAACTCAAGTGCATCCGCGGTATCGTCCGGCTTGCGCAGGATCTCGCACGCAGCGGTGCCCCCTGCAGCGATGTGGCGTTTATCGCAGACGAGTCGCAGCGACGTAGAGGAAGCCGGGGATGGGGTTGTCGCTGTGATCGTCTGCGTCTTCGTGATTGACCCCAGGGTGGAGGAAACAATCGCCCACCCGGCTATTGTCGGGGACAAGGTGAACGGGAACGTGGCGCTCACTGAGCCAACCGGAACCGCGACCGTAGCGGGAACAGTCAACCCGGCGTTAGTAGATCTCACAGATACGACGAGTGCGCTCGACGGGGCGGTTGTTAAGGTGATCGAGCATGTTCCGCTCTGCCCTGGCGCTAGCGACGCCGGTGAGCAGGCAAACAAAGAAAGGGAAGTCTGGGACGGTGAAAGGATTATGGGGAACGACACTGCGGCTTGTCCGACTTGGGCACGAACCGTGGAATTCTGCGCGGTGCTGATAACTCCAGCACCAAGCGGGAAACTCGCGGATGTGGAACCGGCGGGTACGGTTAGCGAAGCGGACAACTTGAGCACCGTTGGAACAGTAGTTGACAACAACACCTGGGTTCCCCCAGTTGGCGCGTCGCGGGTGAGTTGAACCGTACAGAGAGTACTTGTACCCGGCGTGAGTGTGCTGGCCGAACAAGTAAGCGATGTCGGTGCCGGAGGGCTTCCCAACGATAAGACAACAGCCCGGATGCTGGTACCCAGGGAGATTGCGACCGAGACTGTTTGGTTTGAAGCGCTGACGCCGGCCGTCACCTGGAAACTCGTCGTAGTTGCCCCTGACGAGACCGTTGCCGAAACGGGAAGGGTGAGTATGGCAGTGGAACTGGCTGCCACCGTCAAAAGAACGCCTCCGGCTGGAGCCGGCTTGGAAATGACCGCTGTGCAGGTAGTGGAAGCCAAAGGCAGCAAGATGGTAGTGCTGCAAGCGAGAGAAGAGACGACCAACGGAGCCGTGACTGTCAGCGCAGTCGTCGTGCTCACGCCGGCAAAAGTAGCCGTAATGGTCGAAGTCTGGTCTGAGGTGACAGGCGCCGCGGTGACGGTAAAAATGGCGCTGGTAGCGTTCGACGCGATCGCAACGGTAGCCGGCACGGTAATGCTGCCGGTAGCGGTCAACGCGATACTGGCCCCCGCGGCGGCCGAACTATTCAAAGTGACCGTACAAGCTGCTACTGCGCCAGGCGCCAGCGATGATGGGGTGCACGAGAGCCCCCTGAGGAGCGAGGTGACGACCGTGGTCGCTGTACCGCCGGTGGGATTGATGCTGATTTGTCCGCCTGCAAGCGATGCTCCGAGGGAACCGGAAACCCCGATTGGGGCTGAGTTTGCGCCTTTCGCCAGCGTGACCGAAACTTTGGCGACGATGCCGTTAGCGATGAGGTTGGTATTGATGCCGGTCGCAAGGCAGGTGTAGCCGGCTGACGAGCCCGCGCATTTCACCGTCTTGGCGGCGGCAGTCAATGCGGGGCCTGGCGTCACGGCAAAACCGGTGACCGAACCGGCTGGGTAGGTGAAAGTCCACTGGATGCCGACAGGTTCAGTGCCGACGGGAGACGATAGTGTAAGGTTCATCAAAACAGCAGAGCCAGCCGGCGCGCTCGCAGAGGACAAGACCAACCCAGACTGGGCCAGGAGACTGTTTCCGAATAGCAGCGGAAGTGGTAACGCTATGAGGACGTTACGTAAAGTTCGCTTCATTGCCAGTCGCTATTCTGGAGGACTTTATGCCAGTTCCCAGGGAAATCAGCCTTCCGGCGCTGCCCTACAAGCGACATGCGTGCGAACGAAATTCGGGAATATGTCATGGGAAATATAGTACGAAGCGCCGAGTATAACACCCCAAGTTCCTGGCATGGTGTCCCTAAATCCTCAGATCTATTAGGTTTACTTCCGATCTAGAGAGGACTGGAGGGCGGTAGTACGAATTGTCTAGAAAGGACTACCGAAAGGGAAGAATCCCTAAGAAAATCAGTCTTCAAACAAAATAGCCTCAGGTGTCACCTTTCTACTGTGTAATAACGATCACATGGGTTCATAGCCCATTGATTCCAAAGAACAATCTGGAATGGCCCACTGTTTGCAAATCGGGGACTCACCGCAAAAATAAAAAAGGGGAAGTGAATGACTAACCTCGGGTACATCATGGTTTGGAAGAACTGTTTCCGTTGTGGGAAGGAATTCCGCAGCGGAGACAGGGAACGGATTTGCGAAGCCTGCCGAAAACCTAAGGAGTCTAGTCGCTTGGTCGCGGCCACCCTGAGTTTCCGGGAAAAGCAGGTGATTAACCTGGTGCGGCAGGCAAAGGCGAATAAGGAAATTGCTTACGACCTGCATCTCACGGAGGGAACGATCAAGGAATATCTGAATCGGATCTTCCGTAAATTGGGGGTCAAAAACCGGACTGAACTCGCCATTTGGGCGTTGACCCATACAGTGGCAGTGGCTTATCCGACCAGCGAACTAGCCTCCTGATCGACCGTGCGATTTGCCGCGCCATGCGGGGTGGTGGCAAACATTGCCACGCACCTACACTCCAGTGTCGCGGCGGAAGGTGACACGCGGGAAGTGTAGTCCAGTGGAAAGACCGCGCTTAGAACAGACGTTGTTGAAGATCGCGTTTGCTCCAACGTTCAAATGTGGGCAAATTGAGACCTTCCCGAATGGACGATTTGAGACGCCCAAGGGCAACTTCCCGCCGGGTGGCCTCGGGAATCCGGCCGAACCACTCCGGTTGCTCGCGCTTGATGGCTTTCATCTGTTCGCGTAGCGCAATTTCGAGCCGCTCGGTTTGGTATTCGGATTCGAGCCGCTTGCGAATCTGCTCCTGACAGAATTCGTCGTACTCCGTTTCCAGTTGAATCGCACGGCAGCGCTGTTCGTTATCGGCCTGCTCTTGCGCTTCCCGAAGGCTTCTTTTTCTGGAGGTTTCGAATTCCAGCGGAACAGAGAGATTATTCTCAATTGCCCAAATGATAAAGCCCGCTGGATTCGAGATCTTCCCCCGGCTGCGGCGATCCTGCTGGATGAGATACTCCGCATATTCGATCTGGTCGAAGACGGGTTGCTCGTCCGGAATGTCGAGCGCGAGTTGCCGGGCTTTCCTCTCAGCTACACCTCTTTGCACCAGTTCATTGACCCAGGCGGGCAAACGCGCCTCTAAGGCAGCCCGAGCTTCGGGATTTACGACGTTTGAAAAATTGGGCAGACACAAGAGTCGTTTCCCCGGGGACAGCGTGAGTTTGAAATCCGTACCACGGGCGGATCGGATCAGTTCCCAGCTTGAAAGGTATCCGATATTCGTCAGTTCGTCGAGCGACGGCTCGAGCACCGAACTGGCTTTGGAAAGGTGCGGGTAAGCGCGAATATTGAGCAACTGACAGAGGTCCGGATACTTCTTTTCGATGGTCTGCCCGCGGCTGGCGTAGAACCAAATGCTGAGGTGGCCGAATAAGGCTTTGGCAATGTCCCTCTTCAGTTTCAGGTACGCATTAAAATCCAGGGGCAAGAGGTATCCCTGATTAAGATTTGTGAGCTGCCATTGAGAGAGGTACACCTGGTAGAACTCGGACCTGGTCCCGTCATGCAGTTCTTCCCCGACAAGTACGACACGGTCGAATACGTGAAACGTGTCGGTGGCGTACTGGCGCCGGTCGGCCAGAAAAATGGATGCTTCCGACATGATGGTGGTGGCCACCATGCGCTTGCACCAGTCGTTGATTTCGTCGTAATGGAAACCGCCTTTACGCAGGCGCAGCAGTTTGATCATATCCGCCCCGCTGAAGCGGACGGGATTTGCGAGCTGGCCTTGAAATTCCCGTTGGTCTAAGGCGATTTTCATGAAGGCCATGTATTTGTCGCGATCGGCCGTGGTAGGGAGTCCAAGGCTGGGAATGCCTTCGATTACCGCCTTTGCCTGGATTTTTTGTCCGTCGGGGCGGCGGAAGACCTGCACCACGGTACGCGAGATTTCCCGGTTTGCCGTAGAGGCGAAAAAGCCAAGTGAGTGCAGGCTTTTCTCGACCCGGACGAGGTCTACCTGTTCAACAACAATAGGCAGAAGCTCTTGTGTGGCATTGTCGGTGGTCTGGGACATTCCGGGGCGTGTACCTCGCGGTGGCGATGATGTTTATGAAGTGTACTATGAGAACAACATATAAAACCTATGGATGACAGGAAGCTATTGATTTCACGTCACTTAATAGTGATCTAATTCCACGGAACTACACCGTTTGTGCCACAGACCTTCACCTTGGCTTCCAGGGGCCTACACCAGGACTTCCTTGGGCCTTCACCAGATTGCCTTAGGCCTACACTGAATTTCCAGTCGCCTACACTATATTTCCACGGTCAATCACCTGGGTAAGATCTTCAAAGCCCCGCTCCGGGATGTTCCGCCCTTGTACGCGCCATCCTTGTTTCCACCCCTTCAGCACCTCTCTAAAAACGGGCTCTCCAGTCTGAATACCCATGTGTTTTCATCGGTTTGGAGGACTTATTAAAATCTGCCACGGAACTACACCACTTCCAGACAACTACACCGATTGCCACGGAACTACACCAATATCCCTGGGGTAAGCGGTGGAACTTCAGGTTTCTTCCACGGAACTACACCTTGTCCACAGAGATAGCGGTTACTCTCTTGCTATTGCGTGACGCTGGCGGTAGCCGATCCGACCCGGTTGGTCAGGGTCACGATGGTAGCAGTAACGGCGTTGGCATCACCGGTGATTGTGAATGGCTGGGTCAGGATAAACTGGCTGCCAAACTGGCTGTTGTTTGGATCCTGGAACCAAGTGCCGAACAGGGCATTCACGTCGATGGTGAGCGATGAGGCCGAAGGCTGCAATGTCTGGCCGGAGGCGGCGCTGAAAGCGAAGACTGCTTGAGTGACTTCGCGAGCGGTCGAGTAACCGGTGACCACCACAGTGACGGTGCTCCCACTGCGACTCATGGTTGCGGAGCGGATGACAGGCGCTGCCCGGGCGATCTGGGCAGTAATGGCGGGTGCCGGAGTGGGGGTAATATCAATGCCCCCGGCCAGCAGCCGCAGGGAGACGGTGATGGTGCCCGCAACCGTACCCGTCTGGACCGCAAGCGGAGCGTCGATGGTAGTGCTTCCGGCCGGAATGTTAAAGGTCGCTGTGGTCCCGCCCGACGCAAATTGAACGGTTCTGTCGGTCGGCCCGCTCTCCGGTGCGAATGTCAGGATGGCCTGGCCTGTGATGGGCGCGGCGAAGGTATCGCTGAGCGTGATCGACAGCGGGAACTGTTGCGCCGGCGCTACAGGGTTGGGCAGCCCGGAGAGGGTGACATTAGGCGCAGGCGGCAGGTTGATATTCAACGTGAAGCGGTCGGAGATGTTGGCCAGGGCGTTGTCTGATGCGGTAATCGCGGGGGTGAAATTCCCGGCCGCGGTGGGTCTCCCGCTAATCTGACCCGTGGTGGCGTTGATGGTGATGCCGGCCGGGAGTCCGCTGGCGCTCCAGCGATAAGGCGGCAGGCCGCCGGAGGCGGCCACGGTGGTGGAGTACGGCTGGTTCAGGATTCCATCCGGCAATTGCCGGGGTGTGGTGAAGGACAGCGCGGGGGCATTAATCGTGATCGGAATGGACCGGCTCGCCACTGCCGATGCAGCGTCCCGAACCTCAATGGTGAAATTGAAGTTGCCGGCTGCAGTGGGAATGCCGCTCAAAGTGAGAGTGGAGGCTGTGAACACAAGTCCGGGCGGCACCGAGGATCCGGCGGCGATAGCCCACGTAAACGGCGGCGTGCCGCCGGTAGCAGTAACCGGAACGCGCTGGTTGTAGTTGACGCCGACCGTCCCTGCCGGAAGCGGAGAGCCGACCGTAATACTCAGCGTAGGCGCATTCACCAACAGTGAATACGATTGTCTTGCGGTCCTCGCAGATCTGTCGGCAACCTGCACGGTGAACGTCAGAGTTCCCGCCGCTTGTGGGGTGCCTTTAAGATCACCGGTGGCAGGATCGAGCACCAAGTCTCCCGTGCTTCCCGAAGTAATGCTCCAGGTATAGGGCGGCGTTCCTCCCGAAGCGCGGAAGGTCTGCACGTAGGGGACACCGACTGTGGCGTTAAAGATCGGGGCGACCGTAGTGATGGTAAGAGGAGCTATGTTGATGGTCAGTGTAACGGTGCCAGTTGCCTTATTGTTGTTCGTGTCCGTTACCTGGACAGGGAAGCTGAAACTCCCCGCCGCCGTGGGAGTGCCTGAAATGATGCCATTACTTGCCACACTCAGAGAGTCTGGGAAGCCTTGGCCAACGGCCCAGCTGTACGGCGGTGTTCCGCCGCCGGCCACCAAAGTCTGGTTGTACGGAGTACCGACGGTTGCCGCCGGTAGTGCGCTGGTAATGACCGACAAACTTCCGCTGGTGCCGGCGATAGTCACGGAAAGCGAACGGGAGGCAGAAACCTGCCTCGAATCCGTAACAAGCAGGGTGAACGTGTAGTCGCCTGCGGCGGTGGGAGTTCCCGCTAAGGTGCCGACGGAATTAACACTGAGACCGGGAGGGAGTTGCCCGGTGTAGGACCATGTGTAAGGCTGGGTGCCTCCGGTAGCCTGAAGGGCCTGGGCATAAGGCACGCCGACGTTACCGGGGGGAAAGGAGGAGTTGACGATGCCGAGGGTGGTTTGCGCAGTCAGAGTTCCACCAAAAAGGACAAAGGCGAGTGTTGCCGGGAGCAGGTAATGTCTCATTGGCCGCTCCATTTGGAGTCTGACGAAGGGGCGTCGGATGGCACAAACCAGACGCGGGGTGCGGGAGTGGAAACGTCGAATAGCATCACGGGACGATCGGAGATTTCGTTAATCCGGTAGAGATTGGAGGTAGTCAGCGGCTCGATGCCGGTTGGAACGCAACCGCAATCGATAGTTTCGATCGATGCGGAAGCGAAATCGATCACAGCGATTGTGCCGAGCCGGTTGGCGGAGTAAGCACGACTTCCATCGGCGGAGAGCCGCAGGGCCACCGGGTCGGCGGTCCGTTCCTCGCCGTTGTAGACCTGCCGGACTTCGGCCGGCACGCCCGTGTTGAGAATTCGGTAGATCGATCCATTGGGGGCGAGGCCTGCCGCGTCCCGACTTCCGGGCCGGAAGGCCGCCACGGCAATTGGGCCGGACAATGCCAACTGTACGGGCGCGTATCCTGGTGCAAGCAGCCAGGTGGAAGCTGTATCGCCGGAGCCGGCTGAAAACAGGACGAGCTGTGCATCGTCGCTGACCGCGATGGCGGTGGGCGTTCCGGACTCAGGCGGAGTCGCCAGGTCCTGCACCTCGGGGGAGCCTGAGAGACCGGTCAGAACCTGAAGCCTGGTGCCCACTGCGAGTGCGGCGGTTCCTGAAGGGCTGAAGATTAGGCGGGATGGGGCGGGGGACACGCCAGGAACATCTTGTACTGTCTCGGAGGGCAGGTTGACCGCCTGGAGCTTGCCCTCGCCGGCGGATACGCCTAGCGCCAGGTCGTGACGAGGGGAAATCGCTACGGCGGTGAAGCGCGTGTTGCGTGTGCCTTCGCCCAGAATTGCGGCGCCCGGGATTCCATGAATCGGTCGGATTTGGCCGGATCTACCGTCCCAGGCGACCCCTAGGCCAGGTATTCGCGCCGTGGCAGGCTGGGCGGCGGCAGGCACCGTGCACTCGCCCAGGAGCAGGAGAATTGAGGAAATCCGCATATTATCGGCCCCCCGTGATCGTGCCGGTTCCCGGCGTAATTCCAATTGGGGTGGGGCCGGCCGGAGGAGTCGGAGGGGCGTTGGTCTGCTTCTGGCGGGTGGCCAGGTATACACCCGCGCCGGCGGCAGCGCCGACAGCAACAAGGACGACGATCAGGACACCGTGCCCACCCTTCGCGTTAGGGTTGGACGGTTTGGCGCCGGGCGGGAGCACCGAGGATTGCATTATGGAGGTTCGCGCACTCAGGTTCCGGTAGGAGGCATTCACATGGATGGGAACCTTCCCGGCGACTTGATTCATTTTCAGCCCCGTGGCAGTTGCTATGCCGTCGCGGTCCGTCATGACCATCAAAGTCTTGGCCGCGTTGCCGAACTCGCCGGTGGCGCCATCGGTCGGCAGGGTGAACACCACCGCCGCTCCGGCCACGGGTTTATGATTTTCATCTTCGACCCGGATCACCGGATCGCGTGCGACGCGCTGGCGCACATTGTTGGTGGCGCCCTCTCCCTCGACCACCACAATATTTAATTGGGTGGGGAGGGTCTGTGCCGGTAAGGCAGGAAATGAGATTAGAATGCAAATTAGAAGAGCGAGCGATTTCATTTGCAATACCAGAAAGTCCGTTTCGGCCTCGAGGCGTGGAATCCGCTCCGATCCAGCCTATACCAGCAATTCTTCCTCCGCAGATGACAACGCCGGATTAGAGGCGTTTGGCGGACGAATGGCAGGAAACGATAAGGCTCAAGACGAGGCAGGCCGCAGTTTACCAAAGATCCAGAATAATTCCTAGACTTTCTCCGGTGGTAGGCGCATATAATCCCCCGAGTAATCGGGGCGGGAAGCGAAGCATTCTGGCGGACTGCTGTATAAGGAAGCCGCGTTGGTCCCGGACGTGCTCTAGATCCAAACTTCAAAGGAAGGTATGCGGCAACGGTGGGCCGTATCTTTTATCTATGTTTAGAATTTTGCTAATCTCCCTCGTGCTTGCCTGCAGCCATGCTTTTTTGCAGGCGAAGCCCCAGCAGCAAGCGCCTCCGGACGAACTCATCCAATACGTCCAGGATGCGAAGAAGGCCGGACTGAATGCCGAGCAGATCGAGAAAAATGCCATTTTGGCAGGTTGGGCCAAACCCGCGGTTGAGCAGGCGTTAGACCTGGTGATGAAGGCGCAGAAAGCGCCCGCGGAAGCGTCAAACCCGGCACCGGAGAAGGCTAAAGCCGAGCCGGAGGCGGAGGCAGCACCGAAGAAGCCCGCCGCAACGTTCGAAAGCCGGCAGCAGGAGGTCAAACCCCAGGTGGAGTCTCTGGCAACTGCCCCGACCACAGCCACGAGTCCGGCGGCGGCGAAGGCGGCAGCGATTGCCGGGGTGGATCGCACGATGCGTGATGAATATCGGATCGGGGAAGGCGACGTTCTACAGATTTCGGTTTGGGGCGAACCCGCAGCCTCGGTTCCTACCGGGGTAGTGCGCCCGGACGGTATGATCTCCCTGCCGTTGATCAAGGATATCCACGTGTCGGGTCTGACCCCGGCGGAAGCGGAAAAGGCTATCACCGAAATGCTTTCCAAGCTGATTCAAGGGGCGGATGTAACCGTCATTGTGAGTCAGATTCACAGCAAAAAAATATTTGTTGTCGGCGGCGGCGTGAAGAAAGAGGGCCCGATTGCTTTTTCTTATCGGATGACTGTTATGCAGGCCCTGAGCGAGGCCGGCGGACTTTCCGATTACGCCAAGCGAAAAAAGATTTATGTATTGCGCAACGAAAACGGCCGCCAGTATAAACTGCCTTTCGATTACGACGCCGTGCTGAACGGCGAGCGCATGGAGTTGAATGTCCCCCTTCAGGCCGGTGACACGCTGGTCGTACCCAACCACTAACCCGATGAATCTCCCTTTCAGATTTGTATTTCCGCTGTTGGCGGTGGCGGTATCGCACGCCCAGGTATCTTCGTCCGCTTATCGTACCCTCGGACAGATGGATCTGCGCCAGAACGGTTTGAACATGGTGCAAGGAGTGGAGCTGCGCCAGCCGGGCGGAATTGCGCTTGATTCGCGCGGCGGGCAGACCCACCTTTATATTTCAGACACGGGAAACTCCCGCGTAATGGCCTGGGCGGACGCGGCCTCATACCAGATAGGCGACGCTCCCACTTTGGTGTTGGGCCAGCCCGGACCGCAGTATAGCGGCGATCTCGGAATCGGTACAAAGGGGTTCAGCTCCCCGGACGGTCTTGCGGTCAATCCTGCAAATGGAGATTTGTATGTTGCTGATTTTGGCAACAATCGGGTACTGAGGTTTCTGTCGCCTTTCGCGAATCCAAGCAGGATAGAACCGGACGCTGTAATCGGCCAGCCGAACTTCACCATCCGGACGGCCGGCACAACTTCATCGACCACTCTCAACCAACCACGCTCGGTGGCGTTCGACCCCGCCGGGAATTTATGGGTGGCCGACGCGGGCAACCACCGGGTGCTGCGCTTCCCCGTTTCGGTGCTGACCGGAGAGGCCTCGCCCGCTGCCGATACGGTGGTGGGGCAACGCGATTTCTTCAGTAACACGGCCAACGCCGGCGGTACTGTCTCAGGCTCCGGTTTCGATACCCCAAACGGAGTGGCGTTCGATCCGGCAGGAAATCTGTATGTGTCCGACGGCCTTAATTCGCGAGTGCTGCGCTTCCAGGCTCCGCTGGGGCCTTCGGTCCCGAACCCAACGGCCAGCACCGTATGGGGCCAGAGCAACTTCACCTCGCGGGGTGTCCCCCAGAAGGCGAGTAATGCGACCATCACGATCCCGGCCGGGTTGGGGGTTGGCGGCGATAGCCTGTATGTCGCTTCCCCGCTTGACAATCGCGTGCTCGCATTCCCGCTCGCCGGAGGCGTGGCCACCGCTGTTTTCGGACAATCGGATTTCGCGACGACGACAGCGAATACCGGTTCCAATCCCCTGGCTTCGGCCAATTCGCTATCCGGCGCGAGCGATCTGAAATTGGATGCCAACAACAACCTCTTTGTAGCGGATACAGGCAACCACCGGGTACTTCAATTCGCGGCGGGCTCCAAGGCAGCGTCCAAAGTTTGGGGCCAGACCGATTTTGCGACCAATGGGGCGAACCAGATCAAGCCGGCGAGCATCAGCGTACCTTTTAAGATTGCGATCGACTATTCCTCCGCGCCGTATGTCCTCTATGTGTCCGACACCGGCAATAACCGCGTGCTCGGATGGAAGGACTCGGTGCGCTTTCGCAATGGCGACCCCGCGGATTTCGTCATCGGGCAACCGAACCTGCGTACCGGGGTTCCAAACGTGGATACCGGTACAACGAAGCCATCGAGTACTTCGCTGTTTGGGCCGGAAGGGCTGGCGGTCGATCCGAGTAATGGAACGCTGTACGTCGCCGATTCAGGCAACAATCGTGTGCTGCGATTCCGCCGTCCTGTGAGCCAGAGCGGCAGGATCACGCCGGACGCTGTGTTCGGGCAGGCGGATTTTACCAGCGCGGTTTCGGCCGCGGTGAACGCATCTTCCCTGAACGGGCCGGCGGGGCTGGCAATTGGCCCTAATGGGGATCTGTACGTAGCCGATTCGACCAACAACCGGGTACTCCAGTTTCCAGCGGGCGCGGGAACGGGCGCCCAGGCAATTCGCGTCTTTGGCCAGCCTTCCATGAATTCCGCGGTGCGCCCTGCGCAAGTATCCGCGCAAACGCTTGACAATCCGCTGGGCATCGCGGTGGATGCAGCTTCCAATCTGTTCGTGGCCGATTCATCCGCCAACCGGGTTTTGATTTATCCGAACACACAGACCGCTCCGCCCGCGGGTGTGACGGCTTCGTTTGTGGTGGGGCAATCGAGCTTCGTCTCGGTGGGATCGGGGAGCGGCAATCTGAAGACCCCAACCGATGTCGCGGTGGATAGCGCCGGCAACCTCCATGTTGCCGACAGCGGCAACAACCGTGTGTTGATCTACACTTCGCTGGTATTTTTGCCGGCCGCCGGAGCCACTCCAACCGGAGTGGTTGGCCAGAGCACGGTCAGCGGCACGGCGGCGAATTGGAACAGCTCCGACGGCCTGGCAACCCCTGAGGGGCTTTCTTCGCCGGTGGGAATCTACGTCGACCGGCAGGATACGCTGTACGTGGGCGATGCCGGCAACAACCGTGTGGTGCAGTTTCTGAAGCCGGCAGCGGTGGTCAACGGCGCCACTTACCAGGCCGGCGTGCCGGTGGCCCGAGGGTCGCTGGCGGCATTGTTCGGCAACGCGTTGTCGGGCGATACGGTTACGATCTCTTCGACCACCTGGCCGACATCGGCGGCCAACCGTCAGCTGGTGATCAACGATGACCTGGCAGCTCCCCTGTACTACATAGGGCCGGCCCAGGTGAACTTCCAGGTGCCTTCGAACGCGCCTCTGGGGACCGTGAGGATTGCGGTTCGTGTGGCGGATACGGGTGAATTGGTAGCGGGAGGCAGCCTGCTGGTAGCGGCTGCCGCGCCGGGAATCTTCACCTCGAACCAGGCGGGCACGGGTCAGGGTGCGGTGGTGAACCAGAACGGCACGATCAATTCGACCGCCAACCCGGCGACGGCGGGATCTACGATTCTGATCTATGGAACGGGTCAAGGGCAGGTGAGTCCCGCGGTAGCTGACGGAACGGCGGCGCCGAGTTCGCCGCTGGCGAACACGGTGGCGGTGCCGACTTCAAACGGGACCACGTGTGTCAATACCCAGCCTTCAATGTGCGTGGCGATGGGTAGCGCGGGATTCGGCGATGTGAAATACTCCGGCCTGGCTCCGGGGTACATCGGGCTGTGGCAGATCAATGTGGTGATCCCGCAGGGAGTGCCGGCGGGAGCGGTGCAGGTTCGGGTGCTTATAAACGGGACTCCGAGCAATATAGTGACGGTGGCGGTGCGGTGATGAGAGTTGGCATGCTCGCGGTGGGGTTTGTGGCTGCCGTCGCGGCCCACGCGCAGTCGGGCGCGGCGGGATTCTTCAATCCGTTGAGTGCCACGCAAAACGGGGTCCATTTGTATGAAGTGAGTGTCCACGGGGGTTATTTTACAGGGGGCACTCCTATAGGGGTGCCAACGGTTGGGGCGGGTACGCAGTCAATGACCGGTCCTTTCACGATCGCCAACGCATCGGCAGCTTTCGGTTGGAGCCGGAGTGGAGAGCGTTCCAGCTTTTCCGTCAACTATTCGCCATCATACGTTGCGTATCCGGATCAAACTGAACTGAATGCAATGGGCCACTCATTTTCGATGAACTGGAATCGTAAATTTGGGCAGAAGTGGTCCGTGGGTGCATCTGCGACAGGTCTGATTGCCAACCAGGAACAGAGCTATTTTTCGTCCAATGCCTTTGGAACGGCAGCATCGCTACCGACAACGTTCGAAGATCTGGCGGGTGCTGTTCTCTTGGGTAAATTCACCGACGCGCAGTTGGCTGCGGCATTGACTGGTACGTCGGCCAGACTCCTGCCGGAGCAAACCTACCTATACGGTCATCGCATCGGATCCGGGTCGTTGCAGGCTGGGTTAACCTATGCCGCGTCGGAGCGAATGTCGTTCCACTTTAGCGTATCGATGAATCGGGCACAGGGGCTGAATTCGGGGAACTCAGGTGACACAGTAAGCAAATTGCTCATCCCTAAAACGACGACGAGCAACATGAGTTTTGGATGGGGATATTCCGTTTCCCCCCGGACAAACATCGGGATCGAAATTGGTACGGTGCGGACGTTCTCCAGACTGCAGGATGGCTATGCGTCGAATGCGAGTGTTTCGGTTGGGCACAGGATGAGCCAGCACTGGCTTCTGCAAGCACGGGCCGGGGGTGGACTGATTACCTATACCAGGCAGTCCTTTACGGCGCCCAAAAAACCGCAGTACACGGTGGGGGGCAGTATAGGATACAAACTGCGCTCTCATACGCTGCTGGCCGCCTATGATCGGGACATTGGTGACGCATACGGCTTAGGAGCTGGAACTACCAGTTCCGCCACGGCCGGATGGGCATGGAAGGCCCCTGGTAGCAGTTGGTCGCTGCGCGCCGACTACGGTTACCAACGTACCGACGGATCGTCTCTGCTGAATACGGAATCCTGGCGCGCCACCGGAGGGGTTGGCAGATCGTTGACCAATCACTTGTTTCTCAGCGTGCAATACGCGTACTTCACCAATCCCCCACTGCAGGGCAGCGTTGTCGGGCTTTTGGGGGCGGAGAGCGGTGTGAGTATGGGGCTGACCTGGTCGCCGTCGCAGTACAGGTAGCGAATGTGATGAGAGCTTGAGGATCATATGGACGACAGGCCGTATTTCGTACACGAGTCGAGTTATGTTGATGAGCCCTGTTCAATTGGAAAGGGCACAAAGATCTGGCATTTTTCCCATGTCATGAAGAATTCGCGCATTGGTGAGGCGTGCAATATCGGGCAGAATGTCGTGATCTCTCCCGATGTGACTATTGGCAATAACGTCAAGATTCAGAACAATGTTTCTGTCTACACAGGCTGCATTCTAGAAGATGATGTCTTTTGCGGCCCATCCATGGTGTTCACCAACGTAGTAAACCCAAGAAGCCATGTCGCCCGGAAAGACGAGTACAAGACAACCCTGGTCCGTCGCGGCGCTTCTTTTGGCGCCAACAGCACGGTGGTTTGCGGAACTACAATCGGTGCATACGCGTTTATAGGCGCTGGTTCGGTAGTGACGCGAGACGTTCCCGATTACGCGTTGGTCTATGGGAACCCAGCCCGAGTGCGAGGTTGGATGTGCGCCTGCGGAGTCGGCCTGGAGTTTAATAGTGAGGGCCGCGGAGTGTGCAAAGCCTGCGGTGCAGAGTACGTTCAGGTGGGCAATGAGGTAACGCCTGCCGGAAAAATAGAGACAAGGAGAACTAGGTGACCCCAGCCGGTATGAAGCAAATTCCGTTATTGGACCTGCAGGCGCAGCACAAACAGATCCGCGAAGAGGTCCTGGCGGAAATCATCCGCGTAGTGGACTCGCAAAGGTTCATTCTGGGTGAAGATGTAAAGAAGCTCGAGGGAGAGATCGCCTCGTATTGCGGGACGAAGTACTCCATCGGCTGCGCTTCCGGTTCGGATGCGCTAATTCTGGCATTGATGGCGCTTGAGATCAAGCCAGGCGATGAAGTTCTGACGACTCCCTACACCTTCTTTGCGACTGCTGGCGCAATCTCGCGCGTGGGTGCGATCCCGGTATTTGTTGACGTTGAGGAAGCAACTTTCAACCTCGACCCAAGATTGATGGAGAAGACTCTGGCGGCCCACCCAAAGATCCGGGCCATGATTCCCGTACACTTGTTCGGCGGGTGCGCGGATATGGACCCGATTATGGAGATGGCCGGCGACCGCGGTATTCCGGTGATCGAGGATGCGGCACAATCGATCGGATCGGAGTACAAAGGACGCAGGGCCGGAAATATCGGACAGATCGGTTGCTTCAGTTTCTTCCCGAGTAAGAATCTGGGCGGATACGGTGATGGAGGTATCGTAACAACGAATGACGCGATGCTGTCCGAACGGCTGTCCGCGTTGCGTGTCCACGGCGGGAAGAAGAAGTATTACCACGAGTGGATCGGCATGAATTCCCGACTGGATGCTCTGCAGGCCGCGATACTGCGGGTGAAATTGCGGTATTTGGACGGGTGGTCCGCCGGTCGCGCGGCAAACGCGGAGCATTACCGTACTAGATTGGCGAAGCTCGGAGTTGCCGTGGCACCACTGACACCTGGGGAGTACCAAACGCGCCACATTTACAACCAATTTGTCATTCGATCTGCGAACCGTAGCGCATTGCAGGCACATTTGACAGCCCAGGGAATCGGAACCGAAGTATACTATCCGATTCCGCTACACCTGCAACCCTGCTATGTGTTCTTAGGACACAAGCCGGGCGATTTTCCGGTGAGCGAGAAACTGGCGGCGGAGTCTTTGGCGTTGCCGATTCACTCGGACCTGCCGGGGGACGAGATTGACTATGTCTGCGATTCGATCCGTACCTTCCTCGCGTGAGGTATGAGAATCGTCTCGATTGTAGGAGCGCGACCGCAGTTTGTGAAACTGGCTGTCATCTGTCGGGCGATAGAAGCGCGTGTGGGCTGGACCCATCACATCATCCATACTGGGCAGCATTACGATGCGAGTTTGAGCGGTGTGTTTTTTGAAGAGTTGGGTATTCCGCGGCCAGACCACGATTTGGGTGTGGGATCCGGCTCGCATGGCGAACAAACCGGAGAAATGCTGAAGCGGCTTGAGCCCGTTCTTGCCGATGAAAAGCCTGATTGGGTGCTGCTGTACGGCGACACGAACTCTACATTGGCGGGCGCGCTAGTGGCGTCGAAGCTGTTCTTGCGAACTGCGCATATTGAAGCTGGGTTAAGAAGTTACCGCCGGGGGATGCCGGAAGAGATCAACCGGATTGTGTCAGACCATCTGGGTGATCTTCTCTTTTGTCCCACCGCATCGGCGATGGACAATTTGCGCAGAGAAGGGCTGGGCGATCGCGCGGTTCTTACCGGCGATGTAATGTACGATGCCTCAATAACATACCGCCGAGTCGCCGAACAGCGGAGCAATTCGCTGGATTCCTGGCGCCACGGCGAGTTCGCCCTGGCAACTGTGCATCGGGCGGAAAACACAGACGATCCGGAACGGCTGCGAGGAATTGTGAGTGCGCTCGAAGAGATCGCGCGGGCCATATGCCCTGTGGTGTGGCCGGTGCATCCACGGACCAAAAAGAAGCTGGGGGAAATGGGTTTACGGGTGGGCAAGGTGACAATGATTGATCCGGTCTCTTATTTTGAGATGCTGCTGCTGGAGGGAAGATCGCGGTTAATTCTTACCGATTCTGGAGGAGTACAGAAGGAGGCGTACTTTTTCCAAGTTCCATGCATCACACTACGGGATGAAACGGAATGGGTCGAAACCTTGGCTAACCGGTGCAATGTGCTCACAGGAGCTTGTGAAGGGAACATTACGGAAGCAGCCCGGGGCGTGGATCAGGCCGGACCTTGGACTGCAGCGTATGGTAATGGAGATGCGAGTGGTCTCATTCTGACCGCTCTTGAGTCCTATTAAACATTCCGTAGCTTTTGACTGGTAGCAACGAAGCCAAGACTCTGACGCGCAGTGCTCGTGTCGAAATCTCCCGAATTGTTGGAAATGTTGCCACACCTCGGCAACACAGAACTTATTTCGAAACCGTGGGGGACTGCAAAGCACTGTACCTTTTCGCGTTTATCACCTGACATCAATGGCCCCTGACACGCAGGGAGAACCCCCCCTATGTTCGGACCATGCCAGGTTGACGATGTAGCGTCATCTGAATTTCGAAGCAGATCGATGCTTCGAATTCTAGCCTTTTGGGTCCTGGTTGCGTCCGCTCCTGCTCAATCGGGGCCCGGTGTGGTGGTGCCGGCGACGGCCACTCCAAATCCAGTGACAGGCACGACAACCACGCTGACTGTCCTGGGAGCGGACGGTGCAGGAGAAGCCAGTCTTGTTTATACGTGGTCTGCCGCCGGTCCGGCTCCCGTCACGTTCAACGGAAATGGTACAAACGCCTCAAAGAACGCGACGGCCCAATTTCACAAGGCAGGCATATATAACCTGAGCGTGCTGATCACCAACAGTGGGGGTTCCACCACGAGCAGCAGCGTAACCGTTACCGTAAACCAGACAGCCGCGGCAGTGAATGTCAATCCAGGGCCGGTGAGCGTCAATGTGCAGGGCACGCAACAGTTTTCCGCCTCGATATCCGACCAGTTTGGAAATACGATGAACCCACCTGGCGGAACAGCAGGTTGGAATACCCTGCCGAATACGATGTTGCAATCCGCCTGCCCGCCTGACTTTTTTGGGGGGCAAAACTATCCGTTCTATTACAACTGCAATGGGGTAATCCGGGCGTGGAATAGCGGGATCGTGGATTCACTGCGAAACAGGATGCTGATTTGGGGAGGCGGGCACCTAAACTATGCCGGCAATGAAATCTATTCCTTAAATCTGAACGCTGCCCCTCCGACGCTTACACGGCTGAACGATCCCAGCCCAATCAACCCTACCGCGGACTGCATCACGACCCTGGCAGATGGTAAGCCAAATTCCCGGGAGACATTCAACAGTCTTGTCTACATGCAACACGTTGACAAAATGTATGCGTTCAATGGAGCGCTTGCCTGTGGTAACGGGACATCGCTCTCAGATACATGGACGCTGGATCTGGGCACACTACAATGGCAGCGAATGGATCCCACCAATGGCTTTTCTACTCCATCCAATTATAGCGGGAGTAATATCAGCATTGCTGCCTATGATCCGAACACTCGTACGGTGTTAGTGACGTTCTTAGGACAGTTGTGGAGATACACATATGAGACGAACACATACGATCTTTTGAGCACTTCAGGTTATGCGCCATACGCCTCGACGGGAGCGCTGGATACTAAGCGAAAGCTTTTCGTTTTCATGGGTCATGAGTACCAGAGCACGGATCCCCACATCTGGGTGATGGATGTCTCTGGCAACGCGCCTTACGTCTCTCAGGAGTGGACGGCTCAGGTCAGCGGATGCGACGCTTTGGCAAGTGCGGCTTTCCCCGGGCTGGTCTATGATCCGGTGCTCGACCGGATTGTGGGCTGGCCGAACACCGGAAACACGCTTTACGTCTTCAATCCCGACACCAAGACCTGCGTCGCCCAGTCGTTCCCAAACGGTCCCGCGAGGCCGGCGAGACCTGTTGATTCAGGGACCTTTGGCCGATTCAACTATTTGCCTACGCTCGGCACGTATCTATTGGTGAACGATTCAGATGAGAATGCCTATACGCTCAGAATGACATCCGCTCCTACGGGAGTAGCCTGGTTTGTCGATGGCGGCGGCTCCATTTCCGCGACCGGTCTGTTCACCGCAGGCAATACGCCTGGCGGACCATTTAACGTATCGGCACGAATTGGCGCCGTGGGCGGCACTGCCCCGGTTACAGTAACGGGTACGGGGCCGGTGGGGCTGCCGGTGCTGCTACAGATGCACCTGGATGCAACGGAGGTTACGGGAGTAACGAATGGATCGGTGGTGACGCCGGCGGTAGGGCCGTCGGGCTTT
>Ga0157376_10000681_pt1 | contig 21993 bp, 11 predicted proteins | sample M45metaG_FD_121801 | JGI IMG/M metagenome (GOLD analysis project Ga0157376, IMG submission 121801) | Miscanthus rhizosphere microbial communities from Kellogg Biological Station, Michigan, USA - M4-5 metaG | ecosystem: Host-associated > Plants > Roots > Rhizosphere > Soil | place: USA: Michigan... | reverse complement strand
TGGTTACGGTCGGCGTTTCGACGACTCTGACCCTGTACTCACGCCGGCGGACCGTAAGAAACAGAAACAGTTGGCGGTGGTATATACGGAAACGAGCTTTACCAATGCGGTGATCGTTCCTGACGCATACCGCGCGCCAATGCCGGCGGAAGCGACCACGTTCGAACTCGCCAAACTAAGCCTGTCCTCACAGATGCCGGGCGTTAACAATCTATTCCGATTTGACGAGCTAGCCAGTGCAGTGCTCAAGCTTGCTGATGGTACTCACGATCTCCTGTACGAAGACTTCAATGCTTCAGGGGCCACCGCACCAGGCCCGTATCGGCGGCCGGTGGAACGAATGCGCACGCGCTACCGCAGCAGCAACTTGGCGCAACTACTTCCGCTGGCCTCTTTGCAGAGTTTGGCACTTCCGGGGGAGAGTTATAAGTTGGCGTTCACGCCGAGTCTTCTCAACGCCGTGTACCAGCGCCCTCGCGCGGGGCAAGGTCCCGAGAACCTTCTGCCCAGTCCGGGAAACGTCTTTCCGGCTGACGCTGGGCGCTGGTCAGATCGTGGCGGCTATGTCGATTTGGACGGAGATGGCAACTGGTGGATTCCGTCGGGCCGTGTCTTCTTTCACCCCGATTCGAGCGTTTCGGCTGGCGGTGAGCTGGCAGAGGCCATGGCACATTTCTTCACGCCGCGTCGTTTCCGTGATCCCTTTGGCCAGTCGACAATCGTGGATTACGCCGAAGATCTTTTGCCGGAGCGAACGCAGGATCCGCTGGGGAATACAGTCGAAGCCGAGTTCGACTACCGCGTCCTCCATGCTTCGCAAGTCACCGATCCCAATGGCAACCGATCGTGCGCCAAGTTCGATGCGTTGGGGTTAGCGGTCGCGAGCGCGGTTCGAGGCAAAGCGAGTGAGATGCTGGGGGATTCGCTGGACGACTTCGCAGATTTTGATGCCGATCCATCCTTGGGACAAATCCAGGGATTCGTTCGCGACCCGCAAAGCAAGGCTGGCCCCTTGCTGAAGAGCGCGACCAGCCGCGTGGTATATGACCTGGACCGTTTTCGGCGCTGCGGCGAACCAGCCTTCGCCGCGACTTTGGTGCGGGAGACGCATGCCAGCGACCCTGTTGTACGGGGTCTGAAAATTCAAGCCGGCTTCGTGTATTCCGACGGCTTCGGCCGGGAAGTGCAATCTAAGATTTCGGCAGAACCGGGCGACGCGGCTCTGCGCGGCACCAACGTTGCAATTCCCGGCGGCGACATCCAGCCTGGGCCTCTCACCGTGGATGCCGGCGGCGCGCCCGTCCTCGGGAACGCAAACCCGCGCTGGGTGGGCAAGGGGCGAACGGTTTACAACAACAAGGGCAAACCGATCAAGCAGTACGAACCATTCTTCAGTAGCGCCCACTTGTACGAGCCGGAACCCGAGATGACGGATACGGGAGTGACGTCGATTTTGTTTTACGATGCGGCCGATCGAGTCGTGGCCACGCTTCATCCCAATCACACCTATGAAAAAGTTGTCTTCGATCCCTGGCGGCAGGAGACATGGGACGTCAATGATACGGTGGCGCAATCTGACCCGACAGCGGATGCGGATGTGGGCGACTTCTTCCAGCTCCTTCCAAAAGCGGATTACTCGCCCACCTGGTATGAGCAGAGGCGCAATGGACAGAAAGGCCAGGAGGAAAAAGGCGCAGCAGACAAAGCGGCCGCACACGCCAACACTCCCGCGGTTGCGCATTTCGATACATTGGGCCGCCCGATGCTGACCGTGGCGGACAACGGCGTGGACATCAACGGCGTGGCGCAGAAATATGCCACGCGCGTAACCCTGGACATTGAAGGCAACCAGCGCGCTGTGACGGATGCCAAGAACCGCGTGGTAATGCGCTACGACTACGACATGCTCGGCAACCGCATTTCGCAGGCGAGTATGGAAGCGGGCCAGAGATGGACGCTGAACGATGTCACGGCGAAGCCGCTGCGCAGTTGGGACTCTCGGGCACACAATTTCCGTTTTGAGTACGACGAACTGCGGCGAGCTGTGCACTCGTTCGTGGTTGGCTCTGATCCGGCACAGCCTGGTCTGGAGACATGTGTTGAGATTTCTGTCTACGCCGAATCCCCGGCCTCCGGACTTACACCTGCGCAGGCACTGCAAGCGAATCTGCGCGGCAAGATTTATAAGCACTATGGCACTGCCGGGGTCACGACCAGTGTGCGGTACGACTTCAAGGGCAACTCTTTGCGCAGCATTCAGCAACTGGCGCAAGACTATAAGACACCACCGGACTGGTCGAAGAATCCGGCTTTAGAAATGGAATCCTTCGTTAGTACAACCAGCTTCGACGCGCTCAACCGGCCAATCCAGTTAGTGGCGCCTCACAACAACCAGGCTGGCGCACGAATCAATGTGCTCCAGCCGGGATATAACGAAGCGAATCTGCTGGAGCGTATGGATGCCTGGCTCGGGCAAGCCGCGGAACCCTCGGGACTACTGGATCCGGCTTCCGCAAACCTGCACGCGGTCACGAACCTCGATTACAACGCTAAGGGGCAACGCACGCGAGTTGATTATGGAAACGGAGTGTCCACCGAATACTCTTACGACGAGCAGACGTTCCGTTTGGTGCATTTAAAAACCAGCCGCACCAGCACGGTGAGCCCTGGTTTGCTCGGGCGCCTGATCGGGCGCGCCGGAGCCCCAACCTCATCCGTGTTGCAGGACTTGTTTTACACCTACGATCCTGCGGGCAACATCACGCATATCCGCGACGACGCACAGGAAGCAATCTACTTCAACAACCAAGTGGTCCTTCCCACCTGCGATTACAGCTACGACCCGCTCTACCGCCTGACCCAGGCAACCGGGCGCGAACATATAGGCCAGCTCGCAAAGCCACAAACCAGCTGGGACGACCAGTTCCGCACTAACCTCTCCCATCCCGGCGATGGCGCCGCGATGCGGAATTACACAGAGCAGTATTTCTATGATGGCGTGGGAAATTTCGACCGAATGGTGCACCAGGCCACCAACGGGAACTGGACGCGCACTTACGCGTACAACGAAGCGAGTCTTCTCGAATCCGTCAAGAAAAGTAATCGGCTGAGCAGCACCAGCGTGGGCGCGACGACCGACGCGTACACTCACGATGCGCATGGAAACATGACAGCAATGCCACACCTGACGTCGATGGAGTGGGACTTCCGGGATCAGCTCCGCGCTACGTCACGCCAGGCGGTCAACCCAGCTCCTCCGCCCGCCAGCGTGCCACAAACGACGTTCTACGCTTACGACTCTCGCGGAGAGCGGGTAAGAAAGGTGACGGAGAACCAGGCGGGAGTGCGCCGGGAAGAGCGCATCTATCTTGGGGGATTTGAGCTCTACCGCAAATTCGCGGCGGTCGGTGTCACGAGCGACCTGGAGCGGGAGACGCTGCATGTGATGGACGATAAGCAGCGCGTGGCTCTGGTCGAATCTTTGACGAAAGGCAACGACGGATCGCCCGAGCAGCTGATTCGATATCAGTTCGGCAATCATCTGGGATCGGCGAGTTTGGAACTGGACGACAAGGGCGCAGTTATTTCTTACGAGGAGTATTACTCGTATGGAAGTACTTCGTATCAGGCCGTAGACAGGACTATCAGGGCGGCTGCGAAGAGATATCGGTACACGGGCAAAGAGCGGGACGAACAGACTGGATTCTTGTATTACGGAGCACGCTATTACCTACCTTGGTTGGCTAGGTGGGCAGCATGTGATCCAACCGTGCTTGCCGATGGCGCCAACCTCTACCTGTTTGTCCGGGATTCGCCGGTAAACTTCATTGATTCTGACGGCAAGGAAGGGGAGAGCTGGTTCGAGAGTGCACGCACTTACGCCCGCGACTCTACGGCTGGCCAGGCATTTTTGGGTGCTGTATACGGTGTTCAGCAAGCGATCACACCAGGCGGCGGATTTGCGCCGTCACCGCCAGGTACTCGACAGGCTTTCGAAGTTGGTCGTGGCCTAGCACAGCTTGCCGTCGGTGTTACGGAGACTTTGGGCGGCAGTGGAATGATTACAGGGGGCGGCACTCTGGTCGCCGGAGGCGGAGTGCTCGAAATTGCCTCAGTCGGGTCGGGAACTGCAGTCGCGGTTCCGGCTGCGGCGGTCGGCGTGGGAGCGATTGTCGTGGGTGTCGGAGTCGTAGCCCACGGTGGGAAAAACGCTTTAGCGGGGTTGAACACGCTTGAATCTGCCTTGTCAAAAGGGCCGGAGAGCGAGCCCGCTCCACAGACGCAGCAACCCGCTTCAAAACCCCAAGACCCGGCTCCCAAATCGCAAGAACCTGCTGCTCCCGGTCAGTCACCAACTCCACCGGCAGCGGCGGAACCGGCGAATCCAGCCGGTAGCAGTGCTGGCAAGATCGATCCGACGAGCCCTGGCAAACAGCCGCCGAATCCTTGGGGAGCGAAAGGGAAACCGACAACACAGGCGCAGAACAGGCAAGTCGGTGATGAGTTAACAAAAGAAGGATACAAGGTGACTGGCGGCGGCGGACGCGCGAAGGAGGAACACATCCCTGGACCAGGAGGAAAGCAGCGTGGGTCAGTAAGAGTTGACACCACCGCGACGAAACCGGGCGACACAGTTCGTGTGCAGACCACAACTTCTCGTGGCGGGAAAGGTGGCTGGATCCCGGATAAGAGGGAGATGCGAAACGCTGGAAAGATACTCAAGGCAAATAGAAACGATGGACTGGTTTTGATGCCGAAAAAATAAACGCTAATTCGCCATTAAGTGCACTAGAAACGAGTAAATACAAATTCTTGGAAAACGACGGGAATATCGAAAGTATCGTGAGGCACCACTTATGCCAGAACTATCCAACGCTGTCCAAACAAGAATGAGCACCCTGAATGTAGTCCTTAGTTCTGAGCGAGATCGTCGAGCAGTGGATGCAGCGGTTCACTCTGCCCAAGGCGATTGGACCAAAGCCCTTGAGACTCTGAAAGGCAAGCTGTCCGATGCCGCGTTCCAAAAAGTCACGCTCGCTCATTCACTGGCGGACTGGTCGGGCGACAATGTGGCGCTGGTCAAGAAATTGGTTGCTACGCCCGGCATCGCGACCCTCCGCGATGTTGCGTTCACAATGAATTCCGTCAAGCTCGCGGCGCTGATCCAGCCTGCGGATGTCCCCGCGGGCACGCACGGTGCCAACGCTGCGGAGAGGACGAAGAACTTCGCCGTATCCCTGCAGCACAAGCTCTTCACGGCGGAGCCGACTGCCGTACTCCATCGCATGGTCGGGGAAGCTGAAATCCCGATTGCCGACAGCAACATCCGCTCCGGCGTTACCGGCGTTCTCAGCAATCTTCCGGACTTCAACATCCGCACCACCTCTGTCTACAGCGCTTTCAAGCAGGCTGATGCATTCAAAGGAATCGCGGCCGAGAATCGGACTGCTGTTGCGGAGCAGTTGAAGACGCTACAACGCGTCCAGGCCATTAGTCCAGTTCCCGAAGCAGTGCCGGTGTTGATGAAGGTCAATCTGACCTCGGCCTTCAGTGTGGCGCAAATTCCTGAATCCACGTTCCTTAAGGCCTACACGCCAGCGCTCGGCGAGGATACCGCCAGGCAGGTTTACACGGCTTCCACCAATGCGCACGTCCGCAACGAACATGCCTTGATGACTATGCGGGAAACCATGCGTGGATCTGGCATGACCATTCTGGACGGCGGCGAAAAGCTGGAAGCTCGGATGAAGCGTCTGCAGGACGCCACAGATAAGGCCGGGGTTCCGCTGAACCTGGAAACGTTGTTCGGGAATATTGATTATTGCGAATGCGACGATTGCCTTTCCGTCTACAGCCCGGCATCGTATTTCGTTGAACTGCTGCAGTATCTTCGGAACAACGACCTGCAACCGGGCAAGCAGAGATCTGACCCGAAGGACATCACCAACACTCCTCTGGAAAAACTGTTCCGCCGCCGGCCTGATCTTGGCTGCCTGGAACTAACCTGCGAAAACACTTTCACCGTGCTGCCATATGTCGATCTGGCGAACGAGGTGATGGAGAGCTTTGTTGTCCACCTGGACAAATACCACGTGGATACGAACAACCCTAAACAGGCGACACTCGAAGCCTTCAATGTTATCGACGAAACTACAAGTGAATTACTAGCCCAGCCGCAGCATGTCAACTATCAGGCATATTGCGTTCTCAAGAGCGCCGTTTATCCCTTCACGCTTCCTTATCATCAGCCGATTGATGTCATTCGTATCTGGCTTAAATTTTTTGGAACAAGCCGGTGGGAAGTGCTGGATACATACCGCACGGCAACCGAGACCTGCGACATTGCTGCCCTAACTGCTGATCAGCTAGCGCGGTTGAAGCAACTCCACGCGGCCGTGCAGGACCGGGCGGTGGACGCGGAATTTCTTGGTATCACGCAGGAAGAGTACATCATCCTGACCAAGCAAGCGTTCTGGCCCAAAGAGTATTTCGACCTCACTGTTCAGAAGAGTCATACCGACGACGAATACCGCCAAAAAATCGGCGTCAAGCCGGTGCATGAGTATTACGGCTATACAAACGAAGCCGACATGCTGAGCACAGACGAAACAGCAAAACTGGGATTGACGTTCGTCAAGAAACAGTTTCTTCCGCGCACGGGAATTAAGTACACCGATCTTGTGGACCTGCTGAAGACCAGGTTCATCAATCCTGCCTATCCGCAAGGCGAAGCCTTGACGCTGATGGAGTCACTGCGGTTCAGCTACCGGTTCCTACAGACGGTGGTCGATACCAGCAGCAGCGATCCCAAGGTTCGCTTTGCAAAGTTGATCGCCTTTCTCGACGCTGCCCAGCCCTTGGTCCCTATGATCGATGCACTGCTCCATCCCGATCCGTGCCATCAGCAGATTCCTGAGTGCTGTACGCAGCAGTGCGACTTCAGCAATTGGGTGTACTGCTACTTCGAAAGAATCGGGAAGCTGATCGTGCTCGAGTCTGGCGAGGGGCCGCAGTTGTCCATCGATGGCCAGCTATTCACCGACCATTTGATTGGCACTCTGCGCAAAGACGGCACCGTGGTCGACAAGGATGGAAACGTCATCGGCCAAATCTCACTTAACGGGCAGCTGGTGTGGACGGACGGCACAGCATTCGATGCCAAGTTTGGCGCCGAGCTTCTCATCAAGGACACCAGCGGTGAGACGATTGGTTTCATTCATGCCAATGGGATCAGCGGACCGCATGAGGATCGAGTGGGATGGCTGCCCGCACGGGACACGTGCGACCTGGACAAGGTTCGACTCACTCACTTGGATGGCACGCCTCTCACGCCCGACGAGTACGATCGGATGCAGCGCTTCCTTCGTCTGTGGCGCAAGATGGGCTGGACGATGGACCAGACCGATCAGGCGCTGGTCGGCCTATCACTCACCCCAGGTGGGGCCTCCGGCGGTGGAACTGCTGGCGACTGCCACTCTGTTGGATTTGACGCCTTCAAAGATGACTGTGCCGGAACGGCAGATGGCAAGCCGGGTGACGGCTGCGGCGGGGATGGCGCAGGCGACAGCAACTGCCCCGACGTTCCTCCCGCCCCGCAGGATATCTCCCCAGAATTCGTCCACCAATTGGTCGCAGTCCGAAAGCTGCTGGATCTGACTGGACTTCCCCTTGAGAAGCTGTTGGTCTTCTGGGCCGACATCAGCACGGCGGGCGAGAAGTCTTTGTATGCGCGGCTGTTCCTGACGCACAACATCCTCGGCATCGACACGGTGTTTCAATCGGACAAGAACGGAAATTTTCTCAGCAAGCCGGAAAAGATGTCGGACCACATGCCGGTGCTGATGGCCGCGCTGAAGTTAAAGGCGGAAGACATTGCAGCGATTGTGGCCTCCCGCAATCTTTCCGATTCGTTAAGCCTGTCGAACGTTTCCGCTCTATACAGACACGCTTTGCTGGCCAAGATCCTACATGCTCCGGTGTCGTCGTTGTCTGAAGTGATCGGTCTGTTAGGCGACCCTTTTATAAATGCGGACAAGGCCGTCTCTTTGCTGCACGACTGGGGAGAGATGGAAGACGCAGGCTTCACGTTCCAGCAACTCAACTACGTGGTGCAAGACCATGACGACCCAAAGCGCCCACTCGCGCCGAAGCCCAAAACCATTCTTCTCACTGCCAAAACGCTTTATGACGGACTCAACGCGATTGATCGCGACAACGCGGACATTCCCGACAAGAAAAAAGACGATGCCACGGACGACTTAATCCGCTCTAAGGCTGGCTTGATTTTTGAAGCCGCTACGGTGGAGCAGATTATTGGTTTGCTGGACGGGACCAACATCTATACGACGAACGCTCCAGCAGATCTGACAATCACGATTCCACCGTCGTTGGTTGCCAAGGTCAAGTACGAGACTGCGAAAGCGCCCGCCCCGCCCTCTGCAGCACTTCATTTGACTGGAATTCTGACTGATGCTGAAGTCACGCTTGCCAAGACGCTCTCGCCGCTACCGAAATGGGCTGAGGCCATTGATCGTGCGGGGAAACAAGCCCGGCACTTCTTCAATGACGTGTTGTACGGCATATTCCCCAATGCAGCAGACGCCGCTCAGTTGCTAGCCGCCGATGTAAACCTGCCACCTGATCCGGCCAATCCTGCTGTAACGGATGCGAATACCGCACCGACTAAGCGGTTCTATTTCATGAACGGCTTTCTTCCGTTCCTCCGGCAGAAGCTGGCGCACAAGCTCGTGGTGGAAACCCTAGCTGGGGTTGTGGGGCTGTCAAATGACGTTACAGACGTATTGCTATCACAGATCCTAGTCGCGGGCGCCTCGAAGGAGGCTGCCATTAGTGCGCTCGAAAAGATTCAGCAGCAGCCAGCAGGCCCCGCCACGGGTTGGAAGGGCGATCTGATTCCCACCAGCACCGATTCCTTTACTTTTGTTGTGGTCAGCGATACTCCGCCTACGCCCCTATTTCTGAATGGCGTTTCGGTGCCGTTTACTTACCAGCAAGATGACCCAAACAACGTCTGGTGGACGGACCCTGTGCCGTTGAAGGCGGCCACGATCTACAAACTCGAAACGGGTGTCTTTCCCTTGGAATGGAAGACCGCAACGGCACCCCGTGCCGCGATTCCTGCATCCGCATTGCTACCGAATTACGCTACCGAGGGGGTTACAGAAAGTTTCATCAAGCTGTTCAAATCGGCGCTGATTGCCAATGGATTCACACTGAACGCGGATGAAGTCCTGTATCTACAGACGCATGCCACCGACTTTGATCAGTTCGAGTTCAACGCGGTGACGATACAGCATTGGCGTAGGCTTCGGGCCTATACCAAGCTCAGGGACGAGCTCGCCCAGACGAATACCTCGTTGCTTGACCTCTTCAAATGGGCAGGCAAGCCCGATGATCCGTCCAAGCTGAGTGCGCAAATCGCTGCAGTAACCAACTGGAAGCAAATCGACATCGACAGCCTAGTTCAGCCAGCGCATTTTGATCTAAATCGACCAGAAGCGCTTCGCAACGAAGTAAACCTGGTGAAATTGCAGAAGGCGATCAAACTAGCGAGCAGCATCGGCGTAGGCATCGACCGGCTGTTCGATTGGGCGAATCCCCTCTCACAATTCTCAGTGTGCCATGAAATAGCGGGTCAGGTTCAAGCCGCGTTGCGAGCCCGCTTCGATCAGGAAGACTGGGAGAGTGCGGTAAAGCCTCTCTACGACCAGCTCCGGCAGGACGAGCAGGCGGCGCTAGTTGCCTACCTGCTTGTACAACAGGATTTGATCGACTGGGGTGTCGTCGATGCGGACAGCCTGTTTGAGTTTTTCCTGATCGATGTGCAGATGTGCTCGTGCATGAACACCTCCCGCATCAAGCAGGCAATCTCGTCGGTCCAATCCTTTATCCAGCGCTGCCTTCTCGGCCTGGAGGCGAAATACGGGGTACCCAGCGATGCGCTCGATCGCCAGCGCTGGGAATGGATGCAGAAATATCGCGTCTGGGAAGCAAATCGCAAAGTCTTTCTCTATCCAGAAAACTGGATTAAGTCGGAGCTGCGGGATGACAAGAGCCCGTTCTACAAGGAACTGGAATCGGAGTTATTACAGAAGGATATCAACACTCAGACTGTTGAAGATGCCCTGAAGAGCTACTTATTTAAAGTAGATGAGGTAGCCAACCTGAAGGTCGTAGGCCTCTATCTCGACGACCAGAATAGTACTCTCCACGTGTTTGCCCGCACCCGCAACGCTCCTTATTTCTTTTACTATCGGTACTTCAGGACGGACGAGCAGAACTGGTATCCGTGGTCGAAGGTCGAGGTCGATATCCCCTCGTTCGACGTGGAAGGCTCCGACGGCAAAATCTTCAACCACGGCACCTATGTGGCTCCGGCAGTCTGGAACAACCGTTTATTGATTTTCTTTCCGCAGTTCTTCAAGAAAACACAGCCAGTCGAGATCATCATCAAGGAAACCGGAAAGCCGGATCGGAAGCCTACGGTCAAGGACTTAGCGGACATTCCTTTCGCGAACGACGGACCTTCGGAGTTCTGGGAAATCAAGCTCGCATGGAGTGAATTCCGCAACAATAGGTGGACCCCGAAACAGATGTCCAAAGATGCGATTTACGACTCTGAGGAAGTGTTGCCTTCCGGATTTTCATTGGGTGGGGCGGTGGAGGCGACCCGCACCAAACTCAGAACTACAGTGATCTCAAATTATCTGTTTATTCCAAGAATAATGAGCGCAACTTCGGACCTTGTCATCGACGTGGTTCGCTTCAACACGGTCTGCGGTGCATTTCATTTTCAGGGAAGCCAGGTGATGTCCACAAGCGCAGGAATCGGAGGTGTGCCTGCTCAAACCGCTTGGAGCAATTTCCAATTTAATGATGTTGCTTCCGAAGATAAACTGTACTCGCAGCAGGCAATGGACAACAATCCGCCGGCGCTTTTCACATTAGAACCGATCTATGACAACTCTCCGGGAGCCGCGATTACACTAAAGGAAGACGGCTTTACATATCCGTTTGTCGACGCTGTTGCTCACCAGGTTGTAAGCCAGTTGGCGACCGGCGGACTCGACGAGCTCTTCAACTACTATGCCACGAAAATTCCCGACGACAGCCCTACTATTCCGCGTAAGCAAGAAGCCTTTGGCGGGAGCGCTCTTCCCACGGTCTATCATGAACTAAAACGGGCATACTCTCTCTACAATTGGGAAGCTGCGTTCCATGTACCGATGCTCGTCGTAGATCGTCTTGTCGCGGCGCAGCAATTCGATCAGGCGCTCAAGATGTGTCATAAAGTTCTGACGCCTTTCGCGGCGGGAACGGCAACCGATCCATTTTGGCAATTCCCTCCCTTCAGAGAAATTGAGGCGGAGAATGTGTTGGAGAAACTGTTCCTGGGATTGCAGCCGAACGCGCCAAATGGCGACATCAACGAATGGCGCGACAAGCCGTTTCAACCCCATGCCGTTGCTCGGAGGCGGCCATCCGCTTACATGAAGTGGGTGGCCATGAAATACATTCAGATCTGGATTGCTTACGGCGACTACTATTTCAGGCAGAACACCCTTGAGACAATTCCGCTGGCCATCCAATGCTACGTGATGGCATCCCATGTTTACGGCCCGCCTGGAGAGTTGATTCCCAAACGTGGGAAGACTGTGCCGCAAACCTACAGATCGTTACTCGATAAGTGGGACGCGTTTGGCAACGCAATGGTGGAGCTGGAACTGGTGTTTCCTTTTAGCAACCAAACGTCCCTTCCCATAGGTGTGAGCAATGGTGTGGTGGGTCTTGCCAACGTGTTTGGTTTCGCCACTACGCTGTACTTCTGTATCCCGGACAATCCTCAATTGAGATCCCTGCGGGCTACGATCGACGACAGGCTTTTCAAGATTCGACATTGTGAAGACATCGACGGTGTGTTCCGGCAGTTGCCGCTCTTTGAACCCCCGATTGATCCCGGCCTGCTGGTGCAGGCGGCGGCGCAAGGTCTCAGCTTGTCGAGTGTGCTGAACGACCTCAACAGCCCAATGCCGAACTATCGCTTTTACTATTTGCTTCAAAAAGCGCTGGAGATGTGTTCGGAGCTAAAGGCACTCGGAAACGCCTTTTTGTCGGCCAAGGAAAAGGGTGACGCAGAGTCGCTTGCCCAGCTGCGAGCCCGACATGAAAGTAGTATCCATAACCTCGTAATGGAAGTGAAGAAGCAGCAACTCGATGAATCAACCAAGTCGTTGGAAGCCTTACAGCAGAGCCGGAAGGGGCCGGTGTATCGATTGCAACACAACCTGAAACTGATCGGCGAGGATCTGGCCAAAGTCCCGGATGCAGACGCCGATTATGGCGAGCTTCCTGATCAGATTGAACAACCGGTGGATGAAAGCGGACTGAAGCTGATCCCGTTTGAAAAAGAGGAGATGGACAAAGCAAGCGAAGCTGCCAGCAAACAGGAGGACATCGGCGACGTGGAGGTGCTTGCCAGCATCCTCAATGTTATCCCGAATTTCTCGGGACAGATCGAACCGTTCGGCGTGGGCATGACGATTAGCTTCGGTGGCTCCAATTTGGGTAGTGCAGCCCAAGCGGTCGCTCGTTCCATGCAGATTGTCGTTGGAAATCGTACGTTCTCCTCCACCCAGGCGGGACGCAAAGCGGGCTTCCTCCGCCAGCTCCAGGACCGCGTTCAGCAGGCCAATGTCGCCGGTTACGAAATCAAGAACATCGACAAGCAGGTACTGACCCAGCAGATCCGGATCAACATTGCACAGCAGGAAATCACCAATCAGCAAAAGCAAATCGACAACGCCCAGGAAGTCGAGGAATTCCTGCGCAACAAGTATTCCAATCAGGAGCTCTATACCTGGATGGAAGGAGAAGTGAGGGGCCTCTACTATCAGGCCTACACGCTGGCTTACGATCTAGCCAAGAAGGCCGAGAAGCTCTTTCGGTTTGAGCGCGGATTGACGACCTCGTCGTTCGTTCAATACGGCTATTGGGACGCGTCTCATGACGGCCTCCTGTCCGGGGAACGCCTATATCAAGGACTTAAGCAATTGGAGGCGGCGTATCAGGAAAAACGCGGTCACGACTTCGAGATTTCGAAGACGATCTCACTGCGCCAGCTTGATCCTCTGGCCCTGCTTCAGCTCCGGGAGACGGGCTCTTGTGAAGTGTCTCTTCCCGAAGTCTTGTTTGATATGGACTATCCCGGCCATTTCATGCGTCGTATCAAGTCCGTGGCGCTGCGGGTTCCATGCGTTTTGGGAACCCACACCAGCCTGAACTGCACGCTCCGCTTGCTGGAGCACAAGTTCCGGACGAATCCAATTGTGAATGGCAAGAGTGACTACCCCGAGCGAACCGACGGTTCCGAGAACCGGTTTACTACCGTCAACGTGCCCATTACCGCCATCGCCGTCAGCTCGCTGGAAGACGAAGCGGGCGTATTCGAACTTAACTTCCGCGATGACCGCTACCTCCCGTTCGAAGGGGCCGGCATCATCAGCAAATGGCGCATCGAACTTCCCGATACCTTCAGGCAGTTCGACTACGACACCATGACCGATGTCATTTTCCGATTCCGGTACACCTCCATGGACGGCGGAGACAAACTGAAGCAGCCGGCTTCCGGTTCGGTGACCGATTTCATCAAGAGCGTAGAGGACTTAAGCCGGGAGCAAGGCCTCTTCGCGGCGTTTGACATAAGGAACGACTTCTCCGATGCCTGGTACACAGCAAACCATCCTGTTGCGGGAGCGACGGAGCGTGTCATGAAGATCACGACGCTGAACGAAAAACTCCCTCTTTTTACGAAGGGTCGGTCCGCGGCGAAGATCCAAGCCACAGATATCTACCTGTTTGCGACGGGCTCTCTTTCGGCTGCCGCATTCACTGCAACACAGGGGGGAAATGACATCACCTTTACGGATGGTCCCGCGGTTGGCTCCATGAAATCTTTCGTTGCGAAAGGTGCGGGCTCTGCTATGGATGATCTGGAGATTCACATCGCCGATACCAAGACTGCCATCGACAAAATCTGGTTGCTCGAACGATATGTACTGGCATGAGTTCGAGACGTACTCTGACGAGCAAATCAACAAGGCCTTTGATGGAAGAAATATTGGAACGAATGTATAGAAGACGCGGCAAGAGGAAGCAATTATGAGGGTCTATCTGGCGACGGTTGCGCTTCTTCATGTATTTTTCATGTTGGGAGAGCTACTTCCTTGGCCTATCCCTTTCGTTGTGCGAAAAACAAATGAAAAGCTTGCCCCAACCGACAAATTGAACCCCGGGCAAAGTAAAGTAGTCGCCAATATTGTTAGGAATGCTGGCATCTACAACGGTATTGTGGCTGGTGGTTTGTTCTACGCTGCTTTCATGGGAGATTCAGCTCGAGATGTGGCGCTAGTATTCGCACTAGGAGTTTCTGCCGCGGGAATTTTTGGGACAATCACATTACGTTCGTGGTTGTGCGCCTTACAGGGAATTCTAGGCCTAGTCGGATGCTATTTGCTCAGATTAGGAATTTGATCCCGCTGACGCAGCGACGGGCTATTTATCGGCTAGACTCAGTGACCTCCCCAATCCGAATGTCACATATAACATCACGCTGGCAACTCCCTACCCAACGCTCTGCGACTCGATTCTGCCAAGGGCTCGTGAACGAAGTGCGGACAGGACTCACGCTCAGAGATCGAACCGTGGCGGGTCATTGCTAGTCCATACTTGGCACTACGGTCAAAAATGATGAATCTCGGAGCCGATCCAAATGGAAATGCTTCTCGCAACTGCTCGACGATCTACAAGCTTGTCGGGACAGAAGGCTTTCGCACGGGAGACGACGATTCTCCGTGAGTTGCGATTAGACGCAAACTGTATCCTCGTTGGAACCCATCGTCTCTGGGAGCCGTCTCCCGTCGTCTTCGGGGCCCCTCGTAAATACGATTATGCTCGTCCACGTCCTTGGGAGTCGCGGTACTACCAGGGTCTCGGGTCGCCACAATAATATCCCGGACCATTGATAAATCTTTGAGACGATCTCGCGTTGGCCTCCGCTTTAGAGGAATCCCGAACGGATTTGGGAACCCAAGGCTGCGGTTGATCCGCTACGTCACAACTGAACTCAACTTCCACCTGATTCGGGGAATGAATTCGATTCGCTGTTCCGTCGGTCTCCCACAATGCGCCAAATACATACGACGCAATGCCGTGGAAATAAAAATAGTCGCAACCGTTGATGGTGCAGTTTCCATTCCGGCACGATCCGTCGGGTTGCACTTGGCATGGGAAATGACCTCCCGCCGAACCTCCGTCCCAGCCGTACTTGTCTTCCCACCCATGCCAACCTTCGTGCATCCAATCGGCCGCCCGTGCAGCTGGATTGCCATAGAACGAGTTGGTGGAGAACATCGCGCACGTGGTCTGGATTTCATTGCTTCCAAAAACATGGTGAATATAGTTGCCCAGATTGTTTGGGTCGTCGCTCGCGGTGTGGTTGAGCGAATCGTGAAAGAGGCTCCCAGCTGCTTCTGCCGTCGCGCGGTAGTCGATCGTGCCGTGAAAGGACTGGTCATTATTGTCGACTAGTCCGTAGGTCACGAGGTAAGCGGCATTCCAGTGCTTTGGATATTCCATGTTCTGGTTGCAGGCGTCATACCACCCGCGGTCTTTCCAGTCACCTTCCCGGATGTCATAGGCACGGAATTGCCACAGGAAGAAGTCCTGCCAGCAGCCATGCGTGTTCCATAGATCGCGATCGGGTTGACTCGCGCCCGACTGGTCGCAAACCGCAACGGCGTTTGAGGTAAACAGAAGAGTGAACGTCGCAACCACAAAGATTGCGGTAAACGACCGTAACCGCCTCATGGAGCCTCCTTTTTCTTTTCCACGCCGGACCAGGATGGCGGCAATCCGTCTGCCTTTGGAGGATTTGGTTTTTCAAGCCGCTTTGGAACGGGGGGAGTTACTTCCGGGTGCGCCCGCAGAAAAGTTGCCAGCTTAGCGTTGAAGGATCGCGCGGTTTCGCCCTCCTGCCTTGTGACCCTATCCATGAAAATCAATTCGTCTCGGCGCAGCCGCTTGCTCAGAACGGCACGCGCCTGCGGTGAGTCTGGGTGGTTCCACAAGTAGGCGGCGATCGCCTCGGCACGAACGATTCGCGAAGGATGTGCAGCAGCTACTCGCAGCACTTCTTCGTCTGCCGCCGGGTTTCGCATGTAGGCGAGTCCGTCTACAGCCTTGGCCTGCAAAATGCCAAGCGTCGTTTGCTCGATGACTTCGCCCTCGGCCGTTTGCTGCCCGGCCTTGGGGAAGGGCTCGCCCAAGAGCTCTCGGAAAAACGCTTCACCAAGAGCATGCCGCTGTTCTCCGAGAATGCCCAGAACCACCAGCGCGCGCGAAGGATCCCGCACTCTCGCCGCTTTGGCTTCTTCTACCAGTGCCTTGGCAACCTCGGCGTTATCATGAGCGGCTTGGATGCTCCGACGGCCGTCTTCGCGTTCACTGGGAGTGGATCCCGCGGCCCACGCAATGAATTTATTGACCGAGGCGGCCGCTGTTTGCCCCGTGCCCTCGAGACTCGGAGGTTGGTGCAGTGGCTTCGATGGGAAGAGCGTTCCCGGTGCAGGACCCGATGCCTGCTTTGCTCCGGGCTGCATTTGCCTCGGCGCAACCTCGTGAGAACGGCATCCAGCGAGCGCGGCTATGAGGCTTAGGGAGACTGCGAGACTGATCTTCGATTCCTTACCAACTGGGGACGACATAACGGCTCGTATAGCTCTACTCGCAGTGATTGTCAAACGTATATATTTAAGCGCTGAATCTTCGCGGATCGCCTAATTTTTCGCGTATTCACCGGAACCACAAAGCGTAGAATCCCGCTTTCTAGAGGTCTTGGGTTGCTTAGTCGAACTCAAGTGGGCTGATGGTTTCTCCCACAGAAGCCACCCTTTTTCGGTCGACCTCCACAACAACGCTTCTCCTCGACGAGGTAGATTCCTGGGGCCAGAGCGATAGTCTTAAGGGCGTTTTGAATGCAGGATTTCAGCGAAGCGCTGTTATCTGGCGCACACGGGAGGTCAACGGGGAAAGAGTACTGGAGAAACATTCTGCATTCGGCCCAAAAGCTCTTGCAGGCTCAAACCAGATTAGTGCGAGGATGGCGCTTCGCGGAGCTAACTAGCCGGGTCACTGTCGCAAACAAAACGCTCACCGATATTCCGCACATCAACACGCCAATGATGCTCTCCAGCGGCCCCAGCATGCGCCAATTTGACGGTAGGACTACGTCGCCATAACCCACGGTGGCGTAGCTGCTGGCCGAGAAGTAAAGAGCGGACTCCCAGGACGAGAAGCAAAGACGGCGATAGCAGCTCGCCCAGAATAGAATGAATGCTCCATGAATAACGATTACCGCGGCCGTGAGTCGCACGACTAGTACGGCAGATCGAAACGGCCTAAGTCTGTGCGCGTCACTGGCAAGCGCGTGTCTGACCCAATGTATGAGCGCTGCGAGCCCGGCAGACTGCAGCCACAGTGTGATTATCACGATACGAACCGCGATGCCGATTTCGCGAAGTAAGGTCATTGCTCCAAATATCCTCAGTGAACAGCAACGTTGCCGCCTTTGCCCGGTTCGTTCTTGGCTAGCAGGAAGCACAATAAAAACATCAGCGCGGAAGTCGAGGCGAGCAGCCAGTAGATATCGACGTAAGACAAGGCTTGAGCAGCCCTTAAGTGTTAACGTGCTTCGGGCAAAGGCTAAGACGTCAGCTGGAGTGGTTGGTCAAGCGCCTCGATTCGCGGAGGAGCCCAATGAGCAATGGAGCAACAGTAGAAAAATTTTGTAGAACGCCCGCCGCGTCACCGGTGTCGACACGGCCAAATCACCATACTTTCATTCCGCCATCGACGACGATATCGACTCCGGTCACGTACGAGCTGTCATCGGAGGCCAGGAACAAAGCGACGTTTGCCACTTCTTCCGGCCGGCCGAGGCGACCCAACAGGGTCTTACCGAGCATGTATCCGGCCCATTCTGGGTCCTTCAGCTGTTCGCGAGTCTGGTTGGTTTCGATCACTCCCGGCGAAATCGAATTGGCGCGAATCCCATGCTCGCGGCCTTCCATCGCCAACTGCCGGGTCATGCCGATGATGCCAGCCTTGGCAGTAGTGTGTGCGAGAGAGCCCAGGTTCTTGAAGCTCATCATCGCGGTCAGCGAAGCGGTGTACAAAACCACGCCACGGCTGTCCTTCAAATAACGCCATGCGGCGCGAGTAAGGTAGAACACCTGGTCCACTTCACTCCGACGATTGCGGTCCCACTCCTCGTCTGAAATGTCTTCGAGCCAGTTGAAATGCGCTAAGGCGGCGTTGTTGAAGAGCACGTCGACTCGACCAAAAGTTCGCACCGCAAAATCGACCAGCGCCTTACAGTCACCCGGCCGCGTCAAATCGCATGGCTGCATGGAGAACATTGTTCCACCCGCTGCGCGAACCGCCGCGACGGTCGCTTCCGCATCCTCGATGTACAGACCACAGCCAACGACCAAAGCGCCCTCTCGCGCGAAGGTTAAGGCGGCTTCACGCCCCATGCCGCCACCAGTGCCGGTGATGATGCAAACTTTTCCTGAAAGTCTGTTCGACATAGTGTTTCTCCAAGACTGGCGCTGGCCGGTCTGGCGCCTATTCCTCCACCGCAGAAACCGCTGGCGAATGCTCGCGAACAGCCGGCGCAACTTCCGCTCCGAGCAGTTCGATCGCGTGCATGCGGTTCGCATGCGGCAGAGAAGCGACGCTCATTTGAAAGCTAAGCCTTTCGATTCCTCCGAGTGCTTCACTGACCGAAAGGATCTTGTCAGCTACCGTTCGAGGATCGCCAACGAGCAATGCACCCTCTGGCTCAAGAAGCGCTTCGAACTGACGACGCGTAATCGGCGGCCAGCCACGCTCTTTGCCAATCTCGGTGAAGGACCGAGCGTAACCTGGGAAGAACTCATCCGCGGCTTGCTGATCGGTATCCGCAACGTAGCCCAGCGCGTGAATTCCGACCTTCAAACGGTCCAGAGGATGACCGGCCCGACGACCCGCTTCGTGGTAGAGATCAATTAAGCGGCGAAACCGGCGCGGCTCACCGCCAATGATCGCCACCATCAGAGGAAGGCCGAGTGTTCCGGCCCGCGCAAACGAAGCCGGCGTACCGCCCACCCCGAGCCAGATCGGAAGTGATCGCTGATATGGCCGCGGGTACACCGCATGCCCCGTAAGAGGTGCTCGGTGTTCACCAGCCCAATGAACGTGAGTGTTTTCCCGAATTTGCAGGAGCAGTTCCAGTTTGCTCGCGAAGAGAGAGTCGTAATCTGCAAGATCCAGGCCAAACAGAGGAAAGGCTTCCACAAACGATCCGCGCCCCACAATCATTTCGGCGCGTCCGCGTGAGAGAAGATCAATGGTTGCGAACTGTTGAAATACGCGCACGGGGTCATTCGCGCTCAGAACGGTAACGGCACTGGTGAGACGGATCCTTTCGGTCCTAACTGCCGCTGCAGCCAAGATCGTTTCTGGCGCCGAATCAAGAAATTCCGCCCGGTGATGCTCGCCAATCCCAAAGACATCCAGCCCGACGCGGTCCGCAGACTCGATTTCGTCGAGGAGGTGGCTCAAGCGATCTGCCGGGCCGAGATTCTCACCCGTCGGGGTGTCCGGCACCGCAGCGACAAAACTATCGATTCCGATTTGCATAACCCTGCTCCCGTCATTCTTAAAAGGCCGCGATGAAGTTGCCACGATCGTGCTCGAAAGTTCGCTCGGATTGACGAGCGAAACCCACAAGTCTATCGACGCCACTCTCCCACGAAGACCGTTCTGAGTGAGGGTTCAACTCCTTTGCAGTTCCGTGGCACGGCAAAGTCCGGCTCAGGGCAGCTTGTCGAAAAAGAGATAGACAGCGGCAATCCGCTCGTCACGGGCAATGAGAAAATCTGTTCCGGCGTAAGCCGGCGCCTCACCGGGGCGGCCCGATACCCATGGGACCCGGCCGGCATTGCCCAATTCCTCGGGCTCGGCAATTGGCTGATATCGAAAGTCAGGGTGCGTAGCCTTGATGACGCCCGCGATGCGATCGATCTCGTCGCGGCCACGATGGGCGCCGCTGTTGGGGTCGTAGAACACGCCATCTTCGGCCCAGATCTCGTCGATGGCTGCGCGTCGCCGCGTGGGGTCGTTTTCACCGAAGACGTCGCGAAGATTTCGGATCAGTAGGTTCGATATGCTGTAGGACATGGCTCGCCTCCTCAATTCTTAACTAGATCCCGAATAATCGTCCGACCGTAGTCATCTCTCTCACTATTGACGATTCTTACCCCATCGAAACCGCGCCTCATCCTCACCCGTGTAATCGGGATCGAGATAGATATGCATGAAACCGATCTTCCTTGCCGCCGCACCGAGGCCTTGATGCCCGTCCGCGGCGTGTGACTCACGATTTTACGAATTGCAGGTCCAGCGTGATGGTGACTTCCTCCCCAACCAGGATGCCGCCCGTTTCCAGCGCCGTATTCCAGGTCAGGCCGTAGTCCTTACGGTTGATCTTTGTCGTTGCCGAAACGCCAATCCGCGTATTGCCCCACGGATCTTTGGCAGGAGGTGTCGGGCCTTCCACGTCGAACCGTACAGTATGGGTGACTCCATGAATCGTTAGTTTGCCTTCCACTGCATGTTCGTCCTGCTTCTTCGAAATGATGCGGGTTGATTTGAAGGAAAGAGTCGAAAATTTTTCCACCTCGAAGAAGTCCGCGCTCTTCAAGTGCGCATCGCGTTGCGCGTCGCGTGTGTTTACGGACGCCGCGTCGATGGTGACCTCGACCTTTGACTTGGTCACATCTTCTTCGTGGCGCTCCAGCGTGCCGGAAACGCCCGAGAACTGGCCCTTTACATTCGAAATCATCATGTGCTTGACCTTGAACTCGGCCACGGAGTGCGCCGAATCAATGGCCCAGGTGCTTACCGCGGTTTGTGGTGCAGTTGCTGTAGTTGCTGTTGACATGGTATTGGCTCCTTTCGCGTCGTTTGGATTAGATGCGTCACCACGATATTCGTTGCAACGAATAAGACAGAAAAAATTAGGGTTCGCGGCGGGCGACGCGGAGCAATTCACAAAGAGCCTTGAGCCGCTTACGCCCCAGGTGGCCCAGTTGCTTCCGGTGCCCTTCTTGCATGGGCTTGTCAAGCCGGTCCAGCATCTTGAGTCCTTCCGGCGTAATCCGGGCCAGGACCATGCGCCGGTCCTTGGCGTCGCGCCATCTCACAATGAGACCCCGCTTCTCCAATCGATCCAGTAGCCGCGTGATGTCTGGATCCCGAGTGATCATGCGTTGTCCGATTTCGCCGCACGGTAGGCCTTCCAGTGCACCACGCAAGATGCGCAGCACGTTGTACTGCGTCGGCGATAGCTGCTCGGCTTTCAGCAACGGTACCAGCCCGCGGCTTAGCTGATCCGTCGTGCGGAGCAGCTCCAAGAATGCGGCCTCCTCGGGACATGCCTCCCGCCGAACCTTCCTAGCGTGTCGAACTCCCGCTTTCATACCTCCAAACGATACTCGTTACAACGATATGTGTCAATCGCGCTACTCATCTGGCGGAGAGGGGGGACTTAAAACGCAGCCTTTCAAGAACGCTCGTTTTACAAGGAAAATCGCCGCCATCCTCTTGAGTACGGCGAGCTTTCAAACTTCAAGGGGTGAAGCGCCGCGAAGTTCTGCGAAGCGCCAAGAAGCCTAAAAAGTAACGAAAAACAGTAGCCTGCAGTAGCTCAATGGGTAAATTCAGCTTTTTTGACTGCGCCGGGCGCCGAGAGTTGCGCAGACCTCATTGCGCAAATGTACCCGGCTACAAGCACTTTTCTCCCCCTTAATGCTATAAATCAGTGCGGCCATGTCCGACCAGGAACAGCGTCTTGAAATTCACACAGATGCCATA
>Ga0157376_10000680_pt1 | contig 22007 bp, 30 predicted proteins | sample M45metaG_FD_121801 | JGI IMG/M metagenome (GOLD analysis project Ga0157376, IMG submission 121801) | Miscanthus rhizosphere microbial communities from Kellogg Biological Station, Michigan, USA - M4-5 metaG | ecosystem: Host-associated > Plants > Roots > Rhizosphere > Soil | place: USA: Michigan... | reverse complement strand
CGTCTCCGTCGTCGTGAATCGATTCGAGTACGGGAGCGTCGTCACGACTTGCGTCAGTCCATCGGCGGGACTGCTATATCGCACGCGGACGGACGACGGATTGCCGAGGGCGCGAAATTCGATCGTCGTCGTGACGACGTCGGGCTTTTTTGGTTCGACGGTTTGCGGAGCGGTCGGGACGTTGACGATCGTGTCCCCGCATCGGATGGCCATGGTTGCCATGGCGACGAGCGCGACGAGTAAACCATTGCGGATCGTCGTCATAGCTTTTTCCCCTTCCCACAGGATTTCCACAGGATTTCCACAAGCTAACCAGTTGCAACAATTGAGCGATCGCCAATTTGGGCGACAATTTTTGGACGCGATCTACTGTTCCCTTTTATCTCGATCCACGGCGCGATCTTCTTGTCTTGTACTGTCTTGTGTTGTAGGGGCACAAAGTACGCACAAAACCGCCAAAAATAGGCACGGTCACGATTGCGCCCCTGTCCAATCGAGCGGCATTTGTCCGGACTTGGCGACGCGTTGCGCGTACCGATCGGCGCGTCGTTCCATGGCGGGGATCCAGATCCCCCGGTACATTTGCCACGCGTCGCGGCGGAAATGGCCCGTCCGCGTGCAGACGTCGACAAGCTCGTTGAATTTCTCCGCGGGGAGCCCCGTTGCGGCGACTAGGTCGTCCACGGGGAGCGGAGCCCCGCGCGAATCGATCGCTTGCCCGGGTCGTCGGCCGTGTTTGGCGACGTGGCACCAGAGCCCGACGAGCCCGCCGAAACCTTCAACCCCGAGGGCGCGCACGACCGCGCGGATTTTCGGATCGTCGGGCGCGTCCGCGTCCAATTGAAACCATTTCACGATCGACCCCCTTGGGGAAAAACGCGGGGGGCTTAGGCGGAACGCGTTGATCGCCGCGGTTCCAGTCCCGCTTTCGCGGGTCGACGGGCTCGCGTCGCGGCGAAACCGTGGGCTTTATGCGGTTGCTCGTCGCGGCGTCGGGTCAAATCCGCGGCGATATCGTCGCGTCGCCAGCGGTACGGATAGCGGTCCCACGGGCGCGGGGAAAACGTCCCATTCTGCAACCCACGGCGAATCGTCGACGCAGAAATCCGGTAGATTTTCGCGATTTCGGCCAACGTGAGAATGAGCGGCAAGCTCGATAAATCGGTGACTGAGACGGCGACGGAATGAGCGGGCACGGTGGTGGCCCCCTTTCACGCGATCACTAGCGAACGGATACGGTCGCTAGTAGTCGTACTGGAGCGGAAATACCTAAAAGCGAGCGGGGATGTTCGTGTTTTACGCATGACCGCAATAGATGTCAAATTTCTTAACTAGAATTGAGCAATACGGGTAATTGGCGACCGCGCCACGACCCCGGACGGCAATGTCAGAAAAACTGCTATACCGCCTAAGCGAAGCGGCGGAAAAGCTCAGTGTGTCGAAAACCGCCCTGTACAAGCTCATTAACCGCGGCGAAATTCCCGTGATTCGCGTGCAAAGTGATCTCCGCGTGCCCGTCGCGGGGCTCCTTGCGTGGCTGGCGAAACAACCGACCGTCCGGCCGTCTCTCCGCACTAAGAAACGCTAAATCGCCCTAATTTGCGTTAGAATTAGGCCCGCGCGTGATATAGACGCGCGCTCGCGGTCGTCCGCGCACATACACGGTTACAGGGATACAGGCCATGGCACGTCAACAATCAAAAATCCCGATCGCCCCCGGGATCTATCGGGAAGGGGCGAATCTCTTTGCCGAAGTCCGGATCGGCAGTTCGCGCGACGGAACGCAACAACGCAAAACCGAAACGTTCCCGTTGGGGACCGACGTTAACGTCCTGATCGCATGGCAACACGGCGCCAAGAAGGATCTGATTAACGCGCGGCCCGCCGCGGCCGTCCGCGGATCGCTCGCGGCCGACGTTCCCGCGTATCTCGCGACGCTACCAGACGGGAAGTACAAGACGGAAAGCGGTTGGGTACTTCAGCACTGGATCGAGTCCCCATTAGGACTAATGGCGCGAGCGTCGCTCGTGCGACTCGACGTTGTCGCGCAAATTTCCCGCTGGATCGAAGCGGGGGCCGCGGTCGCCACGGTCAACAAGCGACTGTCGCGGTTGCGAAAGCTTTTTCACGCGCTCGACGGGGTCGACGTCGTCGCCCCGACCGACGCGATCAAATTTCTCCGCGAGCCCGAGCAGGAGCCCCGCGACATTCCGATCCGGATCGTCCGTCTCATTCTCGATTCGCTCACGGGTCACGGGCGCGCCGAGCGCGGCGGGACGCGCCCGGACGTCAGCGTGACGAAAATCCGCTTGCGCGTCATGGCATGGACGGGGATCGCGCCCGCGACGCTTCGCCGGATCCGCCCGCGCGACTTGGAATTGAAATCGGCGCGGATCTATCTGCGGCGGCGTCGCAAGGGCAAGGGGGGCGCGGACGGAGCTTGGGTCGCGTTACTTCCGCCCGCGGTCGACGCGCTCCGCGACTTTGCGGCCGCAGGGTTGTTCGGACAGTCGTACTCCAACGCGAGCATTGGCAAGACGTGGCGCGTCGGGATCGAGCGGGCGAAAAAAACGGCAACGCGTCACGCGGACGAAAGCGGCGACCGGTCGTGGCTCGCGGAGCTTGACAACCTTCCGCCCCGCTGCAAACCGTACGACTTGCGGCATTCCTTCGGGTCGGAAATGTATCGACGGACGGGCGATATTCGGGCCGTCTCGGAATTGCTCCAACACGCAACGCTGGAAATGACGAAACGGTACACGGTTGGCGCCGTCTCGGAGCGCGTCACGGACGCGATCGCGAAAGCGACCGCGACCTATACGAGCGTCCCCGCGATCCCCGCGCCCGCGGCCCCCAAGCGACTTCGATTGGTCAGATAGCCCCGTCAACCCCAAGCGAAAGGATCCGTCATGCATTGGACCCAAACCCCCGAAGGGCGCCGAAAAATGGGCGCGAAAATGCGAGCGTTTTACAAGACGGCTAAGGGGAAAGAATCGAGCGCGAAACGCGGACAGGCAATACGGGACGCGGCCGCTCGACGTCGAGCGGAACGAAACGGGCACGCGCCAACCCCAACCGCGACAAAATTGCTCGCGCCAAGCGGCCGATCTATGCTCGTCGCGCTCGCGCGGCCCGAAGCGGCACGGCGGATCGTTGAACTACAAAAAGAAATCGAAGCGTTAACGCTCTTTTTGGCGCGGGCGCCCGCCCTTTTTGCCATTCTCGCGAGCGGCCGCGGATTTCGCGGACGACGTCGACGCGCCCCCGCGACGTCCTAACGCGACTGCATGGGGATTCTTTCTGCGAAACAACGGGCTCACCCAACTAGTGCACGCGCACCTTGCGACGCAACACGGGCGGTAATTTCCGCGTTGCCCGATCCGCATTTGATGCTCGCCGTGTTCGTGCCCACACGTCTTACAGGGATATACCGTCATTGACGTAAGAATAACCCAAGCGTCCGGGTTAGGTCAACGCGGGCCCGGGGCACGTCCGATTCGGACTTTCGCTTTTTTCCCCGCCCCAGTCCCCGCCCCACGTTTCGCGACCTTGCATATTTCGGCCTAATTTTAAGTATTTCTAAATAGGGGTTGGGGCGGGACCGGTTGACGTCATTTCCTGTAAGTCCTTGATTCTATTGGTGCGCCCGGGCCGATTTGAACGGCCGACCCCCGCCTTAGGAGAGCGGCGCCCGACCGCGTAACTACTAGCGTCTAAATGACTTCGACGTTTCCCCGCCCCACGTCCCCGCCCCAACGTGCCTATTTGCGCCTATTTTTTAGGCGAAAGCTCGCGAACGGACGAGCCACGCCGCGCGCGGCAACGGGTCGCCCATTCCGCGCGTCAGACAACCGGCCACGGGATCATAGACGCGGTGAGAAACGCGAGCCCCGCCGCGGTGAGACGCGACCGGTACGGTTCCCCGAGCGGCAATGCGGCGAGCACAAAACAGACGAGCGCGAACAGGAGCAACAACAATCGAGCCACGGTCGACCCCCTCATCCTGAAAACGCGACGACGAGCGGCGTTACAATCCCGGCCATGCTTTGGATCGCGCTTACGGTCGTCCTAATTCTCGCGGTCGCGTGGTTTGTGTTCGTCGGGGCGGGCGGGATGGATCGCAATCCCCCGCCGCGTCCCCGTTAGAGAATTGGGATCGTCACGTCGAAAATCACGGTATACGAGCCCGCGGGCCACGGGGCCGACGTCGACAGATACAAATCCAACCGTGCCGCGGACGGCACGACGATATCGATCCCCCAACCGGGATGGGTTGGCGTCCCCGCGGTCAGCATCGGCAAGACGTGCCCCGACCCCGGCGCAAACGTAAAGGGCCAACCCGTGATCCCGAGCGACCCGACTTGGGCGGGTACGGTCGTGTTCGCGTTGAATCGGATCCGCGCGTCGCGGCCGTGCAAATAGAAATCCTGTACGGGGGTCGTCGCGGTAAAGCCCGCAAAATTCGCATTAGTAAAGGCGAGCGATAGCGGGCCGCATTGCTCGTGCGCGACCATTCGCCAGTACCCGCCGTTCCATATATACGCCGCGGTTCCCCCGCCCGCCGCGTCGGCCGCTTTGATTTGCGTCGCAAACTGGCCCGACGAATGATTGAGAAATTTTCCGTTAGCGACCGACGCGGACGTATTGACCAGCACAACCGTCCCGGTCCCAATGTTCAGAATGTCCAACCGCGTCCCGTCGACAAACGCGCCCGAGACGGGCGCCACGCCATGTAAGGCAGCATCGACCGACGAATTGACCACGAGAAAATTTGCGGACCCGTCCGCGGCGATTGACGGGGTTCCCGTGCCCGTCCACGACGTGACGCGCGACGCTCGCGCCCATTTCGCGCCAAATGTCGCGTCGGTCGGATCGCGCGTCAGTAAGTCGCCAGCGTTCCCGCCCGTGAATAAATGACCGTCGTTCCAATGCGACGGTTGGACTTGCGACGCGTCGGCCCCGTCCGTTTTTGCGCTCACGAAACGATGCTTAACGACGTTCGCCATGGTTAGTGTTGCTCCAAAAGGATCCGGTTCAAAACATCTTCAAAGCTAAATCGCGTCGTCGACGCTTGGACGCTTCGCCGCGGGTACCAATTTTTCGCGATCGAGACGTCGTCAATCGTCACGCGTTGGATCAAAAAGTCGCCCGCGATATTGGTTGGGGCCGGTAGATCGACGTGGACCGTTCGCCCGCTTTTTGTCTCGACGTCGTGGGTCGTGTATGACAATTGCGTTTCGACCGTCTTGAATAGTTCAAGCTCCGCGAGCCCGCGAGCGTGGGCGCCCGCTTCGCTCAGTCGTCGATCCTGTATGTAATGCTCAATGATTCCGTCGCCCCCCTCGACCGCGGCGATCGCCGTTTGCGCGGGCACGTCGTCGACTTGGGCGATCAATTGGATCGCGTCCCCGAGCGTCACGGGCACGACGGGCGACACGCCGAATAGCGCGGGGCTGGGCGCGACGATTTCCCCCGCGGCAATTGACGCCGTAATCGCGCCAACCCCCGACGCGGGGATCCCCGTGAGCAACCCGCCCCCGCTCGCGGCCGACTTGCCCGTGTAGCGAATCAGGAGCGACAACGACCCGATGATCGCCCAACCGCCCGCCGCGGCAAACCAACCAAGCTCGACGACTTGAAGCGTCGTCGACCCGATCGGGGTCGGAAGGATCGTCCCCGCGGTCGCGCCCGTCCCCGGTGTGCCTTGCCCGGGCAGCGGGGAGCCCCCAAGGTTTGAATCGGATTCGACGTCAAGGAGCGTCGTCGTCGTGTTGTTGGTCAGCGTGAATAGTTCGCGGTACTGGATCCCGTTCGCGGTCGTCCGGAAGATCCGACGTCGGAGCGTCCCCGCGGGCCCGATCGCGATATTGGAGACGTTGATCGCGCCCGTCGTGATCTGATTCGCGGTCGGGGCCAAATCGCCCCCGGGCCCGACAACGACGTCGTTGAACGTGACCGCGGAATTGTCGGGAATTTGCGCGACAAGTCGATACTCGCCGGGTCCGTCTTTCCGGTACAACCGCCGTCGAACGATCCGCGGATCGGCCGACACGGTCAGCGTCACGGTTGCCGCTTCGCCAATATCGGTCGCGGTCGAAAACGCGGGCGGGGTTTTCGTCGACAAATACGCGTCCGCGGTCACGTCGTCGAATTGTTGATTCGCCGTGTTACCCGGGACGTCGACGACGTGGTGCCATGGGAGCACTGTCGCGGGGGTTGGGCTCACCGTCGAGCGATACACGCGGCGACCGATAATCCGCCCGTCAACGACCGCGGCCGCATTCGCCCACGGCAACGTGATCCGGGCCGCGCCCGCGATCGACATGAACACGTTCCGCGTATAACTGGCGAGCGTTTCGCCCCCGGGGGTCAGAAACGTGATCGCGTAATCGTAGTACCCCGCGGCCATGCCGCCGTTTGTGTTGATAAACGACGCGGCAAATCCGGACGGGGTATCGACGGGGCGCCCGCCCCCGGTTAGTTGCGTTCCGCCGAGCGTCGCGGCCGTTTCGCGCCCGTTCGCGTCGACATAGGACGTCGCATAGCTCGACGTGACCCCGACCACGATCGGCCCCTTCATTGGGGGATTGGTCAACGCGGCCGTTGTCGGGGGCGGGCCGTCCGCGGGCGTAATCGTCACGGGGTTAGACGGGGCGCCAAGGTCCGAGCGGGACGTGTCGTCGAGTTCGAACGTGACCGCGTACCGATACGGCCCGCCCGACAACCCGCCCGCTTGACTTGAGCCCGCCGCGGTCGCGGTTGGCGCGGTCGGGGCCGTTGGGGGCGCCCCCCCGGGCGTTCCGGGCGTTCCGCCCGTAATCGGGCCGGTCGTGTTCGTCTTGCCGTCCCCGGTATGGATCCCCGCATACGAGACGCGGGTCGGGCCAATTTTCGCGAGCCCGCCCGCGGGGTTGAACGGGAGCGTTTGCGAAATCGGCGTGATCGCGTCGCCCGCGGGGATCGTCACGCTGGCCGTGCCCCCGTCCCCCTCGACGATGATCCGCGTCCGGACTTGCGACAGGTCGGCCGTGATTTTCAGATCCGCGAAACGACCGCCCGGGACGATCGGCGCGGGTACGGCGCCCGCTTCGGTCCCGACGAAAAAATGCAAATCCGCGGCATAGTCGACGTACCAGTACGCGCCAATTTTCTCCGCGATCCGAGACAGGGCCCGCGAGACTTCTTCAAACGTAAACGTGATCCCCCCGTCGATCGTCGGCAGTCCCGCTTCGACGTGGGCGATCCCGATCGTCGGGGCGAAATTCGAAATCACGTCCGCAACGATCACGTTTGCGGACGCGGCCCCGTACTCTTTCACGACTTTTCGGCGGTTGAGTCGTCGCGTGAAATCGATACAGGTCAAATCCAACCGGACGTGTTGGGGTTGGTCGAATTCCGCGTATTGCTCGCGCGTCAGAATTTCCCCGCCGAAAATCTGATCCGTTGTTCCGTTGACATAGATCGCGATCGGGGCGCCCACGTCGACGGGCGGGGGGTAAAACAGGGGCGCGTTGTTGTCGCTCGTATTGAAACCGCCATGGTCGAACGCGTGCGCGGCAAACGGGCCCGTTTCGAACGGCCCGACGCGCGGGGTCAGAATGATCGTGAGCGCGGCCGTATTGGGCGCGTCGTTCAAGACGTCGTCAATCCGCACGCGGCCGACGCGGGCAAACCGCGTCAGGTCGTGCGCGGCGACGAATACCGCAACCGCGGAGGGGTCCGCCATGCTACGCGGTCCCCAACAACCGCCCGCCCCGCATCCCCTGCATGACCGCGGCCGACACTAAGTCCGACACCATCGATCGGGTTTGCGGGTCGTCGGTCCCGAGCATCCCCGACATGTTGACCGTGACGTTGACGGGCCCGCTCGTCGACCCGATCCCGAGCCCGCCCGTTGTCCCTAAATTCAACGGCGCGATCCCGTTCGAAAATGCCGCGTTGACGTCGTCGACCGCCGCGAGCGCGGGATCGATCATGACGCGATCGAGTCGCCCGAATTCCGACGCGATCCCGTTGATCATGTCGGGCACGTACGAAAACCCGACGACGTTGTTGAACATCCATTTGAACGCGTCCGAAATACGGTCGGGCTCTTTTACGAGCAAGTCGACGAGCCCCACGAATTGGTCGTACAGCCAGTATTTCGTTTGGTAGTACCAATTCTTGACCGTCTCGATCGCGGTATTGAACGCGGCGGGGAGCGTTTGCGTTAGAAACCCTTTGATTTTGTCGACCGCTTTCCCGAGAAACGCGACGATTTCGTCCCAGTAGTAATAGATCCCCGCCGCGAGCGCGACGATCGCCGCAATGATCACGGCGGGCCAACCGATAAGACCGCCAACGAACGTCGCGATCGCTTCGCCCGCGCCAATCAGGATCGGCGCCAATCCTTCGAACGCGCCGAGTAGCCACGTCCCGATAATCCCGCCGAATTCGACGATCGCGGTCCCCGCTTTCGTCAACCATCCGATCAACCCGCCGCCCCCGATCAACGACACGAGCGCGGCCAGAGACAACAAGACGGGCTCGACCGCTTTCCCAATGCTGTACGCCGCGATCGCGAAATTCTGAACCGGTTCAGGCAACGACTGAAACAAATCTAAAAGCGTTTTCAAATTGCCCGCGAGCGACGCGCCGATCCGCTCGTCGATTTCGGCCATTTGATTTTTGACTTGTTCCAACGCGCCCGCGGTCGTCTTGACTTGCGCGGAGTACTGCCCCGCAAATTTCGAATTTACCGCGTCCATCATTTGCGCGAACGACATACCCGGGACGTACGAGTCGCCCAACACGCTTTTGAGTCGCCCCAACGCTTCGCCATTGCTTGACATGGCTTTAACGAGCACGGCCGACGCGGACGTTAGATCGGTTTGCCAATACGCGGCCAGATTCATCGTCGCTTCAAGGGTCGACTTCATGGCTTCGGGGCCGATTTTCCCGATCGTCGTAAACAGGGCCATGGCGTCTTTGATCGCCCCGCTCGAAAACGTCGAGATTTTGGATAGGCTCGTCGCCATGTCTTCGTACGCTTTGGTGACGTCGGGGGTTGCGAGCCCCGCATTTTTGAGCGATTGCTCTAGTCGCGCGTTCGATTGCTCCGCTTTGCCGAATTCGTTAACGTAATGACTGACAAACGTCGTGACGTCGCCCGCAAAATTTCGCAATTGTTGCGAGTCGAGTACCGCCCACGTACTTTTGGCAAAGTCGACGATCCCCGACCCGACGTTTTTGAGATTGCCCGCCGCTTGCGCGACCGCTTGATCGAGCGTCGCGCCGACTTTCCCCGCCGCTTCGACAAGCTGATCCGTCGACGTCGTCGCGTCCCGGCACGCGTTGATAAACGACGAGAAATCCGCGAGAAAATTAGCGGTTAGCGGCATACGGCGTTACTGTCTCGTTTTCTCCGCTTCGGCGTTGATTTCGTCGATTAAGAATTCGTAATAGTGCAACGGCAAATCCCACACGTCCGCGAGCGTCCAACCCATCAACCGACAAATTGCGAAATCCGTTCGGGCACTGACGCGCCAGACGGCATTTTTTTTTCCGCCGCGACGTACGCGCGGACGCTTTTGTCGTGTTCCTGTATCGCCCGTTGGACTTCCATGTATGAGTCCGCGTCGATCGCGTCGAGCGCGGCCCGGACGACGGCCCGGGGTTGATCGCGAATCACAACGGGGCGCCCGTCAAAATCCGTAAACGTCCAATCGAGCAAGTAGGCGAGGATCATCGCGATCCCGCTTTCCGTGGGGTCGATTTCGAACGATAGATCCTTGCCCGTCGCCGCGGTCGTCGCGTCCAGACGAACGGGTTTCGTCGACGCGCGGATAAGCTCGCGGAATTCGCCCGCGGTCAGAAACTTTTTGACCGTGAGCGAATCGCCCCCCGAAATCGGCAACGTTTCAATTTCGGGTCGTCGGACGCGTGATCCCATTGGCCCCCTCTGTCGTCATTGGCCCCAAGCGGGCCGTAAAGCGGCCCCCGTCGAGGAGCGCGATCGACTCGATTTCCCATCGCCACGCGCCCCCCTTGAAGGGGGCGACGAAAAAGAGCGGCCGTTGGGCGAGCTTGTACGCGTCGACCGCGCCCGGGACGAGCCCGCCCGTCACGGTCCACACATTCCGCGCGTCGCGCGTCACGGCGTACCCTTCGACCGCGGCCGCGTTGTAATACGCCCATTTGACCGCCGCGACGCGGCCCCGGATCCCGCGGTACTGCATGGCGCCCGATTACGGGGTTGACGGTTCCATCGTCCACGGGCCCGCGCCCACGTACGATCCTTTGACCGTGATCGCGCCGTCGTGCGCGACTTCGATCCCCGCGTCGAGATACGCGAGCCCCGTAAACAGGTACGTCGGGGCGAGCGTCGACGGAATGAGTTTGAGCAAGACGGCGATGTCCCCAAGGGCGACACCAAATAGGACTTGGCTTTCGACTTCGTCCCAAATCCCGCCAAGGTCGCCCTTAATGTCGGGCAATCCTTGGACGTACACTTTGTTGGTGTCGCCAAAACACGTCGCGTCCGCGCGATCGCGGGCCAGATCGAGCGACCACGAATTGAGCGCGGCGACGGCAACCGCGGTCGCGCCCCCGGTCGGATCCATTTCGACCGATCCTTTACTGCCATGTCGTCGTGCCATTGCTCCCCCTTATGCGGGCGTGACCATGATTTCGTATCGCGCGCCCCGGTGTTGCCAAACGTCGTTGTTGGCGGTTTCCGTGTACCGAATGCGATCGACCCAACGCGCGACCATCAACGACGCGCCCGCGGCCGTGACGTCAAGCGGTTGCCGATCGACGAGTTCTTGTATGCGCTTGTCCGCGGCCGCGACCGTGTCGCCCGCGGGCCCGAGCGCAACCGCTTTTACGACGTAAATGAACGCGCGGAACGTTTCCGCGTCGTTGAGTTCGTACAGGCCCCGACTCGTCGAGAGACTGACGATCACAAACTTCGTTGCCCCGATCGGCGCCACGTCGTAATAGACCCCGTCCGGCAACGCGGCCCCGAGCGCGGGATCGGCCGCAAGTTTCCCGATTAGCGCCCGCTCGACTTCGGTTGCGTCAATCATTGGCGCCCCGCACGACGAGCCCTTTGGACTTCACTAGATCCGCAACCGCGACGACCCCTTGTCGTCGGCCCCGTTCCGAAATCGGGAGAAACGTCGGCCGCGGACGCTGGCGCCGGGAACCGAATTCGAAAATGTGCGCGTACGGGGCCGACGTGATCAGTGTGATCAGCGTTGCCACGCCACGCGCGGCCCGCTGAAGTACCTTGACCCCCGCGCGGAGTTCGCCCGTCACGATCGGGTACGCGGCGATTACTTCCGCTTGGGTCGCTCGAGCGTATCGCTCCAAAATCGGCACGGATTCACGGTTGACCGTTTGCGGGAACGCGACAAGCTCGTCCCGTAATTCCTTGAATCCGCCAAGTACCAATTTGTTCGGCATGGGTCACACCGTTTCGACCGCAAATAACCAGAGTTCGCGGTTGCGCTCTTTCGGGTTGGCGATCCCCGTGATCCGAAAAACCCGCCCGTCGAACACCATTCGCGCGGCGACCGTCACGTCCGACCGGTACCGCCCGCGGATAATATGGGTCGCCGTCGCCACGATCGCGCCCCCGGCGTTGCGTTCCAAGTCGCGGACGGTCGCTGGTTGAATCGCGACGTGCCAACGGGGGAGTAAATCCCCCCACGTTTCCGTGACGCCCCCGTCCCCGTCCGGTCCCGTCGTCGGGGTTTGAAACGTCACGACGTGCCGATACTCCCCGATCGCCATTTATGCGAGCGCGGGATCGCGCGACCGTCGACAGAGATTGGCGATCGCGTCCCATACCCGATCGTCGTTGTCTTGCGCGCCCGTCCCGAATTCGTCCCCCCGATGCTCGTACAAATGCGCGAGCAACAACAACACGGCCGACGCGATCCATGGCGGAACGGTCGTCGGGGTCCACGTCGGGTCGTTCGAATTTTTCAGATAGTCGCGGATCGTCGCGCTCGCGGCCGTCGTCTTTTGTTGGACGTCGACGTCGTGATCGGTGTCCGTGATATTCAAATGCACTTTGGCCGCGTCGAGCGTGACCAAATCTGGATCGGTCGGAGCCCAAAGCGTCATTAGCGGCCCCCGTCCCGCCCGCGTTTAACCGCGAGCGTCCACGCGGGCGCCCCGTCGCCCGGGCGGGTCGTCGTTTCGGCGTTCGCGTGCCAGAGCGACCCCGCCCACGTCACGACGTCGCCACGCTCGTACAGTTTCCCGGGCACGTACACGCCCCGGTACAGCATGGCGGGGAATTTCATCGCCAGTTCCCGCCGCGCGTCGCCCCGCGCCCATTTGACCGTGATCGTGCGTTCCCCGTCGTACTCGACGGCCGAATCCTCAAACCCGAGCCCGTCCGCGCCCGGGGGCCCGGGGGGGCCCGGGACGGGCGCTACGGCTTCCAGAGCGGCGATCCGGCCGACGACGGGCGGAACGTCGGCCGTGACCGTTTCGACCGCCCGGAGACGCGCCACGACCGGGGAAAGGGCCGTCTTGACGACTGTCTCAACCGCGTCGACGAGTACGGACGGATCGTCGTCGGAGACGTCCGCGGACGCGTACGACTCGTCGCCCAAGACGGCCGTACAAATGGCCGCGGCCGATTGGTCGTCGTGCCCTTTGGCTTTGACCGCGTCCCAACAACGGTGCCACTTCTCGGAATGGTGCCGCGTCTCAGGGCTCATGGGTCACGGCCCCCCAATCTTTTTGGAGTAACGCGGCCGCGACCGCGCGCAACCGCGCGCCCTTTGCGACGGGCGCGGGCGGGGCGATCGCGGCGGGAGCGGGCGCGGGGGCCACGGCAAGCGGGTTGGTTTTATCCCGCTCGTCGAGCGCGGAGAGTGAATAGTTTTGTTGCTGCATGTACGGGGTGTCCCCGCCCTTGACGCTGCCCAACCCGAAGTACTTTTTCCGCGCTTCGTTCGGCGCCATGGCGCCCGCCCCGATCGCGTCCGACGCGGCTTTCGTTTTCGTCGCCGTGTCCATGTAGATCAGATCGTCAATGTCGAATTCCGTCCCGTAATCGTTCGTCACACCGAGCCCGAGCCCTTCGTCGAGCGACGTTTCAAACGACGCGATCAACGACTGAATACATTGGCTGTAATACTGTTGTTGCATGGGCTCGACGCTCGAAAATGCCGGGGGCGGGCCGACACCGATCATGAACGCGGGGACGTGGTAGCACGCGCACACGGTTTCGGCGGTCCAGCGGAGCGTCTCGATCAATTGCGCGTCGGCCGCGTTGACGGTCAACGCTTCATACTTCAACCCGTCGCCCACGACCGCGACTTTTCCGACGTTGTCGCCCGAAAAATTGGTTTCGAAATAGTCTTTGAGTCGTTGGGCCGTCTCGTCGGAAATGGCCCCCGGCGCGGTCAACACGCCGCCCGGGCTCGCCCCGCCCTGAAAGAATTTGTTGGACGTCGTTTGGATCGTGATCCCTTGGAGCGCGGACAACCCGCACGCGTAAAGCGGCGTGACACCGATCAACGGATGGAATAGCGGGACCATGGGGTCGTGAATGATTTCCGACGCGGGGACGACGAGCGTTCCGGGCGCGATCCCGCTCAGGTCGTCGCGTCGGAGTTCGTAATAGACGTCGCCGTCTTGCGACACGAGCGGAACAACTTTCGTCGGGTCCAGCACGTACAACGCGCGAACCACGCCGCGGTTGTCGCGTTCCTTCAACACGTACGTATTGCCCTGAACGAGTTTCGACGTGATCCATTGCTCCGCGAATTTCAAAAACGTCTGGTACCGATTCGGTTTGCGGAGTACGGGGGAATACGCGGGGTTGGTCGCTTCGTTCCACACCCCTTCGGCGTCTCGTTGCATCAACCGAAGGGTCAATTTCGCAATGTCGGCCGCGATCAACGTGACGCAGGAATAGACCGCAAAGTACGACAACGCGGTACTGCCCGTGATTTCCGCATTTTTCTGCCACGCGCCCGTAAAGGGCTCGCGAATGATCGGAAACCAACCGCCGCGGCCCGACGCGGAATTGAGCGGGCGCAAATTCTCCGCTCTGCGGGCAATCAGTTCGACACCGAGAATTTCCAACCGCATTGGGGCCGATCCCGTGCGCGGGGCGCGTCCGACGCGTGACGCGCCCCGCGGGGGGAAAGCGTGTTACGACCGGGCGCGGGCCGCGTGTGGCGCGTCGGGCGTTTCGGCCGACATGACCGCGCCGGACGGGGCGGGCCAATTCGCGGCCGTGAGGTATTTGACCGCGTTTGCGTTGGCACGCTTCCAATTGACGTACCGCTCCGCACGGAGCCCGACGCAATTGTTTTGCCAGAGCGACACGTAAACCGTGGTCGCGTCCGCGGGCGACATGGGCGCCGAATCCATTTGCAACGACGCTTCGCGCGACGCGTCGATCGTGACCCCGCCGTCGTCCGCGTACAGGATCAACGCGGGTTGTAGGGCAATGACGTTGGTTCCGGCCGCTTGGCTCGCAATGAACGTCAACCCCTTGTAACTGCCCCCTTGGATCGTGAGCCCCGGGAACATGGGCGATCCGTCCGCATTGGAGCGGAACGACAACGCAAGCGCGTTGGCCGCGGACAGAATGAACGTCACGCCGTCGACCCCAATGTTGTTGGTCGCGAAATGATTGATCAACCCCATGATGTCCGCGAGCGGGGCGCCCGACGCGGCCGCGGTTGGGGCGCCGTTCGTGATCGACGCGGGATTGACGCCCGCGACGGCCGCGACCGCGGGATCGATAAATTGCGCGTCGAGGAATTGCGCGATCCCCGCGATCATGTCGCGCCGGACCAAATCTTCCGCGGACGGGCTCGAAAGACGGACCAATTCTTCCGTCAAGACGATGATCCCCGCCGCTTTCGCAATGTCCAGCGTGACCGCGGCAAATGCGAGTTTGGTCACGGGTTTCGGTTTCGACTCTCCGACCCATCCGTACGTGCCGCCCGCGGTTTGCGACGGGACTTTCGTATTGAACGGGACGGTACGGAGCCCGGGGACTTTCCCAAGGATCGTCGCGGGCCGGAGTAGTTCGACAAAGTCGGCCGCAATGTTTTGATTGACCAGCGGGCCCGCCCATGCCGCGTCCGTCGCGGTCCCGGGCGCGATCGCCGCTTTCAAGTACAACGACACTTCGGGGGTCGTCGCGTCCCAACGTTTCGCGTATTCGGCCGCTTCGCTCAAATTGCCATTGCAAACGAGTTTCGCGCACGCGGCCCGGACAAACGCGGTCCCGGGCGGGACGTTGGCGCGCACGGAGACGACGCTCGTTCGCGGTTGCGGGCCCGGGGTCGGAACGATCCGCGTCGCGCTCGCGGTTTGGAGTTTCTCCAATTCCCGGTGTCGGACTAGGTCGCCGTCGATCGCTTTCACGTCGAGCGCGAGCCCGTCGTATTCTTCCCGCCTGTCGTCGGGCAAGGTCGCGTCTTTCTGGTCGTCAAGGATCGCGCCCATTCGGGCGACTTTGGCCGCGCGCGAGTTCTCGAAATTCTGGATTTTTTCTTGTGTCGTCATGGCGGGCGCGCTCTTTGGGCGCGCGTAGACTTTGGGAATGTCCGAAACGCCGGACGGGGTCGGGCCGGTCGCGGCCAGAAACGCCGAATCTAAGGATTTGATGACGTCGATCGTCGCGTGCATGTTGGCGGGCACGGTCACTAGCGACACTTCGCAGATTTCCGTCCGCGTAAAGCGTCGCCCGCCCGATTTGAGAATTTCGAGCCCGCCGTCTAACACGCGGTACCCGACCGAAACGCCCGTAATGAGTCCCGCTTTGATCGACTGCCACGCGTCGTCGATCCGGTCGCGGAGCGGCCCGGGTTGGTCGACGGTCGGGATCGTCGCGTCGAATCGGATACCGTCGCGCGTCGGGGTCCGGAGCGTGGCGATCCCGATCGGACGTTCCTTGTCATGGTGCCAAAGTAGCGGGATCGGGTTGGTAAACGTCGCCCCGCCCGGGTCGACGATATCGCCCGAGCGATCGGGGCTCGCGGTCGTGGCGGTGCCTGAAATGCGACGCGTCGGCCCATCGGCCGCTTTGACGTGCAAAACCGCGTGCCCGTGATAGATCACGACGCGAAAGAGTCTGGGGCCAGCGTGTTACGCGTCGTTAGTTTCTACTTTTTTATTGTCAGAATTACGCAACGCGCGCCGGATGATTTCAGGGACGGTCAACCGCTCGTATTGCGCCCGGGCGTAGACGCGGTCGAACACGCGTCCCGGCATGGCGAGCGAGACGACGACCGACTTATCGCAACGGTCTAACGGGGGGCGCCCGGGTCGATTCGCCATTTGTCAGCGTCCGAAAACCATCATTTGATACGACGGGGGCGGGGTATGGTCGTTCCGCTCCATGGCGTCGATCGCCATGATCAACGCGTACCCGCCGTCGATCCGTTCCGTTGAAAACTCTTTCGACGGTTTGATGTTCCCCGCCGCGTCCGATTCTACCGACATGTTCGCGATATTCCAGCGTAAAACCGCGTGCCCGTCGTGGCGGATCCGTTTCGAGACGATCGCTTTTTCCAGCGATTTACTCGGGGCCGACAGGGTCGCGAAACCTTGTCGCGTTTTCGCACACGTAAACCCATCCTGCTTTTCGAGCCTATGAACCAAATCTGTCGCGTTCCACGGGTCGTACGCGATAACCCGGACGTCGAATTCTTCGTCCCATTCGACGAGCAAATTTCGGACGTAATCGTAGTCAACCGCGGGCCCGGGGGTCGCCGTGATCAACCCGTCGCGGGTCCATTGGTCGTACGGGACGCGGTCGCGGGCGACCCGTTGCGGGATCCGCTCCGCGGGTATGAAGAAATGGGGCAACACGTCGAAGAATTCCCCGTCCGGAAAGACGGCGACTGCGGCCGTTAGATCGGTTGTCGACGACAAGTCGAGCCCGACAAAGCATCGTCGCCCGCGGAGCGCGGCCCGATCGATCGGCCATTGGCACGCGTCCCATTTCTCCATGGCGATCCAGCGGGCCGCTTGTTCGGTCCATTGGTTCAGGTACAACCGACGAAACGTATTTTCCTGAGCGGGGATTTCGCGGGCTCGCGCGCACGCGGTACGCATTTCGTCGAGCGATCGGAAATCCCCAAGGGCAGGATTGGCCGCGCGCCATACTTTTTCGCTCGTCCAATCCGCGTCCGTCGACGCTTCGTAAATGATCGGGAGAAACGACGGATCGAGTTCGGGACGTTCCGCCACGCGTTTCGCGTGCGAATAGAGTTCGTACAGGATCGAATGGCGGTCATATCCCGCGGTCGAAATCGCGACCGTGAGCGGTTGCGCCCGGGCGCCCGTCGACGTCGTCAATACATCCCACAATTCCCGAGTGGGTGCGGACCCTAGTTCGTCGTACAGGATGCGGGATGCCGAAAACCCGTGTTTCGAATACGCTTCGGCGGAAATCGCGCGGTAAAACGATCCGGTTTTGTGATGAACGATCCGTTTCTGCGAGTCGAGAATATCGCAACTAGCCGACAGGTCGGGATCGTTCCGGATCATTTGCGCGGCGACGTTGAACGCTAACGACGCTTGATCCTTGTCCGCGGCCGCGGAGTAGACTTCGGCGCCAATCTCCCCATCGAACAACAACCCGTCGATCGCGAGCGCGGCGATCAATTCCGTTTTGCCGTTTTTGCGCGGGATCATGAGTAAGCATTGGCGGTACTGGCGCTTCCCCGTCGCGCGGTTGATTTTGAACAACGGTCGGATGATTTTGTTTTTCTGCCACGTCCGTAAATTGAACGGTTGCCCCGCGAATGGCCCTTTTGTATGGGTTAGCTTGTTGATAATTTCGACTTTCCGCCCGGGCCCGTTGCCGCTCATTGCTCTATTTCTCGGGTACTCGCGCATTTCGTCGAACAAGCGACAAACTCGATCGCCGGTTCATTTCCGCATTTGCGACAACCAACCGATCCGTAATAGCTCCAACCATCCCGCCAAATATCGACACGGCCGCACGACGAGCAAACCCATTCCCGGCCGTCCGGTGTTTTGAAATCGCGTATGGGTTTGTGGCGACATTTCGGCCGACTCATGTCAACAACCCCGCCCATTTCGACGGTTTCTTTCCGTCCGGGGACGACGACGGCAGTTTACGAGCGCGCGCGCGGCCCGAAGGGGTCAACCCCAATTCCGACCAGAGACGCGCGCAATGGGTAAGGGCCCGATCCGCAACGAGCAAATACGGATTGGGGATCGGAACCGCTTTCGTCGTTTCGATACACATGCCGAGCGCGATTACTTGCGCGTGCGCGGCCAGATAGCGCGACCATTGCTGGCAAAGGGCCGTGAGCGCGGCCCGCTCCGTTTCCGAAACGAGCCCCGCGGCCCGAAGGATCGGCGCGACCCGTCGCCATTCGGCCGACGCGCCCGGGTCGTCGGCAAGCTCCGCGGGCGGGTTGTCAAACCCCGGATCGGCGGGCGGGATCGTGGGCTCGTCCGTATTGATCGGCCGCTTGCCCGGGTTGCCGCGTAACACTTTCAACGCGGACGGTTGCGGACGTCGGCCCGAATTCCAATTGCCCAATTACGTCGGCTCCTTGGAGACGTCGAGCTTGTGTTTTAACTCGGCCACCTCTGCGGGCGTCTCGAGCGTTTCGACGAGCGACGTTACCCGGAGCGTCAGTACCGCCATTTGCGCGCTAATCCGCCGCAGACTGACGACCAACCGCGCGGACACGTACAGATTCAACGCGATCACGATCGCGATCCCGATCACGGCCGCAACCGCGGGCGACGTCGCACCATGGGGACACGGTACCCGCAATCGCACACGAAGTACCAAACCCCGTTGATCCGCTCGCGGATCGCGTCGTCGTGCCGACAGAGTCCGACCGCCCGACACAACCCGACGATGATTTTCAACATTTCGGCACGCTGGCCGCGAGCGCGGAAAGCTCGTCGAACGAGTCGCCCGTCATTTCGCAGACTTGCCCGTCGTCCGCGTGGACGAAAAAGCACACGAGACACACGAGCGACCGCGGGGCGGGCGCGTGTGGGCGAAACCGGACGCGGACCCCGCACATGGCACACGTGCCGTACAGGTCGTCGACGAACAACGACGGGAATTCCGCGGGGGGACACACCACGATCCGCCCGGGCAAGTTATACATACCCTGCATATTCCCCCTCATTTCCCGGCCCAAAACCGGAAGTAACCCCCAAGAAACCGCGGTTTCCGGCCTATTTTCGCGATTTCTCGATTTTCGGCCTGTTTTTGACGTTTTGACCCCATTTTTGACCCCATTTTCATTGGGGTTTCTGCATGTTTTTCGCGAAAACGTGCGCGAGGGCGGGGACCGGTCCCCCCTCTCCTTGCGCGTCGGCCGCGACATACCCCCCCGGGGGTCGTGCACGGGGGGCGCCAATTCGGCCCGTGGGGCGCGCAATCGCGGCCCGGGTAGTTGGCGCCAATTCGGGGCAATTCGGGCCCCACAGGGGCGTACAAACGGTCCCCATTTCAGACGGTCCCCTTAGGCATGTGCACGATCGAATCTGCCCCGGAAATACTGCCAATAACCGTCACGTCGGGCGGGGGCGCGTCGGTCGTCAGTCGGGACGGGCTCACATACCGGACCCGGGAACGGCCAGCCCGGACGCCAACACGGGTCGCCGTGACGTGCACGACGACGACCGCTAACCAGATCGGCGGGACGTCGCCCAACCCGGAGACGCGATACCAGACCCGATCCCCGGGCGTCATGCTGACCGTTTCCGCATAGCGGTTGCCAACCGTTCGAACGCTTCCGCCTTGTTGCCAGCGCCACGTTCTAGCGCGCGCTCGCGCTTCGCCGCGGCGTCGAGCATGTCCGCGTCCCCGATCGCGTACCCGTAATTTCCGCTGCAAAGCGGGTAGCCACGCGCGACGCCCGTATCAAAAATCTTTCGCACGAAACGCTCTTTCGAACTACGCGACAACCCATCCGGAAACCACGTCTCGATTTCTAACGCTTTGATTACGTCGTGCCCGTAATGTGGGTCGCCGTCGTCGAGCACACGCCACAACGCTTTGACCATGGCGTCGTTGATCGTGTCGTCACAAATGACCCCGATCGTTTCTTCGCGGAGCCCGATAAACGCGGGATTGTCGCGCGTCCACGGCCGCGGCCAGAGGTTGTACGCGCTCCTGAATTCGATCGGCGGGCGACGGGCCGCGATCGCCGCTTCTAGTCGGCCCTGTCGCCCGTCGCATTTCTGCCAATGGTCCGGTTCGCCAGCGTCGCCCGAGCAAAATAAACACCGTTGCATATCAGAATCCCGCGCTCGACTTGCGCGAATGGCACGCCGCGCACAACGACTGCCAATTTTCTAATTCGTCCCAAAACAAACCCGCGTTGCCCTTGTGGGGCGTGACGTGGTCGACGACGTCCGCGAGCGTCGTACGCCGCTCGTCGTAACAACGCGACATGACCGGCGGGCGGGCTCCGGGTCGCATCCCGCAGAGCGGGTACCGTCGACGAAAGAGCAACGAGCGACGCGCCCAACGGTTGCCGTACCCGCGCGATTGCCGCGACCCGCGTTCCCGGTCGACGGCCCGCGCGTGTACGGGGCAACGACCCCGTACGACGAGCGTTCCGCAACCGGGCTCCGGGCAAAACATCATTTAGCCGTCCGTATCGGCCACGTACACCATCGCAACGGAGTCGGTCGCGCCGACGACCGTGCGATACAGCCAACCGCCAGCGATCCGTAAGCGGTGGGTTTCGTCGTTTTCGTTTTGCTGTACGGTTTCCCAATCGCGCAATTCTTCAGGTTTCGCGCGTTCGGGACGGACTAGATCGTTGTCGGGTCGGTCGGGTCGTTTCTCGTCGGTCATAGGTTCCCCCTTTTTTTGCCTGTAGTTTTTCGCGTCGCGGACTTTCCACGTCAACGACGGATGCTGGCAACGACGCGCCAACTGGCGCGGTTGAATCGCTTTGTGCGACAGGTACACGCGTTCCCCGGGGTCGTGGTCATCGTTGAGCGCAACCGCGACCCCGGTGAGCCCGCACGCGCTACACGTCCAATCGAATAGGCGCATTTGTCGCCGCGGTTCTAACCATTGGCTCACGCGTCGCGCCCCCTTCGGGCCGATTGCGCTTTGTCGATCTCGCATTTTTCAACCCCCATCGGCGGGCGCGTCCGGCATTTCGGGCAGTACCAAAGCGTCGCGATCTTGTCGGGCGTCACGCCCGCGGCCCACCAACGGTCGCGGTCGACCGTCGCCGCGAGCCAGCGGTACCGACATTGCGGACACCGAAGCACGACCGGAAAAATCGACACTGGCCCCTTTCAGACTTCCGAAATCGTGACGCCGTGAATCGCTTCGACGAGTCGCTTTCGTAACCGATACGCGGTCGTTTTCGTCGGGGCCGATTTCGTGTCTTCGATCACGACTTCGCCCGTTTGCGTATCGACGTACCGAAAGTCGGCCGTAAACACTCCGCAACGGACGACGGCCCCGAATTGCCCGCGGCCGTACGCCGCGCGCCAAAGCTCGACGACGTCGATCGGGTACTGCGGTTGCGTTTCGAGATTGCGGATCGCCCCGACTTTTTCGAGCAACCGCAATTCGCCGTACCGTCGCGCTTCCTTCGTCGAGTCGAAGCGGATCCCGTCAACGGTCGTCGGTTTAGCCCCGTACTTACTGCGGGGCGCGACGAGCCCCACGTACCGCGCCCACGCGCTCCGCGCGGCCCGATCGGGTTTCGACGATCGGGCTGTTACCGTCGCCATGTCCCACTCACGGACAACGGATTCAGGAGAAATTCGCTCGACGTCGCTTCCCGAAACGTCGTGCCGCCCACGACGATTTGAATTCCGAGAAACGGATTCGCGATCACGGTGTACCCAAGCGGCGTCACGTCGAGCGATAGAAATAGGCTCGTCTCCGTCGTCGTGAATCGATTCGAGTACGGGAGCGTCGTCACGACTTGCGTCAGTCCATCGGCGGGACTGCTATATCGCACGCGGACGGACGACGGATTGCCGAGGGCGCGAAATTCGAT
>Ga0157376_10000679_pt1 | contig 22038 bp, 19 predicted proteins | sample M45metaG_FD_121801 | JGI IMG/M metagenome (GOLD analysis project Ga0157376, IMG submission 121801) | Miscanthus rhizosphere microbial communities from Kellogg Biological Station, Michigan, USA - M4-5 metaG | ecosystem: Host-associated > Plants > Roots > Rhizosphere > Soil | place: USA: Michigan... | reverse complement strand
CGGCGCGTTGGGAATTCGTTTCAATCCAGAAGAAGAGTATGTGCACGTCGAAACTTTACCGACTCCGCAGACCTCGCCTTGGACGTTGTGGTCGCACCAGTGGCATCCTGCGGAACGCGGAACGTACACGATTCGACTGGCGATCCTGGAACCGCAACTACATCCGCGGCGGCTCGAAGCGGGATACTACGCGAGGTCGGTGGAGATCGCGGAAGTCTGAGTTGAAAGGGATGATTGGTTTGCGCAGAAGATTTCTTCGAGTGTGGGTAATTGCGGGAACGCTGGTTGGCGCTGCTGCAGTGGCTTCCGGGCAGGCGACCGACCACTCAGCGCATGGCGGCGGGCCCGTGCCGCGTGAAATTCTGGATCGTCCGGTGACGTTGCGCATTGGCATTGGCACCGTGCACGAGAAAGTTTCGACAAGTTCGGTGGAAGCACAATCGTTTTACGACCAAGGACTGGCCTACTTGCATTCGTTCGTGTGGATTGAAGCGATTCGATCGTTCCATCAAGCACTGCGGAATGATCCGGATCTGGCCATGGCCTACCTGGGGCTGGCGGATGCGTACATCGGATTGCAGGATGTGGCGACGGCCCGTTCGGCGGTGGAGACGGCGAAAACCTTCGAAAAAAAGCTGAATGATCGGGAACGCGCGTGGCTGGCGATTCGTGAAGCTGAGGTTGCCTTCCTGGATGATGCGGCCAACCCCGATGGGTATGTTGCATATCGGAAATCAGTCGGCGACGCGCTGAAGAAAAATCCGAATGATGCGTGGTTGTGGATTCAGCGCGGATTGGCGGATGAAGGTTCGCCGTTCAACCATGGGCAAGCCGGTGGCGTGGATACTCTGGCGTACTACAAGACGGCACTGGCGTATGCGCCGGAAAATTTGCCGGCAATGCATTACTACGCGCACACCTGCGAAAGCATTGGCCGAATTAAAGAAGCGCTGGAACTAACAGCGACGTACGCGCGGCTGGCTCCGGCCATTCCACATGCGCACCATATGCACGGGCACGAATTGCTGCGCAGCGGGCGAACCGAAGAAGCGATCCAGGAATTTTTGAAAGCCAAGGAACTGGGAGACCACTATCACCGGGTGGAGAGAATTCCCGCGCAATACGACTGGCACCACGCGCACAACTTGCAGTTGCTGGCGATGGCTTATCAATCGCTTGGGCAGATGAAATCGGCGGCAAAATATTTCCAGGAAGCATTTGAGTCGCCGGCGTACACCGAATTTCTGGAGTACAACCGGAGAGCTTGGCCGGAGTTCCTGTTGAATCGCGGGCGATACGAGGAGACGTTAGCGACATCGCGCGAGCTAACCAAAAGTCCCTGGGCCCTGGCGCGGCTGGCGGGACACACGCTGGCTGGGCAGGCGCTGCTGCGCTTGAATCACATGAATGAAGCGAAAGACGAATTTAGCGCGGCGGAACGAGAGTCCGAAACTTTGCCTCCACGAACGGCGGCGGCGCTTCCTTATCCGGCGGTCCTCCGGGCGGAGATTCTGCTACGCGAAAACATGAGCAAAGCAGCGGAAGAAATTTTGCTCGACGTGGAACGAGGCATATTGTCGATGCCCGGGCCAGACGCGTGGAGCGCGGCCACTTTTCAACTGGAGACCATCGCGCAAGCGACGCGCGATGCCGGTGACTGGGAACTGGCCGGCTCTACGGCCCGAAATATGATGGAACACAATCCAAACTACGCGGGCGGATACTACGCGATGGCGCTGGTGGCGCAACACCAGCGGGACCAAACCGCAGCGGCGCGACTCTTCGAGTCAGCTCAGAAATTGTGGATGAGGGCCGATGTCGATCTGCCGGAGACGGCGACCATGCGTGGAAAAACAACGAACTAAAAACACGCCACACCCAAAAAACGAAAGCCCGCATCCGTCAAACGAATGCGGGCCTGCGCATAGAACTAATTATGCCTGAGACCGGCGCAATATCTTGATGCCAAATGCCATCGCGATGAAGCACAGTCCAACGAACGCCAGTAAAGGCGTCGAGGTCGCCGTCTTCGGAAGCGCCTTCGGTGCCGGTTCAGCCGCCGGAGCGGCAGCGGGTGCGGGCGCCGGAGTTTCCCTCACCACAACGAGCAGCACAGGTTGATCGGCCGGAGGAGGGGCCGGGGCCATGGTGCCACTCACATTTCTCTCGTGGGAAACAACCGTTTCCGGAACTTCGACAACCTTGGTTGCAGAGATCTTCATTCCCTTTTTCAGTCCAAAAGCATCGAGCATCTGACCGTCGACGTTAAACTTCTGTCCGTCAGGGATCGTGAACTGCTGGTTCTTGCCGTTTTCCATGGTCAGAATGACCGAGGTTGGCGGTGTTACGTGCCATACCGTGCCGGTCACGCTCTTGGTGGTAGTAACGGTCCGTGGTGTACTGGTCGTGATGGTGGTTCGTTCCAGCTTCATTCCGGGCTTCAGGTCACGAACACCTAGTTGTTGGCCGTTGACGTTGACCTTTGCGCTGTCCGGCACATTGTTGAAATGCCGCAAAGTGCCATCTTCTAGCTTTACGACCAGGTCATTTCCCGAAACGTAGACCACTTCGCCGCGGTCAACTTTCACCTCCCTGGTTGGAGCGCCCGCGGTTGTAGTCGTCTTTGTTTCCACTTGGGCTGCGGTTACCGAGGCGAAAACACTGGCGGTGCTCGCCACGAGCAATGCGGCCACAAGCATGTGTTTAGACTGCGATGGCTTCATTTCAATTTCTCCTTGAGATTAATCTCACCAGCTGTAGTACTTGACGGTTCTTTGATTCCGTCAATATTCAAAACCGCAGCGTGGACGATGAAACGCTGCGGCGCACTGCCTACAAAATAAAACGGATAGCAGGTGACCAACGTGAGCGATCGACTGCCATTGTCGGCCAACACGCTCACATCGTCCGGCTGCACAATTTCTATTTGACCCACCGAGTACTGAACGGTCCTACCGGCACTACTCAGTTCGAGTACATCCCCAACAGCAATATCTTTCAATCCTCGAAAAAAGCCATCGCGGTGCCCGGCAATACCGGTATTGCCTGCGACGCCGATTCTTGCGGTGCCGATAATTCGGCCGACTCCGCGGTTCAGCGTCAAGTCATCGGTGCCCTCATAAACCGGAACTTCTAGATTCAGCTTCGGAATCCGCAAAACGGCCGCCGGCAGATCAGTCTTGTCGATCAGGCTCTGCTGGTAGGCCCGAATACGCTTCGGATTCCACAGGCTGAAATCAACGTCGCTTTCTTTTCGCAAACGAGGCTGGCCGTCGATCTTGTCAGCAGCGAGGGCCGAGGAGTTCTTGAAACGGGCAAGCGCCATGCGGCTGGAAATGACCTGATGTAACCGAACGGCTCCAAAAAAGAGGAGCATCAGGATGCCGGCAAAAAGAAACAGGTACTCAGTCCGTCGCCAATATTTTGAGTTGAACTTCGCCACCGCACCTGTCCAAACATGGTTTTGCGACGACCACACGCGCTCGAAACCTCCAGAGTTGCGTAGAAAGTTATGGCTGCGACGACTCCCGCAACTTCTCCAGCCAAGTTTCCAGCAACGCCGCGAACTAGCGGGAGCTAGGCACCGCGAAAGCTCAAACCAAACCGACTGCCTCAGGGACCGCTTCCGCACACACCTACGAAACCCTAGGTTGCGTGCAAGAGCCGACTAAGAGGACCTATCGCTGCGAACCATAGGTCTAAGTAGGGCAACCCGCAATACGACCTTAGTCGTATAGGCGGCCTAGCGAGCCTAGTGGACCTTGGGAGTACAATAGAATGCGTTTTTCGAGAAACCGTTAATACTGAATGCTCCGCCGCACCCAGACGATATATGTCACGCTCGATGCCTTTCTCTCGCCTCGAGGAAAGGTTCTACATCGTTTCGAAAGGCTCTTGGAAGGGCTCTCCGAACACGAATTTCCGTGTGTTTTGCTGACCAGCTGGACCAGGGCACAATTGGACGAGCCTCGCCGCCGTCTGGGGCATGACGCGCCGTTTATTGGTGAAGGCGGCAGCGGAGTCTACCTGCCAGAAGACTACTTCCATTTGAAATCAGGAAACACCATTCGCCTGGGGCGGTTCACGTGTATCCCGGTGGCCAAGCCGCAACCGGCGGCGGCCGAAGCGCTGGAAGATTTAGCCGCGGACCTCAACACCTCGATCGTCCCCCTGCGCAGCCTGTCGCCGCGCGAGTTGCGAGAGAACACCGGATTGCCGCAGAGCGAAGCCGAACAAATTCGCATGCGGGATTTTGACGAGCTGTTTTTCTTCGCTGGGCCGTCCGACGCGGAAATTACAAAATTTTCCGAGGAAGCGAAACTGCGCGGACTTACGCTGCAGCGTTCCGGCGGTTTTTGGTCGATTTCCTGTGGCGGCGATTATGCCAAATGCATTCGCGAGATTGGTGGTCTTTACGATCGAGCGATTCGCGCACACGCATTAAAGGTGGGAGTGGCCGTAACTGCTCGTGATGACGTGTCCACCCAAGTGAGCGCAGATTCTGCGATCAGATCGTTGAAAGTAGTTTGCGATCGTATGTTTTTGCTAACGGAGCGCAATCCCAACGTGCGTCTGGAACTAGATACCGCTGGGGCGATTGCGGAAGAAGAGTCGGCCGGTGCTGAACCCGAAAGTTCGGGTATCGAATTATCGAAGGAACATCGAAACCGCAATGCTTTCCATCTCCATTCGCCGGACCTGTGGGACACGGTGCTGGCCGATATTCTGGCTCGAAAATAGCGTATCGTTCCTCAAATTATTGCAGTCCCGTAGTACTCGTAGAACTAGTTTCCACTTATTGAATCCATTCGCTCCGCGTCCTGCCAGTCCACGTCTGGGAACACGTGTCACCCAATCTTCCCTAGTGGGTGGTTCGATTTGATCGTCAATCCTTCTCGCGCCTTTCCGATGGGCGTGAATCATTGCGATTATTCTCGAATTCTCTTGGACGCAATTTGGAACATCATGGAACTTCGATTGCTCCGATGCAGGTGTGCGCGGGGCGCCGCCTTCGCGCTGGCCGAAAAAGCAAGCACTAGCGGTACTAGGAGACCTGTTTATGGCCTGGTTAGTACGAACTCTTCGCCTTCCGGCAGCCGAGACCCATACCAACCTTGCGCTGGCCCTATGCGTATGTCTAATGGGCTTGATGTCTGTGGCGATCGTCTGGCAAGCGCAAATTATCGCCAATCAGCGCGACGCGATCCGCTTCCTGGAAACCATCAAGTTTGGCGGATGATATTTCAGAACCGATGCGCAAATCGCCGCTCGGCGACGCAACACTTGAGCCGCTCCACGCTGATACCGCTTCGGCTACAGCATAAGCGGCGTCTGATCAGCCAGTTCTCTAGACTTTTTCAGACATAGCGGTGTAGGCTAAACTACGCAGGGGAATCACTCTTGGGAGAGCGCAAGTGAAAAAGCTTTTTATCGCAGTGTTATTCGCCGCGATGTCGGTGGGAATGCTCGCGGCGCAGGACGGCCAAACTGCACCGGCAACCGGTTCGACAGCTTCAAGTTCGCATCACGCCAAGCACCATAAACAGCAACATAAGAGTTCACATCATCAGACCAAGCACCAGCACGCTTCAAAGAGCCATCCGCAAACTCAGTAGTCGACAGATCCGACGGCGCTTTTTCGGCCGACGCAAAAAACATTTTAGCCATGCAAAACGGGGCGCCTTGCGGCGCCCCGTTTTGACGTTTTGAGCTGTATCGTCAGCGGAGCCGGTGCGAACAAGCGCGAGTTTCGCGGACGAAGCGCACCGCGTGCGCGGTGTGTTCAGCAAGTGTTTCGCTCTAAGCCCGGTGGAGTCATAAGTCTCTTTCCGTAGCTCGCAGAGCTCACACCGGTGGTGTACGCCGATGCAATGCGCAATGCAAGCGAAATCCGGCGAAATAAATGCCCGCATACGATCTCTTGCGCATATTGTGGATGAGCTATTTTACGAACAGCGATTCGCGAAGCTGGTCGCGGCCAACAAACGACTTCACAGTCCGGAATCTTCCGAACAAATCCTGAATTTCGCGGTTCTGATAAACGCGCTGCGCCGGCCCCAGCGGAGCCGCTCCAATGACCTGCAGGGTATTCGAATCCGCAATGCGATAGCGCTGAAAGCCTTCCGGCTTCCTGCTATGAAACATCGCGAAGACAATCCCGCCCGGCCGCAATACTTCCGTCAAGCATCCGACCGTCTGCTTCGCAACTGCCGGCTCCAGATAATCCAGAATATCCCAAAGCAAGACCGCATCGAAGGAAGAAGCCGAATATTTCAAATTCGCCTGCACGAAGCGGGCTGCGCGACCGGTCGGGGTCACATCGACAGATTCAACGGCATTCGCGGCGTTCTTAATCCGCACTTCCTCTTCACTCATGAAATCTTTCCAGGAGCGCAACAAATCGTCGGAGGTGACCCGGAAACCGCGTTCGATAAAAAAGTTCAGGGTGGTTTGCCATGCCGGGCCCAAGTCCAGAAGCGTGCCGCGTCCCAATCCATCCAAATTCCACAAAAATTCTTTCAAGCCATTCGAAACACGAGTCGTCTCTGACAACTCAGGAGCACGCGGCGCTCCGACCGCGGCTGGCGGCACTCCCGCGCCACGATGGTGGCCTGAGGCAGCCGTTGGCGATTGCCGGGTGACGTTGCGGCCGGCGCTGCCGCCCGTGCCGATTCCCAATTTGTTCAAAAGCCCCATGGATTAAATCACCGCCGTCCGTGAGCTGGTTGCTGCTGCAGAGGACTTAGCCTTGTCGGAGGAGTCCAGTGCAGCGCTATTTGCGTTCTTTTCGTTGCGCGATTGTGGCTTGCCCGCTTCGACTTTCCCGCGCAGAACTGCGCCATCTTCAATAGCCAACCGCTCGGTGCGAACTTCTCCAGCCACCCGGCCGGAATTCCACAACTGCACCCTCTCGGTGCCGTCAATCTTGCCTTCCACGTTCCCACGCACAATGACTTCGCGAGCGGAAATATCTGCTTTTACTTTTCCGTTCGGACCGACAGTCACACTGGCGTTCCCAAATTCCAGTTTGCCGTCTACCGTGCCGTCGATGAACAGATCTTCCTTGCCGGAAATTTCACCCTTGATTCGAATTCCCTGGCTGATACACGCTGCTGCTCTGGGTGAAACCGGTAGCGGCGCCGCAGCTGCTGGAGCACTCACAGGCGCACTATTCGTACTAGGCGGAGCGACTCCGGCGCCAGCAGGAACCGCGGTTGTCGACGTTCCCTGCGGCTTTGGTTCTTCCTTCCTCCACATAACACACCTCAACCTAACCTTTTGGATTTTCAAAGTCGTCGGGCTGGAGGGGCGGCGCGACTCAGAAACTTCAAGATAGTACAGGGTTTAGCGTATGTAAAGCGGAATGGATGGGGCAAGCCTGTTGTGCTTCGAGAATCAACACCACCGTTGCAGACGGAACTCGCCCCTTACCGGGCCTGGTGCACTAGCAACGAAAGGCGCTAATTCCGGATGCCATGGAGTTCCCACACGGCCAGCACGTACCCGGCAACCTCATGAACAAATCGTTTTACGGACCTGCGCCGCTCCCACCAATGCGCAGGATCATAGTCAGCGTCGCGAGCCCCGGCCATTCGAATTTCTACGGACTTTGAAAAAGTTTTCCCGATGATATACCTGGCGCGGCGTGTGTGGTAATTCGACGTCACAATGATCGCGCTCTTCCAATTCCTCTCAAGCAACAGTTTTCGCAGCGCTTCCGCTTCTTCCTTGGTGCTGTCAGCGTCCTGTGGAAAAGTAAGGATGCGGTCCCTAGGAACTCCGCGCTCGATCAAATCGTGAGTCATCAATTCCGAAATACCGGCGTACGGGCGAAGACGGATTCCGCTGGCCACTACAATCGGAGCCAGTCCTTGGCGAAATAACTCCGCGGCACGCGTGGCACGGTCCGCATAGAAATTGTCATCACTCAGTACAATGATCGCATCGGATTTTTCCAGCGGATCTTCCACGATTAATTCTTCGCCGGCAAAACGCAGCAGCGGGTGGCGTGCCAGGTAAATTCCCAGAATAAGCAGCGCCAGAAATAGCAGCGCTACTAGCGTGTAAATCACCCCGCCGCGTTCGCGCTGCCCATTGGATATTTTCATGAATTTGGATCGATGGCGCGGAGCTGCTCCGCAGCCTGCTCCGGCAGCACCGCGTTGAAATACGTTTCCTTGATGCTGTAGGACTTACTCTTCTTTTCCACGATGGGAAGAATTTCAATGTGCCAGTGGAAATCGTCGGCCAGGGTTTTCCAATAGCCGGCCAGCTCGCCCTTTTTGCTGCGGGTATTCGGTGCAGTATGAATCACCAGGTGATACGCGGGCGTTACTTTTTCCAGCCGCCGCAAAACTCGGCCCAATAACGCCGCGAGTTGCCGACGGTTCGCACCAGCTTTGGGCTGTTCAAAGAGATGATTGTGCCGCCGGTGCAGCAGCCAAATTTCAAAAGGTACTCGTGAAGCATACGGACATAATGCGTAGTAATCACCCTGCACATCCACGATGCGTTTCCCTTTTTTTTCTTCCTGCCGCACGATGTCGCAAAAAACGCAGCGCTCTTTTTCCCTGAACCATTCGCGCGCCGCTCGCAGCTCGTACTTGATTCGCCGCGGAACAAAAATCGTGCCAGTCACTTCCGAATGTGCATGAGACCATTCTTCCCCGGCCAGTTCGCCCTGATTCTTAAACACGCTGACGTACTTCAGCCGCAAATCTTTCTTCAGGTCGGCGATCCGCGAGACCCAAACCTGCATTACGCGGTCGATCTCTTCGTCACTCAGTTGCAAAAGCCGCTTATTGTGGTCTGGAGTTTCCACCACAATTTCATGCGCGCCCATCGAGCCCATTTTGTCGTAAATGCCATCGGGCAATCGCCCCGGTTCGCCTTCAATCCGATACAAAGGATCGGGGTGCGGAACCACACGCACCTGCCACGGACCCTCCGCGGGACTGGAAAGAATGGTCTGCTGTTTATCGATCGCCGGGCGTTCGAACGGGCATGCGTCCGATTCATTCGGCTCGCGATGCCCCACCACCACCCAGCTTTGCGTAATTGGATCTCTGCGAATTTCCATTCGGTTCTTTGCGCTCGCTTGCCGGCCGCCTTAAAACACCAGGGCCCGATGGATTTCACTGCGTGATTCAGAAATTCTAGTTGGTGTCGGACCTTAGTTTCTTAACGCCCACAGACAATGTCAAGCCATCGCTGAGTTCAATCGCATGTTATTCTGCGCGTAACGGAAAAAGTTCACCATGACCGACCTTGATTTCATGAAAATGGCGCTGGACGAAGCGCGCGCCGCTGCCGAAGCCGACGAAGTTCCGGTTGGCGCGCTGCTTGTAAGAGACGGCGCAATTTTGGCGCGTGCCAATAACCGCACCATCCGCGACTGCGATCCCACCGCACACGCCGAAATCGTCGCGCTGCGCGAAGCCGCCCGAGTTGCGCAAAACTATCGGCTCATGGGCACGACTCTCTATGTAACCATCGAGCCGTGCGCGATGTGTGCCGGAGCCATCATTCAAGCTCGCGTCGCGCGTGTTGTCTATGGCGCCGATGATCCCAAGGGCGGCGCGGTGCGCAGCTGCTTCGAAGTTCTCTCCCATGAAAAACTAAATCACCAGGTGGAAATCACTCCGGGCGTAGGGGCCCAAGAGTCTGCCGCCCTCCTGCAACAGTTTTTTGGCATACGCCGCTAGACCCGCGCAATTCGTCTTGTTTCTTCGGTGTTATTCACCGCGACGCAGCGTTGCCGCTTCGCCGATTCGTCTGCTAATCTAAGTCCTCCGACCGCGGAGAGGTGGCTGAGCGGTTGAAAGCACTCGCCTCGAAAGCGAGCGTACGGGAAACCGTACCGTGGGTTCGAATCCCACCCTCTCCGCCATTTTTTCTCTTGTACGGTCCGAAGACATCCCTTACAGAACGTTCCTGAGACCTACTTTACACCTTCGGGCTTTACAGCTTCGGGCCAAAAGGGTTGTTTAGAGGCTGCAAAGTCCTTTCCTCAAGATCGATGTAACCGAGATCGTAGTCCATAAAGCTCACCAACCAGATACCGTCGTCGACCTTTTTTATACCCACAGCTTGACCTGCGAGAGAAGTGCCGAGATTGATTTTCTTTTTGTAAATGCAGATTCTTCCGCAGCAGGTGACCAGAGCGGTCCGATCGTGGAAGCTTAGTCGTGCTAATCGCACATCCGGTTATCGCTTCTACCAGGAACGATCAGAAAGAAGGGTGCATAAAGGAAATAAGGATTATTGACGCAGAGCGGCGCGAGTGTCGGGTAATGTTTTTCTGTCACTGCTTCATGTAATGAAGCGCAACACATCCTGATTTAAAAATCTTTGACTCAATAAGTTTCAATTGTAATTTCTCCGGCAGGCTAATGCCTTCCAACAGCCGTCTCCCTTCTCCTGCAACTATTGGCTGAACGACAAAATGATATTCATCAACTAGACCAAACTCTATAAGTTGTGAAGGGATTGCTACACCGCCGATTAAAATATTTTTGCCTTGTTCCTGTTTCAATTTAAGTATTTCATCTTGAAGCTTCGTACGAACGATTCTCGTATTTCCTTCAGCGCTGTCAAATGATTGTGAAACAACAATTTTGTTGATGGAGTCAAACCTGTCGGCAAATTCGTTCATTGCTTTTGTCTCAGAATGGTTTTTTGCGACATCGGGCCAAAAAGGAACCATCAATTGATAGGTTTTACGGCCAAAGACGAGTAGGTCAACATCTCGCATGAGCTGCGTAAAATATTCGTGTATTTCCTCATCGGCAATCATTTTGGTGTGGTCGCAGCAGCCATCTAGGGTGATGTTGATTGCGAAGATTACGTTTCTCATTTTCGCCTCGGATGTCTTCGTTTCTATTGTCAAATAGGGTACCGCAAAAGTTCCCTTGTGCCTGGTTTCTCTTACCAGGCATGTGCAAGCAATCCGCTCCGTATACCAGACAAAGTCCTGTCGCATATCGTCTAAACTAATTTCCACTTCCACCGCGAAAGGGATTTGAGATGAAGGCTTTCAGACTTCCCCTCATCTGGCTGCTAGCTTGCTGGCCGCTGTTCGCGGAAAACCAGGCAGAGCCAAGAAGTTCTAACTCCGTGCTCCTGGAGCATGTCAACGTCATCGACTCGACGGGTTCCTGTGGCCGTCCGGACATGTCCGTGCTAATCGAAGGCGACAAGATTAGGTCGATCTCTCCAAGCGATCAGAACAAACACCGAGCTGGCATGGTGATTGTTGACGCGAGGGGGAAATTCCTAATTGCAGGCTTGTGGGATATGCACGTGCATTCTCTGAGTAAGAGTCAACCAGATCGCTTTTTTCCGCTGTTCATTGCGAATGGGGTCACTGGCATACGGGACATGGGAGGGGACATTCCGCTTTTGCAAGTTGCTCAACTCAAAAAGGAAGTCTCGACCGGCTCTCGTCTTGGACCGGAAATATTCGCTGCAGGCCCGATCTTGGAGGGGGAGCGACCTTTTTGGCCTTTCTCGATCTCTGTCAAGGATCCTGCCGAAGCCCGGCAAGCTGTCACAAAGCTTGTGAAAGAGGGCGCAGATTTTCTGAAGGTGTACAACACGTTGTCGCGCAATTCGTATCTCGCGATTGCTTCGCAAGCGAAGGAAAGCAGGATCCCCTTTGAGGGACATATCTCAGACGGTCTCACGCCATCGGAAGCCTCCGCCCTCGGACAACGAAGTATCGAACACTTGTGGGGCATTCCAAATTATTTGAGTTCGGAAAGCGAGGAACTGCGGCGCTTGGCAGCCAGGGCCGATGATGAAGATGATCCCAATGTTGCGCGCGACCTATATTACAAGATCAACGAAACGATCCTGACCACTGGCGACTTAAATAAGGCGAGCAGTCTCTACCGAGAATTCACCCGAAATCGCACCTGGCAGACTCCAACGCTTGTTGTGCTAAGGTCCTACGCCAGGATTCATGATCCTGCACTCCGCGAGGATTCACGCATCGCATACATGCCGCTGACTCTTTTGAGCTTTTGGACTTCAATGGGTGGGCAGCCGGATCCGCGGAACGACGAAATTCAGTTTCGCCTCTTTCAATATGACACTGCTATCGTGAAAGCAATGCACGCGGCACATGTGCCCTTTCTTGCGGGCACAGACACGCCGAATCCATACACGTACCCCGGATTTAGTTTGCATGATGAGCTTGAGCTTCTGGTGTCGGCTGGCTTTTCTCCAATGGAAGCACTGCAAACGGCGACACTCCGCGCAGCGCAGTTTCTTGGAGTGGATCAGTTTCTTGGCTCCGTGGAGAGAGGTAAAATTGCGAATCTGGTTCTGCTTGATGCAAACCCACTGGAAGACATTCGTAACACGAAAAAGATTCGAGGCGTTGTTCTTCGTGGCAATTTCTTGAACAGGGCCAAGTTGGATGAGTTGCTAGCTCGTCAGAAATTTCCCCTTCCCAAGAAGTGATCATACAGTGCGGAACATCCCCGACTAAGTCCCGATAACGCGAAAATCGTCCATCTGACGAGAAAGCTGGCCGGGAATTTGTCCGATTTTTGACAAATCGGGAGTTTAGAGGCTTTCAGGTGTATTATTTGGCCATATCGCAATGGGCCGAGAGGTTAAGATACTCGGAGCGAACACCTGTCGATTAGGGTCGGGAGCAACGGCCCTGCTGTGCGCCGCCCTTTGCGGTGGAGTCCTGAGCGCACAGACGCCGCAGTACCGCGTTGAGGGTCCGAAATCGTATTACCGGTATTTCATCTATCCCGGCGACGTCCTCCGGATTTCGGTCGATCAACATTCAGAATTGTCCAAAACGGTTGTGGTTATGCCGAACGGCGAAATCAATCTGCCGTGGCTCAAGGCTGCGAGTGTTGCGGGCTTGTCTTCGGGCGGCAACTGACTTGCTTAGGCAAGAACTACAATCCGTTGGCAACAGGTCTTGCGTGACCGTCACGTTACAACGTCGCAAAGGGCCATGGGTTCTTCAAAGAGAGCCTTTCTTTATCGACGTACCCCCACCCAGCCACGTTTACGCGACGGAAATGCTGGACTCTTGATTAACGCCGAATCGGAAGAGTCGAATCGCGAAAATTTGCCGGGCGTTGCGCTGTTTTGCAACCGACGAAAGCGGCGTGATTCGGCAAAGCAAGTGGATTAACGGGAAAGTCAGCAGCAGGCGGCGCAGTCGGTGGGCGATCAAATGCAGCAGCAATCCAGTCAAGCCACGGCCGCATACAACAATCAAATGAATACCTTCAAGCGAGGATTCTCGGCTTGCATGGATGCGCGCTGATATTCAGTGAAATAAACGACGCCACACGCCAAGGAGATGCAGAAATGTCTTCTCGAGTACGCTCGGCAGTCTCGCTCGGACGACGATGGGTGGCGCTCGCTTCGCTGCTGTTCGCAGCCGCATGCAACCCATCTACAGTTCCCTCTCCGGGAAGTCCTGCGCCAGGTGAGTGGCGCACTTTCGAAGGTACCTGGTCCGCCTCGGGTACACGACAGACGATCAAACTCGAAGCAGATCACCGCGCCTCGACCTTCGATCTAACGGGATCGTTGCTCCTCGTCGGGGATCAGGGGCTAGGAGTTGGGTTCCAGGCACGGGCTATAGGGTTCACCGATAGTCTCACCGGCATGCAGGGTCGATGTGTCTGGACGGACGAACGGGGCGACAAAGTTTATAGCGAATTGAAGGGCGAATTCGTGGCAACCGGGAACCACATAGTGGGCACGTTCCTGGGAGGAACGGGCCATTACGCCGGGGCGACCGGGGAGTACTCCTTTCAATGGCAGTTCATCGTCGAGTCCGAGGATGGCGGCGTTAGCGGGCGAACCGTCGACCTTAAGGGCCGGGCGCGGATAGGCCCGGCGGCTGACCTGTCGACCGGAGAAGACAGAAAATGAACTCCGCCACGACCAACCTCCGCAGTCTCCTCAAGCAAGCCCTGTCCTTCGCCGTGGCGTTCGGCATTTGGTTGTCGCCGATACCAGCCGGGCTGACAAAAGAGGCATGGCATCTCTTTGCGATATTCGCGGCGGCGATCTTTGCTGTCATTCTGAATGCATTCCCGCTCTTGACTGCCTCGCTGCTGGCCGTAGCGGCCGCAGTGCTTACCCGCACGGTCGATCCCGGTAAGGCGTTTGCAGGGTTTGCCAACTCGAGTGTCCTTCTCGTTGTCGTCGCGTTTCTCGTCGCCAATGCGGTCGTGAAATCGGGACTGGGACGTCGAATCAGCCTCCTTGTTGTAAGCGTGTTCGGACGATCCACGCTCGGGTTGGGCTACAGCATTTTTCTCACCGATGCCATGATCGCACCGGCGTTTCCGAGCAATACGGCGCGCGGTGGCGTGCTTTACCCCATCATCTTGTCCCTGGCCCAAACTTCCGGCTCGATGCCGGACGACCAGAAGAGCCGCCGGATGGGTGGGTACCTTATGTTTTGCGGTATGGCCAGCCTCAGTGTCTCGTCAGCCCTTTGGCTCACCGCAACCTCCGGTAATCCAATCGCGGTCAGCTTGGCGGAGCACTACGGCGTGAAGATCAACTTTGGTTCGTGGTTTCTCGCGGCCGTGGTTCCCGTGTTGACGATGATCGCCTTGCTTCCCCTGATCCTTTACAAACTGTTTCCGCCGGGGGTGACCGAGACCCCTAATGCGCCGAAGGCCGCACGCGAGGCCCTCCACACGATGGGATCGTTCACGCGAGACGAATGGTTCGTTGCAGTGGCTTTTGCATTCATGGTGACAGGATGGGTGATGGCTGGGACGCTGAATTTGAGCCTCGCTGCAGTGGCCTTCGCCGGGCTGGGTGCGCTGCTTGCCACCAATGTCCTTACGCTCGACGACATCAACCTGCAGGGGGGTACCCTGGTCACTTTTATCTGGCTCGCAGTGCTCTTTGCATTGAGCGGCGAGTTAAACGAGCTCGGCTTCATGGGCTATGTCGGGGGAAGGCTGACGTCGCTACTCGGCGGGGTCACCTGGCCGGTTGCTTACGTCGTACTCCTCGTGCTCTACGTCTTGATGCACTACATGTTCGTCAGCCAGTCTGCGCAAGTATTGGCACTGTTTGATGTTTTCCTGGGAGTTGGAGTGAAGACGGGCGTTCCCGCGCCTTTAATGGCTTTTGCCCTGCTTTTCGCCAGCAGTTACTTCTCGACGATCACCCCGCAAGGTGGAAGCCAAAACGTTATCTTCGTTGGGAGCGGCTACCTCACTCAGGGCGAGCTCTACCGACGTGGCCTGCTGACAACGGCTTTCTGTCTGCTCGTGTTCCTGGTGATCGGAACACCGTGGTTGCTTTTTGTTGCGCGGTGACGTTCGATGCATGCGTTCATGGCTGCCGTTCTGTTCCACCGGGACTTGAGCATTGTTCAGAGTTGCCGACGATCCAGGAGTTATCGCACCGAGTACGCGCCAACAGGATCAGGCACGGTTGGCAAACACGCATCCGGTTAACCCAGAAGCTTTCCAGTTTTATCTGAAAGGGCGTTACTACTGGTATAAACTGAACCCGGAAGCGTTGCAGAAAGCCACTGCGTATTACCAGCGGGCCCTGGATGAAGATCCTGTATATGCACTGGCTTACGCCGGGTTAGCTGACAGCTATAACTCCCTCGCGTTTTTCTCTGTGTTTCCCCCTAGGGAGATGATGCCGAAAGCAAAGGCCGCGGCCGTGAAGGCGCTGGAGCTGGACGAAAACCTCGCCGAGGCCCACATTTCACTTGGATGGGCCGGATTCACATACGATCTGGATTGGCCGGCTGCCGGAAAACATTTGGAGCGAGCCACAGTACTAAATCCAGCTTATCCTTTGGCCCACTCCTGAAAGTTGGGACCATCATCACGGTGATCTACGCCCTGAATCAGTAGGCGTTAGTGGAGGCCGCGGCTGCCTAAACTGCTCCGCTGCCTCACACGCTCCCGGTAACCAACTACGTTTGGGGATTTTCGGGAAGTCGAACCCGATTCTTTCGACGATGCTTTTGCAGAAGCTTGATGACAGGTCGATCGGGATTACTGCTTGAAATTCAAAGGCGGTCCATCCATAACGCGAAAGTTAAAAGTGGAAGACCACGCCGGTCGAAACGCGCAAATTCTTTTGCGATTGCGGGTCGGCGCCAGCTGCAGCCAAGCGCGTCAAGAGGTAGTCCACCTTGACGGGACGAACGGAGAAATGTTTTGCCAGTTTGATGTCAAACCCGCCACCTGCCGTCATGGCAAATCCATTGTCCGATCTGTTTGCCGTGGCAGTACTTGTGCTCACGCGTTCTGCGCCGAAGAGCACCTCGCCAAACGGCGTGACGCGGTTCCAGTGGCGGTAAGAAATCCGCGGACCAAAAACATAGGTGTACAGCGTGAAGTCCAAGCCAGTGTTCAGAACGTTGCCGTTATGATATCCGCCGAAGTCGGCGACACCGCTCAGCCAGTTATTCACATTGTAAGCGACGGAAGCGCTACCGCCGTTGAGATTGAAGTTCTTTGCCCCATCCCACCGATCATAGGAATACCCGGCAAAGATATCCACTTTGGAATGATCCTGGGCCTGGGCCACACCGGCCAAGAGCGCGAGAAACGCAAACAGAGACACCACGAACTTACTCTTCATTACATCCTCCTGATGGATTTGTGCACCGGCCGCAGAATTCCGGCGGGGTGCGTGGCTGCTGGGTGCCTTAGGCAGATAGGCGGCGATCCGCAACTCACTTGTGTTTTTACTTCTGTTGAGATGCTCCCGTTGCAGATTCGGTTTGCTGCTTGAAATTTGCGGCCGGAAATTCCATCCCGTCCATCCGTGACGCGAAACTTAGAAATGGAAAACGACGCCGGTCGAGACGCGAAGATTGTTCTGCGTTTCGCGCTTCGTTGTGGCTTCCGGGAAGCGCGTCAGAAGATATTCAACCTACGCGGAACGCCAGGACAAACGGTGAAAGAGTTTCACATCAAACCCGCCGCCGGAGGAGGCGGCGAAAGCGTTGCTGGTGCTACTTGTGCCGAAGCCGCTGCCGCTTGCGTGCGCGATGCCAAAGAGCGTTTGCGCGAACGGGTTTCGATACGAATACGTAACGGAAAATGGGAAGAAAGCATGGATCATACATGTACTGAATCACTTACCCACGACCTTTAGGAATGTAACATTTGTACCGGGTGGAGTCGTTTTACTCTCCACGGCCTTCTATCGCATTCTGAGCTTTCTGCGAAATTACTCCAAAAGATCAACCGACTTTATTGATTCCAAGTCGCCGCAGTCCCTCATCAAGGGCCGGCCCCCGAGTTGTCCGGCGAGAGATCGTAGCGATGACCTGGACGTGCGCAGCACGGCGATTGTCCCCAACACTCAGCGAGTCTAATGTGAAGGACTCGGCAAATTCTAAAATACAGAGTACTAAACAGGCTAAGGTTCTGTCGGGCAGGCATTGTCTGCTCGCCGGTCACGCGCTAATCTCGCTCGCCCTGAGTTTGCCTGAAGGCACGCTCCGAGGAGGTGTTATGCTTCGTTCAGTTGGTCTTTTTGCCGTTTCTCTTCTCAACCTTGCGTTGCTGCCATTCCTTACTACGGCTCAGCAAAACCCATTCACCGTCGGTACCGCTTCTGCCGCACCTGGACAGAAAGCGACCGGTTACCTCGAAGTCCCCGCTGGTGTCGATGCCGGAACGAATATTCCTGTGGTCGTCGTAAATGGTGCCAAGCCGGGTCCCGTCCTTGCACTAGTAACCGGTGCGCATGGGACGGAATATGTTTCCGTCATTGCCGTCGAAAGATTGATCGTTGAGCTCGATCCCGCTAAGATTTCGGGCACGGTCATCCTAATTCCGTTGGTCAATGTTGCTTCGTTCGAACAAAAAGTCCCGCACCTCAATCCGATAGATAACAAGAGCATGAACCGCTTCTATCCAGGCAAGGCCGATGGAACGCAAACGGATCGCGCTTCCTTCCTCATCACCAAATATGTCGTGGATCGCTCGGACTACCTGATCGACTATCATGGCGGCGACCTCGACGAGAGCCTCCGACCCTATGCTTACTGGGGACCTACCGGTAAAGACTCACAGGACCGGATCTCGAAGGAGATGGTTCTCGCTTTCGGCCTAGATCACATCATTATTTGGCACGACCGCCCGTCCGATCTTGCCGCCAGTCGGTACCTCGACAACACCGCCTCTCTCCGCGGGAAGCCTTCGATTGTTGTGGAAGCCGGGTATGCTGGCACGGTCGAAACCGATGACGTGGCGTTACTGCTCAATGGCACTCTGAGCACCATGCGCGCTTTGAAAATGCTCCCTGGCACGCCGCACTACATCGAAAATCCAGTGTGGCTGGAGAAGATCGTTGACATCGTTTCGGACGGGCCTGGCATCTGGTATCCGCTGGTCAAGCGCGGCTCGTACGTTCAGGTAGGCATGAAGCTCGGTTATGTCACCGACTATTTCGGAAAAATCATCCTTGAACCACGCGCTCCCGAAGCCGGCGTGGTCCTTCACGTGAACGCTCTTCCCTCACTGAAGAAGGGCGATAACATCGCCAATCTCGGCGTCATAGCTTCGAAGGCGCCGCTATAGATTTAGAGCTCCTGACCATGTCGGCCGGAAACCCGCCCCTCTAGAATTGGGCTAGGGGGAATTCAAACGGCTCTCGAACCGTTCGCGCAGAAAGACAGCGTCTAAACGTGCGCGGGGCAAGCGGGACGATGAACTGAGAATTGTATTTAGAGATCCAAGCGAAATGCCGGGGAAGGCGAGACTCGAACTCGCAAACCTCTGCCGTAACGGAGCGGAATACAAGTGCTTTCAAGACATGGAAGGGCTCGGAAGGCACTCGAAGTCATTGGAAGTACTCCGTAGACAGCGTTATTGTGTATCGTGGAGACTTCTGTCAACCAAGCTGGGACCGCCGAGTAAGTTTCGGTTGCCCCCTCACTCGGGTGCTTAAACCGGTGCCTGAAGAGAACATCGATGCCATATCAGCCCATCGAAAACTACGGAATCATCGGCAACATGCGTACGGTCGCCCTTGTGAGCATGAATGGTTCGATCGACTGGTATTGTTACCCGCACTTTGATTCGCCCAGTATCTTTGGAGCGCTCTTGGACGACGTAAATGGAGGCCGATTTCAGATCTCCCCAATCGGCGATCATGTGCGGTACAAACAGTTTTATTGGCCCTCGACGAATATCCTGATAACGCGCTTCCTGCTTGCGGACGGGATTGCTGAGCTGGAGGACTTCATGCCGGTTGGCCTTCCTCCTGACTCGCCATGGTATCACCACCTTTATCGGCGCATCCGGTGCGTCAGAGGTGCAGTGCGCATTTCACTCGTTTGTCGCCCAGCTTGCGATTTTGGGCGAAAATCTCACAAAGCACTTCTGGAGCCAAACGGTGCATTCTTCAAAGCCAGTGGCTTGACCCTAGCCCTCTCCACAGCTGTGCCACTCAGGCTAGGGGATCAGGGCAGCATAAACGCGGAGTTTCTGCTCGAGGAAGGCAAGTCGGAAGGGTTCCTCTTGCGGGCTCAATTAGGGGATGACATCGTTCCGTGCCCTCCAATTCAAGAAGAGGCCGAGGAGCTGTTCCAGGGGACCGTCAAGTTTTGGCAGAAATGGCTCTCAGCCTGCACTTATCACGGACGCTGGCGTGAGCAGGTACACCGATCGGCTTTGGCCTTGAAGCTCCTTACATTCGAGCCTACCGGAGCGATCGTCGCCGCTCCCACCGCCAGTCTGCCGGAGGTGATCGGAGGCAGTCGCAATTGGGATTACCGCTACACATGGCTCCGCGATGCTGCCTTTACAATTTACGGTTTCCTGCGCATCGGATTCAGAGATGAGGCGGCCGGGTTCATGAGCTGGATTGAGAACCACGCGTCAAGGCACATCAGTCCCAATGCTCCGCTACCGCCGCTCTTCACGATCCACGGCGACAGCGAGATTCCCGAGCAGACATTGGATTGGGAGGGGTACCGTGGGTCCGGGCCTGTGCGCATAGGCAATGCCGCCGCTTCGCAACTCCAACTCGACCTCTATGGCGAGTTGATGGATTCATTTTACCTCTACAACAAATACGTCAGCCCGATCTCTTACGACACGTGGGTAAAGCTCCGCAGCCGCCTTGAGTGGATCTGCGATCACTGGCAAAGTCCGGATGCAGGAATTTGGGAAATGCGGAATCGCGAGGAACACTTCGTCTATTCGAAAGTCATGAACTGGGTCGCGCTGGACCGCGGCATCAGGCTCGCCGACAAGCGCGCGTTTCCTGCTGACCGGACGAAGTGGATTTCTGAGCGTGACCGCATCTATGAAGAAGTGATGACTCGAGGCTGGAATGAAAAACGAAACGCATTCACACAGTTCTACGGCAGCGAGGATCTCGATGCATCGTTGTTAATCATGCCTCTTGTCTTTTTTATGGCTCCCAACGACCCACGGATGCTTAGCACGATCTCCGCGATTCTGGAGAATCCTCGCGCAAGAGGTTTGGTCAGCGACAGCCTTGTATACCGCTATCCGCCAAATCCCCAAATCGACGGACTACCGGGCGAGGAAGGCACCTTCAATATGTGCTCGTTCTGGCTGGTGGAAGCGTTAACGCGTGCAGGTCAGGCGATTCCCGAAAAATTGGATCAAGCCCGGCTGCTGTTCGAGCGAATGCTGGGCTACGCCAACCATCTCGGGCTCTATGCCGAGCAAACCGGACGGCAGGGCGAGGCACTGGGCAATTTCCCGCAAGCCTTTACGCATCTAGCGTTGATCAGCGCAGCGTTCAATCTGGACCGCATGCTGAGCACACGGAATTAAAGAATAGCTCATGGCCGCTTTGGTTTAGCACCGCCAGAAACCGCTAAGTCCATGGAATTGGAACACCGCAAGGGCGACAGTGCACGAGTGCCACCTTGTTCTCAAAAAAATTAGTTGATTGGTTTCTGAATCTCGTTCTGATTCACTACTTTAGATGTCGGCGACTCCAGGCGGCACCAGCGAGTCGCCCCAATCCACTTGCAATACCCGCCACGCGCTTGCTCACTCAAATCGTCCGTATCGCGGCATGACCTCCAGGCTTGCCATGCCGGAAAGCGGCTGAGGCCGTGGAACGGGAACACCCACCAGCTTGTCGCTCTTGCAAGCCAATCTTCCGGTTTCTTTAACTCGGTTGCAGTCCAAGGGATGAATCTAGAAGCTGGATTTGATCTACGGCGAGCGCGTCGAAGGCGCTCCAGCCGAAGTCATTTCCAGATTGCTCTCGCCGAGCATCTTCTCTAATCTTTGAAACTATGAACCCGCCCTATCGGGCCGACCATATCGGAAGTCTTCTCCGGCCCTCCGAACTCCTTGAAGCTCGCAAGAACCCAAGTCGGAATACATTACAAGTCCTCGAGGATCAACAGATTAGTAGAATTCTCACAAGACAGAAAGAAATCGGATTTGAAATCGCCACCGATGGCGAGTTCCGCCGCCGGAACTTTATGAGCGATTTCACAGACGCGGTCGAAGGGTTCGACCTAGGCGACGCTGTCGGGCGGACCTGGAATGCTGGCCAAGCTGGCGCTGCGCCAGTCAGTAGTGTCACCGGGATTGTCACCCAAAAACTCCGGCAGATTCGTTCACTGACGGGCCTCGAGATTCCCTTCTTAAAGACTTATAGCCCTTTGCCGATCAAAATAACTCTTCCTAGCCCTACGCAATTTCCAGCCATTGCCTTCAAGCGTGGCGTGACCGACAGGGTTTACCCGGATCATTCGGCGCTCCTTTGGGATGTGGTTGAGATCATGAGAGCCGACTTGTCCCAATTGTCTTCGCAAGGGGTGGCCTACATCCAGATCGACGCACCACGTTACAGCTACTACCTGGATCCTAAGTGGCGTTCTTGGATTCGAACGGAGCTACAAACCGACCCGGACACCGCGATGGATGAACCACTGCGGGCAGACAATGCCTGCCTGCGCGCCGCCCGCCGCGACGGCGTCGTCCTGGGCATACATCTTTGCCGCGGGAACAACCGCAGCCACTGGTATGCCGAAGGCGGCTACGACGCTAT
>Ga0157376_10000677_pt1 | contig 22050 bp, 20 predicted proteins | sample M45metaG_FD_121801 | JGI IMG/M metagenome (GOLD analysis project Ga0157376, IMG submission 121801) | Miscanthus rhizosphere microbial communities from Kellogg Biological Station, Michigan, USA - M4-5 metaG | ecosystem: Host-associated > Plants > Roots > Rhizosphere > Soil | place: USA: Michigan... | reverse complement strand
GTTTTGTCACAAAATTGTAAATACCGCCTTTGCCCTGTTTGTCGCCCGCATACCAGTTTTGAACAGTTGAATATTTTATTTCTGCATTTTCCATGGCCACCAGTTCAACAACCGCTGCGTGCAACTGGTTTTCATCGCGCATAGGTGCGGTGCAACCTTCCAGGTAACTTACATAACTACCCGCTTCAGCCACAATAAGAGTTCTTTCAAACTGACCAGTGTTTTCTGCGTTGATACGGAAATAGGTAGATAATTCCATGGGGCAACGCACACCCGCAGGTATATAACAAAAAGAGCCGTCGCTGAATACGGCTGCATTCAACGCGGCATAAAAATTATCGGTAACCGGAACAACAGAGCTCAGGTATTTTTGAATCAGTTCAGGATGTTCCTGGATGGCCTCACTCATGGAACAAAAAATAATGCCCAGTTCTGCCAACTGCGACTTAAATGAAGTGCCGATTGATACACTATCAATCACCGCATCTACGGAACTCCGCTAAGACGCTTTTGCTCGTCCAGCGAGATACCCAATTTCTCAAAAGTCTTTCTTAGTTCAGGATCAATCTGATCCAGACTGTCAAGGGCTTTTTTCTGCTTGGGAGCTGAATAATAAATAATATCCTGGTAATTGATGGCGGGGAATTTAATATTTGCCCAGGTAGGCTCTTCTTTTGCAATTTTTAGCCAGTAAGCGAATGCTTTCAAACGCCAATCCAGCATCCATTGCGGTTCGTTTTTTTTGGCCGATATAAACCGTATGGTATCCTCGCTTAACCCCATCGGGGCCTCATCTGCTTCTATATCAGTTACAAAACCATATTTATAGTCGCTGAGGACGGTTCTTTCAATCGTACTGAGTCCATCATTTATATCATTTTTGCCCGGCTGATAGATATCTGTATTCATTTTGCAAAGATACAAAGCTATTTATACAAAAAAGTAGAAATGAGCTTTTTCGTGGGCTTTTTCGGCTGTTATTTTCAAGAATTACCGGTGAGAAGATAAATCCGCTGTTTTTGAATAAGTTACACTAAAGTGATGCGAATATACGCCATTATTTGCTCTTTAAAAAACACCAGTTGCTCACGGTAAACCGGCGAAAAAATCTGGTTATTTAATAAGAATATGCTAAAACGGCTGACCGGAAAAAAACAAACAATATTGGCGATTTTTAGATCGGGGGCTCTTATATGGAATGATGAAATACAAAAGGGATTTTGAACAGGTTTTGGTAAATTCCGTCTTTTGACAATCAACAGGCCAGGCTACCAATAATATTCAGAAAATTAGTATAGCTTTTCCTTTCTGAATGCAACACAATAACCTGATAACGCAAACTATATGAGAAAAATAATTACCGCCGCATTTGTAACAGCTAGCTTTCTCTTACTGGCCGCCTGTAACAACGCAACGCCTGAAAATTATTTTGATGAAGCAGTGCTGAATACAAATATGATGATGGGTTTTGCCAGCGATGGATTTGAAAGACAGCTTGAGCAACCATCTGTAAAACTGGTGGAGGGCACGAAAGATCAAACCGCGCCCATGAAGCGAAAAGAAGTGGTTGACAACCAAATACATTATCTTGACGAAAGTTTTGCAAAAGTCAAAAACCTGAAAGAAACAGCAGAAACAAAGAAAATGTTACATGCTTCTGTTGCTGTATATGAATATGTATTGCCAGTTTTTAAAAATGAATACGTTCAGTTGGCAAAATTATATGATGATGGCGCTACTAAAGAACAGATAGCCTCACTCTCAAAATCGATCCAGGATAAATATTTTCCCGGTTTTAAGGACCGCATTGATTCGCTGATAGCTGCGGGAAAAATATATGCGGCTGAGCACCAGATTAAAGTGAACTGGGATATTAAGACCAGTCCGGATATACATTAAGTAATCTGTACCGGCACAATGATTAAGTGAGCTGCCAGCGGCTGATTCATGACAATCCGGAAGCAATTGCAAAAAATTGCCTGCGCTGTTTATCTTTAGGCCATGAAGAGGCTTATTATTAAAGGAATTAAAATAGCAGGATTATCTGTTGCGGGCTTATTGCTGCTACTTTTTCTTACACCCATTCTTTTTCCCGGCACGGTGGCCGAAAAAGTAAAAAATTGGACCAATAGCAGCCTTGAGGGAGAGCTTAATTTCTCAAAAGTGCGCCTGTCCTTTTTTAAACATTTCCCATCCCTTACCGTCACGCTGTACGATTTTACGTTAAAAGGTTCCGCACCATTTAAAAAAGATACGCTGGTAGCCGCCAGCGAAATTGCACTGGGTGTAAACCTGAAGAGCCTGGTGTTTGATAAAAGCATCCGCATCAATAAAATATTTATTTCTGATGCTTTTATGAATGTGCAGGTAAATGAAAAGGGTGAAGCCAATTATAATGTCTATGCAGACGATAAAAAAAAGGCGGCCAACAATGCAGATACAAGCGGTACCGGTCTTCGCCTGGAAAAAATAATTGTTGAAAACAGCCATCTCATTTATAATGATAAATCTGTACAACTCCTCATTAATGCAAAAGGATTTAACTATAGCGGAAACGGGGATCTGAGTAAAGCAATTTTTGATTTATACAGTCATGCAAAAATTGATTCGCTCGATTTTTATATGGGCAATGAGCCCTATTTGCTGAACAAAAAATTTGACGCCGATCTTATCACAAAGATCAATACCAACTCACTGGCTTTCTTTTTTCAAAAAAACAGTCTTGTTATCAATCGTTTGCCTGTAGAATTCAGCGGGAAACTCGATTTCCTGAAAAATGGTTACGATATCGACTTTACCGTTACCTCAGAAAAAAGTGATCTTAATGATTTTATCACCGCTTTGCCTTCTCAATATGTCAGTTGGCAACAGCAAACAAAAATAAAAGGCAACAGTGATTTGCTGTTAACCCTTAAAGGCCAGTATATCGCTTCCACCAATTCAATGCCCGATCTGGTTTTTAATATGAAAATAAGAGATGGGTATATCAAATATGAAGGTGCGCCCCTGCCCGTATCCAATCTTTTTTTGAACCTGGACACAAAAATGCCTGCTCTTAACAGTGATAGCCTGTTGGTAAAAGTTGATTCCGTTTTTTTTAATATTGATAAAGATTATCTCAGTGCAGTAGTTACCACCAGGGGGATTAAACAACTATCTGTTGCCGCCAAAATAAATACGGAATTGGATCTTGAAAAACTTGATAAGGCTTTTGGATTTCCGCATATAGATCTTAAGGGAAAAGCCAACCTGCACCTGGTAGCGGAAGGCGTTTATGCAACAGGTCCCAACCCCAATAGCCTGCGTCACGAAAATATTTTGCAAAGCATTCCTTCCTTTAATTTACAGGCAACTGTAAAGGATGGCTATTTCAAATACGATTCGCTGCCACAGGCTGTCAGCAATATCAATTTTAATATAAACACTGCCTGCCCCGATAAAGACTACCAGCACACGGGTCTGACCATTACCGGGCTTTCCGCAACGGCGCTTAATAATTTCATAAAAGGCCACGCCACTATTAGCAGTTTGCAAAGCAAAGAACTGGATGCCGATATGCAGGCCAATATTGATCTGGCTGATATAAAAAAAATATACCCGGTTGAGGGGCTGGAACTTGGCGGTTTATTGAAATTTGATATCAATGCAAAAGGAAAATATGATGCAATAAAAAAAACATTTCCTTCTACCGTTGCAAATATTATTTTAAAAAATGGATCTATTAAGACAAGCTATTATCCAAACCCGGTTAATAATATCCAGGTTATGGCAAAAGCAACAGATACGCGTGGCACATTAAAAGATTTACAACTTACCATAGAACCTGCTTCTTTTAATTTTGAAGGCAAACCCTTCCGCGTAAAGGCCTCTTTACAAAATTTTGAAGACATTGCATATGCCATTACTGCCAATGGCGAACTGGATATAGCCAGGATTTACAAAGTATTTTCCAGGAAGGGAATTGATGTAAGTGGTTTTATAAAAGCTGATCTGTCTCTGCAGGGAAAACAGAGCGATGCTACCCACGGACGCTACAGCCAGTTGCACAACCAGGGCACGTTGCAGGTAAACAACTTGCAAACATCTACCGAATATTTTCCGCAGCCATTTGTAATAAAAGAAGGTCTTTTTTCCTTCAACCAGGATAAAATGCGGTTTACCAATTTTTTAGCCGCCTACGGGCAATCAGATTTTAAGATGGACGGCTATATGCAAAATGTAATTGACTATGCGCTCAGCAATAATGCCGTGTTAAAAGGGAACTTTAGTGTAAGCGCCAATTTTATCAATGCAGATGAGTTTATGGCATTTGCCACACCCAAAAAAGACAGCCAGACCATAAAGGTTACAACTGTTGCCGCAAATACAACCGCTGCTGATACGGGCGTTATTATTATTCCCGCAAACCTGGATCTAACGCTTACGGTCAATGCTAAAAAAGTTTTCTATAACGGAATGACGCTTGAAAGCGCAAAAAGCAATCTTGCCATGAAACAGGGAAAGCTCTCTTTAAAAGAAACAGGCTTTAATCTTATTGGCTGTAATGTGCTGATGGATGCGGACTACAGCAGCAGCAGCCCAACCAAGGCAGTTTTTGATTATCACCTGCAGGCAAAAGAGTTTGACATCAGGAAAGCCTACAATGAAATAAAATTGTTTCACGATATGGCTACCTCTGCCGGCAAGGCACAGGGTATTGTATCACTGGATTATAATTTAAAAGGCGCGCTGGATGCCAATATGCACCCGGTTTATCCTTCATTACAGGGCGGTGGAGTATTGTCTGTAAACAATGTAAAAATATACGGCATGAAATTATTTTCTACCGTAAGCCAAAAGACAGGAAAGGATTCAATAAATAATCCCAGCCTGGCAAAAGTGGATATTAAGACAACAATCAAAAACAATATCATTACTATTGAAAGATTTAAGTTTAAAGTAGCCGGATTCAGACCGCGTATAGAAGGCCAGACAAGTTTTGATGGCCAGTTAAACATAAAAATGCGGCTGGGTCTTCCGCCGCTGGGCATTATTGGCATACCCATGCGCATCACCGGTACGCAAGACAATCCAAAAGTAAAATTGGGCAAGGGTGACAAAGAAGAAATACCGGAAACAGAATACAAAGAAGACCAAAATTAACCCGCTTACGGTTTCCCGCCGATTTGCTGTTTGAACTAAAATGGGAAGAAAGGGACCGGATTGGGTTTATAAAAAATGAGTGACCCCGGTTTTTTACATTTTATTTACCTTGCGCCATGCATAAAAAAATATTATTGCTTGGCAGCGGAGAACTGGGAAAAGAATTGGTGATTGCATTAAAACGCCTGGGACAAACGGTTATCGCCGTTGACAGTTATGCCGGTGCGCCCGCTATGCAACTAGCCGATAGCTTTGAAGTAATTGATATGCTGGATGCCACACAACTGGATGCGGTAGTTAGCAGAAATAAACCCGATCTTATTGTGCCTGAAATTGAAGCTATCCGTACAGAAAGATTTTATGCTTATGAGCAACAACAAATACAGGTAGTACCCAGTGCGCGGGCCGCTAATTTTACCATGAACCGTAAATTGATCCGCGATCTGGCCAGCAAGGAACTGGGCTTGCGAACTGCCCAATATTTTTACGCAACCAGCTTTGCCGAATTTACAAAAGCAGTAGCTGAAATTGGTTTCCCCTGCGTAGTAAAACCGCTTATGTCTTCCAGCGGCAAAGGGCAATCTGTTTTAAAAAACGAGGCGGATCAACAACGGGTCTGGGATTACGCTATCAATAACTCAAGGGGAGATATAAAAGAAGTAATCATTGAAGCATTTATTTCTTTTCATACAGAAATCACGCTGCTTACCGTGACACAAAAAAATGGAGAGACATTATTTTGTCCGCCGGTTGGCCATCGCCAGGAACGCGGAGACTACCAGGAAAGCTGGCAACCCGTAGCCATCAGCGAAAAAGATTATACCGATGCATGTGAAATGGCAAAAAAAGTAACCGCTGCTTTAACGGGCGCCGGCTTATGGGGCGTAGAATTTTTTCTAACAGACAAGGGTGTGTATTTTTCTGAACTGAGTCCCCGGCCACACGATACCGGCATGGTAACTTTGGCAGGAACACAAAATTTATCAGAGTTTGAATTGCACGCAAGAGCCATACTTGGTTTACCCATTCCGGAAATAAAATTGGAACGGGCCGGTGCAAGTGCGGTAGTGCTGGCCAATAAAACAGCTGATCATTTTACTATTACGGGAATAGAAAAAGCATTGGAGCAACCCAATACAGACCTGCGCATTTTTGGAAAACCAGGTACGCGACCCTATCGCAGAATGGCAGTAGCACTTGCACATGACATACCCGCTGCAGATACCAATGAACTTCGCAAAAAAGCAAAGGCGGTGGCGGATTGTATCGCTATAGAATAATTGACCAGCCCACACTGACTGGCAGACTTCTGCAAACTGCTGTAGCCTTTCTAAGATTAAGGCGATTTACTGAACCAACTTAAGCTAATAACATGAATACAATAACAGAAGAAAATAAAAACGTAGTGCTTCGTTTCAATAAAGAATTTTTAGAGGCTGGTAATACAGAAGTTTTAAAAGAAATAGTAGCTGAAGGCTTTACCAATCATACGGCGGCAGCAAATTTTCCAAAAGATGTAACAGGTCTGGTAAACTTTGTTGCAGCCATGCACAAAGGCCTTCCTGATATGCATATTGAAATTCACGACCAGGTGGCAGAAGGCGATTTGGTGGCAACAAGAAAAACCATTTACGGCACACATCTGGGTGAATTAATGGGTAAAGCGGCCACCGGCAAAAAAGTTATCATTAACGTAATGGATTTTGTCCGGTTAAAAGATGGAAAATACATTGACCACTGGGGAAGAAATGATATCATGCAGGTAGTGCACAGCCTGTAAACAGAAAATGCGCAATTGCGTTGCCCTTAGATTTTCTTTGGCAAAATCACCCTTCTTTACTTCCATACAATTTACAATACATGGTTTCTTTTTTTGAAGCATCAGTCGCGCAACTCTCCGTACACAAGGTTGGCAATAAATTGCTTGATGAAACGCTTACTCTTTCCGAACAGGAACTACCCGTTACCGATGAAATACTTTCCAGCTTATTAATGCAATACTTTGTACAGCCTTTTGAGAAAACAAATGAAATATACCGGCTCGCTCATCCAACGGGGGATCTGCCGCTAAATGAAATTTTTCATTTTGCAACAAAAACGTTTGAAGACCCAGCTTCATTTCATGCAAATAGCCGGCAGATAGCCAAACAATTGTATGAAACTGCCGGACACGCAAAAATAAAATCGGGCGAACTTTATGTGTGCTATTTTAAACAATTGCAACTGGAGGGCGAATTGCATGATGCATTTGGTATATTTAAATCAGAATCAAAAGAACCTTTTTTAAAAGTTATTCAGGAAGGAAAAAGTTTTCTTCTTAATTATGAAGAAAATGCTGTCAACATAAAAAAGCTCGACAAAGGCTGTATCATTTTTAATACAGAAAAGGAGGAAGGTTATAAAGTTGCCATACTTGACCAGACAAACAAGGCTGAAGCCATCTATTGGACAGACGGGTTTCTGCAGGTAAAAGTGCGTAATGATAATTATAACCAGACGCACAATGTATTGAGTGCATACAAACAGTTTGTTACACAGAAAATGGATGAGGATTTTGACATCTCAAAAGCCGATAAAATAGATTTACTTAACAGGTCCATCCGTTATTTCAAAGAAAATGAACAATTTGATTTAGATGAATTTTCGAATGTTGTGATAGATAACCCACAGGGCGCAGCGCTTTTTAAAGCATACAAGCAGGAGTACGAACTGGAGATGGACGCTCCCATAGATGATTCATTTTCTATCAGCAATAATGCGGTAAAAAAACAGGCAAGGGTTTTTAAAAGTGTGCTGAAACTGGATAAGAATTTTCATATCTATATTCACGGCAACCGCGAACTGATTGAACAAGGCCAGGATCCCGATGGAAGAAAATATTACAAGATTTATTTTAAGGAGGAACATTAAACCTTCGTTGTCAGCCAAACAACAATAAAAAACCTGGTTACAACCCCATAAGCATCCAGGCAAAAATGGCAAACCCACAGTCCTAAAATTCTGCAAAATTAAACTGCCAAACTTCGGCATCATTTTTTTATACAGTTTATTGGCTACTGCATATTTATTAATGCACCGGCAGGCCCCGATGCACTCAGTTTGTAATGCACCCTGCCAAAATAATTCCGATAGAAGAAAATTTCTGGCACGGGATTTTGGTACGAAAACCATTGATCCAGATTATTATATAACCCCAGAACAATCCCAGTATGTCAAACAGAACCCATAAAAGCAACATCCAGGCACAAAAAACACTGCCCAAGACACCAACCGGTATCGCTGGATTTGATGAGATTACACAAGGGGGTCTTCCTTTTGGGAGACCAACATTGGTTTGCGGCGAGGCGGGTTCAGGCAAGACCTTGTTTTCAGTAGAATTTATTGTAAAGGGCATTACGCTGTTTAATGAACCGGGCGTCTTTGTTGCTTTTGAAGAAAAAGCCAGGGAGCTGTCTATGAACGTAGCTTCACTGGGTTTTGACCTCAAAAAATTGATGGAAAAAAATAAGTTGCGTATTGACCATGTACACATAGACCGCAGTGAAATTTCGGAGACAGGTGAGTATGATCTGGATGGTCTGTTTGTCCGGCTGAATCATGCTATTGAAAGTATTGGCGCAAAGCGTGTTGTGCTTGATACCATAGAAAATCTTTTCCTGGGGCTGAATGATAAAGGTATCCTGCGCGCTGAATTGCGAAGGCTTTTTCAGTGGCTCAAAGACAAACAGGTAACGGCTGTTATTACCGGTGAAAAAGGCGAGCAAACGCTGACCCGTGAAGGGTTGGAAGAATATGTTTCTGACTGTGTAATCTTACTTGATAACCGCGTGGCAAACCAGATTTCTACCCGCCGCCTTCGTATTGTTAAATACCGGGGATCCAATCACGGCACCAATGAATATCCATTTCTGATTGATGAAGATGGCATATCGGTTTTACCGGTGACCTCATTGCGGCTGGACACAAAAGTTTCGTCTGAAAAAATCTCATCGGGCATACCAACACTGGATAATATGCTGGATGGAAACGGGTTTTACAAAGGAAGCAGCATTCTTATTTCCGGAACATCTGGCACTGGTAAAACAAGCATTGCAGGCAGTTTTGCATACGAGAGTTGCAAAAGAGGAGAACGTTGCATTTATTTTGCTTTTGAGGAGTCGCCCGAGCAAATTATACGCAATATGGGTTCTATTGGCATGGATATGAAACCCTGGATAAAAAAGGGGTTGCTAAAATTTCAATCCTCCAGACCAACTATGTATGGACTCGAAATGCACCTTGTGGTAATGTATAAATTGGTTAAGGAGTTTAAGCCGGATACGGTTGTTATTGACCCCATTACCAATCTTATAACGGTAGGATCCGCCAGTGAAATTTCATCCATACTTACCAGGCTGATTGATTTTTTACAAACCCAGCAGATAACTGTCATATTTACTGCCCTTACTTTTAATACCCTTATAAAAGAGCAAACTGACGAATCCATTTCATCCCTGATGGATGCCTGGTTGCAGTTACGTGATATTGAACTAAATGGTGAACGTAACAGGGGGTTGTATATTATGAAATCGCGCGGCATGAAACATTCCAACCAGGTGAGGGAGTTTATGATTACAGACAAAGGTCTTCGCCTGGAAGATGTTTACCTGTCGCCTGAAGGTGTACTAACCGGCTCCGCCCGGGAGGCACATAAGTTGCAGAAAAAAACAGAGGAAATTTTATTAAACCATAGTCTCGTCAGAAAAAATAAAGAGATTGAAAGAAAGGCGCAGGAACTGCAATTTAAAATCAGGACGCTCACTTCAGAATTTGACTCCTTAAAAGAAGAGCTTAACAGTGATTCTGTAGAGAACCTGTTAAAGAAAGACGTTCTTGAAAACAACCGGAAGGAACTGGTACGTTTGCGCGACAGTACAAAAAGTGAATCCAACGGGTTAACTAACAACAAAAACAAAAGAAAATAAATGGAAAAAGAACAGACATGGGAATTGCGTTTATATGTGGCCGGAAAGACCTCAAAATCTGTTACAGCTTTGAAAAACCTGAGGAAATATTGCGAAACTCACTTACAGGGCAAATACCAGATTGAAGTAATTGACCTGTTGGAGAAGCCCCAGTTGGCCGAGGGCGACCAAATATTTGCCATACCAACACTTGTAAGAAAGGTTCCTGAACCTATAAGGAAAATTATTGGTGATCTTTCTAATGAAGAGAAAGTTTTAGTTGGTCTGAATATTGTTCCCGTAACGTCAACAATTAAATAAACTTACCGGTTTAGCAAAAATTTTAAAGTGGAAGAAAACGTAGAAATAAAACCCGCCTATTTGCTGAAGCTATATATAACCGGCGCTTCTCCCAATTCAATCAAAGCCGTTAACAATATAAAGGTCATTTGTGAAAAATACCTGCAACACAGGTATAACCTTGAAATTGTAGACGTTTACCAGGAGCCGCAGGTGGCAAAAACAGAACAACTGGTTGCATTGCCCCTGCTAATAAGGTTGTTTCCTTTACCGGTAAGACGACTGATTGGAAACATGTCTAACACGCATAAGGTACTGGAGGGCCTGGAATTACCTGAAACTAAAAACACGTTTTGAGAGGAATGTATATTGAGAAGACATATGGGGAATTGGTTACCCAAATTGAGCAATTGAAATTATTGCTCAGTGAGGCACAGGAGACCATAGAAGCAATTCGCCGTGGAGAAGTAGATGCATTTATTGTTAAAAACAATAATGTTCCTGAGGTATACACTTTGAAAAGCTCCGACCAAACCTACCGCATCTTTATTGAAAAAATGACAGAGGGGGCTGTAACCATCAGCAGGGAGGGTATCATTCTTTATTGCAATACCAGTTTTGCCAATATGCTTGACCTTCCGCTAACCAAAGTATTGGGCCAGTCATTTGAAAATTTTATCCCCGATGGTTATAAAGATGCCGTTAGCCGGTTGATTGCAATAGCCTGGGCGGAGGAATGCAAAGCTGAAATCATTTTGCCGGGAAAAAATAAAAATCCTATTCCCGTATTGCTGTCATTGAATACCATGGAAATAGCGGGCGGACTGGCAATGAGCATTATCATTACAGACCTTTCTTCTCAAAAAAATGCCCAGGAAGAGTTAAAACAAAAAAACGCACAGCTTGAACAAGCCCAGCTGATTACCAAAAAAATGAATGATGAGCTGGAGCAAACAGTAAGGGAAAGAACAAATGAATTGTACAAAAGCAGGGAGCATTTTAAATTTTTAGCAGACAATATACCGGCCATTGTATGGACCGCGTCTCCGGATGGAGAAATGGATTATTTCAATAAACGATGGTACGATTTTACGGGTAAGGATTATGTGCAGGTACACAAAGAATTCCGGTTGTTTATACACCCCGACGAAACGGATGCTTATCAGAATCTATGGAACAAAGCCATTTCAACCGGCACACCTTTCGAATTGGTACACCGGCTTAAAGATGGCAACTTGGAATACAGGTGGCATTTTAGTCAGGCATTGCCATTCAGAAACGATGACAATGATATTGTAGCCTGGTTTGGTATCAGCACCGATATTGACGAACAAAAAAGAGCGCTGGAAAAAAAAGATGAATTTATTTCCATTGCCAGTCATGAACTAAAAACGCCGGTTACCAGTATAAAAGGATATGTACAGTTATTGCGTTACAATTTTCAACAGGAAGGAAACAGCCATGCCGCCGATCTGCTTACCAAGGCAGATGTACAAATTAATAAACTTACCAGTCTTATCGGTGATTTACTTGACGTTAGCAAAATAGAAAACGGGCAACTGCTCTATCATGAAGAAAAATTTGATTTTAACGAACTGGTAAAAGAAATAATTGAAGAAACAGAGCGGGTAACCAAACACCCGATTAAATGTGAACTGGCAGCAACCTGCACCATTAGTGGTGACAGAAATAAGATTGGGCAGGTTATTACCAACTTTATTGATAACGCAGGCAAGTATTCGCCAACAGGTGCTGTCATCAACATAAAAACCGTGAACAGAAAGACCAGCATAAGCTTGTATGTTCAGGATTATGGACTGGGCATTCCAAAAGACCAGCAGGCCAAAATATTTGAAAGGTTTTTCCGGGTAAACAGTGAAAAAGAAAATACTTATGCCGGACTTGGACTGGGGCTTTATATTTCGGCCGAAATAATTAAACGCCACAAAGGGAGCATTGGTGTTGAAAGTGAACAGGGCAAAGGCTCCATTTTTAATTTTGAATTACCCATCATTTAAATATTTCAAAATAAGACCGTATGAAAAAAATTTTTATCGCAGACGATGACCCCGATATACTGGAAATACTAAGTCTTATGTTAAGAATGGCGGGCTACCAAACGCAAACAAGCAGTAATGCAAATGATATCTTGAAGCTTGCAGATAATTTGCCGGATCTTATATTGCTTGACATATGGATGTCTGGTACAGATGGCCGCGATATATGCAGGCAATTAAAAGAAAATGAGCTAACCAGGAATATCCCTGTGGTATTTCTGTCTGCCAACTCAAGAATAAACGAGATTTCAAAAGAATACAATGCCCGGGATTTTATAGCCAAACCTTTTGAAATGGATTTTCTATTAAAAAAAGTGCGTACTATTTTGTCAGAAGCAACCGTTTGACCTATCTATAAACTACCATAGTCTTTAAAGACTATAGTAGTTTGTAAAGACTACGATAGTTTATAAATAAAACATTTCATACTCATTTTTACGCATTTCAAACAAACAGCTGTGCACCCCACACATTTGTGCTTTTCTCCAGGTTATTTAGACCTCATATTTGCACTTTCTGCATTATCAATTTAAAGAGACGCAATGAAAACAACTACATTAAAAAATCTGTCTGCAGGCTTTGCCGGCCGGGTACTATTATACTGCTACCGGCTATACATTTTGTTTTTAAAAGAGTCCGCGGTACAAGAAGCCGCTCGCACAGCGCCCGGGAATGTACATGTGGTGTTTACCAGCAAACAGCTTAAAACGCCCTGCTATAATTAAACCAACCGGCATTCAAAACCAGCATTATGAAAAAATCTACACGAGCTATCGGCGCAGGAAATGCAATGGCAAACCACAAACATTACCCTATGACTAATGATGAAGACATGCAATGCGATTCTGTATGGGTTGAATTTGAGGCTTCATTTATACAGGTTCTTTCCGGCACTGAATTAAGCAAAAAAATTACGGCCGTAGTTGTTCAACCAGCACCCCGGACCCGCCCCCGCCTGGTGGAAAAAAGCCAGGATTGTGCCCATGCTATCATTTAGTTTTTAGGGTATAAACCGGGATAGGGTAACCTGAAACCGGTTAATAACTTAACCACGCCAATACCAATGCAGGTGCCAATCATGTTTAAAATGATATCATCAATATCAGCAACACCTATACTTAGAACATACTGGCTGATCTCTACCGCCGTACTTATGGCCAATGCGATAGAAAAGAGTTTTACAGGACTTTTGATATTAAACACCACCGCCAGGAAAAAAGGCATCGGGATAAATAGAATAATATTGCCGAAAAGATCTGTACAAAAGTTCCACCTTTCATAGGCAGACATTCTGCCAAAAGACATTGCTTCCTGTAATTTATTTTTAAAAGGCACCAGATTATGAGGCAAAATTTTTTTATAAAATGTAGGCCTCGGCCTTCTCCTGGCGAGAAAGAAAATGTAAAAAAGAACGGAAAAATAAAAAATCCCCGTTGTCTTAAGAATAGCTTTCATCTTTATTTTACTTCCTCTTGTAAAGAACGTCCATCTGTAAAAATTGCAGGTCCTCTGTTTGAAGATAGCCTACGGGGGCAACAATTTCGAAGCCCAATGATTTTATAAATGTATGCATCTCATCAAAAAGAGGTTCACCATTATACATTGAAACGAAGGAAGATTCTATCAGTATATAATCTATTTTTTGCAGGCTTTCAGTTGCGCCCAGCAAAACTTCTTTCTCAAAGCCCTGTACATCCAGTTTTAACAACACGGGAGAACTGACATTCATGCCGCCCATCATATTGTCTAACGTTTGCAGTTTCACTTTAATTTTTGTTTCCTGCAAACTCTTGGATACTAAATTTTTCTGTGCGTCTGAAACCGGCAATGCTGAACTGGCATGTGAATAAACGTTACTGTAAAAATCAATTTCTCCTTCATTACTGCCCAGTGCACAATTAAATGTTTTAATATTGGCCGTTCCGTTTACCCTCCCGGTCAAAATTGAATAAGTTCCTGGCACCGGCTCAAAAGAATATATATGGGCAGAAGGAAAAAATGAATTGGACGCAAGTGCAAACTGTCCCATATTGGCGCCCACATCTATAACTGTATTGATAGTAGGGGCATAATGTTTTACGTTATTCAGGATTAGTGTGGAAGAAATGGAAGCACTTTTTTTAAAAAAAGAAAACAGTGGTTTTTTTGATTTCAATATAACTTCCAGGGAACGAAAAATTTTGAAAATCTTACTCATAGTCAATTTATTATACTTTTTAAAATAGGAACCGGTCAGTTTTATATGGATGATTTATTGCAGAATTAAATAAATTGAGTAGTTACTGTCTTTTATTTTTGAATGGCCAGTAAATATTGTTCTCAATAGTAATAGAGGTTTATGATACAAATTTTTAAAATAATTGTTGCCCATTGCAAATAAAAGCAATGAAACTAAAATGACAATTAAATTTTTGTGACAAGTCAACTACAGCTGCAGTTATTTAGATCATATTGCAAAAGCTGTATACGTTTACATGGTTAGTCCGATAGCATGTGGATTTTGCCTGCTTCTGCAAATAAACATATGATTTTTTTCAATACTAACTGCAATAAATGCTGAAATTTTTCATCAACAAATTCCGGTCTCGCTTTGAATGGCCTTTTTTTCAACGGATTTCAGGAGATAGTCAATCCCTGAAGACGCATTTTTGGAAATTATTTCTTAACTTTCTTTTAATCCTCCTTTTTTTCAATCTCAACCAACCACCATGACTGCTTTTAACCGGCGTTCTTTTATTGGCAAAGCCAGCGCTTTTTCTGCCACTGCATTACTGGCGTCTATTACGCAACCTGCCTGGAGCCGAAATCTGCATAAAGCGCTGAACGGTGCTGCACTTACGCCGCCCGATCAACTGGCAAGTGATGAAGATTTCTGGTATTACATACAACAATCGTACACGGTTTCTCCATCACTAATCAACCTCAATAACGGCGGTGTGTCACCCTCGCCCAAGACGGTGCAGGATGCTATGAAGCGGTATCACGACTATTGCAGCGAGGCGCCCAGTTATTATATGTGGCAGATACTGGACCAGGGCCGGGAACCGTTGAGAAAAAATCTTGCAAGACTGGCTGGAACAAGCAACGAAGAAATTGCCATACAACGCAATGCATCGGAAGCACTGGAAACGGTTATTTTTGGTTTGGATCTAAAGCCTGGTGATGAAGTGGTGCTTACCAAACAAGATTACCCCAACACCATTAACGCATGGAAACAGCGGGAGCAGCGCGATGGCATTAAATTGGTTTGGGTGAACCTTAATCTGCCCAGCGAAGACAATGAGTATATGGCAGGCCAGTACACAAAGGCATTCACCCCTAAAACAAAAGTTGTACAGGTTACACATATCATTAACTGGAACGGGCAAATAATTCCGGTCAGAAAAATTGCTGATGCCGCACATGCAAGAGGCATTGACGTACTGGTAGATGGCGCGCATAGTTTTGCGCATTTTGATTTTACCATTCCGGAACTGGGCGCAGATTATTTTGGAACCAGCCTGCATAAATGGCTGGGCGCATGTATAGGCAGCGGAATGCTGTATGTAAAAAAAGACAAGATTAAAAATGTTTACCCGCTCTTTGCTGCTGGTGACGCAAAAAGCGAAGACATACGCAAATTTGAAAACCTTGGCACACGTCCGTTCTTTATTGAACAAGCCATTGGCAAAGCGATAGAGTTTCACGAAATGATTGGCAGTAAAAGAAAAGAAGAGCGTTTATTTTATTTGAAGAACTACTGGATAAGCCGAGTAAAGGACATTCCGAAAATCACCATTAATACGCCCATGAAGCAAGGCTTTAGCTGCGCCATTGGTTCTGTGTTGGTGGAGGGAAAAAAGCCAGGTGAACTAAGCAATTTCCTGATGGATAAGTACAAAGTACATACCGTAGGCATTGAATGGGAAAATATTCACGGCGTACGCGTAACGCCCAACGTCTATACTACTACTAAAAACCTTGACGTGCTGGTGGAAGGTATTTCCGCGTTTACAAAAAGTGGTTTTTAAAAGTCAACAATATCCATCTCTTTTAAAAACTAAAATAAGCCCTGTCAGCAAATAATTTATGCCGGTTTACTGGCGCTTAGCCCCCATACCCTACACCTTAAACCTTACACCTTTTCCATTGTTGCCACTACCATTTTATTTCCACTTGCATGCCTTCAGCATTATTTGCAAACTGTAATAAACAGGTTGAAGACAACTCATCCCAGCTATTGCTGCTCTCAGCTATTTTGCCCGTTGCATCTGTAACTGCCACTGATTTCGGCCTCCCGGGAATGGCTATGCGCATTACGTTTTGCGTGCCCGTGGGGCTTTTGGTAACAAATGAATACGTATGGGCTGCCCGCTTTTCATTGTACACCCTGGAAGCCGCACACAGAACAGACGGAATATTTTTTTTATCCATCCTGCTTACATCGTACAACAAAGACTGCTGGCCGGGGTTAATAATCTTTTCTGACAAAACAGGCAACAATGGATCAAACATATCAATTACAGGGCCTTTAATATGCAACGGATCCGCGCTTACGCTTTCGTCTATTACAGAAACAATATCATAGGAACCGCGTTCCAGATAAAAATAATTTTTTGTTTGCAGTTTACCGGCATGTGCTTCTCTTTCATAGGCCTGCTGCACATTGTTTACAAAGCTGCTGTCTGCCCCGGCTTCCATAACCAGTTCTTTAGGATTTTTCTTTACGATATATATTTCCCCTTTACCGTACCTGTATGCTGTTTTATTGCCGGCATAATGCAGGTTCATCAGTTCAAATAAATGAGCAGAAGGTCCGGGATATTTTTTGCCGTTGGTATTCCACCATTCTTTTACCTCCTGGAAAGGATCGTCATCACGTCCGTAATACAGTAATATTCCACCTTTTTTAACCCATTGTGCCAATTGTGTATTCACATCAACCGTCTGTGGTTTCATATTGGCATAACTCATTACCAGCACTTTTATATTCCGTAATGTGGCTTCAAAGCCCAGGTTTTCCATGTGAACTGTTTCTATGGGTATTCCCCTTTTTAAGAGTGGCATTACCATGCCATAAAAATTTGACAGTTGCGGATCTTCATAACTTTTATGTGTAGGAAAACGCTGAAACATCATTGAATTGCCCACTAAAACGCCAATACCCCTGCTTCCATTAACCATGTTGACAGAAACCGGCATATCATTCAGTGCATTTACCATGACCTGCATTTGCGTGGCATAGGCGGGTGATATAGGCTGGCGTTCTTCGCTGTTCTGTAATTTAAATTTGCCCAGGTAGATCCTGTTGGGCCAGGGCATTACTTCATAATTGTTTACTGTTGGGTACATTAATTCTGCCGTGTAAGTAGCCTGGTAGTTTTGTTTGTAATCATCCCAGGTACGGGGCCAGTCTTCAATGGGGTCTGTTAAAAAATAAATCTGCCGGCCGGTTGGCGCCGTCATAGATAACATGGACCCGTATTCAAGAAAAGCATTTTCAAATACCCGTTCTTTTTTCAAGCCATTAAAAAATACCGGTTCGCGCGAAGTACCTGTCCACACCTGAGCAATATAACCATCCATACCCGGCAATGCCGCCAGGCTTGCCTCCGGACTCACTATTTGCCAGGAAGAATAATTGAGCAATGAATGCGTGGGTACAAAACATTTTACTTTAATACCCTTTTGTTCGCTATATGTTTTTGCATACTGAAATACTTCCTTTAGCGCATGAAAATAAAGCTGGTATTTAAGCCTGGAAGATAAATAGGTTGCCTCCGGCGATTCATGCTGCGGCATCCACGCAAATCCATAAAATTTTTGCCATTCTCTTTTGAAAGACTCACTGTAACCTCCCCTTGCCCAGAATTCAGGCTCTTCAAGATAGATAGATGTTACGCCCGCATCAATTACTTTTTTTATAAGCGTTTTAAAATAGGCAATATAACTATCAGTAGGAACCACATAGGGTATACCCTTGCCATGACCAATTTCTTTTCCGCTGCGTTCTACCTGTCCTTCATCTTCATGCGTTTTGCCATCAAACTTACCTGTAAAATAATCCTGGTAATTGCCCCATGCAATGCCGGTCATAAACTGCACATTGTATCCTTTATCGCGGTAGCCTTTTACCCTTTCTGTAAATGTGCTGTCCATGCCGTATACAATAGCAATATCTGACCGTACATCATATGCCGCATTCCAGGGAGCCGCTACCTGGAAAGATGTTTTCTCTGCTGTCTGCACCGGTTGCGCATAAAGGCAGGCTGCAGGTAAATATATTGCCATGAAGAGAAAAAAGTATTTAGCAAAATGCATAGTAGTAAACTTTTCGAAAATAAATAGTAAAAACAATACTGATTAAAACTAAGAAAAAACAAAGATGTTTCACCCGCCGGTTTTTGGATAATAACTTTCTTGATTATACTAAAGCGGCACTTTGAATATTTTAGATGAAGAATTCATTAATACATCTATATTTTTTGGTTTGACGCTGCGTTAAATTAGCATACGGACAAACAGGCCAAACAGTGCTTTATTAAAAACGGATTTATTAATAAACACTATTGTGCAACTGTGAGTCCTGCTAAGCCATATGATACCTTATAAAGTTATTGCGTTCCTTGCAATTGTCTTTGCCTGCCTTACTGTGAACGCCCAGCAGACACAGACCCTTGAAATGGGCAAGATAAAATTATCTTTCACCATTAACCCGGAAGGCGTGCCATTGTATGAGGCATCGTTTAACGGCAAGCCGGTCATTCTGCCATCTCGGCTGGGCTTTAAGCTGAATACTGATAGCCTGTTCTACACATCTTTTGCATTAACAGGCACAAAAAGAAGAGCATTTGATGAAACCTGGCAGCCTGTCTGGGGCGAAACAAAAAATATACGCAGTCACGGTGAAGAATTGACAGTTGAACTAAAATCAAAACACGCTGCGGGTTGTTTGCTTACCATTATATTCCGTGTATTTGAAGATGGTGTTGCATTCCGCTACATCTTTCCCCAGCAACCCAACCTGAAATATTTCATAGTACAGGATGAGCTCACGGCATTTAACATGGCTGGCAACCATAAGACATTCTGGATACCCGGCGATTATGACAGCAATGAGTACCTGTATACCACTTCGCTCATCAGTGAAATTGATAACCGCAAAATGGTTGCAGCCGCCACCGATATTGCTGTTCGCGAAGCGCCTGACCCATATGCGGTACAAACTCCGCTGATGATGAAAACAGCGGATGGTTTATACATTAATATCCATGAAGCGGCGCTGACTAATTATTCTTCTATGCAGTTGCATGCCGATACCAAAACTTATGCGCTTTCAGCCAGCCTGGTACCAGATGCAATGGGCAACAAAGCCTACCTGCATGCACCTGCTGTAACACCCTGGCGCACCATCATCATCAGTGATAATGCACCTGCTATTCTTTCATCCAACATGATTCTGAACCTCAATGAGCCCTCTGCAATAAAAGATCCTTCATGGATAAAACCTATGAAATTTGCGGGTGTATGGTGGGAAATGCAAACCGGTAAAAGCGGCTGGAATTATGCTGATGCATCTGATAATCTAAACAAAGACGGCCAATTGATACCCAATGGAAAACATGGCGCCAATACAGTCAATGTTAAACGCTATATAGATTTTGCAGCCGCCAATAATATTAAAGGCGTGCTGGTGGAGGGCTAGAATACCGGCTGGGAAGATTGGTTTGGCAACTGGAAGGAGAAAGTGTTTGACTTTACAAAACCTTATCCCGATTTTGATATTACTGAACTAAGAAAATATGCTGCAACGAAGGGCATCAGTCTTATCATGCACAACGAAACATCCGGATCAGCTACTGATTACGAACGGCAACTGGATACTGCTTACCGTTTCATGAATTTATATGGTTATACTTCCGTAAAAACCGGCTATGTAGGAAAGATCATTCCCAGGGGTGAGCACCACGACGGACAATGGATGGTTGACCATTACCTGCGCGTGGCACAAAAAGCCGCTGAACATCATGTTATGCTGGATGCGCATGAGCCGGTTCGGCCTACGGGTTTACAGCGCACCTATCCCAATTGGATGGCCTGCGAAGCCGGCAGGGGAAACGAATACAACGCCTTCAGTACCGGAAGCCCGCCGGAACATGAAACCATTTTACCTTTTACCAGACTTATTGGGGGGCCCATGGATTATACGCCCGGTATTTTTAAAATGAAAGGATATACTTCGTATGCGCCTGATCGGCAGATGCATACCACACTGTGCAAACAACTGGCCCTGTATGTAACTTTATACAGCCCGCTTCAAATGGTAGCCGATCTGCCGGAAAATTATGAACTGCACCCGGATGCATTTCAATTTATAAAAGATGTACCCACAGACTGGGATGATACCAGAATTCTGTCGGCAGAGCCCGGCGATTATATCAGCATCGCACGTAAAGAAAAAAATACTGGCAACTGGTTTATCGGCGCCATTACAGATGAAAACAGCCGGAAGACAACAATGCCCTTGTCATTTCTTGATGAAAGCGTTAAATACGCGGCCAGTATTTACCACGATGCCACTGATGCCAACTGGCAAAATAACCCCGAAGCATATACTATTGATCATTTTATTGTGGACAGGAACACAATATTGAATCTTACCCTTGCTGCCGGCGGTGGTGCGGCTGTTAGCATTAAACCAGCCACTGCAGACGAGATAAAAAAAATAAAGAAATACAAATAAGCCCGGACAAACCCCGGGTCTGATTTACTTTACCTGAAAAACCGCGCTTAATTTAACAATGGCAGCAGTTCCATTAGATTGTTGATAATGTAATCGGGCTTTGCTGTTGTAAGTTGTTTAAATGTATGTGCGCCGGTTGTAATGCCGATACTAAGGCTGCAACCGGCATTTTTTCCTTCTTCAATATCAATAATTGAATCGCCCACTTTTACCACTTCTGACGGGTTGACAATATCAAAACGTTTCATGGCCAGCCAGATCATATCCGGGTTAGGGCGATTTTTGTCTACATCATTCGCAGTAACCAGGCTGTCATAATCAGCGCCTTTTATCCAGCCCAGTTTATCAATCAGCGATGCTGCCGTTTCATTATTATAACCTGTATTTAAAACAACCAGGATATTTTTTTGTTTCAGTGAGCGAAATAAATCAATCGCATTATCCTGCGGAAAAATCTTTTCTGTATTATATGCATCTTCAAGTAATACTATAAACCGATTGTATATCTCCGTTGCAAGCTCTTCATCATCTTTCTCGGCAAAAACATTTAAAATACTTTTAATAGCCTGTAGTTTTTCTTTGCCTGCCCCTTCCAGCAACACTTCATCCAGCGTAAAATTAAAGCCCTTCTCATTAATAGCACGCTGCAGCGTTTTATACACTATGTTATTTTCATTTACCGTGGTACCAGCCATGTCAAAAACAACCATCCTGATCATCTTCTATGCTTTTTATTGATAAATAGTTATTCGGGTAAACCTGTTTTCCTTAATAGAAATCAATTTTATCATAGGGGCAAATTTTGCCGGTGAAATAGTGACCGGAAAATGCCAAACAGCCCAAAAAAATATACGGTGGGAAAAGTACTATTTTTTGCCGAACGCTT